>Ga0307302_10000857_pt1 | contig 13349 bp, 16 predicted proteins | sample ER_DNA_183_FD_194490 | JGI IMG/M metagenome (GOLD analysis project Ga0307302, IMG submission 194490) | Bulk soil microbial communities from the East River watershed near Crested Butte, Colorado, United States - ER_DNA_183 | ecosystem: Environmental > Terrestrial > Soil > Floodplain | place...
CCTGGACGCCGTACGCGCCGCGGCCGAAGTAGACGGTGTTCAGGTACTTGGCCAGGATCTCGTCCTTGGTGAACTCTCGCTCGACCTTGATCGCGAGCAGGCTCTCGCGCACCTTCTGCCCGAGCGTCCGCGGCGGGACCGCGTAGGTCTCCACGCCGGTCTTCGGATCCTTCTCGTACCGGCCGGCGTACACGTTCTTCACGAGCTGCTGGGTGAGCGTCGAACCGCCCTGGACGATCTCGCCGGAGACGAGGTCGGTCCACGCCGCGCGGAAGATCCCGGTCACGTCGATGCCCGGATGGTCGTAGAAGCCCTTGTCCTCGACGGCGATGACCGCGTGCCGGAGCTGGAGCGGCATGTCCGAGAGCGGGATGATCGTCCGGTCGACCGTCGAGTGCAGCGTCGCGATCTGGTTGCCCTCGCGATCGTAGATGTAGGTGGTCTGCAGCGGCGGGGGCGTCTTGGGGAGCTCGAGCTGCGAGTAGACGTAGAACAGCGTCAGCAGCAGGCCGATGACGGCCACGAGGGGCACGACGACGAACACCCACCACCAGCGGCCGAGCCAGGCCTTGAAACCCTTCCGCTTCTTGGTGGGGGCGTGCTTACGACCCTTGGGTGCGCGCGCGGGCGCGGTCTCGACCGCCAACTCGTCGTCAAGTCTAGTCACGGCTCCGCATTTGCCCCGTACGTGAGCTGCGGAAACGTCGTGGAGTTCCCGTGGAGTCTTGGGCCGAGGAGGATCAGCCGGCGCGGGCCACGAAGGCCTCGTGCAGGTGGTTCCAGTGGCACTCGGTGCAGACCTCGACCACGTAGCACCAGGAGCCGGGCCGGTCGGCGGCCATGTCGAGCCCGACGTCGAGCGGCCAGACCCGCCCGTTGTCGTGCTTGAGCCCGTCCCCGTAGACGTACGTCACGAGCTTGAGCTTGGCGTCGTGGCAGACGGGGCATTCCCTCCGCGTCGGCTCGCCCACGTGCTGGGCGGCTCGCATCAGCTCGGGATGGGCGTCGCAGATGTCGGTCCACGAGGCGAGTCCGGTCCGGACCTGGTTGATCAGGGCGCGCTTGGCGAGCGAGTAGTCCACCGTCGCGAGCAGCGAGCGGCGGCCTCGCCTGACCGGGAGCCGTTGTCGCATGGCCATGGTCGAGGCATCGTACACCCGCCTCCCGACGGAGGCGGGTCGGCCTCGCACGAGGTCAGGGAGCGGGCAGGTCGACCTGGGCTCGAGCCCGGGCCTGCACCGTACGGTCCCCTGCGACGAGGAACAGGTCGCCCACGGGCAGACGGACGCTGACCGTCGCCTCGAACGTCCCGCGCTCGCACGTACACGTCTCGAGCACGGCACCGTTCCGCTCGGCGTACTCGCCGGCGAGCGCTGCCGGTTCGGGGCCCTCCTCCTCGATCGCGAGCGCTTGCGCGGCGGCGAGCGCTGCCGCGTCCGCTGCCGTCTGGGCCCGCGACGCTGCGTGCAACACCCGGGCAACATCCGAGGCGCCCATCGCGAGCACGACCAAGGCCGCCAGCACCGCCGCACTCACCAGCGTGATCGAGCCACGATCGCTCGCCAGCCGAGAGGTCGGTGAGGCGCGAGCGTCCACGGAGCCGAGTCGGAGCCGGTCGGCGGTCACGCGAACTCCTGCCGCATCGTCGCGCTCGCCCGGAGCGACACGGACGCGGGGAGCAACCATCCCGCCAGCAGCGACGCGACCGGCGCCTCGTAGGCCACGTCGACCCTCACGGGGGCACCACGAGCTCCGCTCCACGTCGCGACCACGCTGAGCCGATCGGGATCCAGACCGACGGCGGCCGCGCGGACCGCCTCGTCGACCGCATCCTTCGTCCCCTGGACGGCCGCCTCGCGGGCGCCCGCGCGCGAGGCCTGCGTGAGCACGAGGGAGTCGCGGGCGATGACCCCGACCTGCACGAACGCCAGCAGCAGGAGGAGGAGGATCGGCAACAGCAGCGCGAACTCGACCGCCGCGGAACCGCGTTCGCGCATGCGATCAGCCGGCACTTCCGGCAACCTGATCGATGATGGAGTCGAAGAACGCCGGCAACTTGCCCGACGATCGCGCCCAGGCGATCAACACGACGGCGACCGCGGCGGCCGCGAGGATCACCAGCGCGTACTCCGCCGTCGTCTGCCCCGCCTCCTCCGACGGTCGGTGGCGCGCTCGCACGTAGCGAGCACGGACGTACCAGGACAAGAGCATCCCGGTTCACCTCCTCTCAGGAGATCGAACGGACGGTGGTCAGCAAGACCGGGACCACCGTCAGGAGGAGGAACGCGGGGAGGACGAGGAACACGAGCGGGAAGAGCATCTTCACGGGCGCCGTTCGAGCGCGTTGGGCGGCCGCCGCGCGCCGGACCTCGCGTACGTCGGAGGCGAGATGCCCGATCTCCCCGGCCAACGACGACCCGAGCGAGTCGGTCCGCGCGAGCGCGCCGAGCAGCCGATGGAGGTCGGGGAGCGCGAGGCGGTCACCCACGACGACCAGTTCGTCGCGCCACCGACCGCCGAGGTCGCTTGCATCGAGCACGGAGCGGAGCTCGTCGGCCAGGGGCCCCGTCGCGGCCTCGACCGCGCGACGGAAGGCGAGTTGGGGCGGGAGCCCCGCCGACGTCGCGACCGCCAGCAGGTCCAACAGCACTGGGATCTCGCGGTCGGCCGCGGCGAGCGTTCGGCGGGCGAGCCGGGCGAGCGCGAGATCGGGGACGCGCCAGGCGATCAGCGCCGCGGGAACACCAAGCACCGGTGACAGGACCGCCGAAACCGCGAGCAACGTCGTGGCTGCAAGGAGCGCCTTCGACGCCACGACCTGTCGCGCGCTCCGATCGGTACCGCTCCGATCGAGCCTCCTCATCGTCACCGGCGGGAGCCGAACCCCTCGGAGGATCGGCCAGCCCCCGACGATCTCGAGCACGTTCCCGATCGCGGGGGGCCCGCCCCGGACGATCCCGCTCGACGCCAGCGGATCCGGGGCCCGCCCGAGCCCGATCGCCGCGACGGCGACCGCGCTCCCGAAGCCCGCCTGGATCGCCACCATCGTCGCGGTCACGGTTCGACCCGGAGGAGGTGCCGGATCCACACGTACGCGGCCCCCTGCAACGCGAGGCCGAACCCGATCGCAGCGACCCCGGTTCGGGTCTCATAGGCGGCCTGGAGGTCTCGACGAGCGATCACCGACAGGAACAGGAAGAACCCGATGGGGAGCAACCCGAGGATCGTTGCCGACATCCTCGCTTGCGCCGTGAGCGATCCGAGCTCGCGAGCAGACGACCGGCGATCTCGGAGCGTCCCGGCGAGGTTCTCCAGGCTCGCTGCGAGCGAGCCTCCCGTCCGCCGATGGAGCTTGAGCACGCCCGCGACGAGTCGCGCATCAGGACCACCCACGTCGCGGGCCCACGCATCGATCGACTCGTCCATCGGATCGCCGAGCGCGGTCCGATCGGCGAGGCGGCGGAACGTCGACCCGAGCAACGGATCCAGGTCGGTCGCGGCGAGCTCGATCGATTGATGCAGCGAACGACCGGAGCGCATGGCCGAGGCGACCAGCGAGACCGCCTCGGCGAGGCGTTCCTGCGTGGCGATCTCCCGGCGGCGCTTCCGGCGACGGGCGACCATCGCGGGTGCCGTGAGCACGACCGCGGCCGCCGCGAGCGAGCCGACGATCCCGGCGACACGGGCACCGACGAACCATGCCGCGACGACACCCATCGCCACGAGGACGTTCCTCGGCACCCGGAACGTCGGTGCGGCCGAATCGCGATCGGGCACGAGCCTGCCAAGCAAGCGCTTCGAGCGTTCGGCGACCATCGCGCGTGCGAGGAGCGTCGTTGAGAGGACGACCAGCGCGGCGACCGCGAACGCCTCGATCACGCCGGTTCCCACGCGTCGATCCCCGCCTCGAACCACCGATGGTCGAGATCCTGTTCGCGTTCGGCGAGCGACGAGACGACCCGTGGCGTGATGCCCGTGCAGACGAATGCACCCTCACGCCCGATCCGGGGTCGGAAACCAAAGAGCTCGACGACGACCGGATCCCCCGCCCCGTCGAGCTCGTCGACCGCGGCCACCTGGAACACCACGCGTCGTCCGTCGCGGAGCCGAGCCGTGTGGACCACGACGTCGATCGCCGACGCCACCTGCGCCCTGACATGGGCAACGGGGAGGTCGACATCGGACATCAGCGCCATCGTCTCGAGGCGCCAGAGCGCGTGACGCGCCGAGTTCGCGTGCGCGGTCGAGAGCGAACCATCGTGTCCCGTGTTCATGGCCTGGAGCATGTCGAGGGCCTCACCGCCGCGGACCTCTCCCACGATGATGCGATCCGGTCGCATCCGGAGCGCGTTGCGAACCAGATCTCGGACCGTGACCTCGCCGCGACCCTCGACGGTCGCCGGTCGGGCCTCCAGACCGATGACGTGGGGCTGGGCGAGTCGTAGCTCGGCGGCGTCCTCGATGGTGATGAGGCGTTCCTCGGACGGGACGAAGGACGAGAGCACGGCGAGCAGCGTCGTTTTCCCTGAGCTGGTCCCGCCCGAGATCACGACGTTCATGCGTCCGCAGACACAGGCGGCGAGGAACGCGAGCATGCGAGGCCCGATCGTGCCGCGCGCGAGCAGATCACCAGGCCCGAGCGGTATCGACGAGAACTTCCTCACGTTCAGGACAGGACCGCAGAGCGAAAGAGGCGGGACGATCGCGTGCACCCGCGAGCCGTCCGGAAGTCGCGCGTCCACCCAAGGTGACGTTGCGTCGACCCGGAGACCCAGGGGCGCCACGATGCGCTCGATCACGTGGAGGACCGCCTCCTCCCCCTCAAACAGACGGTCCGCCACCCTCTCGATCCGCCCCTTCCGCTCCACGTAGACGTCGTCGGGCCCGTTCACCATCACCTCGGTGACCTCGGGGTCCTTGAGCAGGAACTCGATCGGACCCATCCCGACGACCGCATCCGAAACCGCGTTCACCACGTCCGCGAGCGCGCTCTGCGGCAGCATGTGGCCCTGCTCCCGCAAGAGCGACAGCGCCTCCTCCCGCACCCGCAGCCGGCGCTCGGCGCGCGGCATCGCGTCGAGCTGCCGGGCATCCACCCGGCCGATCAACCGCTCGTGCAAGTTCCGCCGCACGTCCACGAGCGCATCCGTCCGATTCACGATGCCTCCAGCATTTGTCGGGCGAGCCCGTCGAGCGCTCGTCCGATCCGCCCGCGCATCGGCAGCAGACGACCGTGATCCTGGGCTCGACCGACGGCACGATCCGACGGGATCACGGCGATCGGTGGTTGTCCGAAGACGCGTTCGACGTCGTTCGGGGTGATCTCTGATCTGCTCGCCCTGTTGACCACGAACGAACAACGCCCGTCCAGGGCCGCAACCTCGATCGCTCGTTTGGCATCCCGGAACGAGAGCACGTCGAGCCCGAGCACGACGAGCACTCGATCCGCGACCTCGAGCCCGGCCCGAGCGACCTCGTCGAGCGCTCGTGGGACGTGGAGGACGACGACGTCGCACGATCGCCGCGCCGCGGAGATCGCGGCGCCGTAGGTCTCGGCGCCGATCCGCGGGAACCGTTGCCGGCCACCGGGTGCGAGGAGCGCCGCGAACCCTGCCGGGTGGCGCCAGACGAGCTCCTCGACGTGGTGCGATGCCACCTCGTCGCCGAGGGGCACCAGGTCGGCGACGGTCCTGAGCTCCTCGTCGGCCGGAACGCCGATCGCGGCCGAGGCGTCGGCGAAGAGCACGTCGAGATCGATCAGGATGCATCGGCGATCACGCTTGGCGAACGCGGCCGCGAGGTGCGTCGCGACGAAGGTCGCACCGGCCCCGCCACGCGGCGCGTAGACCGCCAGCGCCTGCGCCCGCTCGCCGGGCGTCTCGTCCGGTTTGGGTCCAACCCGCGCGGCGGCGAGCGCAAGCTCCTCGCGCTCGGCCGGCCAGAGGTAGAAGCCGGTCGCCCCGCCACGGATGGCGCGGCGGAGCGCACCCACCGATTGGCTCGTATCGACGGCGAGCAGCACGCTGCCGTTCAGCGTCCCGCGCGAGGGAACGAGCGAAGGGGCGGCGACCACGGCGTCCGGCTCGAGCTGCCGAACGGCCTCCGCGAGCTGCGCGGCGTCGACGGCGGTCCCGACGACACGGGCGCGACCGGTGCGATCGAGGAAGTGCATGACCTCCTCGGCGACGTCCGGCGTCTCGAGCGCGAGCACGATCCGCGCGACCTCCTCCATCTCCGCTCCACGTCTAAGGGGAAGAGCCGACGAACGAGAGGGAGATCCGTTCCGGGGAGTGGCGGCGAACCGCGTGGGCGAACAGTACGCGGTCTCGCGACCCGAGGACAATCACCTGGTCGACCGATTCGCCGTTCTTGTCGGGCGAGGGTGCCGTCGGAGATCCCGGTCGGCCGTTCGGAGCATCTTGGCGACCTCGGAGGGGATGACAGCCCGACCTTGCCCGAGTCGAAGCGGTGTCCCCAGGGACCGGTCCCGGCACCGACCTCGAACGCGCCGGACCCTCGTCGCGCCGGGGGTTCCCGGGCGGGCGTTGACCCGCCTCCGAGGTCGGGGCTAGGGTCGGAGGCACGGATCGCGAGGTGGCTCGTGACGTCGGGTGAGTTCACGGTGAGCATCGACGCGCAGCCGGACGCCGTCTGGCCGTGGGTCGCGGACCTCTCGAAGCACGCCGATTGGTCGCCCAAGCCCTACCGGATCGAATGGCTCGAGGGCGAGCCGAACGCCGTGGGGAGCCGGTTCCATTCGGCGGGGGTGATCCCGGGCGACCACCACCACGAGAACGAGGGCCGGATCACCGAGAACCAACCGACCACCCGGTTCGCGTTCCGTTCGAGCGATCCGCAGGGCGAGTACGCACACACCTATACGTTGACGCCGAAGGGCGGCGGGACCGACGTGACGCACCGGGTCGAGTTCGTCAAGATGCGCGGGCTCGCGGCGGTGCTGCTCCCACCGGTCTTCGCGCTGTCGGGGAAGCCGCAGGGCCGCAAGCGGATGGAGGTCCTCAAGCGCAAGGTCGAGGGCTCGCCGTAGTCGCCCGGCCGAACGGCGGCCAACGATCGGCTCACGAGACGCGCACGCTCGAGCGGTTCAGTTCTGCTTCGCCGAGCGAGCGCACGCCAGCTCCGACCGAACCCACGCCGAAAGGAGCACCCGTGACCGGGATCGAGATCCGAAGGTTCGAGCAGGCCGACGAGACGCGGACGTTCGAGCACGGCTCGTTCGAGCTCGTGACGATCGGGGGCGTCACGATCGGACGGGCGAGCTATGAGCCCGGTTGGATCTGGTCGGAGCATGTCGGCAGGCCCGCGGGTGAGCGGCTGTGCCAGGTCGAGCACGTGGGGCTCGTCGTGTCCGGCCGCGCCGCGGTGAAGATGGCTGACGGGACCGAGGGAATGCTCACGCCGGGCGACCTGTTCGAGATCGCGCCGGGCCACGACTCGTGGGTGGTCGGCGACCAGCCGTACGTCTCGCTGCACCTGCTCGGCGCGAGCGGGTACGCCAGGCTCTAGGTCCGCGGCGTCCAGTCCTCGTGCAGGATCGCCATCACGAGCTCGTCCTCGTACCGGCCTCGCACCCAGGCGTGCTGCCGGACCCTGCCCTCCTCGACGAACCCGGCCTTGCGATACGCCCCGACGGCGCGGGGGTCCTCTGCCAGCACGTAGAGGCCGACCCGGTTCATGTTCAGGTGCTCGAACGCGTAGTCGACCAGCGTCCGGACCGCGTCCTGCCCGAACCCCTTGCCCCAGAACTCCCGGCCGATCCCGATGCCGATCTCGCATACGCGGCTGAAGTGGTCGATCCGGTGGAGGCCGGCCTCCCCGATCAGCTCGCCGTCCATCTCGATCCCGAAATAGGCACGATCGTTGTGGTCCTTCGTCAGGTCCTGGTCGAAGCCCGCCTCGAACTGTGCGAGCGAGCGGGGGACGACCGGCCCCGAACTCCCGATGACCGCGACCTCGAAGTCCGAGATGAGCTCCCACAGTCGAGGGAGATCCTCCCGCTGGATCGGGCGGAGCACGACCCGTTCACCGATCAGCATCGCGCATGACGACCTCGATCCCGCCCATGCTGGCAGCCTAGCCCATCGTTTCCGAGCACAGGCTCCGAGGAAGTGTCAGACCCGGGGTCTACGATCGCGTCGTGGGTTCGGTCGTGATCCTGTCCGAGTGGCGCGAGCGCCGCGAGCGAGACCCGTTGAGCCGCCTGGACCGCGCGATCGCGCGGCTCGATGGCTTGCTGCGCCGCAGCGGCTCGGGTCGCCTGGCGGGCAGGGTCGAATCCGAGCTCCTCGCCATCACCGGCGCCGTCTCCGCCGGGCTCCAAGACGCCGCCGCCGAGCGCGCCGAACGCCTCGCCGAGCGGCTCGAGCACCCCTCCGCCCGCCGCTCCAGCTAGGCACGGATCCACCTCCCTCCTCGACGACTTCGAGCACGCCCGGAACCCGTTCGACCCGGGGCCGGTCAGCAAGGGGGACCGGAAGCTTCCGGGAGGGAGGCGCCCCGGCGCACGCTCGCGCCCGAACCCGCCTGCGTGCCGGTGCGGGGCTACGCTGGGTGGCCGGCCACGGGGACAGGCGAACGGGAAGGGAAAGGGTGAACGATCCGGACCCACGCACGCTCGCGCGGGCTCGCGAGGGCGACCTCGACGCGTTCGAGGACCTCGTGCGCCAGTACCAGGGCGACGTCTGGCGCTTCGCGTACCACTTCACGCGCGACCGGTCGCTGGCCGACGACGTCACCCAGGACGCGTTCCTGCGCGCCTTCCGGTTCCTCCGCGGGTTCCGGGGTGACTCCAAGTTCACCAGCTGGCTCTTCCGGATCGCGCGCAACTGCGCGATGGATCAGATCAAGGCGCGCAACGTCTACGTCGAACGTGTCACCCCGATCGCCGGCACGACCACCGACCCGCAGGCGCGCGTCGAGCTGCACGCCGCGCTCGACGCGGTCTCGGCCGAGCATCGCGAGCCGTTCATGCTCGTCGAGGTGTTCGGGCTGTCCTACCAGGAGGCGGCCGACGTGCTCGGCGTCCGCGTCGGGACGATCAAGAGCCGGATGCACCGGGCGCGTCGAGCCATGATGGATGCGCTCGCGGTCGAGGAGGAGGCACGGTGAACCACGAGCAGGCCGAGCGTCTCCTCTCCGCGCGCATCGACGGCGAGCGGCTGTCGACGAGGGCGAGCGCGTCGCTCGAGCAGCACCTCGAGACGTGTGCAGAGTGCCGCGCGTTCGAACGCGGCGCGTATCGGTTGCGCGAGGCCGCGCGGTTCGAGGTCGCCCCCGCCGTCCCCGACCTGGTCGACCAGGTCATGACCGCCGTCGGCACCGAGGTCGAGCGCCCTCGCTCACGGTTGCGGGTGGTTCGGACGGCCGGATCCCCGCGCCGTTCGATCCTCCCGCGGCTCGCCCCCGTCGCGGCGGCGCTGGTCGTGGGCGCGCTGATCGGCAGCCTGGTCGTCGGCGGACCCTGGCAACGGCCCGGAACCGGGTCGGCGCTCGCCGCCACCGAGGTCACGGAGGGCATCTCGGCCGCCGCGGCCCGCCTCGACGCGTACCAGGCGACGTTCGCGATCGACGAGCGGCACCTGTCCCCCGAGGTGCCCGAACGCCACCTGACGATGCGCGTGTCGTTCGAGGCGCCCGAACGCTTCCGCCTGGGAGTCGTCGATCACACGGACTACCCGATGGCGACCACACCGACCAACCTGAAGCTCGTGGTGGACGGCTCGAGGTGGTACGCGGCGGGCCCGGCGCCGTGCCCGACGGCGACCTGCCCCCAGCGCGAGTCCGTCGTGCGCAACCGCCTGCCCTTCTCGACCGCCGCGCCGACCCCGACCGACCTGGTGCTCCCGATCTCGACGCTCGCCGACGCCGACCGGCTGACGGTGCTCGGTCGCGGCACGGTGCTCGGCCGGCCCGCCGTGCGCGTCGAGGTCCCGTTCGAGCGCGCCGAGCCGCTGTTCCCGTTCCTGTCGATCGGCGGCGATTGGCGGCCGTTCTTCCCGAACGATCGCGTCCGGATCTGGCTCGACGAACGCAATTGGTTCCCGTTGCGCTGGGACGTCTATCCGGCGACCGGCGCCGAGCGCGACGCCTGGGCGCTCCGGTTCGGCCTGCCCGACGAGCCCTCGCTGCGCTCGGTCTTCTCCGTGCGGGCGCTCCACGTGAGTCTCGACACGCCCGACGCCGGCGTGTTCGACATCCCCGCGACGAGCTCGTCGCAGGATCAGGGCGCCCGACCCGTGGAGCTCGACGACGTACGACGGGCGACCGGGTTCGAGCCCGTCGCGCCCGGCATGGTCGGCGGGCTCGACCGTTACCGGGTGGTGCTTCCACGGGACGACGCCGGCGAGACGCTCGTCGCGTACGCGGACGGCCTCGCGTTCCTCAACCTCGGCGAGACGCGTTCGTGGAACGGCGATGCCCCGTTCGGACCCATCGATGTGCAGGCCGAGGAGGTCTCGCTCGCCGGGGGCGGTGTCGCGTACTACGAGCCTTCGTCGCTGGACCACGGCCGTCGCGTCGCGATCCACGCGGCCGGCACCGACCTGTACCTCGAGTCCAACCTGCCGCGTCCGGAGCTGCTGGCGGCCGCCGCCTCGCTCCCGGTCCAGGGCCTCCCGATGCCCGACGCGTGGACGCACCGCCGGGTCGGCGCGGCGACCGCCGAACGCGTCTCGCTCCAGACCGCTCGGGCGTCCGTCCCGTTCCCGATCGAGCTCCCGACGGCGCTGCCCGCCGGGTTCGGGCTCGCGAGCGTGGAGCTCGTCGACGCCGGGTTCGGTGCCGGGGTGACCCTGTACCTGCGCGACCAGGACGCGGACGCCGGCATCGGCACGATCCGCCTGCACCTCGAGGCCGCGAGCGCGATGCCGCCGGCGACGTCGGCGGCGCAGTCGACGGTGGAGGTCCGCGGTGTGCAGGGCCGGTTCACCCCCGACCGGTCGCAGCTGGAATGGATCGACGGCGGTCTGTACCGCTCGCTCGACGCGCCGGGGCTCTCGCTCGAGGAGCTCCTCGCGATCGCGACCTCGATCGGCGGGAACGGGACGGACGGATGACGCGCCGCCGGGCCGCGGGCGTCGCGGCGGGCGCCGCGATGGGCTTCGCCCTCGGCGCCTCGCTCACGCTCGCGATCCAGGGGTGGGCGAACCTGCCCGACCCGGGTTCGGTGGCCGGACCCACGCTCCCACGGACCGAACCCCAACCACCCCAGGCGTTCCTGGTCTGGACGTCCGGCGGCATGCCCGACGGGTTCCGAGCGGCGGTCCGCCGCCTCGACGGGATCCAGCGTTCGGTGGTGATCGCGAGCGACAACACGTGGCTGGACCGGTCGTGGTCGGAGCAGGGCGAGGTGGTGGACGACCCGCGTCCCGGCTTCGAGATCCCGCTCGAGGTCGCGGCGGTCGATCCCGAGGAGTTCGCGCCGTTCCTGCCGCCCGCCGACCGGTCCGATGCGCTGGCGCTCGCCGACGGCCAGGGCATCCTTGGCGAGAGCAGCGCCCGGCTGCGCGGTCTGGGACCGGGGGCGGTGCTGAGGTTCGGCGCCGTCCGGATCGAGGTGGCGGCGATCCTGCCCGACGAGCTGGTCGGCGCGCACGAGCTGATGGTCTCCGACAAGGTGGGCAGGTCGATCGGCGTGACGCAGGACCGCTACGCCCTGGTCGTGCCCGACCACGCACGGACCGCCCATGCCGTCGAACGACTCCTGGACCCGATCCTGCCGGCGGACCCCCCTTCGAAGGTCCGCGCCCCCGGCGACACGCCGTACTTCCGGCAAGGGGACGCGGTGCTGCCGCCGGTCCGGATCAAGCTGCTGTTCGGCGAGTTCCAAGCGCGACCCGAACCCGGCAACCCCGGCTTCCTCGACCTCGACCCGGCGTGGGTGAGGCAGAACATCGACACCCAGCACGTCCCGCTGCTCGGGACGGTCACCTGCAACGTGTCCCTGTTCCCACAACTGCGCGGCGTCGTCCACGAGCTGATCGACCGGGGGCTGCAGGACACGATCCATTCGTATTCGGGTTGCTACTCGCCACGCCACCTCAACCGGATCCCCAGCGCCGGCCTCTCGCACCACTCCTGGGGCATCGCGGTCGATCTGAACGTGCAGCAGGGGAACCTATTCGGGCAGATCCCACACCAGGACCCTCGGCTCGTGGACGTGTTCGAGCGGTGGGGGTTCGTGTGGGGCGGGACCTTCATCGTGCCGGACGGGATGCACTTCGAGTACCGGCGCGAACCCCCGGACGCCTAGCCGCGCAGGGGCCGGACGTGCGCGAAGGGAGCAGCGAGCATGCGCAGTCTGCACTTTGCTCGGTGTCCGGCGGCCGGAACCACAGGGCCCGAGCATGCCTCCCGCGGCAAACGCGCGTGGGTTTCTGCCCCCTTCGCGGTCGCCCGAAGGCGACGCGGCCATCGTACCCCCGGCCCCCTGGCCGCGCGAACGCGTTCGGGCGCTACGCCACGGTGGAGCGACGACCGGACAGCCGCGAACGAACGATGAGCCAGAGCACGATCGCGGCGGCCGCGCTCGCGGCGACCAGACCTGCGGCCACGCGGGTCTTGGGATGCGCGGCCGTCTGGACGATCCGGGTCCGGAGCCGGACGGGGCGCCGGAAGTTCCGGATGTCCCAGCCCTGGGTCTCGGCCTCCCTGCGAAGCTCCCTGTCCGGGTTCACCGCGACGGGGTGACCGACGGTCCGCAACATCGGGAGGTCGGTCGAGGAGTCGCTGTACGCGTACGAGGACTCGAGATCGATCCCGCGATCCTGGGCGAGCGATCGGATCGCCTCCGCCTTCGCGACGCCGTAGCAGTAGAACTCGAGCTCGCCCGTGTAGCGCCCCTCCTCGATCCGCGCGCGCGTCGCGAGGACCCCAGCGACGCCGAAATGGCCCGCGAGCGGACGGACGACCTCCTCCGGCGACGAGCTCACGATGTAGATGTCCCGTCCCTCGGCGTGATGCAGCTCCATGAGGTCGAGGGCCTCCTGGTACACGAACGGGTCGATCACGTCGATCAGGACCTCCTCCACGAGGCGCTCGACCTCGTGCCGGTCCCAGCCCCGCGTGAGCTGGAGCATCCCTTCCTTCAGCCGGTCCATCTTCTTCTCGTCGGCGCCGACCAGGGCGTAAACCAGCTGCGCGTACGCGCCGCGCACGAGCTGTCCGCGCGTGACCATCCCCGCGCGGTACATCGGCCGGGACAAGGCGAGCGAGGACGAGCGCGAGATGATCGTCTTGTCGAGGTCGAAGAACGCCGCTTCCATACCTTCATGGTATCGGTGGCCGGCACCCCGCCCAGGAGTCCGTGCGACGGCGAATCACAGGGGGGA
>Ga0307302_10000859_pt1 | contig 13344 bp, 7 predicted proteins | sample ER_DNA_183_FD_194490 | JGI IMG/M metagenome (GOLD analysis project Ga0307302, IMG submission 194490) | Bulk soil microbial communities from the East River watershed near Crested Butte, Colorado, United States - ER_DNA_183 | ecosystem: Environmental > Terrestrial > Soil > Floodplain | place: USA...
ACCGAAACGTGGTGGCGGTCAGCGGCGACGGCGGGTTCATGATGAACGCGCAGGAGCTCGAGACCGCGGTTCGGCTGGGGACTGCCGTCGTCAATGTCGTCTGGCAGGACGACGGGTTCGGCTCGATCGCGTGGAAGCAGGAGAAGCGGTTCGGGCGCCACTTCGGCACGGACTTCGGCAACCCGGATCTCGTTCGCTTCGCCGAGTCGTTCGGCATCCCGGCCTGGCGGTGCGACACGGCCACGGACTTCGCGAAGCGGCTCGAGGAGGCGCTCGCGGCGGACGGCCCGAGCCTCATCGCTGTGCCGATCGACTACTCGCCCGACGTCGCCATCGTCGAGGAGCTCGAAGAGGAGCCGCCCGCGACCTGATCGACCCTCGAGGATGCCGCCTCACCGCATGTAGAACTCCCACTGCACGTTGTCCGGATCGCGGAAGGCGACGTAGTCCTTGTCGAGCACCCCGTCGTGCTCGACGCCGGCCGTCTCGGAGCCCTCCGCGCGCAGGCGCTCGACCAGCTCGTCGAGCCTCACACGGTCGTCGACGCCGAACGCGAGGTGGTCGATGCCGATCCGGCGCTCGTCGAACCGATCGTCGTCGGGCGTCCCTTCCAGCGGGGGCTCGAGGATCACGAACGTGTCGCCCGCCTGCGTCGCCAGCAACGTCCCCTCGGACGGCGAACCCCGCCAGATGCTGGTCATGTCGCTGCCGACCGGGAGCTCGAGGAACGCGAGACCGAGGACCGTCTCGTAGAACGCTCGCGAACGATCGGGATCTTGGACCCGGATCGCCACGTGGTGAAGGCTGCTCACCGTCATCGCTCCACCCCTCCCGAGGACGGTCCGCCGTTCGATGCGAACACGAGCGCTTCGCGGATCGCACGATCATGGATCCCCGCAACGACCTGCGCAAACCCGCGTTCGGCCTCGGCGGCGTGTTCGGTCGCGTGCTTCTCGTCGCCCGCCGCTCGGTAGGCCTCGGCGACGGCTCGGTGCGCCCGCCACACCGTCGGCAGACCGGTGCGGAGGGCCTCCTCGAGGGCGTGCTCGGCAGCAACGACCGCGACCGCTGTGGTTCCCCGACGGAGCGCCGCCTCCGCGAGCACCAGCGAGCCGTCTACCACGCCATCGCTCCACCCGCACGCTCGACACGCGACGACGATCGGCGACACGAGCTCCTCGGCGAGCTCGGGCTCGCCGATCGCGATCCGCACGCGCGCCACGCCCACGTACGCGTCGTACCCGGCGACCCAGGCCCGCGGCGGCCGGACGCGGATCCGGTCGAGGATCGACGCGGCTCGGTCGGCGAGCGTGACCGCTCGGCCGCGCTCGCCGAGCCGCTCCGCGGCCCACGCCCCCATCCCGAGGCATCGCACGAGATGGAGGCCGGCGTCGGACCGCTCGGACGCCTCGGCGCCCTCCTCCAGCAGCCGCGCCGCCTCGCCGAACGCGTCGAGCTCCATCAGCGTCGAGCCGAGCAACGCCGCCGCCCACCCGGTCCACTCGCCGTGTCCCAGCTCGCGGGCGAGGTCGAACGCCCGCCGGCCGATCTCGAGGGCCTTGTCGTAGTCGCCGCGCGTGCGATGCGCGCGGCCGAGGATCGCGAGGTGCATCGGTTCGTTGCCGATGTCGCCGATCCGCCGGTTGATCGAGAACGATTCGTCGATCCCGGCGAACACGCGATCCATGCGTGCCCGCGCGAGGTCGGCGTACGCGACCTCCTCCACCGCGAACTGCAGCAGCCACAGATCGTCGTTGCGGCGGTGGATCTCGGCGAGCCGTTCGGCCAGGCGTCCCTGCGTCTCGAAGTCGCCCGTCTGCAAGGCGACCTGCTTCAACGCATCCATCGCCATCGCCTCCGCGTGCTCGTCCTGGAGGGCGTCGCTCGATCGGAGCGCCCGCTCACCGAACGCGAGGGCCGCGTCGAAGTCCAACCGGTTCGCGTGCACGATCGAGAGGCGGCTGAGCGCACTCACCTCGCCCTCGGCATCGCCCAGCGTCGTCGCAGCCTCGAGCGCAGCCTCCAGATGCGTGACCGCCACCCGGTAGTCGGCCGCCCCGGCGAGCACGAAGCCGAGCTCGTCGTGGGCCCGCATCGCGACGTCGGGCGCCACCTCGGGCTCGGCGAGCACTGCCTCGAGGTCATCCCGGGCACCGGCGACGTCACCCGTCCTCCCTCGGACGCGGGCGCGCCTGATGAGTCGCTCGGCAACCTCGCGTTCGGCCGCCGTTCGGCCGAGCTCGGCCGCGAGCGCGATCGAGGCGCTGAGGTGCTCCAGCGCCTCGTCGCCCGCGTGCAGGTGCTCGGCCCGGACCGCGGCCAGGTCGTGCCAGCGTTGCGCCGCCTCGAGGTTGCCGGCGCCACGGTGATGATGGGCGACGAGGCCGAGGTATTCGTCGATCCGCGCCCGCCACAGGTCCTCGATCGCGGCGGCGGCCGCCGCGTGGAGCTCGCGCCGCCTCCGCTTCAGCAGCGACCCGTACGCGACCTCCTGGATCAGAGCATGCGAGAACCAGAGCTCGTCCGGCTGCCCGTCACGTTCGAACAGGCCCGAGCGGACGAGCTCGTCCGCCTCTCGACGCGGGTCCGATCCGACCAGCTGCTCGAGCAGCGGGAGCGCCACTTCACGCCCCAGCACCGACGCGGCCGTGAGCAAGTCGCGGGCGCGCGTCCCGAGCGCATCGAGCCGAGCCAGGATCACCTTCTCGATCGTCGTCGGGAGCTCGATGCTCGCACCCACGTCGGACGCGTTCGCCGCGAGGGCGCCGGAACCGACGAGCGAGCGGATCAGCTCGGCGAGGAAGAACGGATTGCCGCCCGAGGTCTCGACAACGCGCTCGAGCAGTTCTCCGGGGATCGCGTCGCCTTCGAGCAGCGAGGCGGCGAGCTCGTCGACCCGATCGTCCGCAAGGGGCGCGAGCTCGATCACCTCGGTGGGTTCGGAGGCGGCACCCGTCAGGGAGTCGGCCGCGTCGCGGTCGCCCCGGGTCGTCAGGACGAACAGGAGCGAGGTGTCGCGACCCCCCGGGAGGAGAAGCCGGAGCGCGTGGAGGGTGGAAGCGTCCGCCCAGTGGAGGTCCTCGATCGCGATCACGACCGGACCGCGTCGGACCAGCGCGAGGACGAACCGGCGGAGTGCGTCGAGCACGCGCAACTGCAGGGTCTCCGGCGTCGGAGTGTGCGTCTCTTCGTCGCCGACCGTGCCGAGCACTGCCTGCAGGTACGGGACGGCGTCATCCAGATCACCGGGGAGGAGCATCCGCGCCTGCTCGGCCACGGTCGACGTCGGGACGGGTTCGCCCCGAGGCAGTTGGAGCGCGTCGACGATCGGATCTCGGAGCGGGAGGTACGGCGTGGACCCGCCGAACGAGACGCAGCGTCCCTCGAGCCAGGTGACCGCCGAGCCCGAGACGCGACCGCGGAGCTCCTCGAGCAGCCGGCTCTTGCCGATGCCGGGGTCCCCCGTGATGACGAGGAGCCCGCCCTCGCCGGCCAGGGCGCGCTCGGCGATCAAGGATGCGCGCTCGAACTCGCGTTCCCGTCCCACCATGGGCACCGACGCGATCGCCACCCGAGTGCCGAGCCGGTCGCCGATTGCCTCGAACGCCGAAACGGGCTCGGTCTTCCCCTTGAGCTCGAGGCGCCGTTCTTCGCTCCACTCGAACAGGTCACCGGCGGCGCGACGCGTGACGGCACCGACGAGGACGGAACCCGGCTGCGCGTGCGACTGCAGGCGAGCGGCGGTGTTCAGCGCGTCGCCGGTCGCGCCGTACTCGACCCGCCCTCCCCCGCCGATCGGTCCGAGCACCACCAGCCCGGTCTCGATGCCGACCCGGATCGACATGGAGTCGTCCTCCGTCTGCTCGATGATCCGGAGTCCGGCGCGGATCGCGCGTTCGGCGTCGTCCTCGTGCGTCACCGGCGCGCCGAACAGCGCGAGGATCCCGTCGCCGGCGAGGTCCTTCACCGTCCCCCCGAACGCCTCGACCGCCTCCACCATGCGCCGAACGGCACCGCCCAGGACCTCACGAGCGTCCTCGGGGTCCATGCGCTCGGTGAGCCGGGTCGAACCGACGACGTCGGCGAACAGGGCGGTCACGACCTTGCGCTCCTCGCGCATCTCGCCGCTCATCGCTCGATTCTGGTCGTCCCCCGGCGCGATGGGAACCGTTCGGTCCGCGGGCGGGCGGGGCCTACGAGCCGGAGAGCAGCCTTGGTATCGCGGTGGGATCGAGCGGGTCGACCCGCCGCAACCCACGGAGCCCTCCGAACCCCGAGTCCGCGGTCACGATGGTGTCGACCCCCGACGATCGACACGTACCGACGTGGAGCCGGTCGGCCGGACCGAGCTCGCGCTTGCGGACCGACAGCGCGAGCCGGAACGCGTCATCGGTGACGGGAAGCAGCGGGGAGAACACCGCGTACGCCTGCGCCGCCAGGCCGTCGAGTGATCCGGCCCGACCGGAGCGCTCGACGTACCAGACCTCCTCGAGGACCGCGGGCGAGCTCCGGCCGTCAGCATCGCCGTTCGCGACCGCCTCGAGGATCCGGAGGCAGGAGGATCGGTACTCGCCCTCGGTCGCGGCGTACACGATGACGTTGGCATCGACGAAGAACGTCAACGCGATCCGGCCCGGGCCCGCTCCTCCTCCACGAGGCGGTCGAGCTCGTCCGGAGACAGGAACCGTCCGCGCATCGCTCGGATCGCATCGACGGCGCTCGCGCGATCCTCGCGATCGAGTGAGGCCATGTCGCGGTCGACCGCGTCCCGGATGAGGCCGGCGACGGACGTGCCCCGGCGCCCGGCCTCGAGCTCCCACCGCCTGCGCTGCTCCGGGGTCACGAGGATCTGGAGTCGCTCGCTGTACATGTGTAGAGCATACACATGCCCGCACGGTAGCCGACCTCGTCGGCCCGCACCGTGAGTCAGATCACAGCGCCGCGTGGAGGGCCGCGCTTACGACGTCCGCGAACACCCCGGTCACGATCTCGAACCGCACGCCGGGCGCACGCGCACGTAAGGGATGGACCCGGACTGCGGTCGACGCCCACCCCGGGGTATAACGCCCGGATGGGCGACGACCGCGGGCCGATCGCGCTCGCGATCGACATCGGTGGAACGTTCACGGACCTCGCCGCGGTCGACCGGCGCGACGGCTCGCTGATCCTCGCGAAGGTCGGCACGACGCCGACACGCCTCCAGCAGGGCGTTCTGTCGGCGCTCGAGCGCTCCGAACTCCGGCCCGGCGACGTGGGGGCGTTCGTCCACGGAAGCACCGTCGTGATCAACGCCATCACCGAGCGCCGCGGTGCTCGCACGGCGCTCGTCACCACCGCGGGGTTCCGCGACGTGCTCGAGATCGGGCGTGCGAACCGGCCGGACCTGTACAACCTCTCGTACCGCAAGCCACGGCCGTTCGTCCCCCGGCGCCTGCGGTTCGAGGTGCCCGAGCGGATCTCGCACACCGGCATGGTCCTGGTGCCGCTTGACGAGGCCGCGGTGGAATCGGTCGCGCAACGCCTACGGGCGCTCGAGGTGGACGCGGTCGCGATCTGCTTCCTCCATGCGTGGACGAACCAGGAGCACGAGCGACGGGCGGCCCAGCTCCTGTCGAAGACCCTTCCCGACGTCGAGATCGTCGCCTCCCACGAGGTGAGCACGCAGTGGCGCGAGTACGAACGGACCAGCACGGCCGTCCTGTCCGCGTACGTGAAGCCGACCGTTGCCGCGTACCTCGAGGGACTGCGTTCGGCGCTCCGCGACGTGGGCGTCGGTTCACCCATGTACGCGATGCGGTCCAGCGGCGGCGTCTCGTCCTTCGCGCGCGCCCTCGAGGCGCCCATCTCGCTCCTGGAGTCCGGTCCGGTCGCCGGGGTGACGGCCGCAGCCGAGCTCGGCAGGCGACTCGGTGTCGAGGACGTGCTCACACTGGACATCGGCGGCACCACGGCGAAGACGTCGGCCGTCCGCGGGGGGCGCGTTCCGATCGAGACCCTGCATCACGTCGAGCGGACCCCGACGTCGGCCGGCTACCCGATCCAGGCGCCCGTCGTCGAGATCGTGGAGATCGGGGCGGGCGGCGGCTCGATCGCCAGCGTCGACGAGGCCGGCAGCCTCCACGTCGGGCCGCGGAGCGCGGGCGCCGAACCGGGCCCGGCGTGCTACGGCCACGGCGGCGAGGAGCCGACGCTCACGGACGCGAACCTCGTCGCCGGGCGCCTCGACCCCGAGTACTTCCTCGGCGGGACGATGCGTCTCGACGTCGACGCGGCGCATCGGAGCCTCTCTCGGCTGGGGGATCGGATGGGCGTCGACGCCGCGACGGCGGCACGAGGCGTCCTCCGCTACCTCGTCGCCCAGATGTCCCACGCGCTCCGGCTCGTCACGCTCCGGCGCGGGCACGACCCTCGCGACTTCACGTACGTGGCCTTCGGCGGCGCGGGTCCGCTCCACGCCGCGCTGCTCGCCCGAGAGCTCGGGGTCGCACGGACGTTGATCCCGCCCGCCCCCGGCCACTTCTCCGCGCTGGGGATGCTGCTCGGCTCGTTCCGCGCCGACGCCGTGCGGACGCACGTCGGGCCGCTCGAACCCGCCGCGCTGGGCCCGTTGTTCGACGCGCTCGAGCGCGAGGCTTTCGCCGAGCTCGAGCAGGAGGCCGGCGAGCGCACCACCGAGCGGTTCGCACGACTGCGCTACGCGGGCCAGGAGCACTCGCTCGAGGTGGCGGTGGGCGGCGGACCGATCGACGAGGGCCTCCTCGCGCGCCTGCGGGCGGCCTTCGACGTCGCCTCGGAGGAGACGTACGCCTTCAGCCTCCCCACGGCCGTCGAGCTCGTCGAGGCGCGCGTGAGCGTCTCGGCGGAACGCAGCGAGCCCATCGGGTGGACCACCGAGGCCGCGCCGGCCCCGGAGCTTCGGCCGCGCGATGTCGACCTCGACGAGCACGGTGGGGTGCAGCGGGTGACGGTCGTCGAACGGCGAGCCCTTCGGCCGGGCGATCGCCTCACCGGTCCGTGCATCGTCGAGGAGCCGGCCACGACGGTGCTCGTCCTTCCCGGACAGTCGCTGACGATGGACGGGCTCGCGAACCTCGTGATCGAGGAGCGCACGTGACCGACGCCGTTCCGGGACGCGACCGTTTCACGACGGACGTTCTTCGCGAGGCGTTCTTCGCGGTGACCGACGAGATGTTCGTCTCGCTCCAGCGAACGTCCCAGAGCCCGGTGATCTACGAGGTGCTCGACTTCGCCGTCGGCCTCACCGACGCGGGTGGCGAGCTCGTCTCGCAGGGCAACGGCATCGCGGGGTTCCTGGGTCCCCTGGGCGAGGCCGTGCGCGACACCCTCGTCCGCATCCCCGATCTCGCACCGGGCGACGTCGTCGCGACGAACGATCCCTTCGCGGGCGGCGGCGGCCACCTCTCCGACGTCGCGATGGTCCGGCCGATCTTCGTGAACGACGCGATCGTCGCGTTCGCCTGCGCGAAGGGCCACTGGACGGAGGTCGGAGGGAAGGATCCCGGCTCGTGGACCGCCGACTCGGTCGACATCTTCCAGGAGGGACTCCAGCTGCCCTTCGTTCGCGTCGGCCGCGGGGGCGAGCTCGACAGGGACCTCGTCGCGATCATCGGCGCGAACAGCCGCCTGCCCGACATGACGATCGGCGATCTCACGGCGTTCGCCGCCTGCCTGGAGGTCGCCGAACGCCGACTCCTCGAGGTCTGCCGCCGATACGGCGTCGACGACGTCACCGCGGCCATGCGCGCGGCGCACGAAAGAAGCGAGGCGCTGTCGAGGGCGGCCGTCGGACGTCTGCCCCGCGGCGTGTTCGAGGCCGAGGACTTCATCGACGAGGACGGCCTGGGCAACGGGCCGTTCCCGATCCGCGTGCGCGTCGAGATCGACGGCGAGCGCGTCGTCGCCGACTTCACCGGCACACATCCCCAGGTGCCGGGGCCGGTGAACTGCACGCGGAGCGGGCTCGTCTCCGGGATCCGAACGGTGTTCAAGGCGATCACGGATCCGAACGAACCCGGCTCCGACGCGTGGTTCCGGCCGTTCGAGGTGGTCTGTCCGCCCGGCACGATCTTCACGGCCCAGCGCCCGGCGCCCGTCGCGCTGTACTTCGAGGCGACCGAGGCGGCCACCGATCTCGTCTGGAAGGCGCTCGCGCCCGTGATGCCCGAGCTCCTCACGGCGGGCAGCTTCGTCTCCGTGTGCGCGACGGCGATCGCGTGCACGCACCCGGACACCGGGGAGCCCACCCTGCTCGTCGAGCCGCAGGCCGGCGGCTGGGGCGCGAGCGTCCTGAAGGACGGCGAGCACGGCCTGGTCTCGGTCGGCGACGGCGAGACCTACGTGATCCCGGCCGAGGTGTGCGAGCAGCGATACGGGATCCGGGTCGAGCGGTTCGGGTTCGACGTCGTCGAGGCCGGCGCCGGTCGCCGCCGCGGCGGCCGCGGCCTCGTGCGCGAGTACCGGATGTTGACCGACGGGATCCTGACGGTCGGGTTCGGCCGTCATCGGTACCCGCCCTGGGGCGTCGACGGCGGCCACGACGGCTCGCGGAATTACGTCGAGGTCGTCCGCGCAGATGGGACGCGGGAGCGGTTCGGCAAGGTGGCGCGGTATCCGCTCCGCGAGGGCGACCTTGTTCGTCTGGTCACCGGGACGGGCGGCGGCGCCGGCGATCCGCGCGAGCGCGAACGCGAGCTCGTGCGCGAAGACCTCGAGAATGGCATCGTCACCGAACGCGAGGCGCGCGAGGTGTACGGTTCACGATGAAACTCTGACGTCGAGCGTTAGTCCGGCACCGGGCGCCACGTCGGCTCGGTGACGAATGCGCCGATCGTGAACACCTCGCTCCCGTCGGCGGGCATCAGCAGCACCAATGTTCCCGTGAGATCTTTGTCTAAGGGCGAAACGCCGGCCATCACGATCCACTGTCCGTCCGGCGACCAGTCGAGCACGAGCTCGCCGATGTAGGGACTCCTGGGGAAGCCCGCTACGAACTCTCGAACGTCGGAACCGTTCGGGCGCATCGACAGGACGGTCTTCTCCCCGCCGAGCCGCCCCCAGAAGAGGATCCGTTCCCCGTCGGGCGTCCAGGAGAGGGGAAGCCCGAAGGGGTTCGCTGGCTCCTCGCCCACCTTGGTCACGTCAGTGCCGCCGGCACCCATCACGTAGAGGTTGAAATGACCCCCCTTGATGCCGGTGAACGCGATCCGGCGACCGTCGGGGGACCACGCGGGCCACCTAAGACGCTCGTTCTCACTCGTCACCAGCTCCGTCCATCCGCTGCCGTCGGGATTCATGACGACGATGCTGCTTCGGACCGAGTCTGGTGGGCCGGCTTCCACGTGGACGAACGCGATGTGGCTCCCGTCTGGCGACCATGCGGGATCGATCTCATCACTCACCTCATCGGTAAGTCGCACAAGCCCGGTGCCGTCGGCGTGCATGGCGTACAGATCGGACGTGTCCGGACCCGCGCCGGTGAAGACGATCCTGGTTCCGTCGGGAGACCAGCCCGGAGACACGTTGCTGCGGCTCTCGTCGGTCAGTTGCTCCACGTCGAAGCCGCCGGGGTCCATGAGAGCGATCTGCCCCTCGGTGCCGTAGGCGATCACCCCAGAGGGGGCTGGAATCCAGGCGAACCGCTGGGGGACCTCGGCCGGTCCTGCGCACGTGCCGCCGCTCTTGAACTCCCAATTCAGGGACCTTGCGGACGCCGAGACCCGGTACGACGCGGGTCCGCCCGTGAGCCCGGTCCCAACGCAGTCGCCGGTCACGGGATCGAACACGACGAGGTCTGGCTTCGCGAGCAGGACGTTGCCGGAATCGACGATGGCGGCGTCCCGGGCGAACTCGTACGTCCCGTCTTCGATATGCATCCGGTACGTCAGCAACCGCCGGCCGTTCGCGTCACGAAGCGCCACGTCCGTGACGCGATCCGGGTCACCGACGGATACGAGGTAGGACCCATCGCGTAAGTGTGGAGCCGCGGCAGCCGCTGGCCGGTCCTTGGCGGTGTCCGTCGCGTCCTCCGCCGAGGCAACCGGTCCCGAGGACGACAGCCACCACTCATACAGCGTGAGATCTGCCTGGTCGTTCCTGATGGCGTGCGCGAAGATGGCCGAGTTCTCGTCCGTCCACTGGATGTGCGACGTCTCCGTGTCGTCGATCACCAGCGTGTAACAGAGGACACGGCCGGCCGGCTCGCCGCCGATCGAGTAGGGCGTCACCGCGAGGTGGTCGGTCGCGCACTCCCCTTCGGGTGCTCCGTTTGTGTTCGCGCGGGTCTGGAAGGCCTCGTCCATCTCGTCCCTGCTGGGGAACAGCTGGTAGAGGGCCTCGACCTCGTCGTCCATGCAGACCAGCGCCGCAAGTGGGCCCTCGCCCGAGACCGACCCAGCGAGTGGGAGACAGGCTGCGCCAAGGTCCTCCGGGACATAGCCCAGGAGCCGTTCCTCGTCCGGCGTGAGCGCGCGCTCGACCGTCCCGAAATGCGGTTCTGCGGATGGGCTGGGGGTGGCGCCCTCGCCGACTTGGCCGGTCGGCGTCTCGCCCCCTGACACGGAGAACACGATCACCCCGGTGACAAGCGCCGCCGCCAACGCACCGGCTACCGCGCGCCACCCCAACCACGACGCTCGCCCTGCCGGACCGGCGGGCGGACCGAGCGCATCACGAGCAGCGGTCGTGAACCTTCCGCAGCTGACGTATCGACCGTCGGGTGACTTCGAGAGCGCCGTTGCGACGACCTCATCGATCGCCGCCGGGAGGTCGGGACGCGCGGCAGTGAGCCGCGGCGGCTTCTCGCCGAGATGCGCGTACAGCGCGGCCACCTGCGTCTCTCGTTCGTAGGGAACCTTGCCGGTGAGGCACTCGAACAGCACGCACGCGAGCGCGTAGACATCGGCGCGGGCGTCGACAGGCTTGCCCTCGATCTGCTCCGGAGCGACATAGTCAACCGTTCCGACGAACTGCCCGGTCTGGGTGAGGCCACCGGTCCCGCCTTCAAGGCGTTTCGTGAGACCGAAGTCCGACAGGTAGACGAGGTCGCGGCCCTCTGAGCCTTCCTCGGGGACGACCAGGATGTTTCCGGGCTTCACGTCCCGGTGAACGAGCCGGCGGGAATGTGCAGCGTCGAGCGCCGAGGCCGTCTCCCGTACGATCCACAGTGCTCGCTCCGCGTCGAGCACCCCCTCTCGCCGGATGAGCGTGCCGAGGTCGGTACCCGGTACGTATCGCATCGCGATGAAGAGAAGGCCTTCGGCCCCACCCGCTTCATAGATCGGCACGATGTTCGGGTGCTCCATCCCGGCCGCGATGCGCGACTCGCGGACGAAGCGCTCTCGGAAGCGGTCGTCCTCGGCGAGCTGCGGTGCCAGCAGCTTGAGCGCGACCTTGCGTCCCAGAGCCAGGTGCTCGGCGAGGTAGACGACGCTCATGCCGCCCCGGCCGAGCACCGCTTCGATCCGATACCCGGCGAAGGAGGTCCCAGGCGCCAGGTCTCCCCTCGAGTGGCGCGCCGAAGGTGGCGGCGCCGATGTCTCGTCACCGCGCAGCTCGGGGTCCCGTATCAGGATCCGCTGGTTCAGGTCCAGGAGCTCGGCCGAGAGATCGGCTCCGAGCTCCTCCTGCAGCACCTGTCGAGCGCGCTGGAATGCGTCGAGCGCCTCAGCCTGTCGGCCCGACCGATACATCGCGAGCATCAGGTGAGCCCACAGCCGCTCGCGCAACGGATATTGCGAGGTCAGCGCCTCGAGCTCGGACACCATGGTCGAATGCCGCCCCATCGCGAGCTCGGCCGCGATCCGATGCTCGGTCGCTCCGAGTCGGAGCTCTTCCATACGTGCGATGGATCCGCGAAGCGAGGGCTCGTCGGCGAGGTCGGCGAACGCCGGTCCGCGCCACATATCGAGAGCCTCCGCAAACGCCTTAGCCGCCCGCCAAGGATCGGACTCCACCGATGCCTTGCCCTGCCTCACGAGTGCCTCGAAGCGCGAGGCATCGATCTCCTCGGGCGCAACGGAGAGCACGTACCCAGCCCCGCGCCCCTCGATCCTCCCGTCGCCCAGCAGTTTGCGCAGCCGTGATACGTAGCTCTGCATGACGTTGCGAGCGGTCTCGGGTGGCTCCTCGCCCCAGACATCCTCGATCAACCGTTCGGCCGGCACGATCCGGTTCGGTTGAAGGATCAGGTGCGCCAAGACGGCGCGCTGCTTCGGCCCGCCGATCGGAAGCGGACGGCCATCATCCAGGACCTCCAAGGGCCCGAGGACTCGGAACTCCACGCCGCGACCGTACGCCGACGCCGTGGAGAGTGAAAGCGACTCCACATCGTGGCTCCGCCGTCGAACTCGATAGCATCCGCGCCATGCAGCTCGACGCCTCGAACCTGCCGGCGCTCGCGCGTGGGTGCGCGATCCTCGGCGCGGGCGGGGGTGGGGACACGGAGATCGGGCTCGTCGCCTCGCTCCAGGCGACCGAGGATCACGGCCCCGTGCAGCTCGTCGACCTCGAGGAGCTTCCGGACGAGGCACTCCTCATGCCGTGCGGCGGCGTGGGCGCCCCGACCGTCTCGATCGAGAAGATCGAGAGCGGCGACGAGGGGGGGCGGCTGCGCGAGATGGTCCAGACCCTGTGGAACCGCGAGGTCGTCGCGCTGATGTCGGCCGAGATCGGCGGCTCGAACGGCATCATCCCCGTGGTGTGGGCCGCGAGGATCGGCCTGCCCGTCGTCGACGCCGACGGCATGGGTCGCGCGTTCCCCGAGATCCCGCAGGTCACCATGGAGATCGCCGGCATCTCCCCCAACCCGGCCGTCATGACCGACGAGCGCGGCAACGTCATCGTCTTTCGAGCCACCGACGGCGACTGGATGGAGCGGATGGAGCGCGCGGCCGCGGTCGAGTTCGGCGGCATGTCGTGGTCGAGCGAGTACCAGCTGACCGTCGGGCAGGCGAAGGCCGGCGCGGTCGTGAACCACGCCGTGTCGCTCGCGATCCGGCTCGGCACCGTCGTCGCGCAAGCCGAGCACGACCCGGTCGAGGCCCTCGCGGACGAGATCCACGCCGCTCGTCTCATCGTGGGCAAGATCGTCGACGTCGAACGGCGCACGACCGCGGGGTTCGTCCGAGGGTCGGCGACGATCGAGGGGCTCGACGCCGATGCGGGGCGCACCCTCCGGCTCGAGATCCAGAACGAGAACCTCGTCGCGCTGGAGGGGGAACGCGCACTCGCGATGGTCCCTGACATCATCACGGTGCTCGACTCGCAGTCCGCGAACGCGATCTCGACCGAACGCCTCCGCTACGGCCAGCGTGTGACCGTCATCGC
>Ga0307302_10000860_pt1 | contig 13344 bp, 11 predicted proteins | sample ER_DNA_183_FD_194490 | JGI IMG/M metagenome (GOLD analysis project Ga0307302, IMG submission 194490) | Bulk soil microbial communities from the East River watershed near Crested Butte, Colorado, United States - ER_DNA_183 | ecosystem: Environmental > Terrestrial > Soil > Floodplain | place...
GGAGTCGCTCGACCAGATCGCAGATCGCGTGTTCCATCGGAAGCAAGCTCTCCTGAATGTGTTGCGTGTTTTGGCTTGGCACGACGACGGGACAGTCGACCTCGGTCGTGAGGCGCCCGCCCTCGCCGAGCAGGCCGATCGTCCCAAGGCCTGTCGCGCGGGCGGCCTGCACGGCCCGGCGGACGTTCTCGGAATTGCCGCTCGTGCTGAGCGCCACGAGGACGTCGCCAGGTCGCCCAAGCGCGCGCACCTGCCTCTCGAAGACGCCATCCCAGCCGAAGTCGTTGGCGTACGCCGTCATGATGGAGGTGTCGGTCGTGAGCGCGATCGCCGGAAGCCCGGGCCGGACATTCTCTTTTGTCAGCTGACTCACGAACTCGGCGGCGAAGTGCTGGCTGTCGGCCGCGCTCCCGCCGTTCCCGCAGATCAGAATCTTGCCGCCCGCGGCGAACGTATTGGCGATCAAGCGGGCCGCCGCGACGACGGCGTCGGCGCAGGCAGTCGCCGACCGCAGCTGGACGGACCTGCTTCCCGAAAGATGCGCATCCAACCGCGCCCGCAGGCTGGCGGGCGCGGCGGCGAGCGCCGCGAACTCCGGACGAAGGGCGACCTCCGCATCACGGTAAGAGTCGGGCGTGCCGATATCGACGAACGGACCATCGCCTACGACCGCAAACAGGCCTCGACCGACGTAACTGGGTAGGACGTCGCGCTCGAGCGATGCTTCGGTTGGTATCCGGGCCACCACCTCCGGAGACATGAGGTAGACGCCGGCGCTGACGAGACCTGGGCCCGTGGTCTCGGCTTTTTCGGCAAGGCTCAGGACCTGCCCGTCGCCGCCAACGGTGAGACTTCCAAAGCGAGCACGGTCCTGGGCGGCAACGGCGAGCACCGTCACACACGAGGACGCCTCACGGTGGACCTGTTCAAGGTGGGTGAGGTCGAGGCGGCAATACGAATCTCCGTTCAAGACCAGCGTCCCATCTTTGACCTCGCCGTCGAGCGCGTTTCGGATCGCCCCGGCGGTGCCGCGAGGCGATGTCTCGCGCGAGTACCGCACCGTCAGCCCGAGCGCACGGCCGTCGCCGATGCTGCGAGCGATCTCGTCGTGTCCGTGACCCGTGCAGAGCGTGACCTCCTCGAGACCCTCGGATCGGAGGCTCAGCAGGAACCACTCGAGGAATGGTCGCCCGAGGATCGGAGCGAGGGCCTTCGGCCGATCACCCATGACGCTGCGAAGCCGTGTGCCCTGGCCACCACAAAGGACAAGGGCTCTCATGAGTCCACGCCCGTCGCGTGCAGGATCAGATCGACCGCGTCGCCGAGGGTGCGTGCCCGGAGGGAACCGCTGACCTCGGCTGCCCCGTCCCCCAGGAGGATGGGCGTGCAGCCCGCGGCCAGGGCGGCAAGCGCGTCGGAGGCCTGGTCGCCCACCATGAATGCGGCCGAGAGATCGAGACCCCGCTCGCGCTGCGCCCGCATGAGCAGGCCCGGCTTTGGCTTCCGGCACTGGCAGCCATCGTCCGGCCGGTGCGGACAGACGAGGAAGCCGTCGATGGGGCCGCCGTGCGCCCGTGCGATGCGCGCCAGGCGGTCATGGATGTCGTCGACCGTCTCGCGGCGCACGATGCCGCGACCCACCGCCGATTGGTTCGTCGCTACCAGGATCCGGGCGCCGGCCGATCGAAGACGCGCAAGCGCCGCAAACGCTCCCGGGACGATCTCTACCTCGTCCCATCCTTTCACGTAGTCGGACCGGTTCCGAACCAGGACACCGTCGCGGTCCAGAAAGACCGTGACCTCTCGGCTCGCCTTGGCGCGCCTTTGGCGCCCGGACGCCCTGGGAGCGATCGGCTCAACTGCCACGCGCCGATGGAAGCCCAGTCGGATTGAGGAAATCTGGCGGGCTCGCATGACGGTCCGATCGCCGCCGCTCAACCCCATTCGGCCGCCGGTATCAGGGCTCCACCCCGCGTCAACGGAAACTCAACACCGGAGCCATGGAATCGCACGGATGACCCGGCCACCGACCATCGCGTTCTTCGGCAACTTTGGGACCCAAAATCTCGGCAATGAATGCACCTTGCGGGCGATCATCGGGAACACTCGCAAGCAACTGCCGCACGCGATAGTCAGCTGCGTCTGTCCGCGACCCCGAGAGACCGCCGAAGCGCATGGCATCCCGGCCTCTCTGATCTCCTACCGCTTCGCGAAGGACTCCGCGTCAGCGCCGAGCTCTGACAACGCCGCTAAGAGACTGATCCGACGACTCGTCGTCCGGGTTCCGCTCGAGGTGGGGGAGTGGATCCGGGTCTTCCGAACGCTCGGGGGAACGGACAAGCTCGTCATGACCGGAACGGGAATGCTCGGCGATTTCGGCATCAGCCCGCTCGGCCTTCACTACGAGATCCTCAAATGGTCGATCGTCGCCAAGATGCGCGGGTGTCAACTCCTATTTGTCAGCGTGGGCGCCGGCCCGATCCGTCACCCACTGAGCCGATGGATCGTGAAGGCCGCGCTGTCGCTCGCCGACTACCGCTCGTACCGGGACCAATTCTCGTACGACTACCTCGAATTCATCGGGTTCAACACGTCGAGGGATCACGTCTACCCCGACCTGGCGTTCAGCCTGCTGAACTTCGACGCCTCGGCGACGCCGCCCGGGTCCGGTAATGGCGCGGGACGCGTCGTCGGCCTCGGGTTGATGGAGTACTACGGTCAACACCGCAGCCCCGAGGAGGGAGAGCGGACGTACCAGCGCTATATCGAGCGGGTTGCACGCTTTGCGTCGTGGCTGCTCTCGCAGGGGCACCAGGTCCGACTCCTCGTCGGCGACCTGGCCTACGACCGGCGGGTGAAGGGCGATCTATTGCGGTTGCTAGATCAAGCCGGCCCGTTCGACCGCGCCCAGGTGATCGACGAGCCACTCACGTCCCCCGAGGATCTCATCGACCAGCTCGCCAAGACGGACCTGGTCGTCGCCACGCGGTTTCACAACGTGCTGCTCGCGCTCATGCTCGGCCGACCCGTGATCGCGCTCTCGTACCACGAGAAGCTGCGGTCCCTGATGGCGGAGGTCGGCGTGCCCGAATACTCCGTCGAGGCTGAGGAGCTTGACGTCGCGGGACTGATCGAGCGGTTCAGGCGGCTCTCGGAAGACGAAACATTCACGTCTTCGACGAAGATGAAGGCGGACGGATATCGCGACGCTCTCGACGAGCAGTACGCGCGCATGTTCCGCGAGTTCCTCGAATCCCCAACCGCGGCCGTGGCCGAGGGCTATTCGGCTCTGGAGCGCCGCTCTTCGCCGGGCGCGGCCGGCGGACCTGTCTCATGAGCGCGACCGTGAGGATCCTCGGCAAGTCGCCCGTCGGGGCGTACCTCCGCCTGAACGAGTGGGTCTGGCAACGCCTGCCCCGATCCACCGCGTCACGGCCGGTGGTCGCTTACGGGCGCCTGATGCACTCCCTGGTCCGATCGCACGGCGATCGGCGCCAATTCCTGGGCACGTTCTTTCTCAGGAATCGTCCACAGCTCGAGCTCATAGGCCGGCTCGCGAACCTGGGAGCGAACGGCGGGGCGCCACGGATCGCGGTCCTCGGTTGCAGCATCGGGGCGGAGGCGTACTCCATCCTGTGGTCGATCCGCTCGACGCATCCGGGGCAAATGTTGCGGATGACGGCGGTGGACATCTCGGACGAGGTCATCGGTGTCGCGCGCGAGGGCGTCTATTCGTCCGGAGTCTCGGAATTGGTGCGGGAGCGGGTCTGCGAGCGCATGACCGACGGCGAGCGGCACGGCATGTTCGATCGCGAGGGGACGCTCTTGCGGGTCAAATCGTGGATGCGAGAAGCTATCGACTGGCGTATCGGCGATGCCCGGGATCGGCGGATCGTCGAAGAGCTGGGCCCACAGGACATCGTGGTGGCGAACGATTTTCTCTGCCATATGAAGCCGGTGGAAGCGGAGGAGTGCCTTCGCAACATCGCACGGCTGGTCGAGCCGGGTGGCTATCTCGTCGCGTCCGGAGTCGACCTCGACGTGCGAACAAGGGTGGCAAAAGCGCTTTCGTGGCAGCCCGTGACCGAAGCGATCCAGGAGATCCACGACGGCGATCGGTCATTGCGCGTCTCGTGGCCTTGGCGGTATTGGGGTCTCGAGCCTTTCGACAGAGCACGGCGCGACGCTCTGGTCCGGTACGCGTCCGTATTTCAACTAGGAGAGAAGCGATGAGGGTCCTGCTGACAGGAAGCCGCGGGTACATCGGGACGGTGATGGCGCCGATGATGCTCGACGCTGGTCACGATGTCGTTGGGCTCGACACCGACCTCTACCGAAGGTCCACCTTCGGCCGATGGCAGGAGTCCATCCACACCATCGAAAAAGACACCCGGGCAATCGAGGCGGATGACCTCCGCGGATTCGATGCCGTGGTCCATCTGGCCGCGCTCTCGAACGACCCGCTGGGCGACCTCAACCCGCACCTCACCTACGACATCAATCATCTGGCATCGGTGCGCTTGGCGACCCTGGCGAAGCGTTCGGGGGTCGCGCGGTTCGTGTTCGCGTCGTCGTGCAGCAACTACGGCGCCGCGGGTGATGCTCCCGTGAACGAGGAGTCCGACCTCCGGCCGGTGACCGCGTACGGCGAGTCGAAGGTCCGATCCGAGCGGGACATCGTGAAGCTCGCCGACGACACCTTCTCGCCGACATTCCTCCGCAGCGCCACGGCGTACGGCGTCTCGCCGCGGCTTCGCTTCGATGTGGTGCTCAACAACCTGGTGGCGTGGGCGTACACGGCGGGACAGGTGCTTCTGAAGAGCGACGGCACACCGTGGCGCCCGATCGTGCACATCGAGGACATCTCGCGAGCCTTCCTCGCGGTGCTGGCCGCGCCCAGAGAGCTCGTGCACGCGGAAGCATTCAACGTCGGCCGCAACGACCAGAACTACCGCATCCGCGAGATCGCCGAAATCGTGAAAGAGACCGTGCCCGGCTGCGAGATCGCCTTCGCCGACGGTGCAGGCCCCGACCTCCGCAATTACCGCGCGGACTTCAGCAAGATCGCGCGCGTCTTGCCGCAGTTCCGCCCCGAGTGGGATGCGCGAAAGGGCGCACGGCAGCTCTACGAGGCGTACCGGAGCGTCGGCCTCAAGGTCGAGGACTTCGAAGGTTCGCGCTATCGGCGGATCGATCAGCTCAAGGCATTGCTCAGCTCTGGCCATCTCGGACCGGATCTGCGCTGGACGGCCGATCCGGTGGCCGCGTGACGGGAGAGAAAGAATGATCTTCGAGGAAACGAAGCTCGCCGGCGCGTTCATCATTGACGTCGAGGCGCGCGAGGACAGCAGGGGGTTCTTCGCGCGGTCGTTTTGTCAGCACGAGTTCGCTGACCACGGACTGAAGCCACTGATCGCGCAGGCCAACATCGCCTTCAACAATCGCAAGGGCACGCTGCGCGGGATGCACTTCCAGTTTCCGCCGGCCGCCGAGACGAAGCTCGTGCGGGCGACGCGCGGGGCCATCCTCGACATCATCGTGGACCTTCGCCCGGAAAGCCCGACGTATCTCAAGCACGTCGCGGTAGAGCTCACGGCGGACAACCATCGCGCGCTGTACGTCCCGGAACGGTTCGCGCACGGGTATCAGGTCCTCGAGGACCGGACCGAGACGAGCTATCAGGTCGGCGAGTTCTACGCGCCCACGACCGAAGGTGGCCTGCTGTACAACGACCCTGAGCTCGGACTCGAGTGGCCGCTCCCGGTGACGGAGATCTCTCCGAAGGACGCGGCCTGGCGACCGTTGCGCGAGATCGAGCCTCTCGTTCGCGCGAAGATGGCCGACCTCGCGATGGCCGAGGCAGCGTCGTGATCATCGTCGACACGGCATTGAAGGCGCGCGAGGCCGAGGGCAAGCCGATTCGTGTCGGCATGGTCGGCGCTGGTTTCATGGGCCAGGGATTGGCCAACCAGATCATCAACAGCGTCCCGGGTATGCGTCTGGCGGCCATCTACAACCGCAACATCGAGCGGGCAGTCGGCGTGTACCGCTACGCCGGTTGCGAAAATGTCGTCGTCGCGAGGACGCAAGCGGAGCTTGATGATGCGATCTGTCGCGGGGTGCCCGTCGTCGCGGAGGACCCGCTCGCGATCAGCCGTTCGCCGGAGATCGACGTGCTCGTCGACGTCACCGGATCGGTCGAGTTCGGAGCCCAGGTGCTACTCGAGGCTTTCCGGCACGGCAAGCCGGCCGTACTCATGAACGCGGAGGTCGACTCCACGATCGGTCCGATCCTGCGCGTCTACGCGCGCGAGAACGGCGCCATTCTGTCCGCGTGCGAGGGTGACGAGCCCGGTTTGCAACTGAACCTCTATCGGTGGGTCGTCGGCCTCGGACTCATACCGAGAGTGATCGGCAACGTCAAGGGGCTGCAGGACCCCTACCGTAACCCCACCACGCAGCAGGGCTGGGCCGAACGGTGGGGCCAGAACGCGGCGATGGTGACCTCGTTCGCCGACGGCTCGAAGATCAGCTTCGAGCAATCGATCGTCGCAAACGCGACGGGCTTCGGGGTCAGGACCCGCGGCATGTCGCGGGGCCTCAAGTACGACGGCTCGATCATGGAGATCCAGAAGCTTTACGACATCGACGAGATCCGTGCGCTCGGCGGGATCGTCGACTACACCGTCGGCCCGCCGCTCACCAAGATCTTCATCCTGGCGGAGCACGCGGATCCGAAGCAGCGGCATTACTTGAATCTCTACAAGATGGGTGAGGGTCCGCTGTATCCGTTCTGGACGCCGTACCACCTCGTCCACTTCGAGGTGCCCAACGCCATCGCGAGAGTCGTCCTTTTCGGGGACGAGGTCGCCCCGCCCATCGCTGGGCCGGTCGTCGAGGTCTGTGCCGTCGCGAAGCGCGACCTGAGGGCAGGCGAAGTGCTCGACGAGTACGGGATGTACATGACCTACGGAGAGGCCGCGAACGTGGACGAGATGAGCGCGATGCGGTATCTGCCCGAGGGCCTCGTCCAAGGGTGCGTGCTTGGGCGCCCGGTGGCGAAGGACCAGGTCCTCACGTACGACGACGTCGCGCTTCCCGCGGGCCGACTTGCGGATCGGCTCCGCGCGGAGCAATACCGGCATTTTCGCGGGGAGACGTGGCTCGAAGAAATCGTCCAGGGGCGGTCCGCTCCAACCCTGGTCGGGGCAGGAGCAAGCCGTTGAAGGTCGTCATTTTCTGCGGGGGTCTCGGGATGCGGCTTCGCGAATACTCGGAGTCGATCCCGAAGCCGATGGTCCCGGTCGGCTATCGACCGATCCTGTGGCATCTCATGCGCTACTACGCGCACTTCGGACACAAGGAGTTCATCCTCTGCCTCGGCTACAAGGCCGACTGCATCAAGAAGTACTTCCTCGACTACGACGAGACCGTTTCGAACGACTTCGTGATGAGCGCCGGCGGAAAGAACGTCGAACTTCTCGCCAGCGACATCCAGGACTGGCAGGTCACGTTCGTGGACACGGGCATGAGCTCGAACATCGGTCAGCGTCTCAAGCTCGTCCAGCGCTACGTCGGCGACGACGAAATGTTCCTGGCGAACTACAGCGACGGCCTGTCCGACCTGCCCCTTCCCGAGATGGTCCGCCGCTTCCAGCGTGAGCCCGAGGCGGTTGCGTCGTTTGCGGCCGTGGCTCCGACGAGCACGTTCAGCCTGGTCCAGGTCGGGGAGAGCGGGCGGGTCCGCAGCATCAGACACATCCGAGACACCGGCGTGCGGATCAACGGCGGCTTCTTCGTCTTCCGCAATCAGATCTTCGACTACATGCGGGAGGGGGAGGAGCTCGTCGAGGAGCCGTTCCGCCGCCTCGCCGCCGAAGGGAAGCTGCTCGCACACGTGTACGACGGCTTCTGGGCCTGCATGGATACGTTCCGTGAGAAGCAGCTGCTCGAAGACATGTACACACGAGGCCAGGTCCCGTGGGAGGTCTGGAAGCCTCGACTCAATCACCAGAAAGCGACGGCCTGACCCGAGCCGGGTCGGGGATGTAGCGCATCGCCATGGAAAGGATCGGGCTGCTCGGAGATCTCGGGAAGCCGAAGAGGCTCCTGGCGCTCGGCGCTCACTCGGACGACATCGAGATCGGCTGTGGGGGAACGATCCTGCGACTGCTCGCGGAGCGCCCTCAGCTCGAGGTCCTCTGGGTCGTCTTTGCTTCTACGACGGCGCGTGCTGCCGAGGCACGCGCGTCGGCGGGCGCATTCCTGGAAGGCGTCGCGCGCTCAACGGTGGTCGTGCGCGACTACCGCGATGGCTTCCTCCCGTACTCGGGCGCGGCCATCAAGGACGAGTTCGAAAAGCTGAAGCAGGACTTCTCACCCGATCTCATCTTCACCCACTACCGCGACGATCGGCACCAGGATCACCGGTCGGTCTCCGACCTGACGTGGAATACGTGGCGCGATCACCTCATCCTCGAATACGAGATCCCGAAGTACGACGGCGACTTCGGATCGCCGAATCTCTTCGTGTCTCTCACGGCGTCCGCCCTCGAGCGCAAGATCGGCCTGCTCGCGAAGCACTTCCCGTCACAAGCCGCGAAGCCCTGGTTCACCGCGGACCTGTTCAAGGCCGTCGCCCGGATCCGCGGTATGGAGTGCACCGCTCCCGAAGGTTTCGCGGAAGCGTTCTACTGCAGAAAAGCGCTCTACTAGCCGCCCCGGCTAAGGCGCGGCGTTGCTCGAGCTCGTCGCACCTGCGACGGCGAATGGCTGCGCGCGGATGACCCTCTGGTCACTCTTCGCGGACGGCACAAGGAGGTTCGCGATCCGTTCGCTCGCGAATCCGTCGCCGAAGGGATTCTCGACCCGCGCCATGCGCCGATAGGCCGCGGCGTCCTCGAGCAGATGCCGCGCCGCGCCGACGATGCGAGCGCGGTCGGTCCCCACGATCTGCGCACAACCGGCTTCGACCGCTTCGGGTCGTTCGGTCGTAGCACGGAGGACGAGCACCGGTTTCCCGAGGCTCGGCGCCTCTTCCTGGATGCCGCCCGAGTCCGTCAGGATCAGCGTGCTGCGATTCATCAGGTGCACGAGCGAGGCGTAATCCAGCGGTGGAATGAGACTGATCCGGGGATGTCGGCCGAGTCGCTCGTAGACGGGGTCCTGAACATTCGGGTTGAGATGCACCGGATAAACGATCTGGATGTTGTCGACCTCGTCCGCGAGCTGGGTCAAGGCGGAGCAGATCGCGATCATGCCGGTGCCGAAGCTTTCGCGGCGATGCGCGGTGACGAGGACGATCCTGCGCTCGAAGGGAATGCCGGCCAGGGGGCCCGATGCGAAGTCGTACTCACGGTTGACGACGTGGCGGAGCGCGTCGATCACGGTGTTTCCGGTCACGTGGACCGCGTCGGGCTCGATGCCCTCGCGCAGGAGATTCTGCCGCGCTCGCTCCGTCGGCGCGAAGTAAAGATCAGACAGAACGTCGACCATCCGGCGATTCGCTTCCTCGGGGAAGGGTGAGTGCTTATCGCTGGTGCGTAGCCCCGCTTCGACGTGCGCTACCCGCACTCCCTGGTAGAACGAAGCGAGACTCGCGCCGAAAGCGGTGGTCGTGTCTCCCTGGACGACGACCCAGTCCGGCCGCTCGGCCTGCAGGATCGAAGTCGTGCCTGCGATGACAGCCGTTGTGAGCCCCGACAGCGTCTGGTTCGGAGTCATCAGCTGAAGGTCGTGATCCGGGACGATGCCGAACAGATCGAGAACGGGATCGAGCATCTCGCGATGCTGCCCCGTGACGCACACCCGAACTTCAAGCTCATCGGGACGTGCCCGCAGGGCGATCAGGACCGGGCACAGCTTGATCCCCTCAGGACGTGTGCCGAGGATCACCAGGATGCGCGCGGGGCGGCCCGTCACCTCAGCGCGAGTCTCTGGTCCCATGTCCATCCCCAATGTGGTCGTCGCTCAGAACAGGCGCGAGGCGCAAAGACCACCCGCCCAACGCGGCCCTGGCGTTGCCGCGACTCTGAGAACGGGTGCGCTGGCGGATCAGAGCCGCGCAGCTTTCCTCGAATCGCTGGGCGAGGACATTCCATTCGAACGCGGCGAGATCAGGCATCGCTGTCCGTTCCCGAAACGCGCGCACGATGCTCGCCCCGAACTCTTTTGGCTTGGGAGGCGCGAGATAGACATTCGGCCACGAGAATCGCCGCAGCTCGGCGAGGTCTGTCGCGACGACGGGCTTGCCGGCGGCCGAGTACTCGAGAACCTTGATCGGACACGCGGCGTCGAAGTACGGGTTGGCATCGCCCGGATAGAGCCCGACGTCGCTGGCCATGAAGTAGTCCGCCACGACCGCATTTGGCACGCGCCCGGTTGTCACGAGCGGCACTCCGAGCTCACGGCAGCGCGCCTCGAGCCCGCCGCTGTCTCTGCCCGGCAGCCATCCCGAGCCGCCGACCGCCAGGAACACGAGGTCCGGGACCTGGCGTGCCGCTTCGGCGATCGCATCGACGAAGAACAGGGTTCTGCTGTAGGTCAGGCCGATGAGGCTCACGACTTTCTTGCCGACAAGATCCAGCCGCTGGCGCACCACGTCCGGGCGTCCCGCCGCGATCCGCTGGCGATCCACGCCGTTGGGAACGTAGACAGCGCGGGCATTGCGGGCGCGGACCCGGTCGACGAGGACGGTGGATGTGCAGAAGACCAGGTCGCTGTGGCGCAGGTACTCGTCTTCGACCGCCGGATACGCGCAGAGGTCGAGGTAATCGAAGACGCGAGGCACGGAAACATCGAAGGGAGGCAATCCGACCGCCTGATTGCTGAGTCCGTAGACCAGAAGGTCGAAGGGCCGGCTGGCGAGGATGCTCCGGATCTGCCGCCTGAAGAGCCACGCGAATAATCGCCGGTGATCCGGCCGACGGGATTCGGCAAACGACGCGCGCGGTGGATCGTCAGCGGGCCATTTCGTTCAGTGCGCGATCCCAGCGTGCGCAGGAGTCCCCTCGCCGAACCGATCTCTTCCCACGTCAGCACCTCGATGTCGTGGCCCCGCCCGAGCAGGCGGTTGATGAAGTGCCATTGACGCTGTCCTTCCATGGCAGCCCAGGGCAGGTCGGGGACCCAGAGGATTCTCATTCGTTGGCCTACTAAGGAGCCGCAAGAGCGTTGAGACGGTGTGCGCCCCGCCGTTGAGGGTCCGGGGGCGGACACGCGTTTACGGCCGTGACTCGCGTAGTGGTCAAGGCGATGACCATGCCGTCCTGCCATCCGGCCTCAATTCCGGCGTCGAAGATTGCGCGTGTGGGCGGTCGTCGCAACCTGATCCTGGTCACGAGCTATCCCGGGCAGCCGAGCTGCACGGAGTTCGAGCGTCAGGCAGCCGCCGGCCAACGTCCGCGGAAGGACTACGTCGAGCTGGCTCGCCTGGTGGACGCCGACGTTGTCGATGATGCCTACCTGACCGAAAGGGCCACGGTCCTCGCGCGAGTCGTGCAGCGTGTCGCCGGTCGACCGGCGGCGCAAGTGGTCGAGGCGGCTCTGAGGGGCGGCAACTACGACCACATCCTGGCGGGGGCGGAGAGGATCGGACTGCCGCTCGCCTTCCTCCACAAGATCGCCCATCTCGATCGCGACCTCGTGCTCATCGCGGCTTGGCCGTCGCGAGCCGGAAAGGCTTTCATGCTGAAGAGGCTGCAGGTCCACACGGACCTCCGCGCGATCGTGGGGTACAGCAGCGCGCAGCTCGAGATCGCGGCCTCGCGGCTCACGGTGCCCCGAAACAAGCTTCAGCTACTGCTACAGCCGGTGGACGAACGCTTTTTCCAACCCTCGCCCGCGACGGCGACCAACCTCATCTGCGCGGTCGGTTCCACCGGACGCGACTACGAGACGCTGCTCTCCGCGGTGAGAGGCCTCGAGGTCGAGCTGCGAATCGCGGTCGGCAGCTTCGACCTCGCGGATCGTGCCCTCGAGCGTCGCCTCGTGCGGACCGGACTGCCGCCGAACACGAAGATTCGCCATCTGTCTCCGCTGGAGCTGCGAGATCTCTATTCGTCCGCCCGCTTCGTGGTCCTGCCACTCGAGGATGTGGAGTCTGACTGCGGGGTGACAGCGCTGACCGAAGCGATGGCGATGAGCAAGGCCGTGATCCTCACGCGCACGCGCGGGCAGATCGACGTGATCGAGGATGGCGTGCAAGGTATGTACGTTCCAGCCCGCGACCCGCAGGCTCTTCGTGCCGCGATCGAGTTTCTGCTCGCGCACCCCGAGGAAGCCGATCGGATGGGCCGCGCGGGCCGAGCACTCGCTGAAGAGCGCCACACCTTGACCGGGTTCGTCGAGCGACTCGCGGCGACGCTACGCGGCGAGCCTATCGTCCCGCCTGGAGCGAATGACCGCCTCAGAGCAGCCACATTCTCGACCGGCGCGTAGGACTAACGGCCCGCGTGCCGGCATGACGCTGTTCGACCTCGTTGTAGTCGGCGGGGGCATTCTGGGGCTCGCGACCGCGAGAGAGTTCCTCCGCCGGCAGCCGTCGGCTCGTGTCGTCGTTCTCGAAAAAGAGGATCGGATCGCCGCTCATCAGACCGGCCGCAACAGCGGAGTGATCCACTCGGGCATCTACTACGCGCCCGGAAGCGCGAAGGCCCGCTTCTGCGTCGCCGGTGCTCGTTCGATGTTCGAGTACTGCGACCAGCACGCAATTCCCTACGCGCGCCTAGGAAAGCTGATCGTCGCGATCCATGAGGAGGAGCTGCCCCGGCTCGACGAGCTCCGGCGCCGTGCGTCGGCGAACGGGGTCGAGGGCGTGGTACCACTGGATCCGGCCGGGATCCGGGAATGCGAGCCATCCGTGCGGGGCATCGCGGCGCTGCACGTGCCGAGCACGGCGGTCGTCGATTACGGCGCCGTGGCGAGGGCGCTTGCCTCCGAACTCACCCAGGCGGGTGCCGAGATTCGCCTGCGCAGCAAGCTGCTGGCGATCCGCGCGCACTCCACGCATGTCGAGGTCAAAACCAGCTCGGAGACGATCGAGTGTGGGCAGGTGATCGCGTGCGCCGGAATTGGCAGCGACCCGATCGCGCGGCAGATAGGGGGATCCGACGCCATCCGGATCGTGCCGTTCCGCGGCGATTACTACCGCCTTGCGCCCGCGCGTCGCGCTCTCGTACGCGGTCTGGTCTACCCGGTGCCTGATCCGCGCTTTCCGTTCCTCGGCGTCCACTTCACGCCCAGGATCGATGGCGAGGTGTGGCTGGGTCCGAACGCCGTTCTCGCGCTCGGGACGGAGGCGTACCGGCGACGAGACGTCGATCTTGCACAGGCGTTGACGTTCGT
>Ga0307302_10000862_pt1 | contig 13335 bp, 10 predicted proteins | sample ER_DNA_183_FD_194490 | JGI IMG/M metagenome (GOLD analysis project Ga0307302, IMG submission 194490) | Bulk soil microbial communities from the East River watershed near Crested Butte, Colorado, United States - ER_DNA_183 | ecosystem: Environmental > Terrestrial > Soil > Floodplain | place...
CAGCAGCTCGGCCCAGCCGACGCCTCGTCGCTTGCGCGCCCAGTAGCGCCCGGCGTCCAGCGGGCGGCCGCCGAACGCCTCGACCGTCGACCGGTAGGTCGCGTAGTGGCGCTCGCGCACGTCGACGAGCGTCCCGTCGAAGTCGAACAGGACGGTCAGTGGTGGCCGGTCGCTCGTCTGAGCTCCTCCAGGCGGGCCACGTGGCGGTCGATCTCCGCGACGGAGGTCAGCACCGGCTCGAAGTCGACCCCCCTGACCCACACCATGCCGTCCGGGAGCGGGTTGTGCCGCCGCCGGATCGGCGGTGGCGGCTCCCCGAACGCCAGCTTCACGTAGACGTAGGGAAGGTTCAGCCCGAGCGCGGTGAAGAACTGGTGGGTGGTGAAGAAGCGCCCGACGTTGATCTCGGTCGGGTTGGGGGTGCCGGTGGCGTCGTAGGTGAGGTCGACGCCGAACAGGCCGTGGGGCCGCGGGTCGATCGCCAGCACCGCCCGGGTGGCGAGGTTGTCGAGGGTGGCGTCCGAGGTGGTCACGCCGGCGCCCGTCACGCCGGTCACCCCGGAGGGCGACACCCTGGACAGCTCCCAGTAGAGGCGCTTCCTGCCCTGCGCCACCACCAGCTCGCCGTCGTGCCACACCGACATCCAGGTGACGCTGTCGGGCTCCAGCAGCTCCGCCGCGGTGAAGCCGCCCCAGCCCTTGTGGAAGTCCAGCCAGCTCCTGGCGGTGTCGTAGTCGCGGACCGGCAGGGAGCCCTTGCCGCCGGCGCCCGTGGTCGCCCGCAGCCACAGCGCCCCGTCGAACCGCTCGAAGGCCGCCTTCAGGTCGTCCTCGGATGCCAGCAGCAGCGTGTCCGGCACCGGCAGGCCCGCCGCCTGCCAGCGCTCGAACGAGCGGAACTTGTCCTGGCAGATCCGGACGGTCGCCTTGGCGGGCAGGAACAGGCGGGCGGCGACCTCGTCGCGGTGCTCGGAGAGGAAGCTGACCTCCGCGTCGTTCTGCGCGTGGACGAGGTCGACGCGCTCCCGCTCGACGACGGCGTTGAGCACCGCCAGGTAGTCGGGGTCGGACGCCGGCGGGACCAGGTAGCGCGCGTCGGTCTCGGCCCGCATCAGGCAGAACCTGTCGGCGTCGGTCCCGACCAGCCGGATGGGCTCCGGTGCGCCGCGCAGCGAGCGGACGAAGTTGGTCGCCGGCGAGCCGCCGGCCCCGGTCACCAGGATCCGCTTCACGCCCGCTTGGCCGGGTCGATGGTGATCCCGCTCACGCCACGCAGCGCATGCCAGGCCCCGAGCAGGCGCAGCGAGATGTCGTCCCAGACCTCGTGCCGGCGCCGGACGGCCGCGACCGCGAACTTCGCCTGGGCGATCGCCCACCACCACAGCTCGCCCGGGGAGCGATGCTCCAGGATCATGGCGAGCTGGTTGCGCGCCTGGTAGTAGCCGCGCCAGGCGGGGTAGCCGCTCGGCGGCTCCTCCTCAAGCGGGCGCAGCAACGGCTGGGGGAGCACGTAGTGGCGCCGGCCGTGCCGGCTCGCCCGCAGGCAGTACTCGTACTCCTCGTTCATCAGGAAGTAGTGGTCGTGGGGCAGCCCGATCTCCGGGACCATGTCCAGCGAGATCAGCGTCCCCTTGAACACCATGATGTCGGTCCGGTACGGCGGGCTGCCCACCGGCGGCAGGTCCTGGAGGACCATCCGGTTGCGCCACAGCGCGCCGTTGAACGTGAAGTGGGTGCTGACCGGCTCGAACCAGCAGCCCAGCAGCCCGAGGCGGTGGTCGTCGATGCGGTGGGCGGCGTCCAGCAGCGTCCGCAGCGCCTCCGGCCTGGCGACGATGTCGTCGGAGGTGGTCCAGCCCCACCGGTGCCCCCGCTGGTGGGCGTAGCCGAGCCCGACGTGCAGCGCGCCCGCCGGGCCGAGGTTCCGCTCCATCCGCAGGTGGGTCACGGTGGGGAACTCCTCGTCGAGCATGGCGGCGCTGCCGTCGACGCTGGCGTTGTCGACCACGATGATCTCGTCGACGGGGCGTTCCTGGTCCAGCAGACCCTGGAGCGTCACCCGCAGCATGTCGCGCCGCTGGTAGGTGATGGCGACCGCGGCCACCGAGTCGCCGCCCGGGCCCGCACCGGTCACGTCGCGCTCCGCGGGCGGTCCAGGCCGACCACGGCGCCGCCGGCGGCGAGGCTCTGCGGCACGGTGTCCAGGATCCTCAGCACCCGCAGTCCCGCCTCGCCGTCGGTGAGCGGCGCCCGGCCCTCCCTGATGGCGGCGGCGAGCTCGTGGACGACCCCGGCGATCCCCTCGACCTCCGGCAGGGCCGGCGCGATCATGTCGCCGATCCGGTAGGAGACCTGCGCCTGCCGGTCGACGTTGCGGGCGACGGGCCCGCTGAGGTCGACGCCCTTGTCGTACATGCTGAGGCGCTGCGCCGGGTTGATGTCGTCCCAGACCGCGATCCGCTTGGAGCCACCGACGATGGTGGTCCTGATCTTGGTGGGGCTGAGCCAGTTCACGTGGATGTGGGCGATCGCGCCGTTGGTCAGCGGCAGCGTCAGGTAGCCGACGCAGGCGTGGCCGACGCCGATGGGGTCCGCGCCCTGGGCGCCGACGGCCCTTGGGGTCAGGCCGTCCGGCAGGATGAAGTCCAGGATCGACAGGTCGTGGGCTGCCAGGTCCCAGAAGATGTCGATGTCGGGCTGCACCAGGCCGAGGTTGATCCGTACCGAGTCGAAGTACTGGAGGTCGCCGAGGGTCCCGTCGTGGATGACCTCGCGGAGCTTCCGCACCGCCGGGGTGTAGCAGTAGGTGTGGTCGCACATGAGGACCAGGCCCTTGCGGCGGGCGACGGCGACGAGCTTCTCGCCCTCGGCGACCGACGCCGCCATGGGCTTCTCGACCAGCACGTGCTTGCCCTCCTCGAGGCAGGCCAGCACGATCTCGAAGTGGGTCCAGGCGGGCGTGGCGACGGCGACCGCCTCCACCCGCGGGTCGGCGATGACGTCGTCGAGGTTGTCGGTGACCCGCACCGTGCTGCGGGGGCCGACGGCCCGCAGCGCCCGTTCCCGCTCCAGGTCGCACACCCAGCGCAGGTCGGTGTCCGGGCACGCCAGGAGGTTGCGCGTGAGGTTTGGTCCCCAGTATCCGGCCCCGACGACGGCAACTCCGAGCGGCTTCAGGCTGCACCTTCACTGGGTCGAGGGGTCAGTTTCGCCTGCTCATGATCCTGCCGCCGCGCCGGCGGGGCATCCGCCCGGCGCCGTAGATTGCCTACGCCGCCTTGATGAGGGCTGCGGCGGTCACGCTGCTGGCGGGCCTGCTTCCGCTCCGTGCCAGTCCAGGCACACCGCGGTGAGATCGTCGGTCAGCTCACCGGCTCGATAGGCGATCACCTCGTCGACCACCAGCCGCGCCACCTCGTAGGGCGCCAGCTCCCGGCTGGCGCGCAACAGCGCCTCCAGCCGGACGGTGCCGTAGACCGACCCGCCCTCCGGCGCGGCCTCCAGCACCCCGTCGCTGAGCAGGAGCAGCCGGTCCCCCGGCTGCAGCTTCAGCCGCTGCACCTGGTAGACCGCCGCCGGGTCCACACCAAGCGGCAGGTCGGCGTCCAACCCGACCGGCCCGACCCGACCGTCCCGCACCAGCGTGGGCAGCGGATGCCCGGCGTTGACCACCGCGCCGGTCCCCCCAGGCACGTCCAGGCGCAAGAGCTGCCCGGTCACGAACCGCTCACCGCCGAACTGTCCGTGCAACGCCTGGTTGGCGTGATCGGCCTGCTCCAGCAGCCCCGCCCGGCGGCGGCGGGCGTTGCGCAGCGCGGCCACGGCCAGCCCCGCCAGCAACGCCGCCTGCAACCCGTGGCCCATCGCGTCGGTGACCGACACCGTCAGCGCCTCCGGCTGGGCGGCGTAGTCGAAGCTATCCCCGCCGACGTCGTAGGCGGGCTCCAGCGTCCCGGCGACGGCATACTCCGGAGCCTCCAGCGCCAGCCGCGGCAGCAGCTCCCACTGGATCTCGGCCGGCAGGCTCAGCGGCCGACCCCGCCGGGCCAGTTCCAGCTCGTCGGTCGCCCGGCCGGCGGCCGCCAGCGCGAACGCCAGCACCGTCGCGACCTGCTCCAGCTCGGCGACCAGCCCAGGGCCGGGCTCGGCGGTCAGCCGCACATCCAGCACCCCGAACCGTTCGGCTCCAAGGGTGACCGGCACGCACGCCCGCCAGCCCAACTGGACCCGATCGACCCGTGTGGCCCGGGTTCGGTAGGCCATGCCAGCCTCGCCCTGGTCGACGCGCTCCTGCCCCAACGGCGGCCCCTGATAGGCCCCGAACGGATTGAGCAGCTTCTGGCCATAGTCCACCAGCAGCAGGTTGACCGCCTCGACCCGCTCGACCGCCGCCAGGTGGCCGCGGGCCACCTCCAGCAGCCGAAACGGCTGGCTGGCGCCGAGCTGGCGGACCAGCGTTCCCACCTCGGGCATCACGAGAAGCGGTGCTGCTGGACGCGGGCGTTCCACTTCGCCTGGAACGTCCCGGACCGGTCGGCGCGTTGCAGCAGGATCGACCCGTGGGCCTGGTCGCGCACCCTGATCCGCGAGTCGGCGCCGACGCCACGGGCGAGCCAGAACTCGTTGCCGGCGAAGGTGCAGTTCACGATGTCGAAGATCTCGGCGGTGCTGTCGCCGTCCTCGCCCTGGTAGGTCCAGCCGAACGCCGCCTTCCTGGCGCCCTTGAACGAGCAGTCGACGAACTGGGACGGCAGCCCGGGGCTGCCGTTGTGGCGCACGGCGGTGACCAGGTAGTCGCTCTGCCCGGCCGCGTGGCAGGTGAGGTTGGCGAACAGCAGCGGCGGAGGGGTCTCCCCGGAGTTGGCGTGCAGCAGCACCGCGCCGGAGCGGTTCCCGTGCAGGGTCGAGTCGCGGTAGACGTAGCGGTTGTTGTAGGCGCCGTGGGAGACGCCGGCGCCCTGGTTGTGGTAGGCGGTGAAGCGCGTGATGAGGTGGAGCTTGGCGGTGTTCTGCCAGACGAAGATGCCGTGGTTGCGGTTGTTGTGGGCGATGCACCGCTCGAACGTCCAGACGCCCTCGGAGCCCTCCGGCCAGGTGAACCCGGCGGCGCTGGTGTCGCCGCGGATGCCCACCGCCACGCTGTCGCGGATCACGTTGCCGTTGCCTCGCCCCAGGAAGAACCCGGTGAGCGTGAAGCCGCGGAACGCCGGGTCGTACTCGACCCGCGACGCCACGCAGCGCTCGTAGCGGATGTCGTGCGACGGCGGCCCCGGGGTCCTGGTGTCGGGCGCGCCGTCCCACCAGTAGGCGTCCTCGAGGGTGTCGTGGCTGATGCAGTCGCGGAAGACGATCCCGTTGCTCAGGTGGGGGACGAACGCGTGGCTGCCGGCGTCGCGGATCACCACGCCGTCGACCACCGAGCCGCGCGAGCCGTCGTCGCACATGTGGATGTGCAGCGCGTAGCGGCCGAGGACCAGCTTGGTGAACCCCCCGTCGGGCTGGCGGGGGCCCATGTGCCGCAGGGCGGCGTGCGCCAGCGACTGGGGACGCCGCGAGCGGATGAAGATGTGCGACCGGTGGCCCGGCCTGCCCTCGATCCGCACGTTGCGGGTGAGGTTCAGCACCTCGGCGGTCTGCAGCCTGCCGGCGCCGGCGTCGGCGAGGATGTCCACGCTGGGGTGCGGGAAACTGGTCGGCCGGTCGAGGGTGACGAGCCGCCCGCTGATCGCCCGCACGCGGGCGGTGTCGTAGCCGTTGAAGCTGTCGTCGCTGCTCGGCGCGATGGTCGGGGTGATGACCAGCTCGTCGCCCTGCCGCCAGCCGGTCGGGGCGTCCCGCAGCGTGAGCGTGGTCGCTCCCTCCTCCACCGCGCCGGTCACGCGGGTCCACGCCCGCCTGGCCGTCCCCTCGAGGTCAAGGACGCCGGCCCCCATCACCCACAGGCCGACGTCGGACTCCAGGACGTCCATGCCGCCGCCGACGAAGCGGCGTTCGCTCACGTCCCGGAACACCAGCAGGTGCTCGACCGAGGGGGACGCGGGGCGCATCACCAGCCGGCCCTTGACCACGACGTTGCCGCTGCTCTGCAGGGTGCGGCCGACCTTCGGCTCCCAGATCAGCTCCCCGCCCGGCTGGACCGTGACGCCGGCGACGCGGGCGTCCTGGTCCAGCACCACCCGCCGGTCGATCACGGCGACGTCCCGCGGCCCGGGGACCCCCTTGCCCTTGGGCCAGGTGTCCGGGTCGCTCCAGCGACGGGCGCCGGCGACGCCCGTCGAGCCGGAGGTCGTGGGGGGCGCGGTGGTGGCGTGGTCGTGCGCCGGCGGGGCGGTGGTGGAGGGCGTGGTGGCCGGCCCGCGGTCCCTGGCGACCAGCGCCCACGCCGCGCCCGCGAGCCCGCTGACCCCGACGGCGCCACCGGCGACGAGGAAGCGGCGTCGGCTCCACCGGCTCACGGCGGGTGGCGGCATGTCCTGTCTCTCATCTCGCGGCGTCTGCGACACGGCTACTACGCTAGAACGCCGGTCAAGGCGGGCTCACAGCCGGATCACGTTGGGCCGGTGGCCGGCGCCGAACGCGTCGCGGGCGTCGAACACCAGGGTCGAGGTCCTGGCCAGCCAGTCGAGGTCGTAGGCGCCGTGGGGGGTGAGGAGGGCGACCAGGTCGGCGCCGGCGACCGCCCGGGCGGTCAGCTCGGTCCTGGCCAGCCGCTTGCCGGCGACCGTGACGGCCTCCACGAACGGGTCGTGGAAGGCGAGCTTGGCGCCGCGGCGCTGGAGGGCGGCCATCACCCGCAGCGACGGCGACTCGCGGACGTCGCCGACATCCGGCTTGTAGGCGACCCCCAGCACCAGCACCCGTGCCCCCATGAGCGGCTTGGCGTGCTCGTTGAGCGCCTCGCCGATGCGGGCGGCTACCCAACCGGGCATCTGTGCGTTCACGTCCTGGGCCTGCTCCAGGATGCGGAACTGGCGGCCGGCGTCCCGCCGCACCTGCCAGGCCAGGTAGGCCGGGTCCAAGGGGATGCAGTGCCCACCGACGCCCGGGCCGGGCGTGAACGCCATGAAGCCGAACGGCTTGGTGGCCGCCGCCTCGATCACCTCCCAGACGTCGATGCCCATGTCGTGGCAGAGCATCGCCATCTCGTTCACCAGGGCGATGTTCACGTGCCGGAAGGTGTTCTCCAGCAGCTTGGCCAGCTCGGCGGCCCTCGCCGACGACAGCGCCAGCACCTTGGAGACCATCTGCTCGTAGAACAGCGTCGCCAGCTCGGTGGCCTCGGCGGTGGCGCCGCCGACGATCCGCGGGGTGTTGCCGAAGTGGAACTCCTGGTTGCCCGGGTCGATCCGCTCGGGCGAGTAGGCGAGCAGGAAGTCGCGGCCGGCGCGCAGGCCGGAGGTCTCCAGCAGCGGCCCGACCAGCTCGGTGGTGGTCCCCGGGTAGGTGCTGGACTCCAGGATCACCAGCCGGCCGGCGACCAGCCGCCCGGCGACGTCGCGGCAGGCCTGCTCCACGTAGGAGAGGTCCGGGGCGTGGTCGCGGACCGGGGTCGGCACGCAGATGCAGACGACGTCGCTGCTCCCGAGGGCCTCGCCTCCGGTGGTGAAGCCGAGGCGGCCGGTGGCCACCCCGCGGCGGAAGGCCTCCTCGTCCACGCCGGGGACGCACAGCTCGCCGGCTGACAGGCCGGCGATCCGGTCGGCGTCGACGTCGATGCCGGTGACGGTGAAGCCGGCCTCGGCGGCGGCGCAGGCCAGCGACAGCCCGACGTAGCCCTGGCCGACGACGGCGACCCGCGCGTCGCGGGCCAGGAGGCGGCGGCGCAGCGTGGGGGTGGATCTCACGGGCGACCTTTCCTCAGACGGCCGCGGAGTCGCGCGGCGCCTTGGCTGGGGCCTTGGCCACCGGGGCGGTGCCGGTCTCCCGGGCCAGGGCCTTCATGCGGGCGGCGAGCTCGGCCGGCGACGCCGAGGGGATGAGGTGCTCCAGTTCGGCGAGCGCGCGGTGGACCACGGCCCGGTTGGGCACCGGCGGCCGGGAGACGACGATCGCCGGGTGGCCGCTCGGCACCGGCTCCTCGTTGGGCGCGACGATGTCCTCGACGGTCTTCTCGCCCGGCCGCGGGCCGATGATCTCGATGGGGACGTCGCGGCGCGGGATCCGTCCCGCCAGCCGGATCAGCCGCTCCGCCAGGTCCAGGATCCGCACCGGCTCGCCCATGTCCAGGGTGAAGACCTCCCCGCCGACCGACAGCGCAGCCGCCTGCAGCACGAGCTGGACGGCCTCCTGCACGCTCATGAAGTAGCGGGTCATGTTGGGGTCGGTGACCGTGACGGGGCCGCCGGCGGCGATCTGTCGGAAGAACGTCGGGATCACGCTGCCGCGGCTGCCGAGCACGTTGCCGAACCGCACCGCGCACAGCACCGAGTGGCCGTTCTGGAGGCTGCGGACGACCTGCTCGGCCATCCATTTCGACGCCCCCATGACGCTGGCCGGGTTGATGGCCTTGTCGGTGGAGATGAGCACGAAGCGCTCGGTGCCGGTGGCCACCGCCGCGTCGGCGAGGTTGGCGGTGCCGATGACGTTGGTCGCCAGCGCCTCCTCGGGATGGACCTCGAGTACCGGCACGTGCTTGTGGGCGGCGGCGTGGAAGACGATCTCGGGCCGGCAGCGCATGAAGACCCCGAACACCCGCTCGCGGTCGCGGATGTCGGCCAGGACGATCTGGACCTTGGTCTCGGCCGCGACCAGGTCGATGACGCCGTCGGCCTCGGACAGCGAGGCGCGCAGCTCCTCGAGGGACATGACCACGTCGTGCAGGTGGGTCTCGTCGTGGTCGAGCAGGACCAGCTCGGCGGGGCCGATGCTGGCCACCTGCCGGGCGATCTCCGAGCCGATCGACCCGCCGGCGCCGGTCACCAGCACCCGGCGTCCGCGCAGCATGCCCGCGACCGCGTCCAGGTCGATCTCGACCTGCTGCCGGCCGAGGAGGTCCTCGATGCGGAGGTCGCGGATGTCGCGGGCGCTGACCTTGCCGCCGACGGTCTCACGCACGCTCGGGAGGACCTTGACGGTGACGTGGGCCCGCTCGCAGAGCTCGGCGATCTCGCGGACCAGCTCGCTGGTGGCCGACGGGATCGCCAGCAGCGCCAGGTCCGCCCGCAGCTCCTCGACCAGCGCCGGGATGGCGCCCCTGGGGCCGAGGACGGGGACGCCGTGCAGGCGGCGCCCGAGCTTGCGGCGGTCGTCGTCGACCAGGCCCACCGGGCGCAGGCCGAGCGAGGGGCTGCGCAGCAGGTCCTTGAGGATCATGGAACCCGCCGAGCCGGCGCCGACGATCAGCACGCGCTGCCCCTCGCTGCCTTCCGGCCGCTGCCTGGTCGCGAACAGCCGGCTCTGGAAGCGGATCGCCCCGCTGCCGAGCAGGGTGAGGACCGCGCCGAAGGTGGTCACCGACAGCGGCAGCGCGCGCAGGCCGTCGGTCAGCCAGCCGACCGCCAGGCTGGCGAACACCACGCCGGCGCCGCCGACCGTGCCCGCCAGGACGATCCGGCGGGCCTCGTGCACGCTGGCGTACCGCCACATCGGGTCGTAGAGGCCGCAGAGGCGGTGCACAACCAGGTGGATGGCCAGCGCGACCGGCACGAACCGCCAGAAGCTTGACCAGTAGCGGGTCGGCACCGAGCCGTCGAAGCGCAGCACGAGCGTCAGCAGGTACGAGAAGAAGGCGACGCCGAGGTCACTGGCGGCGAGCGGGGCGTCGCGTCGCAGGCGTTCGGCCAGCCCTCCCCCCCGTTTCGGGGCCAGGGGCCCGGCCGTGCCGCTCAGCACGGATTCCTGGTCCACGGGCGGAGTCTATGGGCTGACCGCGATGGGCTCATCCGCCGCGATGCGTAATCTCACTACGGTCGTGCGGTACGTCGACTAGGTGGGCCGGCGCCAGCGCAGGTCGAGGCCGAGCCGGCCGCGCTCCAGCAGCGACCTGACGTGGGCGATGCGCTGGTAGCGCGAGCCGGTGAGGTCGCCGACCACCAGGCCGTGCTCCTTGAACGCCTCGTAGAGCTGCTCGACGCCGCGGCGCACGGTCCAGCTCAGCTCCAGCCCGAGCACCCTGGCGAGCTTGCCGCAGTCCACCCGGTAGCAGCGCAGGTCCGGGCCGGCACCCTCGGCGAAGGTCACCTCGCTGCCGGGCACGACCTCGCGGACCATCTCCGCCACCTCGCGGATCCGGTAGTTCTCCTTGGTCCGGCCGACGTTGAAGGCCTGGCCGTGGACGACCTCGCGCGGCGCCTCGAGGATGGCGAGGAACGCGGCCGAGATGTCCTCGACGTGGACCAGCGGACGCCACGGCGTCCCGTCGCTCATCAGGTGCACCGCGCCGGTGGCGAAGGCGTAGCCGACGAGGTTGTTGACGACCACGTCCCCCCGCAGCCGCGGGGACACCCCGTAGGCGGTCGCGTTGCGGAGGAAGGTGGGGCTGAAGTCGTCGTCGGCGAGCCCGGCGATGTCCCGCTCGGCCAGCACCTTGGACTCGCCGTAGGCGGTGACCGGGTGGAAGCCGGCGTGCTCGTCCAGGAGCTGGTCACCCTCGGCCGCGCCGTACAGGCTGCACGAGGACGAGAACAGGAACCGGGTCACGCCGGCCTGCTTGGACAGGCGGGCCAGCCGCACCGAGGCGAGATGGTTGATGTCGTAGGTGCACTGCGGGTTGAGGTTCCCAAGCGGGTCGTTGGAGATCGCGGCCAGGTGGAGGACCGCGTCGAAGCCACGCAGGTCGTCGGCTCGCACGTCGCGGACGTCCATCGCGATCGTGGGGACCGGCTCCGGCTCGGGCCCGAAGCTGCAGTCGGCGAACAGGCCGCTGTCGAGCCCGACGACGTCGTGGCCGGCCGCCGCCAGCCAGGGGACGAGCACCCTCCCGATGTAGCCGTCGGACCCGGTCACCAGCACGCGCACCTAATGCCTCCCTTCGTGGTGGTGGCGGCCACCCACTATAGGGCGGCCGCCGGTGAAGGGCAGGCCCCGCCTGGCGTAGCCCGCTTGCGCCAGATGCAGGATCGTGGCGGCGCGCTTCCTACGACGATTGAAGCTGGTGGAGGAGGCCCTCCTTGAGGATCCTCCTGGTGTCCCGCAAGGAGGTGCGCGTCATGTCCGCCAATGGCAACGGCCCACGGCCGCTCTGGATCCTCGGCCACGCACGACGCCACCGGCGGGCCGGCGAGACGCAGCCTCGCTGGATGCCCGCCTGCCAGTGCGGCTGGTCCTTCTACTCGACGGTCCGGACCCTGCGGATCGCCGACCGCACCCACGGGTTCCACCTGGACCAGGTGCACGCAGGCCGGGTGTCGGCGAACCGCTGAGCGGGCCCGAGCCACCGCGCCCTGAGGGTTTGGTCCCCTTGACCCTCAGGGTGTCGGTGGTATCCACCCGCCGGCGCTAGCATGGCGGCGATGCGACCCGTCGATGAGCAGACCATCCTGGTCACAGGGGCGACCGACGGCCTTGGCCGGGCGCTCGCGCGCGAGCTCGCCGCGCGCGGCGCCACCGTCCTGCTGCACGGGCGGACCAAGGCGCGGCTGGAGGACACCCGCCGGGAGATCGTGGAGGCGACCGGGAGCGACCGCCTGCAGACCTACCTCGCCGACCTCGCCTCGCTGGAGCAGGTGCGCCGGCTCGGACGGGAGGTCGACGGCGACCAGGAGCGGCTCGACGTCCTGGTCAACAACGCCGGGATCGGGGGCGACGGGCCTCGCCAGGAGAGCGCCGACGGCCACGAGCTCCGGTTCGCGGTCAACTACCTGGCGCCGTTCCTGCTCACCGAGCTGCTGCTGCCGCTGCTGCGGCGGTCCGCGCCGGCACGGATCGTCAACGTCGCCTCGGTCGGGCAGGTGCCGATCGACTTCGACGACGTGATGATGGAACGGGGCTACGACGCCCTGCGCGCCTACCGGCAGAGCAAGCTGGCCCAGATCATGTTCACGTTCGAGCTGGCGGAGCGGCTGCGCGCGGCGGGGGAGTCCGGCGTGACCGTCAACGCCCTGCATCCCGCGACGCTGATGAACACCAAGATGGCGTTGGAGACCTTCGGCTACGCGATGAGCACCATCGAGGACGGGGTGGAGGCGACGCTGCGGTTGGTGGTCGCCCCGGAGCTGGAGGGGGTCAGCGGCCGCTACTTCGACCGGCTGGACGAGTCGCGAGCCAACGCCCAGGCCTACGACGCCGAGGCCCGCAGGCGGTTGTGGCGACTGAGCGCGGCGCTCACCGGCCTGGACCAGCGTCCGGCCCCCGGATAGCTGGTGCACCTGGAGGAGACGCCTGCGTAGCTCGCCTACGTCATGTGGGAGCTGCGCGGGCCGGCGAGCGGCGGCTACCGTGACGCGGGACCGCCTCACCGTCAAAGGGACGATGCGACATGCGCACGGACGGCATCCGGACGAACGGGCCCGCGCGGGCCGAGCAGCTCGACCTGCGCATCGGCGAGCTCGTCGAGGTACGCAGCGAACGCGAGATCCTTGCCACGCTCGACGAGCGGGGCAGGCTCGAGGCCTTGCCGTTCATGCCCGAGATGCTGCAGTTCACCGGCAAGCGGTTTCGGGTCTACAAGCGCGCGATCAAGGCATGCGACACGATCGGCAACACCGGGATGTACCGCATGGAGCATGCCGTGCACCTGGAGGGCACGCGCTGCGACGGCCAGGCCCACGGCGGCTGCCAGGCCGCGTGCCTGCTCTACTGGAAGGAGGCATGGCTCAAGCGCGTGGACGTCGACGGGCCGGAGCCCGCCGACGTCGAGTCCGGCGCGGCCGCGGCCACGGTCGCCACGCTGACGCAGGCGACCCGGGTCGACGAGGAGACCTTCTCGTGCCAGGCGACGGAGATGCCGAAGGCGGCGCCGACCCACATCGCCGGCTGGAACCTGCGGCAGTACCTCCAGGACATGACCTCCGGGAACGCGCGCCCGCTGCCGGCGGTCCGCGGGCTGCTCATCCACTTCTTCAACAAGCTCCAGGGGGCGAGCAGGCGGTTCCTGCCCCGCAAGCTGCGGATCCACGGCGGCGACGACTACCCGTTCCTGGAGGGCAGGCTGGAGGGCAGGACTCCCAAGGGGGAGCCCCTGGACCTGCGGCCGGGCGAGCTGGTCGAGGTGAAGTCCAAGCAGGAGATCCTGGCGACGCTGGACCGGACCAACCGCAACCGCGGGCTGCGCTTCGACGTCGAGATGCTGAAGTACTGCGGCCAGCGGGCCAGGGTGCGCAGCCGGGTCAGCCAGATCGTCGACGAGAAGACCGGCAAGATGCTGCGCTTCCCCAACGAGGGCATCATCCTCGAGGG
>Ga0307302_10000863_pt1 | contig 13330 bp, 15 predicted proteins | sample ER_DNA_183_FD_194490 | JGI IMG/M metagenome (GOLD analysis project Ga0307302, IMG submission 194490) | Bulk soil microbial communities from the East River watershed near Crested Butte, Colorado, United States - ER_DNA_183 | ecosystem: Environmental > Terrestrial > Soil > Floodplain | place...
ACGTAGGCCACCATGTGGCCGACCACCGCCCCGGCCACGGCCACGCCGGTCAGCGGCAGTCGATGGGCGAACCGACGCCAGCGCATGCCCAGAGCATAAGTGGTCAGTGGCCGCTGGTCACGACCCGGACCATTCGCCCGACCTCACCGGCGTCGACTAGCCAGGGCCGGTTGATCAGCCCGGCGCCGCGTCCGCTGGCGACCCCAACGGTCGAGGCACCAGCTGGCGTCTACCCACTGGACATGAACGACGCCTTGTGGATCGTCACCTCCAGCTCATCGACCAGTACGCTGGCCCGCGGCGACCCCCGGGGCAGCACCACCTCAAAGGCGAGGGTGGCGCCGGTTCGGTGGGCAAGGTGGGTGACCTCGACCCGCTGCCAGTCCCCGGACTCCAGCACGGCCCCCACGGAGTCGGTGGCATACCGCCGACCGCCCACAACCTCCAGCAGGTTCACCTCCACCAGGGTGCCCGGCCGGTCGGCCCGCACCCAGACACTGGCGGCATAGGTCCTGCCCGGCTTGCAGCGCAGCGCCGCCGGGAGCGCCATCCCCTGGTCGGCGGATCCGGATCCCGTGAACCGGGCCGCCCACCGCCCGCGCCGTGCTCCCGGGTCCCGCTGGATCCTGGCTGCACCGATCGGCCGCCAACCGGCCAGATCATCCTCAAAGCCGATCTGGACCACCGAGGCGGGGTTGCTCGTCCTGGGCTTGACCTGCACGGTCGACGTCGGGGCGGCTGCGGTGCTGGGGGCGGCAGCCGCTGGCGGATCGGTGGCAGGTGGGCCTTGTTGGGAGCTGGGACGGGTGAACATCGAGCTGACCACCACCCCAGCGGTGAGCAGGATGGCCACCGCCGCCAGGATCCACTCGGCGACATAGTGCTCACGGGCGGCCAGCCTGGACCGCCGGGGAAATGCCAGGTGCCGAGGAGGATGCCGTAGCGGGACCCGTCCCATCCTGTCCCCAAGCCTGCCTCTGGCCACCAACGACCCACTAACCAGCGACGGTAGGATCACCCCTGCCGCCTTGGCGTTGCCGCCGTCGATGCATGATCCGACCTCGAGGTTCACGACTGGGAGTAGGTCGCTTCCTGCGGCCCCGGCGATACGCCTTTGCAGGACAGGGCTTGGATCACCTCAGCCGACTGTGTGGGGCAGCGCAGCTTGTGCTCAGTTACTGCCGCTGCCGGCGGCGGCGTTGACGGCGGCTTGGAGTCCCTGGGCGGTGAGGGCGCTGTCGACCTGGCGGCCGTTGACGAGCACCGTCGGGGTCTGGACGACATCGCGTTGGGAGGACTGGTCGGTGACCTGGCGGATCCAGTTGTCGTAGGCGCCGTCCCGGACCCGCTGCTGGAACTGGGGGCTGGTCAGCCCAACCTGGCGGCCCAGTTCCAGGAGGCGGTCGGTGGTCAGGGCGCCGGAGTTCTCGGGGGCCTGGTCGGCGAACAACAGATCATGGTAGGCCCAGAACCTGCCCTGGTCCCCGGCGGCCTCGGCGGCATTGGCCGCGGACAGGGACTCGGGGCCGATGAAGGCGATCGGGTGGTACTCGAAGCGGATGCGGCCCTGGTCGACCAGCTGGCGCACGGTCGGGTAAACGGTGTGTTCCCACTCGCCGCAGACCGGGCATTGGAAGTCGCCGTACTCCTCGACCAGCACCGGCGCCGATGGGCGGCCGAGCAGCTCCCCGCCGTTGGGACCAAGCGCATGGGCCGGGACAGCGACGGAGGCTCGGCTGTGGGAGCGGGCCGACTCCAAGGCGATGCCGGCGACCACCGCCACCACCAGCAGGACGATCGGCCCCCAGAGCTGGAGGGAGGACCGGGCCCGCCGGCGGCTGACCGCCGGGCGTTGCCTGCCGCGGCTTGCCGGCGGCCGCTTGGCGCTGGCTGGCCGGTTCCGGCCTCCGGTGGTCTTGGCGGGGCGGTTGCGGGTGTGGCGGGTGCTCATGGTTCCTCCGAGCCGAGCCGGCGGTCCAGGGCCAGCCGGCTCTGCGGCCGCCAGGCCAGCAGCACCGCGACGGCCAGCAGCCCGGCGTCGCGGACCAGCTCACCCAGGTAGTCGCGGGCCTGCACGCTGGTGGCCGGGCCGCCGCCGCCGAAGCAGCCGCAGTGGATCTGCAGGCCGCGGGCCCAGGCCAAGGCGATCGCGATCATGAACAGCCCCAGCAGCACCGCCGAGACGGCGGCGGCCAGCCGGGTCGCCAGCCCGACCGCTAAGAGCAGCGCCAGGGCGAGTTCGGCGAAGGGCAGGCCCCAGGCCACCGGGCGCACCAGCGCCTCGGGGAGCAGCTGGTAGGCCCGGACGGCCCGGACGGCCGCGTCGGGGTCGCTGATCTTGGCCACCGCGGCCCAGGCCCACACTCCGGCCAGCAGCAGCCGGGCTGCGGTGGCCGCCCATGGTCGCCACTCCTGGGCGCGACCGTCCGGCTGGGCAGGCTGGCTGACCATGCCCATCGGGGCAGCGCTGTCCTGACCCAGGTGCTGGCGGTGCGAGCGGTGGTCCATATCGTCCATGGTGCACCTGGTGGGTCGAGAAGCTCGTCGGCCGCGCAAGATGGTCGACCCAGGGCTCATCCGAGGTGGACTTGACTCGGTGCCCAGTGCTATCGGGTCAAAATTGCCGGCCTCGAGCCAACCGGTGGAGTGGTCGGTGCGGCCCTGTCCTCTTGGTGCTGTAGCGGCAGGTGAGGCCCGCAGGGCCGCGACCTGATGGCTCGCTCAGCGGACCTGACGGGCCTGGTCGGACATCGGCGTGTTCGCCAACGCTGGCGCCGGGCCGCTGTCGCGGAGCTGGTTGGCGAGGTCGGCGCGGGCCCGCGCGACGCGGGAGCGGATCGTGCCCACCGGACAGCCGCAGACCTCGGCAGCCTCCGCATATGACAAGCCCAACAGCTGAGTGAGGACCAAGGCAGCACGGCGCTGGGGATCCAGTCGGGTAAGCAACTGGGTGAGCAGCACAGCTTCGGCCGGGTCAGGAAGGACCTGGTGGTCGGCGGCGGCCATCTCGATCGGTGTGATCACGTGCCGGAGGCGGCGGCGGATTGCCTGGACACAGGTGCGGCGGGCGATCGCCAGCAGCCAGGTCCGGGCGCTGGCCTCCCCACGCCAGCCAGGCAGCGCAGTCCAGGCGCGCAGGTAGACCTCTTGGGTCAGGTCGTCGGCGGCCTGACGGTCGACCAGGTACGCGCACAACCGCCAGACCTCGGCCTGGCTGCGCCGAATAAACGCCGCCAACGCGAGGCGGTCGCCGCCCTGGGCGGCCCGCAGCAGCCGCGTAAGTTCGTCCATACCCAGCCAATCTGTGACCTGTGGGAACTCTACTGCTGGTTGGGCGCACTACCTAGGCATGAACTGTGAAGCCTGCCGGGAGGCGATCTCGGCCCTGTTGGACAACGAGGACCCCGGGATCGACCCCGCCCTGGTCCAGGCCCACCTAGCCGCCTGCGCGGCCTGCCGGGCCGACACGAACCAGGCCAGCCGCCTGCAGCGCTGGTTACGGCTGCGGCCGGCCGAGCCAGTCCCCGACCTGACCCCAGCCATCCTGGCCCGCATCGGACCAACCGAACCCGGCCCGCGCCAGGGTGCCCAGCGTGAACTTCGGATCGCGTTGGCCGTGCTGGCCGGGCTGGTGGCGGTCCTACCGCTGCCGGCGCCGCTGTTGGCCGAGGAGGCTGGCGCGCCGCTGCATCTGGCTCGTGAGCTCGGCGCCTTCCAGATCGCCCTGGCCGTCGGGCTGCTGCTGGTCGCCTGGCAGCCCCAGCGCAGGGTCCAGCTGCTCCCGATGCTGGCGGTGCTCAGCGTGTGCCCGGCGGTAATCGCGGCCCTGGACGTGGCCGGGGGACGCACCCCAGCGTCGGCCGAGGGGCATCACCTGGTCCAGCTGGCCGGCTTGGGACTGGTGTGGCTGCTCGCCCATCCCCCGGGCCGGACCCGGCCGGTAGCCAGCCCATGAACCTAGGGAGGCGACGCGACCAGACAGGACGCGCCGGTACCGCCACCGCGGTGGTCATGGCGATTTTCCTGCTGGCCGCCTGCTCCTCGCCCTCCGCCTCCTCGGCCTCCACCGCCACCCGACCGGCCACACCGGCGCGGCTGGAGATCCTCGCCCCCCGCCAGGGCGCAGTGGTCGGACCGAACCCGACGCTGCGGCTCAACCTGTCAGGAGCCCGGCTGGCCACGACCGCAGTCAGCGGCGCCAACGTCCCTGCCGATGAGGGCTTCGTACACGTCTATGTGGACGACAAGCTAGTCTCGGTCCTCTACAGCCTCACCCAGAAGCTACCCACCCTGGATCCCGGCCCCCACACCGTCCGGGTGGACTTCGTCGCCCTCGACCACGCCCCCTTCGCCAACCAGGTCACCGACAGCACCCGGTTCTCGGTCAAACCATGAGCGCCTCCGGTCGAGCCGTCATCGTGGTGACCATGGCCGCGCTCCTGCTCGCGGTCGGCGCTACACCGGCGGCCGCCCACGCCGTCGGCGGCGCCCAGGCAAGCAACTACCAGACCCGCATCCTCAGCGTCCAACCAGTGGTGCCCGGGCTGACGGTGGAGGTGGCCGACGCCGGGGCCCGGCTGCGGGTCCGCAACCACACCGGCCGCGAGGTGACGGTGCTCGGCTACGCCGGCGAACCCTACCTGCGAGTCGGCCCCGCCGGCGTGTTTGAGAACCGCCGCTCCCCAGCCACCTACCTCAACCGGGCCCGCATCAACCCGGCGCCGCCCCCCCCAGACGCCAGCGCCGACGCGCCGCCGCTGTGGCACCGCATCGGCGACGGCGACACCGTCACCTGGCACGACCACCGCGCCCACTGGATGGGCGCCAGCGACCCACCAGAGGTTAAGGCCGCCCCCAACCGCACCCAGGTGGTCGTGCCCGGCTGGCAGGCCGAGCTCCGGGTCGGCAACCAGCCCGTCCGGGTCTCCGGCGATCTGCGCTGGGTTCCCGGTCCCAGCCCCTGGCCCTGGGTAGCCGTCGCCGTAGCCTGGCTGCTCCTGGCCGTGGTGGCCAGCCGACAACGGGCCTGGCCCCAGCTGCTGGCCCTCCTCACCGGGCTGCTGATCGCCGTCGACGTCATCCACACGGTGGGCATCTGGACCGGGACCAGCGCCTCGGCTGCCACCAAGGCCTACGCCAGCCTGGGCTCCTGGGCCGGCTGGATCCTAGGAGCGCTGGCCATCCACCGGCTGCTCAGCCCGAATCCCCGGCGGGCCAGCATCTACCTGGCCCTGGGGGCCCTGCTCATGGCGGATGTGGGCGGGATCGGCGACCTGGGCAGCCTGTACCGCTCCCAGCTCGCCGTCGCCTTCCCCGACCCGGTGACCAGGACCCTGGTTGCCACCACCCTCGGGCTCGGAGTCGGCCTGGTCATCAGCGGCCTGCGCCTGGCCCGACCCCGTCCCCGGCCCGCCAGCAACGGCCATCTGGCCGCGCGGCGGGGCCGCCCCCCGGCGCCCAGGTCGCGCGGCCCGCCGCTCGGTCCAGCCCGGGCATGGGATCCGCTCCCACTCTGAGAGGACGCTTCCTTGAGGCGATTTGCTTCCCTCACGATGGCGCTGGTGGGATTCCTGTTCCTCGGAATCTCCCCGGTACTTGCGGGCGCGGCCACGCCGGCCGCCTCGCCCACCGGTGCCCTGGCGGGCAAGACCGGCGCCAAGGGCTACCACGAGCCGGTCTGCCAGAGCCACTCCTCGACCTGTATCGACGCCTACGACAACCCCGAAGGCGAGTACGTGGGCCACGACGAGCCGTCGCTGCTGTTCAAGTCCGGTCGGCCGGGTTCGGGCAACGACATGACCTGGACGCTACGCCTGCCCAAGGAGCCGCCGGTCAAGCCCAGGAACGACGGGTCGGGCGGGACCTGGAACTTCCAGCTACGGCCGACGTTCTGGTTCGGCCTGACCTTGTGCGACAGCGAGTCGGCGCCCGAGTACACCAAGCGATGCACGCCCGACTCCGACACCAACGACCTCGTGAACCCGAACCCCTCGGCACCGGACTACATCGGCCGGCACCCCGGCAACGCCTTCATGGAGCTGCAGTTCTACGGGCCAGGCTATGTCCCGCAGTTCGAGGGCTTTGGCTGCGCGGCCCACCAGTACTGCGCGGCCATGACGATCGACAGCTTCAACTCCAACCAGAACACCGGGGTGGACAACACCTCGGCCTGCGACGACTACATCCTGGGTGGGGTCGAGCCGATCAACTGGGCCTACATCACCAAGAGCGGCCGCTCCCAGGCCCCCGCCGACCCCTTGTTCACCGGCACCTTCTCGGCCCCCAACCTCGCCGCGGTCAACCCGGACTACAACAAGGATCTCTTGATGAGCCCCGGCGACCTGGTCCGGATCCACCTGCACGACACCCCGGCGGGTTTCCGGGCCGACCTCACCGACCTCAAGACCCACCAGTCGGGATCGATGACGGCCTCGGTGGCCAACGGGTTCGCGCACGTGCTCTACACCCCGAACGCCGCGACCTGCCGGTCGGCCCCCTATGCCTTCCACCCCGAGTACAGCACCGCCAACCCACGGGGCAACACCTGGTCGGCGCACACCTACAACCTGGCCTTCTCCGATGAGATCGGGCACTTCGAGAGCTGCCTGGAGCTCGACGCCGACTTCAACTGCGCCGTGCCCACCGACGCCGACCGGGAGACCGGCCTGGACGAGGACGACGACAACAACTTCTGCGTCCCCGCCAGCGACTCCCTGCTGATCAAGGTCAACGGCTGCTTCTCCGCCGACGAGGACTTCGACGGCCAGTCGTACCAGCGGGACTGGCCGGGCACCAATCCGAACGTGAAGGTCGATCGGCGCCTGCACCCCGAGCCGGTACGGTTCACCAGCGCGACGACTAGGGGCCACAACTACCCTAGGATCGCCTTTGAGACCGACCTGCCCAGGATCGAGGCCGCCGATTCCCAGGACAACCCGCCCTTCTGCGACCGCACCACCGGGGCCAACTGTGTGAACCCGCCGGCGGGGGCGGAGTTCTACCCCTTCTACACCACGGCAAATCTCGCTGGCACCTGCGTGTGGCAGCAGGGTGGCAACTTCATCCCCGGGACCACCAGGCACTTCGGGGGTAGCTCCACAGCAGAGTATGGCCCGCTGCTGCAGACTGTGTACCCGGCCGCCGGATTCACCACGCTCCTGCGGTACAACAACTTCAACAGCGGCGACCAACGCAACCCCTGCCCGGTGTCGTAGGCGGGTGACGCCGGGCTCGACGTCGGCTAGTTGACCAGTGGGGCGGCCCTTCGGGTCGCTCCACTGGCTCACCCGCCACTGCTGCTGCCTCGGGATGCCCGGCTGGTCATGGGATTCACCGGGAGTGCACGCACGCCGACGCTGGTGCCTTCCAGCCGGTGCAGTCCGACTGCAGACGAGAACGCCTAACTTCAGGTCGCAACCGGATGAACCGCGATCTTCGCCCACGGGGTCGAACTGCGCATCGACGGCACCGAGACCCAGGCCCACCGGCCACGGGCCACGGGCCAAGGGGTCACGGCCAGCTTCTCCCAGCAGATCAAGTAACAGGTGGATGCCATGCACCCAAGACCCCCACCACCGCAACACCGCCGGCTCGGCCCTTGCCTGGCTGGCCGCGCTGCTCATGGCCGCCTGCGCCGGATCGGGCGGCGGCTCCTCCGGCTCGGCGGCCCCTCGGGCCACCACCGCCCTGGCGGCCCGGCCGGCCTCGACCGCCAAGCTCACCATCCTGACCCCGCGCAACGGCCAGACCGTCCACAGCCCGACTCCCCAGGTCCGTCTCGGCCTCAAAGGCGCCAAGATCGTCCCCCAGACCAGTACCCGCATCCGGCCCGACCAGGGCCACGTCCACCTGCTGGTCGACGGCAAGCTGGTCGCCATGAACTACGGGCTGAACGAGCAACTCCCCAACCTGGGCCCCGGCCAGCACCTCGTCCAGGTCGAGTTCGTCGCCGCCGACCACGCACCGTTCGAGCCGCGGGTGCTCGCCCAGGCCGCCTTCAACATCACGCCATGAAGAGCCTCGGGCCCTCGGTCCAACCGGAGCGACGCGGCCCGGCGTCACAGACCTCGATCTGGCGCGGCCCCCGGCTGGCCCGGACCGGGCTCATGGCCGGCCTGGCCGGGCTGCTGCTCGTGGTCGGTGGGGCCGGCCCAGCCCAGGCCCACGTGATCGGGATCGGCGGCCGCGCCAGCAACTACCGAACCGACATCCTGGACGTCACCCCACCCACGCCGGGTCTGACCGTCCGCGTCCTGGATGCTGGCAACCAGCTCGAGCTGACCAACCACAGCGAGCGGGAGGTGATAGTGCTCGGCTACCGCTCCGAACCCTACCTCAGGGTCGGCCCGACGGGGGTGTACGAGAACAAGCGCTCCCCCAGCGCCTATGCCAACCGCTTCGCCAACCCCCCCAAGCGCATCCCACCAGAGCTGGACCCGGCCGCCCCGCCACAATGGCACCGGATCAAGAAAGCACCAGAGGCGGTGTGGCATGACCACCGCAGCCACTGGAGCGGACCCGACCCGCCGACGGTCACCGCCGACCGCGGCCACCGCCAGGTCGTCGTCCCCACCTGGCAGATTCCCCTGCGGCTGGGCCAGCACACCGCGCTGATCCAAGGCGACATCGTCTGGGTGCCCGGCCCCGCACCCTGGCCATGGGTCCTGCTCGCGCTGGTCGCCTTCGGGGTGGCGGTGGCCGCCGGCTGGCGCCGCCAACTCGCCCTGCTCGCCCTGCTCGTGGGAGTCGCGGTAGCCGCCGACGTGATCCACACGGTCGGCGCGTTCGCCGCCTCGACCGCGCCGGTGGTGGCCAAGGTGTACGCGGCCATGATCTCGGTGAGCGGTTGGGTGGCGGCCGTCGTCGCTGTCTGGCAGCTGCGCCGTGGCCGACTGCAGGCCGGCCGGATCCTGCTGCTGCTGGCCGGCACGTTCCTGGCCTTCGCCGGCGCCCTCCCCGACGTGGGCGCCCTGGCAAGCTCCCAGCTTGCCTCCACCCTCGACCCAGCCCTCAGCAGGGCCACCATCGCGCTCACTCTCGGCCTTGGACTTGGCATGGTCGCCGCCAGCCTGCTCGACCAACGAACCGGCCGCCCAACCACACGACCGCGCGGCAAGGCCGGATAGTACGCACACAACGTCCAGGAATGTGTCGGGCGAGTGCGCCGGATACCTGACCGCATCGGATGTCCTGGTGCAGCTGGCTGCCGGTGCCGGTTGCGCTTGGTACCTTGGGTTGGCTGAGGAGTTGCGGCAGCCGATGGGCGCTGGCTCGTGGACATACGTCAGGCTCTGCAGCTCCGAGAAGTCGGTCTGCCACAAGCGGTTGCGTCGGGTCGGCGGGTCCAGGAACACCGCCCGGCGGCACTTGGCGAGTTGGCGGCGCTCGGCCGGGTAGCCGACGGCTACAGCAGTCCCGGCGGGCCATGGCGCGGCGCACCGAGGCTGGCTGGCCGCCACCCCATGAACCGAGTGCCCATCTGGCGGGGAGCCTCAAGGAGTTCGTGATGACCGCGGACCCGGGAGGGTCGCGGATTACAGAGTTGTCATGGCGTCGGGCGGTCCTGGTCTGTGGGTGACTGCGCCCCTACACTGGCGCCAAGGAGCTGCGCATGCTGGCTAAAGCGGACGAACGCGCACGAGCGGCGCCTCTGGCCAGGATTCTGGTCGTCGATGACGAGCCGCGGATCCTGCGGTTCGTCGTCCGTGGGCTCCAGGCCGAGGGGTACGAGGTGGCCTCGGCCGGTACGGGCACCGAGGGGCTCCGCAAGGCGCTCCAGGGTCAGTACGACCTGGTCATCCTCGACCTGCTCATGCCCGGGCTCGACGGCGCCTCGGTGCTGCACCGGCTGGTGGCGGAGCGGCCCAGGCAGGCGGTGATGGTCTTGAGCTGCCTGACCGCCACCGCGTCCAAGGTCCGCTGCCTGGAGGCGGGCGCCGAGGACTACCTGGCCAAGCCGTTCTCCATGGACGAGTTGCTGGCTCGGGTACGGGCTCGGCTGCGGGTCGCCGCCGGCCGACCTGTCACCAGCCTGGTCGCCGGCCGCCTGCGGCTGGACCTGATCCGACGGGAGGCGGACAGCGGCGCCGGCCCGGTCCCCCTGGCCGAGCGGGAGTTCCTGCTACTCCGCGAGCTCATGCAGCGTCCAGACCAGATCGTGTCCAAGCAGCGGCTTTTGTCCGCGGTCTGGCGCTATCACTTCGACCCGGGCTCCAACGTGGTCGACGTCTATGTGAGCCGGCTCCGGGCCAAGCTCGGCGCCGCCACGATCGCGACCGTGCGAGGTGAGGGGTATCGCATCGCCGTCCCATGATCGCGGGTACCAGCTGCTGACCTCCGGCTGGCTCGACGTCGCCTGGGTGGTCTTCGCCGTCGCCAACCTGGTCGCCATGGCGTTGGTGCCCCAGTGGGAGACGGTTCCGTTCCACTTCATCTGGGTCAGCCTGACCCTCGTGTACGGCTACCGCGTCTGGGGATCGTTCCAGACCTCGCTGGCGCTCACCGCGGTGGTCGTCGCCACGGGCGCGTTGCTGGTCTATGACGTGCTGCGTCAGGCCGAACTGGCCGACGAGCTGACCGAGGTGCCGTTGATGGGGGCCATGTTCCTGGCCATGGTCTGGCATGCCCAACGGCGCCGCAGCGCCATGGAGGACCTGCGCCAGGTCTCGGATGCCAACCTCCGCCTCCTCGAGCGCGAGCGCCAGTTCGTCCAGGACGCCTCCCACGAGCTACGCACCCCGATCACGGTGGCGCTGGGTCACGCCGAGCTGGTCGAGCAGGCCAGCCGCGATCCTGAGCCGGCCGAGGACGCTCGCATCATCGTCGACGAGCTGCTTCGTCTGCGCCGCCTGGCCGACCGGCTGTTGCTGCTCGCCACCAGCGAGGATCCCGACTTCTTGTCCCGGTCGCCGGTCGACATTGGCCAACTGCTGGCCGCCGCGCTGCAGCGCTGGGCTCCGATCGATCGGCGCTGGCGACTGGAACCCCCCGAGCCGGCCGTCGTGGTCGGGGACCCCGACCGCCTCGGGCTGGCCTTGGACGCGCTGATCGAGAACGCGGTCAAGCACACCGCTCCGGGGGATGTGATCCGGCTCGCCTCCCGACGCCGAGGCGACCAGGTCGCGATCATCGTGGTCGACTCGGGCACGGGCATGCCCGCCGATCGGCTGGCGACCATCTTCGAGCGCTTCGCCCGGCTCGACGACAGCCGCAGCCGCGACCGGGGCGGCACCGGCCTCGGCCTCGCGATCGTCAAGGCCATCGCGCAAGCCCACGGCGGCACGGTCCGGGCCCAGAGCGCGGTCGGCACCGGAAGCACCTTCGAGATCCTGCTGCCGCTCGAGCCCCGCCCCGACCCGACCAGCACGCACCGGGGTGTGGTGGCCGGCCAGCACCTCCAGGAAACCTGGCTGCATGGCTAGCCTGCTGGTCGCTGCCGCCCTGCTGTGGCTGGTGGTCGCCCGTCGGGTGCGGGCGGCCCGCGGGCCGGCGGCGGTCTCCAGGGGTCGGAACGCCCTGTTCCTGGCCGGCCTCGGGACGGTCGCGGTGGCGCTGGCGTCGCCGGTCGACGCCGGGGCGGCCACCCGGTTCTCGATCCACATGGTCCAGCACCTACTCCTCGCCCTGGTCGCCGCGCCCCTGCTGGTCCTGGCCCGTCCGCTGACCCTGGCGCTGCAGGCGAGCACAACGGCGACCCGGCGCCGGCTGGTGCTGCTGCTCCACCGCCGGCCGCTGGCCCTGCTCAGTTCGCCGCTGGTCGCCTGGGGTGGCTTCGCGCTGGTCATGTGGGCCACCCACTTCTCACCCCTGTACCAGGCCGCCCTCACCAATCCGGGCCTGCACGCCCTGGAGCACCTTGGCTACCTCGGCTCGGCGATGCTGTTCTGGTCGGCGGTGGCCGCGGTCGACCCGAGCCCGGCCCGCCTGTCGCCGCCCGCCCGTATTCTCTATGTATTCCTGGCCATGCCCCAGATGACCTTCCTCGGGCTCGCCATCTACAGCGCCAGGCACGTGCTCTACCCCTTCTACGGGGTGGGCCCCGCCGCGCTCGCCGACCAGCGCCTGGCCGGGGCGCTGATGGGAGCCAGCGGCGTGCTGGTGGTGGTGCCGGCCGCCGGGGCGCTACTGCTGGACTGGTGGGCCAGGGAGGAGCGGGCGGCCGCCCGGGCGGACGCCCGCCTGGATCGCCGTCTCGGCCTCGGAGGTGACCCGTCGTGAGGACCCGCTACGACCGCTGCCTGCGCTGTGGCACCCGGGTGGCCTGGGGCCAGTCGGTGTGCCGGCGCTGCAACCCGGCCGGCCTGCCCACCCCAAGCCCGTCCCAGTACCACGGCACGGTGATGCTGGCGGTCGTGGTCGGGGTGGTCATGCTGGTGCTGCTCCTGCTGCTGAGCGGGCGCTGACCGCGCCAGCCGACCCACCGGGATCCTCCGCTCAGTGCCGGTGGGCGCGACGCACGTCGGCGAACCAGCCGATGGCGGCGGCCACGAACAACGCCAGCCCGAGCGGGACGAGGATCCTGGTGGCGACCACCGCCCCGACCACCAGCGCGAGCGCGGCGATCGAGAACGCGAACGGCCAGATGGTCGGGGGCACGTGGGCCACGGTCGCGCCCTCGGGACCGGGGGTGGTCTGCTCGGCGGCCGCCTCACGGTCGGCCCGTCGGGCCGCCGCCCACAGCACCAGGCCGGTGTAGCCGAAGCCGATCCCGGCCACGCCCATCAGGGCCGGGCCGGCCGGGTCACGGCCGGCACCCTGGTAACTCATCAGCCAGTAGACGGCGGCGGCCGACAGGAGGAAACCGGCGAGGCCGAACAGGATCCGGGTAACCAGCCGCATGGCTAGCTCAGTCCCACCAGGTAGAAGGTGGTGAACAGGCAGATCCACACCACGTCCACGAAGTGCCAGTAGATCGCGCCGGCCTCCAACGAGTCATGGCTCGCGTGCGAGAGCTGGCCGCCGAAACCCTGCAACAGCACCAGCACCAGGAACACGACGCCGCCGAACACGTGCGCCATGTGCAGGCCGGTCATCACATAGAACAGCGACCCGAAGATGCCGTCGCGCACGCCGAACCCGAGCAGCGAGTAGTCGTAGAGCTGCAGGCTGAGGAACGCGGCCCCGAGCAGGATGGTCAGCCCCACCCAGAACAGCAGCAGGCGGGCCCGGTCGCGGCGGATCGCCCGCACGCCGAGTTGCAGGGTCAGGCTGGAGCTGACCAGCACCACGGTGAGCACGGTCGCCAGCTCCGGCTCCAGGCGGGGGAAGCCGGCCGGCGGCCAGACCGGGTTGACCGAGTAGATCGTGAAGTAGGCGCCGAAGAAGGTGGCGA
>Ga0307302_10000867_pt1 | contig 13313 bp, 15 predicted proteins | sample ER_DNA_183_FD_194490 | JGI IMG/M metagenome (GOLD analysis project Ga0307302, IMG submission 194490) | Bulk soil microbial communities from the East River watershed near Crested Butte, Colorado, United States - ER_DNA_183 | ecosystem: Environmental > Terrestrial > Soil > Floodplain | place...
GGCTCCGTCGTTCACGCTCGAGCGGCTCGAAGGTGACGGCTCGGTCCGGCTCGAATCGCTGCGTGGCAAGGTCGTCGTCATCAACTTCTGGGCGTCCTGGTGCGAGCCGTGCAAGAAGGAGATGCCGAGGCTCGAGCAGGCGTGGCAGCGCTACCGCGGGCGCGGTGTGACCTTCATCGGCGTCAACACCACCGACTTCACGGGCGACGCAGAGCGGTTCGTCGACCGCTACCGCCTCACGTTCCCCGTCGTTCGCGACGGGAACGGGCGCGTGCTCGCCAAGTACGGCGGGCTGCCGATCCCGTGGACGTATTTCGTGAACCGGGAGGGGCTGATCGTCGGTTACATCCGCGGTGAGGTGACGGCCGAGGCGCTCGAGGACGGCCTGCAGGAAGCACTCGCGACGTGAAGTGGCTCGCGCTCGTCGCCCTCATGGCTCTGGCAGTCGTGCCGGCCGCGTTCGCGAGTGAGGCGCGGCCGACGCTCGCGGATCTGGAGGACGAGATCATGTGCCCGGTCTGCCCGGGGGAGACGCTCGAGCAGTCGAGCTCCCCGGCGGCGCAGCAGGTCGAGCGCCTCATTGCCGTGCGCATCCGGGCCGGCGACTCCAAGCAGGAGATCAAGGACCGCCTCGTCGACCAGTACGGGCTGAAAATTCTCGCCGCGCCGCCCAAGGAAGGCTTCGATCTGCTGGCGTGGGTGCTCCCGCTGGCGGGCGCCGCCGGTGCCGCGCTCGTGCTCGCCTTCGCCGCTTGGCGGTGGAGCCGGGGACGCGAGCCGTTGCCGCCCGAGGCCGCGCTCGACCCCGAGTCCGAGCGCCGCGTCGACCGCGAGCTCGCGCGCCTTGATTGAGCGGATCCCGCTCGCGTTCCTTGCCGGCTTCGTCTCCATCATCATGCCGTGCGTCCTGCCACTCGTGCCCGGATATCTGTCGGCCGTTTCCGCGGTCGAGGCAGGCCGCCTCGGGCAACCTGGGACGGCCAGGCGCGTTGCTTTGGGCAGCCTGCCGTTCATCGCCGGCTTCACGGTCGTGTTCGTCATCCTCGGTGCGGGCGCGGCGGCGATCGGCGGCGTGCTCTCCAGCGAACGGCAGGCGGAGCTCGCCGGGCTGATCCTGGTCGTGCTCGGCCTGACGTTCATCGGCCTGCTGCCGTGGCCCGAGCGGCTGCTCGCGCCGAGCCTCGTCTCGGGCGCGCAGCGCAAGGGCTCGTCAGTCCTCCTGGGAGCGGCTTTCGCGGTCTGCGCCGCCCCCTGCATCGGGACCGTGCTCGCGTCGATCCTGATTCTTGCGAGCGACACGGGCACCGTTCTACGTGGTTCCGTTCTCCTCGCCGCGTACTCGCTGGGGCTCGGCCTCGCCTTCCTGCTGGCCGGGGTCGCGTTCGCGCAGGCGATGGGTGCCTTTCGCTGGCTACGCGACCACTACACGGCGATCCGCGTCGCCGGCGGGTTGATGCTCGTCGCCCTCGGGCTGCTGCTCTTCTTCCACCGGGACTGGTGGCTCAGGGTGCTGGTCGCGCGGTTCGTCAATTGGATCGGCCTAGGGGACGTGTAGCGGCGGTAGGTCGAGCGAGCCGGCTCTGACGACCTTCCGCGCCGCCTCGACCTGAAGCAGGAACGCGGCGACGTCCACGCCCTGGTGGCCGGGCGCGAACGGGCCGAGCCTCCGGGCTGCCTTCTCGAGCTGGCGCTCACAGCCGGGACGGTTGTCGCGCCCGGCCTGGTACCAGGCGACGACGACGTGGACGAGGCCCTGGAAGAAGTCCTTCTCGGCCGAGTCCGCCGCGCGCCACGCGTCCTCGAGCGCCTCGTGCGCCTCGAAGTACTCGCCGGCGCGCGCTAGAGCGAGGCCGCGGTCGAGATCAGACGGCGACCTTGACCTCTCCGTCCTCGACCTGCACCTCGTAGGTGCCCAACTCGATCGCGAGGTCGAAATCGTTCTTGCCCGTGCGCACGTCGTACGTCCAGCCGTGCCACGGACATCTGAGCAGGCAACCGTCGTCGAGCTTCCCCTCGCCGAGCGGGCCCTCGAGGTGCAGGCACTTGCCCTGCGTCGCGTAGAACGACCCGTCGCAGTTGGCGAGCGCGATCGGCTCGTCGCCGGCGGTAACTGCCTTCACGGTTCCGGGCGGGACCTCGTCGACACGTGCGACGGTCACGAGCATGCCGCGACATTAGTCCTAACGCACGGGGCGAGGGTGGAGTCTCCGCCTCGACCTTCCCGCGATCGCGGTCGAGTAGTACTCTCCTGGCGCCGTGTCCACCATCCTTCTCGTAGGGGTGGATCTCTACGTCCGCGGGAAGCTCGAGACCGGTCTCCCGGGCCATCGCTTTGTAACGACGGACAGCGTGGATCCGCCCGACTGCGTGATTGCCGACGTGTCGCGCGTTGACCCGAACGACGTGGTCGACTCCTACCCGGACGCACCGATTCTCGGCTACACGAACCACAAGGACACGGCCGGCCTGCGCCGAGCGCACGAAGCTGGTTTCGACCAGGTCGTGGCGAAATCCGCCCTGTCTGAGCGGGCTTCGGAGCTCGTCGAGGAGCTACTGGCTGCTAGCTAGACTGACCCGTTCGTGACCTACATCATCGCCGAGCCCTGCATCGACATCAAAGACCGCTCGTGCATCGACGTCTGCCCGGTCGACTGCATCCACGAGTTCGAGCGGATCCTCATCATCGACCCCGAGGAGTGCATCGACTGCGGCGCGTGCGAACCGGAGTGCCCGGTCGAGGCGATCTTTCCGGAGGACGCCCTGCCGGACAAATGGGAGCCCTTCGTCAAGATCAACTACGCCTACGGTGACCCTGAGGCCGTGAACAAGCTGACGGACGAGTACGCGACCGAGCACAACGTCCAGAACCCTCCACTCGAATAGAAACCCCGAGTTCGGGTACCCCTCTTGTTGGAAAGCGACGAAGGGGGTCACCAATGCCACAGCAAGCATGGAGCTCGAAGCGTGAACGGCAGTACGAGCACATCAAGGAGAGCGCGAAAGACCAGGGCGCCTCGACCAAGCGAGCCAAGGAGCTCGCCGCGAGAACGGTGAACAAGGAGCGCGCGCGCACGGGCGAGGCGAGGACGTCGTCTCGCTCCTCGACGCGTGACATCTCGTCCAGCCGGCGCGGCGGTCTCCGCTCGGGGACGCGACGCTCGAAGGGTCAGACGAAGGAGCAGCTCTACAACCAGGCCAAGCGCCTGAACGTCAAAGGCCGCTCGCGGATGAACAAGCAGCAGCTGCTTGCTGCCGTCAACCGCAAGAAGTAGTAGGTGGTTTTGGGCCTCGTCCTCCTAGGTAGGGTAAAAGCTGGATGAGGCCCAAGACCCTGGATCACGTCGCCCTCTGGGTCGCGGACCGCGAGCGGATTGCGGACTTCGCGACGGAGCGGCTCTCGATGCACGTCATCGAGCGCACCGAGAAGTTCACGCTCGTCGGCACGGACGCGCGACGCGGCAAGCTGACCCTCTTCGAGGCCGAAGGCCCCCGGGAGCGGGGTGCGCTGAAGCACATAGCGCTTCGCGTCAACGATCTCGAGGCGTCGCTGCAAGGATTGGACGCCGTCGACATCGAGCGGACGGACGGTGCTGCGTACTTCGACGTCTTCGAAGGGCTGCGGCTCGGTCTCATCGAGGCGGAGACCGAGGTCGAGTACGACCTTGACCACGTTGCGCTGTTCTCAGCCAACCCGGAGGAGACGGCAGAGCTCTACCGCCCTCTCGGCTTCTCGCCTGACGGACACCGTCGCGTGGAAGTCGGCGGCGCGTGGGTGGAGTTCCACGAGGGAGAGCCGGGCGACCCGGAACGGCCGCTCCTGAACCACCTGGCCGTGCTCGTCGACTCGGCGGAGGAGCACCAGGAGGAAGCCCGCGAGCTCGGCATCGAGGTGGCGGACGTCGTCGACGCCGCGAACACCTGCGCTGTCTTTCTCTGGGGGCCGGAGCGCGTGAAGATCGAGTACGTCGAGCACAAGCCGACGTTCGCGCTGAAATAGCCGACCTCGTCGTAGCCGGCGCGGGGATGGCCGGACTTTGCGCGGCCGCACGGGCTCGTGAGCTCGGTGCCGAGCCGCTCATCCTGGAGAAGGGTGACCGGCCCGGAGGCTCGATGCTCCTCTCGAGCTGCGTCATCTGGCGGCACCGGGACTTCGCGGACTTTCGCGCCGAGTGTCCCGGCGGCGACGACGAGCTGCAGCACGCGATCTTCGATCAACTCGACGAGGGTCTCGACTGGCTCGAGTCCCTCGGCGCGTCCGTCACCGAGTCGGACACCGGCAACCCCCGCACCCTGGGCCGCCGCTTCGACCCGCGCAGCCTCACCGACACCCTCTTGCGCAGCATCGGCGACGATCGCGTGCGCCTCTCGTTCCAGGGACAGTCCCCGCTAATAGAGAGTGACATTTTGTGCACAGGGGGGTTTCCTGCCCGGCTGGCGCGCGAACGCGGTCTGCTCTTACGGGCCAATCCTTGGAGCGTGGGCGACGGGCTCGACTATGGCCGCGAGCGTGGGGCTGAGACCGCGGGTGACCTCGACGAGTTCTACGGCCGCGCGATGCCCGCGGTCGGCGGGGTCGCCGAGGGGGACTTCGTCCGGCTCACGCAGCTCTACGGCCGGTACGCGACGGTCAGCTCCGAGGACGGCTCAGAGTGCTTCGAGGGCGAGCCCACCTGGTCGGAGATCGACCTCGTTCAGCAGATCGCGCGCTGGCCCGGCGGGCGTGCCTGGTACACGGTCGAGCCCGCGGCGCTGCAGGAGCGCGTCCGTGAGCGCACCGTCGCCGAGATGATCGAGGCCGCTCGCGCAGCAGGCGCGCCGGTCCGAGAGGAGGACGGACGAGTGTCCGTGCTCGTGCGCGCCGCAGTGACCCAGACCCTCGGCGGCCTGGGCATCGACCCTCAGGCCCGCGTCAAAGGCGCGGATGATCTCTACGCGGCCGGCGCCGATGTCGGCGGGATCGCTACCGGCGGCTACTCGAGCGGGCTGGCAGCGGCTCTCGTCTTCGGCCGCATCGCCGCCGAGACGGCGCTGGCCTAGGGCGTCTGCAACAGGTATGCGCAGGGCCGCTTGTCGGCGGGAAGCGGCGACAGACCGATCCGTGTCACGAACCAGGTGCCTTCCTGACCGTCAAGCTGGACCTCGGCGCCCATCGCCGGCGGGTCGCCCTCCCCGGACACCAGCTCGTACCCGGTGGGCTTGGAGACGAAGAGGACGTGTCCGTCGGCCATCGCGGGCGCGATCCTAGCGACGGACGGCGTAGCCGGGGAAGACGACTCGAACCGCGGTGCCACCATCATCGCCCTCGTCGACCGTGAGCCGCCCACTCAGCGAGCGAGCTCGTTCCTCGAGGGCCTCGAAGGTTCGCCGCCGCCGCTCGCCCGGTGCATCGTCCGCCACGACTGTCTCCACGCCGTCCTCTGCCTCGCCAACGCGAATCGAGACCCTGGTCGGCGGACCGCGTCGGATCGCCTGGTGAATGGCAGCCCGGATGATCTGGTAGATCGCAACCTGCGCCCGCTCAGCGAGCGCGTCCGCCCCGGCCACGTCGAGCTCGAACTCGATCGCCTCAGCGAGCCCCAGTTGCTGGGTGAGCGCTTGCACGGCAGGGGTGAACCCCTGATCGCGAAGCACTACTGGCTCCAGCTCGAACGAGAGGTCGCGGAGCGAGCGGATCGTGTCGCGCTGCCTGTCCATTGCCGAGCGGAGCACGTTTAGCGAATCCTCGCCGCGGCCGGCCTCGACCGAGCCCGCGACTGCGTCGAGCATCAGCGCGATCCCGGCGAGCGACTGCACGGGCCCGTCGTGCAGGAATAGTGCGAGCCGTCGGCGCTCCTCCTGTTCGGCGGTCATCAGCTGGTCGGAGATGCGCGCATGCTCAGCGGAGAGCCGCTCCATCTCCTCGTTCGCCTCGACCTCGAGCCGGTTCTCGCGGAAGAGCAGCAAGGCAGCGAGCGCCCCCGCGGCAGCGACCGCGGCCAGGAGTCCAGCCAGCGCAACCGGTGCCGCGTCCAGCGCCAGCCCGAGCACGCCCAGGACGGCGCCTGCGACGACCCCGGAGACCAGCAGGACTGGCCTAGTCGATGATCGCCTCGCGAAGCGCAATCGCCACCGCGTGCGTCCGCGTGTCCGCCTCGAGCTTCGTGAGGATGTGCCGAACGTGGCTCTTGACCGTCTCCTGGCTGATGAAGAGCTGTTTCGCCACGTCTGCATTCGACATGCCGTCGGCCAGGAGCTGGAGGATCTCCCGCTCGCGGCCGGTGAGCATGTCCTCGCCCTTGCCCGTCAGGAAGGCCGGCATCAGCGCGGGGTCGACGTACCCCTCGCCGGTCGCGACCTTCTCGATCGCGCGCAACAGGGTCTGGTGCGGCGCCTCCTTGAGGATGTAGCCCTTCGCCCCGGATTCCAGGCCCCGGCCGAGCAGGCTGCGCTCGCTGTAGGCCGTGAAGATGAGGACCGCGACGTCCGGCGCCTTCTCGTTGAGCAGCTTCGTTGCCTCGAGCCCGTCCATTCCCGGCATCCGCACGTCCATGATCACGACGTCGGGTTTCCGCCGCTCGGCGAGGGCAACGGCGCTCGCGCCGTCGGCCGCCTCGCCGATGACGCGAATGTGCGGCGCGCGCGATAGCGACAGGCGCAGCCCCTCGCGGACGACCTCGTGGTCGTCAACGATTAGACAGGTGATCTCTGGTTTTCCGTCGACGGCGGTGTCGTCTTCAGCCACGGCCCGTGGATTCTATTGGTGGATTCAGACTGCTAGCTCTAGCTGCTCCGGCTCGGGCGCCGGGCGGAGGCGATTCGAGCGGCGGTCACGGACGTCGAACTTCTTCGCGAGACCTGACACGAGCTGCTTGACAGGCCTCGTCTCGGCGGCGCCGAGGTAGGCGCTCCGGCGGTACAGCGCCTCGTACTCGGGAACGAGCTCTGGCCAGTCCCGTTGGAGGTTCGCCATGAAGTGCTCACGGGTTCCGGGTCGCAGGAAGAGGAGGTTCGTCCAGATGCCGCAGGCGCCGGCCTCGCGCGCTGCGCGCACGACCTCCGCGATCTGCTCCGGGCGGTCGGAGATGCCGGGCAGGATCGGCGCCATGCCGACCCCGGCCGTGATCCCGCAGTCGGTGAGCGCCTTGACCGCCTTCAGCCGCTGGCGCGGATGCGCGGTCGACGGCTCCGTCTTTCGCCAGACGTCCTCGTCGAGCGTCGGGATCGAAAACGTCACTGAGACGTTGGCCCGCCTGGCCGCCTCCGCGAGAACGTCGATGTCGCGGACGATCATCGGGCCGCGCGTGATGATCGAGAACGGGCTCGACGCCCGGGCGAGCTCCTGGATGCAGGCGCGGGTCAGCCGGTAGCGCCCCTCGGCGGGCTGATAGGGGTCGGTGGCCGCGCCGATGGCGACCGCCTCTCGCTTCCAGCTCGCCCGAGCGAGCTCCCGGCGCAGGACCTCGGCGATGTTGACCTTGACCCGGATCGACACCCCGTAGCGGTCGTCGAACGGCCGGTCGGCGCGCTGCTCGAAGGCGCGGACGTAACAGAACGTGCAGCGGTGGACGCAGCCCATGTAGGGGTTCAGCGACCAGTCGAACCGCATGCCCTTCACCCTGTTCAGGGCGCTCCGGCAGGGCTCTTCCCGGTATTCGACTCCCACAACGCCATCATAGAACATACGTTCGTACCGGACACGACCGAGCCGATGCCTATACTCAGAGAGATCGCCGTTGGACGACGACCACCCGCCTAGTCCTCGTGCCCCGGAGAGCGGGGCATGAGCGACGTCTACCGGTTCGCGCTGATCGGGTTGCTCGTCTTGGGCAACGCGGTCTTCGTCGCCGCCGAATACGCGCTCGTGACAGCGAGCCGTCCTCGGCTGCAAGAACGCGCAGCTGCGAATAGTCGAGGCGCCAAGCGCGCGCTGGCCCTGATGGACACGCCGGTCATCTTCATCGGCACCGTCCAGGTTGCGATCACCGTCTTCTCGATCGCCATGGGCGCCATCGGGCAGCCGCTCCTCACCGACTACTTCGACGCGTGGATCGCGACGACGCTCGCCTACGCGATCGCGTTCCTGATCCTCACGTACCTGAGCGTCACCCTGGGCGAGCTCGTGCCCAAGGCGATCGCCCTCCAGAGGGCAGAGGCGCTCGCCGTGGTGCTCGCGTACCCGACCTCGCTTCTGGCGCTAGTCGCCCGGCCGCTCGTGTGGCTGCTGCAGGTATCCGCGACGTGGGTGACGCGCCTGTTCGGCATCGAGTCCTCGGCGTCGGGGATGTTCGCGCGTACGCGCGAGGACGTGCGGCTGATCGTGGCCGAGGCCGGTCAGAGCGGAGTAGTTGAGGGCGTCGAGTCCGACATGCTGTACGGCGCCTTCAAGTTCGCCGACAAGGAAGTGCACGACGTGATGGTCCCGCGGCCCGAGGTCGTCGCTATCTCGGTCGATCTCCCGCCCGAGGAGTGCCTGGCGGCCGTCATCGACTCGCCGTACACCCGCTACCCGGCCTACCGCAGCTCGCTCGACGAGATCCTCGGGATCCTCCACGTGCGCGACCTCTTCAAGGCCCTGTACTCGCAGGGGATCGAGAACGTGGAAATCGAGAAGCTCCTGCGAAAGCCCTACGTCGTGCCGGAGACGAAGGACCTCGCCGCGCTACTGGCCGAGTTCCGCAAGACGAACCAGCACATGGCGATCGTCGTCGACGAGTACGGCTCGATGGAGGGGATCGTCACGCTCGAGGACCTGCTCGAGGAGATCGTCGGCGAGATCGAGGACGAGTACGACCTGCCCGACGAGTCGATCGAGCGCGTCGACGACCGGACGATCCGCATCGACGGCACGTTTCCCATCGACGATTTCAACGAGCAATTCGGGCTCTCGATCCCCGACGAGGACTTCCACACGATGGGCGGTTTCGTGTTCGGCTTGCTCGGCCGCGCGCCTGAGGCCGGCGACTCGGTGGCGTGGGACGGGCTGAAGCTCCAGGTGCTCGAGGTGGAGGGCTCTCGAATCGACCGGCTCACGATCGTGTTCGAGGAGCCGAACGAGGAGCCTCAGGCCGAAGTTGTCGCCGGCGGCTAGCGCTCTTCCCGCGGGTTTCGGTGAGTCGAGCGCGCCGGCCGAGTGGCCGCGCCCGCGAGGGATGGCTCGGCCCGAGCAGCTCGACCGGGACGTCGAGTCGCTGCCCGGCGTCGGACCGGTCGTGAAGAAGAATCTCGCGAAGCTGGGGCTGCACACGATCCGCGACCTGCTCGAGCATCGCCCTCACCGGTACGAGGCGGCCGCCGAGGAGGTGCGGATCGCGGACCTGCTCGCGGGAGAAGAGGAAGTTGCGATCGCCGGGGAAGTGCGCAAGACGTCCGTGCGCCGGACGTCACGACGGCTCTCGATCGTCCAGGCGCGCATCGCCGACGAGAGCGGCGAGATCACGGCCGTATGGTTCAACCAGCTCTGGCTGGCCGAGAAACTGCAGCCCGGGACGCGCGTGCGCCTGCGCGGGCAGCTCAAGCGAAACGAGTTCACCGTCCGCTCGTACGACCTCAACGGGTCTTCGGCCACGGCCGACTTCGCCCCGGTCTACCCGGCGAGCGAGGACGTGACGGTCAAAAAGCTGCGCGAGCTCGTCGGCAAGGCGTTGCCGCACGTGCGCGACTTTCCGGACTTCCTGCCCGCTCGGATCGCGGAGCGCGCAGGGCTTCCGAATCGAGCCGATGCGCTCCACGCCCTCCATCGGCCACGCGAAGAACGGGACGGCGAGCGGGGGCGGCGCCGGCTTGCGTTCGACGAGCTGCTCGTCCTGCAGGTCGGGCTCGCCCGGCGGCGGCTGGGCCGCGAGGAGGAGCGGGCGCCGGCTCTCGGCGAGCCCGGCGAGCTGGTCTCGCGGTACCGGGAGTGGCTTCCGTTCCAGCTCACCGAGCATCAGGAGCGCGCGATCGCGGAGGTCGACGCCGACCTCGCGCAGCTGAAGCCGATGGAACGGCTGCTGCAGGGAGAAGTCGGCTCGGGGAAGACCGTCGTCGCGCTGTACGCGCTGTTACGGGCGGTCGAAGCCGGCAAACGCGGCGCGTTGATGGCACCGACCGAGACGCTGGCCGAGCAGCACTTCCTCACGCTCGAGGAGCCCTGTCACGAGCTCGGCGTGCGCGTCGCTTTGCTGACCCGCTCGGTCAAGGACGACGTGGCCGGCGCGCAGATCGTCGTCGGTACGCACGCGCTGATCCAGGAAGGCGTCGAGCTCGACGACCTCGCGGTCGCCGTGGTCGACGAGCAACACCGGTTCGGGGTCGAGCAGCGCCGTGCGATCACGGGCAGCCGCACGCCGCACGTCCTGCACATGACGGCGACGCCGATCCCGCGCACGCTCGCGCTCACGGTCTACGGCGACCTCGCCGTCAGCGAGATCGCCAAGCCGCCGGCCAACCGCAAGCCGGTCAAGACGGCCTGGGTCACCCAGGAGCGCTCGAGCGAGGCGTACAAGCGGCTGCGGAGGCATCTCGACAACGGGCGGCAGGCCTACGTCGTTTGCCCGCTGATCGAAGAGTCCGAGACGTCAGTTGCGCGAGCCGCAGAGCGCGAGGCCGAGCGGCTGCAGAAGGGCGAGCTCAAGGGCTACCGCGTCGGCCTGCTCCACGGACGGCTCAAGCCCTCAGACCGCCGCGACCTGATGGCGAGGTTCAAGGCCCGGGAGCTGGACGTCCTGGTCGCGACGACGGTGATCGAGGTCGGCGTCGACGTCCCGAACGCGACGATCATGATCGTCCAGGAGGCCGACCGGTTCGGCCTTGCCCAGCTGCATCAGCTGCGCGGCCGGGTGGGCAGGGGCGCCGAGCAGTCTTACTGCCTGCTCGTCTCGCGGGCGAAGGAGGAGCTGACCGACTCGGCGTTAGCCCGACTGGAGGCGCTCGTGGCCTCGAACGACGGGTTCGAGCTCGCCGAGGTCGATCTCGAGATCCGCGGCGAGGGACAGCTCCTCGGCACCCGTCAGGCGGGGCTCTCCGAGCTTCGCTTCACGCGTCTACGCAGCGATCGCCGGTTGCTCGAGCAGGCCCGGGAGCTGGCGGAGGAGCTGGTCGACTACGAGGGCCCGCTGAACGACGAGGTGGAAAGAGTCTTCGCCGGTCGCGACGTTCAGGCTTAGGAGGGTTTGACGAAATGGATCTGTGCCGCCGGGCCGCGCTGCTCGCTCCGAGGCCGCGTCCTCAGTCGCCCCAATGCTGAAAAGCATTGGGGCTCCCTGCGTCCTTGCCTCGGAACGACCATCGCACCCCGGCGACGAGTCAATTCCGCCAAACCCTCCTAAGAGGCCTTCGCGACGCCGTCGCGGGTGCGCAGCGCGCGTTCCTCGAGGACCGGCTGCAGGTACTCCGCGGAAGCCGGGCGACTGATGAAGTAGCCCTGAGCCAGCGAGCAGCCGTCTGCGCGTAGTGCGTCCCAGACTTCCTGCGATTCGATCCCCTCGGCCACGACGCCGAGGCCGAGGTTCCGGGCGAGATCGATCGTCGAGCGGACGATGGTCGCATCGCTCGCGTCCTCGCACATGCCCATGACGAAGGACCGGTCGATCTTGATCGTGTGCACGGGCAGGTTCTTCAGGTACGCGAGTGACGAGTAGCCCGTGCCGAAGTCGTCGATCGCGAGCCGTAGCCCCATCTCGTTCAGACGGTTGAGCACCTGGCGGACGCGGAACGGGTCGGCGAGGATCGTCGTCTCCGTGATCTCGAGCTCCAGCTGACCCGGCCGGACGCCGGTCTCGGCCAGGAGCTCACCGATCCGATCCGGTAGCTCGAGATCGAGCAGGTCGGGGATCGTCAGGTTCACGGCGACGTGCAGGTCGAACCCCGCTGTGCGCCACTCGCCGCACTGCCTGAGCGCGGACGCGACCACGTACTGGCTGAGCGGCTTGATGAGCCCCGTCCGCTCGGCAATCGGGATGAATTCGTTCGGCGGAATGAACCCGCGCTCCGGATGCTGCCACCGGACGAGCGCCTCGACGCCGACGATGAGGCCGCTCTCGAGCTCGGCCTTCGGCTGGAAGTGCACCACCAACTCTTCGTTGTCGATCGCCCCTCGGAGCTCGCCCGCGAGCGCGAGCCGGGCCGCGTCGCTCGTGTCCTGCTCGGACTCGTAGAGCGCCGTTCCGGCGTGGCCGTCCTTCGCTATGTACATCGCAACGTCGGCGTGCTGAAGAAGCGTGTCGACGTTCTCGCCGTGCTCGGGGTAGGAGGCGATGCCGACGCTGACTGCGATCTCCAGCGGGAAGCCGGAGAGCGAGAACGGCGTCTCGAGCACCCCATGGATCCGTGCCGCGAGTGCCGTGGCGTCCTCGTTCGATCCCGGCGAGAGGAGGATGCCGAACTCGTCGCCGCCGAGGCGGGCCAGGGTCTCGCTCGAGCGCACTGTCTCGCCGAGCCGGCCCGCGACCTCCTGCAGGAGGCGATCGCCGGTCTCATGGCCGAGCGCGTCGTTGACCTCGCGGAAGCCGTCGACATCCAGAAGCATGACCGCGGCCGAGTGAGACTCTTGCCCGGCGGCCGCGATCGCCTGCTCGATCCGGTCGCCGAAGAGCGTTCGGTTCGGCAGATCGGTGAGCTCGTCATAGAGCGCCCGTCGCTCGATTTCCTCCATCTGGCGTCGAATGCGTTGCGTCACGCGCCTGAGGATCGGCACGAGCATGAGGAAGAGGAGGACGAGCACGACTTCGAAGATGCCGGCGACCGGTACGAACGTCGACTGCGCCGCACTGGCGATCGGCCCGTAGTCCTGGAAGAGCGCGACGACACCCTTCCCGCCGCGGACGGAGACTGGTGCGTACGTGCGGAGTGTCTTCTCGCCGGACAGCTTGGTCACGTCGCCGCGGACCGTTCCGCCGAGCGCTTCCTCGATGTGCCCGCGGTTGGTTTCCCAGGAGCCGATCAGCCGGTGGTCGGTGCTGTAGGTGACGAGCCCGTTAGTCGCGTAGAGCTTGACGAGGAGCACGCCCTCGGAGAGCACGTCGTGCTGGAAGAGCTCGTCGAGCTCGGCGCGCCGGGAGGCGCGCACCGGCCGGTGGAAGTCGGACGCGCGCAGCGAGCCGCGCAGAACCGAGCTCGCGATCACGCGCGCTTCGGAGGTGGCCGCGCGCTCGGCCTGAACCGTGTCGAAGTGGCGGACGACGAGCAGGATCGCGGCCGCTGCCAGAGCGAGGGCGATGCAGATCGAGACCGCGAAGCGGAGAACGAGTCGCGGGGGATCCGAGTTCTGCGGGCGGCGCGGCACGGGTGCTAGCGCCTGCAACCGAGCAGACCGCAGAGGAGGCCGCCGACCCCGTCGAGGAGCCCACCCGGTGGTG
>Ga0307302_10000869_pt1 | contig 13311 bp, 11 predicted proteins | sample ER_DNA_183_FD_194490 | JGI IMG/M metagenome (GOLD analysis project Ga0307302, IMG submission 194490) | Bulk soil microbial communities from the East River watershed near Crested Butte, Colorado, United States - ER_DNA_183 | ecosystem: Environmental > Terrestrial > Soil > Floodplain | place...
GAGCCGCTCCCGGAGCCTGAGATCGTGCGCGAGCTCGACCGGGGCCGCGGGAGCCAGTGGGACCCGGCGGTCGTCGACCTCGTCATGAAGCTGATCGAGACGGACGCGATCAGCTTTTCAGCCGAGGGACTGCAGATCTCGCAGGTGCTTCCGCGCAGCGCGGCCGCTGGAATCTTTCGCCTCCCCGGCGCGAGCCCATGGGGGAGGGTGCGCAGTGAATACCACGGCCGCCCGCTGCCTGATCGCAGACGACCAGGCGTGTGAACGACTCAACGCGCGGACGCGAACGCACGCGCTCGCCACGGCTCTTCGTATGTGCCTCTTTCACTAAGCTCTCGCGGGTTGGCCCCGCTCGAGCACAAGACGGCTGTCGTGACCGGCGCCTCGAGCGGTATCGGCGCGGCCGTTGCGCACACACTCGCGGAAGCCGGCGCCCGGGTGGCCGTCGGGGCCAGGCGGGTCGACCGCCTCGAGGACCGTGGCGGGCTCTTCGCGCTCGACCTCGACGTGACCGACAGGGAAAGTTGTGAACGTTTCGTCGAGCGCGCGGTTGCGGAGCTTGGCCGCCTCGACATCCTCGTCAACAACGCGGGGCTCAGCCTCGGACGCGATCCGTTCTGGGAAGGGAGTGACGAGGACGAGGCGACGGTCATCCAGACGAACGTGCTCGGACTGATGCGGATGACCCGACTCTGCCTGCCGCACATCAAGGACGGCGGCCACATCGTCAACATCGGGTCGATCGCCGGGCGGCAGGCCTATGAGAACGCCGCGGTCTATGTCGCCTCCAAGTTTGCGGTACGCGGCTTCACATATGCGCTGCGCGAGGACCTGCTGGGACGGCCCATTCACCTGACAACGGTCGATCCGGGGCTCGTCGAATCCGGGTTCTCGAGGGTTCGCTTCCGCGGTGACACCGAGAAGGCCAAGCAGGTCTACGAACGAGTCGACCCGCTGCAGCCCGAGGACATCGCGGAATGCGTCCTCTTCGTGGTCACGAGGCCCCGGCACGTGAACGTCGACGAGCTCGTCGTCAAAGCGCTCGCCCAGTCCAGCCCGACGAGAATCATCCGCGAGGAGCAGTAGTTGGCCATCACCATTCTCGAAGGGTCGACCTTCTGCATCAGCGACCAGAACGGCGACTTCACCTTCATGACCAGCGGGCTCTATGCATACGACACCCGCTTCCTCTCGCTGCTCTTGCTGACAGTCAACGGCGAGCGGCCCCTCCTGCTCTCGGCCGGAAAGGCGGAGTACTACTCGGCGGCCTACTTCCTGCGGAACCCGCTCGCCGGAGAGCTCGCCCAGGACACGATCTCGATCGGCCGGCACCGATTCGTCGGCGAGGGCATGCAGGACCGGCTGCACGTCCAGAACCAGAGCATGACGAAGGTCGGCTTCGAGCTCGCGCTCGAGTTCGGCAGCGAGTTCGCCGACATCTTCGCGGTCAAGAATCACGACTTCGCGCTCGGCGACCCGGCGAAAGCAAGACCGCTGCCACCTCTCGCCGAGTCCCGCTACGAGGAGGAGGAGAACCAGTTCATCCTCGACGACGACTCGGGGGTGGCGCGAACTCAGGTCATCTTCTCGCAGCGTGGCCTCGTCGAGGCGGGCAAGGTGCGCTACTGGATCGAGCTCGAGCCGCGGGCGAGCTGGGAGCTCGGCATGGACGTCGTCCCCTCTCTCGATGGGGACGAGCTGAAGCCGCACGTTGCTCAACGGCGGTTCGGCGAAGAGCGCGAGCGGGTGGACGCCTCGCTCACAGCCTGGAACCTGAGCGTCCCCAAGCTCCGCGCCTCCTGGGACGACCTCGACCATGCCTTCCCGCGCTCGGTCGCCGACCTCGCCTCGCTGCGCCTGCGGGGCGGGGACGGTCTCGGCAACCTGCCTGCGGCCGGGATGCCCTGGTTCATGACCTTCTTTGGGCGCGACACGCTGATCACGTGCCTCCAGACACTCCTCTTCGGCCCCGAGCTCGCCCGCAGCGCCCTCCAGGTGCTCGGCGACCTCCAAGCGACGGAGGACGACCCCACGATCGACGCCGAGCCGGGGAAGATCGTCCACGAGATCCGTCGCGGCAAGGCGGCGAGCAATTGGTTCTCCCGCTACTACGGAACGATCGACGCGACGCCCCTGTACCTGATCCTGCTCTCCGAGGTCTTGCGCTGGACCGACGACGCCGCTCTCGTGCGGCACTTCAAGGACCCGGCCATGCGTGCCCTGGCCTGGATCGACGAGTTCGGCGATCGCGACGGCGACGGGTTCGTGGAGTACCAGAAGCGCAGCGAGACCGGGCTCGACAACCAGTCGTGGAAAGACTCCTGGGATTCGCAGCGCTTCTCTGACGGTTCACTCGCCCAGTCGCCGATTGCTCCCGTGGAGGTCCAGGGGTACGTCTACGACGCGAAGCGCCGGCTGGCAGAGCTCGCCCGCGAGGTGTGGCGCGAGCGGGACCTCGCGGAGCGGCTCGACCGCGAGGCGGAGGAGCTGCGGCAACGCTTCGACGAGGCATTCTGGTCGGAGGAGCGCGGCGGCTATTACGTGCTCGCTCTCGACGGCGAGAAGCGGCAGGTGGACTCGCTGTGCTCGAACATCGGGCACCTGCTCTGGAGCGGGATCGTCCCGCCCGATCGCGTCGACAGCGTCGTCGACCGCCTCATGGGGCCGGATCTCTGGTCCGGCTGGGGTGTGAGGACGATGTCGGCTGCCGACGCGGCCTTCAATCCGCTCTCGTACCACAACGGCACCGTCTGGCCCCACGACAATTCACTAATCGCATGGGGGCTCGCCCGCTATTCGCGCTGGCCGGAAGCGCATCGGATCATTCGTCGGATGCTGAACGCGGCGGGGCACTTCGAGTACCAGCTGCCCGAGGTCTTCGCGGGGCTCCCACGCACGGAGACCCCGTTCCCGATCTCGTACCCGACCGCGGCGCGGCCGCAGGCCTGGGCAGCAGCGGCGCCGGTTCTCCTGCTTCAGATCATGCTCGGCTTGCAGCCCGACCACCGCCAGTTCCAGCTGCGTTCCGTCCTGCCGCTCGACCTCCCGGCGTGGGCGGGCACGCTGCGGCTGACCGGGATTCGCGCCTTCGATCGGGTCTGGGACGTGCGGATCGAGGAGTCGAGGGCCCGGGTGGAAGAGCGTGAATGAGGGTGGTGACAAGCTGAAGATTGCCGTCCTGTCGCCGGCGTGGTTCGCGGTCCCGCCGACGGGCTATGGGGGAATCGAGCTCGTCGTCTCGCTGCTCGCCGACGGGCTCGCCGAGGCCGGCCACGAGGTCACGCTCTTCGCGTCAGGCGACTCGCTGACGAAGGCCAAGCTCTCGTACGTCTTCGAGCGGGCGCCGAGCGAGCTCATCGGCCGCTCCCTGCCCGACCTCATGCACGCGCTCAATTGCTATTCGCGCGCGGACGAGTTCGACGTCATCAACGACCACAGCGGGATGACCGGTGCGGCTCTCGGCGGTCTCGTCGAGAGCCCCGTCGTGCACACCGTGCACGGCCCACTCGACACGCAAGAGGCGCAGAGGGCTTACCGCGGGATCGCCGAGGTGGCGCCGAGCGTGGGCCTGATCTCGATCTCGGAGAACCAGCGGCGGCCGATGCCCGACCTGCCCTGGGTGGCGACGATCCCGAACGCGATCGATCTCTCGCTCTACCCGTGCAAGCCGCATCGCGGCGAGTACCTCCTCTTTCTCGGCCGTTTCAGCCCGGACAAGGGGGCGCACCGGGCGATCGCCGTCGCCATGGAGCTGGGGCTGCCGCTGAAGATGGCCGGCAAGAACCGGGAGCAGAAGGAGCGCCAGTACTTCGCCGAATTCGTCGAGCCGCACCTGGGACATGGTGGGATCGAGTTCCTCGGGGAGGTGAGTCACGGTCAGAAGGTCGAGCTGCTCCAGGACGCACGTGCAACGCTGTTTCCGATCGAGTGGGAGGAGCCGTTCGGGCTCGTCATGATCGAGTCGATGGCCTGCGGGACGCCGGTCATCGCCACCCGGCACGGGGCAGTGCCGGAAGTGATCGAGCACGGGCGCTCGGGGCTGATCGTCGACACCTACCGCAAGATGCCCGAGGCGCTCGAGCAGGCCGATGCGCTCGATCCGCTCGAGTGCCGGCGCTATGTCGAGGAGCGCTTCGCCCCGGAGCGCATGGTGGGCGACTACGAGGCCGCGTATCGCGCGGCGATCGGAGTCTAGGAGGGATTGGCGGAACGTCGCGCCCCGGCGGCACAGTCGTCGTTTCGCCAAGCCCTCCTAAGCAGCCAGCTGTTTGTCCCAGTAGCGCTTGAGGCCGAGATAGGACTGCCAGAACGGCGCGGCTCGTTCGTAGTACGGCGCCTCGCCTTCCTCCTCCTCGAGATCCGCGCGCGCGGCCTCGATGAACTCCTCCTCGCTCATTCCCTGCCGCACGCGTTGCGCCCAGATCCGGAGGCGCCGGCGTAGGCGCCGCAGATGGTCACGAGGCTGCTCGACGACCCCGAAGTGGATGAGCGCGAGCCGCTGGGGAGCACGCAGCTCGATCTCGTCCATCGTCCGCTCCCAGGCCTCGAGGTCGACCTCCGGCGGGGGGGCGACCGGAAGTATGTGGCGATCGGGAACGATCCGGACGCCTGCCGCGTCCCCGGCGTAGAGCGTCCCTTCGTCGTCCAGGTAACAAACGTGGTGCGCAGCGTGGCCCGGCGAAGGAAAGCAGCCTAGGCCGAGCACGCTGTCGCCCACCGCGTGGACGTTCTGCTCCGGAACGGCCGCGAGCTCGCCCCAGAGCCTGTCGAACTCGTCCCCGTAGAGGCGCCGCGCGCTGCGCTCGAGCCGGCTTGGATCGACGAGGTGTGGCGCGCCGATCTCGGAGACGTGCACCTGTAGGCCCGGGTGCTCACGGACGAGCGAGCCTGCCGCGCCGGCATGGTCGAGGTGGATGTGCGAGAGCAGCAGGTGGCGCACATCGGTCAGCGCTACGCCGCGCTCCGAGAGCCGTTCCTTGAGCGCCGGGATGGAGGTCGAGGGGCCACAGTCGTTGAGCGCGAGGCCGTCCTCGGTCTCGAGCAGATAGACGCCGATCACCCGCTCGACGCCCTGATGGTGAAGGTCCATAGGATCCGGCGCAGCCACGCGCCGGATCCTATGTATCAGCGGGACTCAGGCTGTCGTGTCGGGTCGTCCGCGCCTGCGCCTGGCGAGCACGCTTCCGAACGCGATCAGCAGGGCGGCGCCTCCGGCGAGCGAGCCGAGCCTTGCTGTCGAGAAGAACGACGACGACTTGCTGGATGCGGTCGCCTTCGCAGGCAGCCCAGCCGAGACGAGGGTCTCCCTCAGGAGCGGGGATTGGTACCAACCGCCGCTCGTCGTGAAGTCGAAGATCTCCTGGCCGGACGCCATGTAGGTGACGGCAGACGGCTTCGCGTAGGGATAGAGGTCCTGGTTGATCTCGAAGCTGTTCCCTTCGGGGCCGGGCACTGTGTAGTCGATCGAGTACTTCGCGCCGAGATTCCCCTTCGGGCGTCCCGGCAACATTGGGCTGGGCTCCTGGCCGAACGCGGCGGGGAAGAATCCCGCCTGCTGGGCGAAGTCCATGAGCGGCGACCCTTCCTGCTCAGGGCCCGTGATCGTGATCGCCTTGCCGAGACCAGGCCCGTCGATCCGCGCTTCGGAAGGGCCTTTGGCGAGCGCCGTCGCCGGCAACGCGAGGGCCGCGGCGGCGAGAACCACGAGGATTGGCTTCATCAGAGAGCTCCTTTCGAGTCGGCGTCTGCCGCCTCTACACCGCAGCGCCGTCCGTGGTTCCCGGGCTCAGGCGGCCGCGGTCGAACGCACGAGCGCCGACTCGAGATCGGCGACGAGGTCGTCGATGGACTCGATCCCCACGGACATGCGGACGAGGTTCTGGGGCGCTGCGAAGGGCGCCTCCGCGGTGGACGAGTGCGTCATCCGATACGGATGCTCGATCAGGCTCTTCACGCCGCCCAGGCTCTCGGCGAGCTGGAACAGCTGCGTTCGCTCGACGATCTCGACCGCCGCCTCCTCGGACTCGGCGAGGAACGAAATCATGCCGCCGAAGTCCCTCATCTGTCGCCTGGCGATCTCGTGGCCAGGATGGGTTGGCAACCCGGGGTAGAGCACTTTCTCGATGTGCTCGTGGGAAGCGAGGTAGTCCGCGATCTGGCGTGCGTTCGCCGAATGGCGCTCCATCCGCAGAGCCAACGTCTTCACCCCGCGCAGCACCAGCCACGCGTCGAACGGCCCGGGCACCCCTCCCAGCGACTTCTGCAGGAAGTAGAGGCGCTCCGCGATCGTCGGATCGCTCGTCGCCGCGAAGCCGCCGATCACGTCGGAGTGTCCGCCCAGGTACTTCGTCGTCGAATGGACGACGATGTCGGCGCCGAGCTCGAGTGGACGCTGGAGGTAGGGGGTCGCGAACGTGTTGTCGACGACGACGAGCGCGCCGACCTCGTGCGCAGCTTCGGCTGCGGCCTTGATGTCGATGATGTTCAGGAGTGGGTTCGTCGGCGACTCGAGCCAGATGAGTCGCGTCCGCTCATCGAGGTGCGCCTCGAGGTTCGTGCTGATCTCCTCGGCCGGGATGTAGTCGATCTGGTACCCCTTCGGCTGGTAGACCTGCGAGAAGAGCCTGTAGGCGCCGCCGTAGACGTCGTTCACCGACACGACGCGATCGTTCGGATTGATGAGGTGCATGATCGTCGTCGTCGTCGCCATCCCCGATGCGAAGGCGATGCCGTGCTCGGCGTTCTCGAGCGACGAAAGACAAGTCTCCAGCGCCGTCCGCGTGGGATTGGCCGCACGTGAGTAGTCGTAGCCCTTGTTCTTTCCGACTCCCTCCTGGGCATAGGTGGACGTCTGGTAGATCGGGACGACGGAGGCGCCGGTGGTCGGATCGGGCTTCTGCCCCTCGTGGATCGCGCGGGTCTCGAAATCCATGCCTGGATATTAGTTGCCGAGGCTGTCGCGCCAGACGGGCGGCACCCGGCGCGAATACGAGATCTCCTCGGCGCCGAGCCAGCTCGCAAGGCGGCGGACCACGCGCGCGATCCCGACGCCGGCGCCCTTCGACGCGCCGGGCTCGGCGAAGACACCGTGCACTCGCAGCACCTGGGTCTTGCGGTCGTAGGCCGGCTCGATACGCCCGATCAGCCGATCGCCGCGCAGGATCGGAAGGACGTAGTACCCGTATTCGCGCTTCGCCTTGGGCACGTACATCTCGAGCCGGTAGCGGAAGTCCCACAGCGCTTCGGCCCGCTCGCGGTTGTGGACGAGCCGGTCGAAAGGGGAGAGAAAGGTGACCCGATTGCCGACAGGCCCGTCGTCCGCCTCGGGATGAGCCAACAGGCGCCCCTTCTCGAGCTTGACCCCGATCGCGCGGAAGCGCTTCTCCGCGAGCAGGCGCTCGGACTCTCGGATCGGCACGCTTTCGGTCTCGGGGTACCAGCGCGCGGCCAGGTCCCAGACTCGCTGGCCGTTCTGGCGGCCGACGACGGCGACCTCGCCGCGCCAGTGCAGGGCGTCGAGCATCTGGGTCACGTTCCGATTCCCCCACCAAACCTCGGACCAGCGGTCCTCGTCACCCCGTGATCGGTCCTCGAGCTCGCGGGAGAGCAATGGGCCGCTGCGCTCAAGCTCACGAAGGACATAACGCTTGAAGCGCGCGTTTTCCTTCAGGAACTCGCTGACCCGGCGCTGCCAGTTGTACTTCGTCCCGCGACGGTAACCGCGCATGCGCGCACGGATGAGCGGCAAGTCCTCGATCGGCCAGATGAACGCGTTCCACTCGATGAGCTTCCGCTCCTCCCAGAGCAGCCGGTCGAGCTCGGCCCGGTCGAAGTTGCCGAGCCGGCTCCAGAGGACGAGGTACTGAGGCGGCGCGACGACGGCGATCGGGTCCATTTGCAGGAAGCCGAGCCGCCGCACCGTCGAGAGCACGTCGGTCGCCGATCCGTCCAGCAACTGCGCGCGCACCGTGATGCGCCGTGCTTCGGCGGCTGAGACTTCCACTAATCGCGCCGGTGGGCGAGGAACTCGAGGAGGTCCGTGCGGGTGAGGACGCCGATCGGCTTGCCCTCGCGCGCGACGACGACTGCGTTCGTGCGAGGCGCGGTCAGGGTCGAGAAGACTTCGTCCAGCGGCTCGCCGGCGTCGATCGCGGCCAGCGGAGGCTGCATTGCGGCGGCGACGTCCTCGTGCAGCGCATCGGGGTTCTTGAAGACGCGGTCGAGGAGATCGCGGTCCTGGAGCGAGCCGATTACGTCCGCCAGCGAGTCGAGCTCGCCGTCGCGGACGACCGGCAGCTGCGAGATCGAGTACTGCTGCATGAGGTCGATCGCCTCCCCGACTTTCTGGTTCGACGCGATCGTGATCAGGTCGGGAATGTCCGGCTCCTCGGTCTTCTTCGCGCTCAGCACTTGCGCGACGGTGGGTGAGGGCAGCTCCCGTTCGAGGAAGCCGAGCTCGAGCATGTAGTTGTCGTCGTAGAACTTCGAGAGGTACGGGCGGCCGCTGTCGGGGATGAGCGTGACCACCGTCTTGCCCGCGCCGAGCTGCTTTGCGATCTCGATCGCCGCGTGGACGGCCGTCCCGCCGGATCCCCCGATCAGCAGCCCCTCCTCGCGCGCCATTCGCCTGGCGGTGACGAAGGAGTCCTTGTCTGACACCGTCACCCACTGATCGACGATCGAGCGATCGAAGGTCTGCGGCCAGAAGTCCTCGCCGATCCCCTCGACGAGGTAGGGATGCATGCTCTCCTCGCCGGAGGTGTAGATCGAGCCCTCGGGATCGGCGCCGACGATGAGGACCTCGGGTTTCTGCTCCTTCAAGTAGCGCCCGGCGCCGGAGATCGTCCCACCGGTGCCGACCGCGATCACGAGCGCGTCGATCTCGCCGCTGGTCTGCTCCCAGATCTCGGGCCCGGTCGTCTCGTAGTGCGCGTCCGGGTTTCCGCGATTCGTGTACTGATCGGGCTTGTACGCGCCGGGAATCTCCTCCGCGAGACGGTCGGAGACGGAGTAGTAGCTCTCCGGGGACTCGGGCGCGACGGCGTACGGGCAGATGACGACCTCGGCCCCGTACGCGCGCAGCAGGGAGATCTTCTCCTGGCTCATCTTGTCGGGCATGACGAAGATGCAGCGGTAGCCCTTGAGCGCGGCGGCGATCGCGAGCCCAACGCCGGTGTTGCCGGAGGTGGGTTCGACGATCGTCCCGCCCGGCTTCAGCTTCCCCTCGCGCTCGGCGGCCTCGATCAGCTTGATCCCGATCCGGTCCTTGACCGAGCCGCCGGGGTTCAGGTACTCGAGCTTGGCGAGGACGGTGCCCGCGTCCTCGGGAACAATGCGCTGGAGCCGCGCGAGCGGCGTCCGGCCGACGAGATCGAGAACGGTCGGGTACTCGCGCGCCATTACGAAAAGCTTAGTGGGCGACTCAATGCCGGAAGTGGCGGCGGTGGGTGAACACCATCGTCGCCCCAGCTGACTCGACCGTGTCGATCACGTCCTGGTCGCGCTTCGAGCCGCCGGGCTGGATGATCGCCTTGATGTCCGCCTCGAGGGCGACCCGCGGCCCGTCGGGGAACGGGAAGAACGCGTCTGAGGCAAGCGCGGCGCCCTCGAGGTCGTGGCCGTGCTCGCGGGCCTTCTCGACCGCGATCTTGACCGAGTCCACCCGGCTCATCTGACCGGCGCCGATCCCCACCGTCTGCAGGTCCTTCGCCAGCACGATCGCATTCGAGGTCACGTGCTTGCAGACGCGCCACGCGAACAGGAGATCGCCCCAGTCGGCCTCGGAGGGCTCGCCGCAGACGACCTTCATCCCCTCGCGATCCTCGACGCCCCAGTCGCGGTCCTGGATGAGCATGCCCCCGAGCACGCGCTGGAAGTCCCGCTCGCCCGGGTCGAAGCGACGCCGCTCGTGGTCGACCAGGATCCGGGTGTTCGGCTTCTGCTGCAGCGCCTCGAGCCCCCGCTCGTCGTACTCCGGAGCGAGCAGCACTTCGACGAACTGCTCGGCGATCTCGGCGCCGAGCTCAGCCCCGACCGGGCGGTTGACGACGACGACTCCGCCGTACGCGGAAAGCGGGTCGCAGGCCAGCGCCTTCTCGTAGGCCTCCTCGACCGAGCCCGCCACTGCGACGCCGCTGGGGTTTGCATGCTTGACGATCACGCAGGCTGGGACGGTCAGCTCGAGCATCAGCATCCGAGCGGCGGAGAGGTCGCCCAGGTTGTTGTACGACAGCTCTCGGCCGTGCAGCTGGCCGACCCGGGAGAGAAGGTGACGCCGCGCGCCCGCCTCGGCGTAGTAGGAGGCCCGCTGGTGGGGGTTCTCCCCGTAGACGAGGTCGGTCACCTTCTCGAAGCTCGGGATCAGCAGCTCCGGAAAGGCTTCGCGGTCGGCGAACCAGCGGGCGATGGCGGCCTCGTAGGCCGCGGTGACGGAAAACGCCTCGGCCGCAAGCGTCCGCCTCGTGTCCAGTGAGAGCCCGCCCGACTCGCGGAGCTCGGTGAGGATCGAGCCATAGCGCTCGGGGCGGCAGACCGGCCCGACGTGCGCGAAGTTCTTGGCCGCCGCGCGCAGCATCGAGGGCCCGCCGATGTCGATCATCTCGACCGCGTCCTCTTCCTTGACCCCGTGCCGCGAGACGACCTGCGTGAAGGGGTAAAGGTTGACGCAGACGAGGTCGAAGGGCCGGATCTGGTGCTCGTCGAGCGCGGCGAGGTCGTCGGGATGGTCGCGTCTGGCGAGGATCGCGGCGTGGATGCGGGGATGGAGGGTCTTCACGCGCCCGCCGAGGAGCTCCGGGACCTCGGTCAGATCCTCGACGCGTGTCGACTCGATCCCGTGCTCTTCGAGATGGTCGGCCGTTCCACCGCTGGCGACGAGCTCGACTCCGAGCTCGACCAGGCCGTTTGCGAACTCGACGAGCCCGGTTTTGTCGAAGGTCGAGAGGAGAGCCCGCTCGATCAAGCCTCGCCTTCCTGGCCGGCGTCGGCCCCCGCCGGGCCAAGGGAGCGCGGATTCGATTCGCGCGACCGCTCGCCTGCTTCCGCGGCTCCGCCGCCGCCTGACGCCGCTGGCAGCACGGTGCTCTCCGGGCCCGTGCTAGGGAGCACTGTTCCCTCCGGCCCCGCACCGCCAGCGGCGCCCCAGGAAACCGAGGAGGAGATGAGCTCGCGGACCGCCTTCGGCAGCAGCCGGTGCTCGACAGCCTGTACGCGTTCCCGCAGGGTCTGGACCGTGTCGTCCTCCCGCACGGGCACCGGCTCCGCCGCGATCACCGGCCCGGTATCGACGCCCTCGTCGACGTAGTGCACCGTCGCCGCGGTCTCCTTCGCGCCCGCCGCGAGCACGTCCTCGATCGGATGGGCACCCGGGAAGTCGGGGAGGGGGGCGGAGTGGGTGTTGACGATCCGGCCGCCGAAGCGTTCGAGGAAGCTCGGCCGCAGGAGATGCATGTAGCCCGCGCAGACGACGAGCCGGACGCCTTGTCCGGCCAGCCAGTCGGCCATGGCTTCGTCGCGCTCCTCGCGGCTCTCGTACCGGTCGAGCTCGAAGACAGCGGTCCGAATTCCCGCGCTTTGGGCGCGTTCGAGCGCAGGAACGCCCGGCTTGTTCGACGCCACCGCGGAGATGGGCAGGCCGTCGTCGATCAGCGCCTGCAGGTTCGTGCCTTCGCCCGAAACGAGGACGCCGATCAGGTGATCCTCCCGATCACTTGGACCGCGTCCGCGTCGCGCTCCGGGACTACGGCGCACATGCCGATCCCGACGTTGAACACGCGTCTCTGCTCCTCCTCGTCGACTCCCTGTTCCGTCAGCCACGCATAGACGGGAGGGCGTTCCCAAGCCTGCCAGTCGATCTCCGCGCTCCGGCTTTCGGGGAGCACGCGCGCGATGTTGGCGAGGATCCCGCCGCCGGTGACGTGCGCCAGCGCCTTCACGTCGGCCCGGTCGCGGAGCCCCCGCACCTCGTCGACATAGAGGCGATGCGGCGCCAGCAGGAGATCGGCGTCGAACTCGCTGTCTCCGACGAGCTTCCGCACGAGCGAGAACCCGTTCGTATGCAGGCCCGAAGAGGGAAAGCCGAGGACCACGTCGCCGGCCTCGACCCGGGAGCCGTCGATCACGCGCTCGCGCTCGACCAGGCCGACGCACGTGCCGGCGAAATCGAGCTCCTGCTCGCGGTAGACCCCGGGCATCTCGGCCGTCTCGCCGCCGAGGAGCGCGCAGCCGGCAGCCCGGCAGGTCTCTGCCGCGCCCTCGACGAGCTCGGCGACCTGCTCGAGCTCGACCTGATGCCCGACGACGTAATCGAGGAAGAAGAGCGGCTCGGCGCCGGTCGTGATCACATCGTTGATGCAGTGGGCCGTCAGGTCGCCGCCGATCGAGCGCAGCCGTTCTGCCTTGCGCGCCAGGACGAGCTTCGTACCCGCACTGTCCATCGAGGCGGCCAGCAGGCGCTGCTCGTCGAGGGGGTAGAGGCCGGCGAAGGTCCCGAAGCCCGTCGTGCCGGTCGATTCCACAGCCGCGCGCAGCCGTTCGACGATCGAATCGGCGAGCGCGAGCGAGACCCCTGCAGCCTCGTACGTCTTTCCCTCCACCTCGCTATCGAGTCTATGTCTCCGAGGCACCACTTGCGGTGCCGCCTCCAGGACGTGCGGGCTCTGCCCGCGCGTCCGTCTGAAATGACCGGTCGACCCAACGCGGACACCAACCGAGCCGCATGGAGCGGCCTACACTCGATCACGTGCTGCTGGCCCATTCCGCGGGAACGACGTGGTCCTTCGAGCCCTTGCAGCTCGTGCCGCTCGCGCTCGGGGTTGTGCTCTATGCGAAGCGGGCGCGAACGCTCGCTCGGCGCGGCACGCCCGTGGCCAAGTGGCGCTACCTCCTCTTCGCGCTCGGCGTGGCGCTCGTCGTCACCGCGCTCGTCTCGCCGGTCGCGACCCTCGGCGAGCAGGAGTCCTTCGCGTTCCACATGGTGCAGCACCTCCTGCTCGGCGATCTCGCGCCACTCTGCATCGTCGCCGGGCTGACCGGCCCGCTGTTGCGCCCGATCCTGTCCGTACGAGCAGTCCGAGCGCTGCGGGCCCTCGCGCACCCGCTCGTCGCGCTTCCGCTCTGGACGGTGAACCTCTTCCTCTGGCACATTCCCTACCTCTGGGAAGCCGCACTCCGTCATCAGGCGGTCCATGCGCTCGAGCACGCCTGCTTCTTCACCGCCGGCGCCGTCATGTGGGCGGCCGTGGTCGAGGTTCTGCCGGGCCCTGAGTGGTTCGGCACCGGGGCGAAGATGGGCTACATCCTCGCGGTTCGACT
>Ga0307302_10000870_pt1 | contig 13308 bp, 15 predicted proteins | sample ER_DNA_183_FD_194490 | JGI IMG/M metagenome (GOLD analysis project Ga0307302, IMG submission 194490) | Bulk soil microbial communities from the East River watershed near Crested Butte, Colorado, United States - ER_DNA_183 | ecosystem: Environmental > Terrestrial > Soil > Floodplain | place...
CGGCAAAGTCGCAGCTTCTCGCAGCGGGCTCCCGCGATGTGTGCAGGTTCCGATTTCTTGCGGACAGCGAGAAAGTTTCCGCGTCGACCGGGATCTAACGGATTAGGGGGAAAGGTCGGGGAAAGGTCAGGAGGGCTCGGGCGGTTCCCATCTCTTTTGGGGCCGCCCGCCCTCCAGGCGTCTTGCAGTGTGTAGGCATGACCGAGTTTCGGGCTTGGTTCACGCCTCCCCAGTGCGGGGTGTCATGGATCGGCTCGAGAGGCGCTACGATATGGGACGGGGGAGCCCGTGCCTCCCTGTCCCGTGGAGGAAGCGCATCCCGGTCGTGCCGCAGTGACCGGGTTGCTTTCGGGCTTCCCCAACCACACACTTCTACTCAGTAGCCCGAGCCGGTCACTGGCGGGGGATCTGCGGGTCGAGGCCGATCGGTTCGGCCTGGACGTGGTCGTAGAAGACGGACGTGCCCGGTGAGGTTTCAACGTCAAGCAGGGCGCGCCGCTCGCCGCAAAAGGGCGCGCCCTGCGAGACTCCACACTATCCCCATCGAGAAACGAATAGAAACCCCGTGACGCTTGCGCCCGAGGACTGCCGGCACTAAGGTCGAAGGCGGGGTTGGGGGAAGGTTTCCAGGGCCGCATCGTGCCCTGCCGCAGGGCGTCGGTGCGGCCCTGGTTTATTCGCAGACTCGAGAGCCGGAACTCGCCAACGTGCGACGCGTCAGCCGAGCGAGCTCAATACGCACTTCACGGCCACGACAACGCCAAACCACGTCAGCCTCCTTGCGCTCGCTTGGCTCGCGGATCATCCAGCATCGCCGGCAGCCTGAGTCGATCGCGACTGGCTGGGCGCGTTTTGCCCCAACGCACGATAACCGGTGTTATGTCAAGCTGAAGTAGAGCCCTAGGCCAATGCCTCTTCTACCCCGCCGACGCCGGTGTGGTTTTGCACATGGCCCTGTGGACAGAATCCGCATGAGGACGTAGCCTGAACGAGCGATGCGGCAGCCGATCGACCCAAGCGAGCGGTTCCGGTTGCGGCGCGAAAACGCTCGACGGCGCCACCGTCGTCGCCGTGTGACAGCCTTTGCGGTCGTGGCCCTCGCGGCTACGGTCGTCACTCTCGGCGCCCGTTTCCTCCCCTCCAACCACTCGGGAGCGGGAGACGAAGGCGCTGGCACCAGTGGTACGACCACCGCCTCGAAGCCGGAGGAAAAGCCGCTGAGACCGCTGCCCGACGAGATTCGGGGCGTCCACGTGACCATGGCGCTCGCGAGCCTCGACGGCAAGCTCGAGGAGTACGCGAGCATGGCCGATCAGGGCCTGAACACCCTCGAACTCGATGTCAAGGATGAAAACGGTGAGGTTGCGTTCCGTTCGCCCCACGCGAAGCTGGCGACGACGGTCGGGGCCGCCAAGAACTACTACAAGCCCGGCGGGGCGGTCAAGCTCGCCCGGGACCACGGGCTTTACCTGATCGGCCGCGTCGTCGTTTTCGAGGATCCTGTGCTCTCGATGAAGCGGCCGGCCTTGGCGATCCGGCGCACCGACGGCGGCATCTGGACGACTTCCGCCGGACTCGGTTGGACGAATCCATACGAGGAGCGGGTGTGGAAGTACAACGTGGATATCGCGGCGGCGGCGGCGCGGGCCGGCTTCGACGAGATCATGTTCGACTACGTTCGATTCCCGAGCGACGGCGACTTGTCGGCGATGGTGTTCAACCACCAAGTAAAGGAGCTGAAGGCAGAGACGATGGTTCGCTTCGTGAAGTACGCCCGCTCCCGATTGCACCCCCTCGGCGTGCGCGTCTCTGCGGCGTTATTCGGACTCGCGGCGACCCGCGACCTTGGCATCGGACAGCGGCCCCGGAAGCTCGGCCGGTACCTCGATGCGATCTACCCGATGGTCTATCCCTCTCACTACAGCCCGGGCGAGTACAACATCGCCAATCCGGACGGGGATCCCGGCCGGACGGTCGCGTTCTCGCTCCGGGACTTCCGCGAGAAGCTGCGCGGCCGACCGGCGAAGGTCGTTCCCTGGCTCCAGGACTTCTCCCTCCAGCACACGTACACGCTGGCCCAGGTCCAGGCTCAGATCGACTCAGCCCGCCGGGCGCAGTCGGCCGGCTACCTGCTCTGGAACGCGTCGGGCGTCTACACCGACGGTAGCCTGACAGCGCCGTAGCTCCACCCTTCCACAGGTCTATGCACAGGCGCCGCGCCGGCCTGTGGAAACTGTGGATAAATGATCTCTCCGCAAATTGCATACATTACGATGGACATGTCCCTTGACTGTCTGAGGCCCCTGTCCTAGAGTCCCAATTGCGCCGAGCACGGAGCGCAAGTAGGTCGAAGGATCGCCGGGCGACCGTACGCGCAAGCGGAAAGTCGGTTGGTGATCCGGACGAAAGCGCAACCGGCTCGGCGAATTTTTTTGGTCCGGCGCAGGTAGAGTTCCGGCCGCCGATGCTCCGTCCTCCCTCGTTCAGCCAAGGCTTCGTCTCGTTTGTCTGGGCGTTCGGACTCGGGCTCTTCATCTGGCTCGGCCTGCTGGGCGTTGGCGTAGGGAACGGGACGGCATTTCTCTTCGCCCTGATCGCCGCGGGCCTGATCTTCTTCTACGTGCGGCTCTTCGGCGGGCACGAGTTTCGCGGCTAACCGCCGAGGGTCGACCTAAAGCGGGAGCGCGAGCCGCGGGGCGCGCTGGAGAAGCGCTCCCACGAGTCGATGGGCGAGCTCGCAGCCAAGCTCGGCCTCGAGACGCAGGCGCGGGCTTTCCGTCTCACCCGTAAGCAGACGGCCGAGCGAGTCGCAGTGTTCAGCCAGCCGGGAGAGGCCGGCGGCGGTACCGCTGCGGTGTGCGGCGTCCATGCTCGAGTAATCGACGCTCCGCGGACGTTTGCAGATCCCTGGCGAGAGTGACCGGGAACGCGAAGAGGCGCCGCCCGGCGCCTCTTCGCGTCTCGCTGGATTGGATCGGGCCTACGGAGTGTCGCGCCGAACCACCGGATCGTCGCGCGTCCCGGTCGTCACGACCGAGTCGTCGCGAGCACCGGTGGGCACCGCCTGACGGTCATCGACCGTTGTCGTCGGGCGGTCCGTCGGGACAGGGGTCGTGGCGCCGTATTCGCTCCGGTAGTCGTGTACGTCCTCGTCCGCGAGGGTCCGCGTTCGCTCGACGTGCCGCTCACGAGGGCCGGTCGTGTCGAAGATGAACGCGGTCACGACGCCGAAGGCGAGCGCGATCGCGGCGGAAAAGAGACCCAAGTCGCGAGCGAACCCGAGAAGGCCGATTGTGTCGCTCCAGCTCTCGAACCGACTCTGCTGCCACCCTCCGGTCGGTTGGGTGGCCAGGAGGATCCAGCCGGCCGCGAGGAGTGTAGGCAGCCATGCGAGCAGGAGGACTGCGGAGGAGACCCGCGGTACCCCCCACTTCGTCCAACCGCCAAGCAGCTGAGAGAGCCCAAGCGCCAGCCCTGCGCCGGCCAGAAGGCCCATGATTGCCCAGAAGTCGCTCGTCTGACCGAGATCGAAGTTCGACGCGATCCAGATGAGGAGCCCGGCCACGGCCACGCCGGCGAGCGTGAAGAGCGCCCGAACGACGCTGCGTGCATACCGACGGCGATCCGCCGACCGGTCGACGACCTCGTCATCCCCGACGACGCGATCTTCGTCCACGTGCCGCTCCCTGTTCAGCAAACCCATTCGTGTCACCCCGCTCGATTGATTGGTGAGCATGATGTTCCCTCCCGGTCCCGGTCTATAACGCCTTCGAGGAGGGATCGGTGGAAGTCGACGACACTCTACTGCGCCTGCCAACCCCTCCTAAGCAGCCAGATCACGACGCCGCACATCGAACGCGCCTGAATCGAGCTCTTGCCGAAAGGCGGTGACGCAATCCTCGCGATCTCGCTCGAAGACGTGCTCGACTACCTGAACGTAGCGGTCGTTGTAGAACGGGAGATCCACATGCGGGCGGCTGACAAGGTTGACGGTCGTGCACTCGCAGACCGGGCAGCGGACTGCGAGGCCGAGCTCTTCGGCAGCGGGCGAGAGGAGGAGAAACGCAGACGGGAAGACGGGCTGCGGTCGGTTCTCGGGGTAGCAGAAGAAGCTCCAGGGCCAGTCCCCCGAACCGATCCGCCGTGCGGCCAGGTCAAGGAGGTCACCGGTTGCGGATTCGACCCGAGCCGTCATCAGGTTGAAGAACTCCGCCCCAGACGCGCCGAGCGGCGCCCAGTCCAGGTCGTCGTGGGTGACGAGCCCTTCGTGCTCACCCCCGCAGCTGCACGCGAAGACGATCCGGTAGACGGCCGGATGTGAAGCGCCGGGGAGACGCTTCAGGGAGCGAAAGGCAGACAGGCGCACCTGAACGTGTCCCACGGTGGGGCAGGAAAACGTGTAGTGCCCGGTCAGACCGTCATACATGGCTCGTGAATTCTGTATCGGCGGGCCGGACGGTGAGCCAAAGCCCGGGGCCAGGCGCCTATTGGTACTGGATCAGGGAGAAGACGTCATAGCCCTCGAGCCGGTCCCGCCCGTTCAGGAACGCAAGCTCGATGACGAATGCAAGGCCGACGACCTTCCCTCCGAGCTGCTCCACCAGATCGACCTTCGCCTTTGCCGTTCCGCCGGTTGCCAGCAGGTCGTCGTGGATCAGAACGCGGGCTCCCTGCGAGATTGCGTCCGCGTGCAGCTCAAGCGCGTCGAACCCGTACTCCAGCTCGTATTTCGCACTCACCGTCCGCCAGGGAAGCTTCCCCGGTTTGCGAGCCGCCACGAAGCCGCATCCCAGCCTGCAGGCAAGGGCCCCGCCGAGGATGAAGCCGCGTGCCTCGGCGCCCATGATCAGATCGGGCTCCCGCGGCTCGGCGAACGCCGCGAGCTGCTCCACGGTGGCGCGGAGCGACTCGGCGTCCGCGAGGAGCGGCATGATGTCCTTGAAGACAATCCCGGGTTTCGGGAAGTCCGGGATGTCCCGAATCTTCGAGGCAAGGTCCGGTTCCACCGCGTCCGGAGCCTATGCGACGTGCGAGCGGAGCGCGCGCCAGAACAGCGCCTGCGAGAGCTCCTGCGCGAGTGCGGCGAGCGCCTCGAGATCCTCGAGCCCCGCGAGCCGGCGCTCGGGATTGCTCGAGCCGAGAGCCGGGGCGACGACCTGTCGGAGCAGTGCCGCCTCGCCGTCGGCGTTCGTGCGGAACTTCTTCAAGTTCCTCGGAGCGACGCCGAAGCGGGACAGGTTCCGGCAGACGATCACAACTTCCACGTCCCGTTCCGGATACCGGTTCTCTCCATCCTCGATCCGCGGTTCGAGGAGCCCGTAATCCTCGAGCTCGCGCACAAACCCCGCATCGGCGCTCGCCCGCTCGCAGAGGGTGCCCAGGTCGAGCTCGGGCTCGTCCGCGCGCAGACCGGAGTCAGCCCCCCGCCGCCGCTCACGCTTCACCACTCCGGGGGCGTCGAGCTCCTGGCGGATGACGCGGAGCGGCAGGAATTCGTCCCGCTGGAGTCGCAGGATCGTCTCGAGGCGTTCCACGTCCTCCTCGGTGTAGAGGCGGTATCCCCCTTCCGTCCTGCGGGGGGTCAGGAGCCCCTGGTCCTCGAGGTAGCGGATCTTCGAGATCGAGATGTCTGCGAACTCCGCGCGCAGTCGCCTCCGGACGGCGCCGATCGTGAGCGGCCGGCCAGGCGTCTCCTGCGAATACGTGGACGTCGCCATCAGTGCTCTAGGAAGGTCAGCCGGTACTTGCCGATCTGGACCTCGTCTCCATCTTCGAGCTTGGCCTTCTCGACCCTGCGCCGGTTCACGTACGTCCCGTTCAGGCTGCCGGCGTCCTCGATCGTGTAGCCAACGTCGTCGCGAACGAGCATCGCGTGTGAGCGCGAGACCGTGACGTCGTCGAGGAAGACCGGAGCGTCGGGTGACCGACCGATCTCGACGCTGTCGCCGTCGAGAGGGAATGTCTCGCCTGCGCGGCCGCCGCCGGAACGGACCACGAGTGCCGTTCCCTCGATCCGGAGGTCCGACAGCGGCTCGCCTTCCTCATCGACCACGTCCTCGGGTGCGTACGTCATAGTGGTCGATCCCCCGGGTTCGTCCTTGATGAGAAGTGCACCGCACTTCGAGCAGTAGTTGGCGGCCTCAGGGTTCTGGAAGCCGCACTCTTGGCAGTGCACATGTGTCACCTCGGCGCTACTCGTCCGGGTTCGGAGGCGCCGCCTTCGAGGCAAGGATCGCCGCGAGCTTTTCGACGTCGACCTCGTAGAGCGGGCCATGCCCTTCGCCCACCTGCCGGTGGAGGCGCAACTGGAGCTCGGCCTTCAGGATGTCGATCTTGCCGTGGAGGATTCTGCGCCGGTACGAAACCTGGTTCTCCTCCTCCACGAGCTGAGCGATCAGATCGCGCAGCTCCGTATCGGAAATGGTCTCAAGGTCGGGAAGAGCTTCCACGCTGCCCTCCGGTCTCTGGGTCGGGGACGGGCTCCCTGTAGTAAACCATCGGAGCGCCAATCTATCAACCTCGACTTGAGGGTTTAGGTGTTGTCCTCCTCTTCAGAGCCCGCGATGATGCGCTCGACGAGAGCGGTGTACTCGTCCTCGAGTCTCGCCGCGTCCTCCTCGCTTGCCCCCTCCGCGTAGACGTGGACCAGCGCTTCCGTGGGATCCGGGAGAACGTGTGCCCAGCCGCCGTCCTCGTAGACCTTGATGCCGTCGGTCACGTCCACTTTCTTGTCCCGCACCTGGTCCGTCAGGATTCGCATCACAGCACCCTTGCGGGAGAAGGGGCAGCGAACCTGCCGGTGGACGACCTGCGACCTCGGGAGAGCGTCGACAAGCTCCGAGAGGGGCTTCCGCACCGGGGCAAGCAGCTCCAGGAGCTTGCAGAGGCTCGTAATGCCGTCGTAGGCAGGAAGGAACTCGGGGAAGACGAAGCCGCCGGCGGCGGAGCCTGCAAAGACGACGCCGTCCTCCGCGGCGGCCCGCGTCAAGGCTGCAAGTGATGCCGGCGTTCGCTGGACCTCGAGATCCGAGCCCTTCACCATCTCCTCGACGAGACTCGTGACGGTGACCGGAAACGCGAGACGTCCCTTCCTTCCGTTCGATGCGATGAGGCTCAGGAAGAGCAGGAGTTCCTGCTCGACCTCCACCTCTCGCGCACGCTCGTCGACGAGGTAGAGGCGTTCCGCCGCGCCGTCGAAGGCGACGCCGAAGTCCGCACCGACTGCTGAAACGAGCCGCTTCACCTGGCCGAGTGACTCCGCCAGAGTGGCTCCGGCCGGCGACGTGCGGAGCTCACGGACATATGCCTGGGCCGCGATGATCTCGACTCCGAGGTCGCCGAGGACGAGCGGGACCACCAGCGAGGCCGACGAGTACGAATAGCCGATTACGATGCGGAACCCCCGCGAGCGGATCGCATCTGTGTCGAGTGTTGCGAGTAGGTCCTGGGCATAGCTCTCGGATGCCCGGGCCGGGTACCGGATCTCTCCCACGCCGTCCCAGGGGCTGCGCCGGAACTCCTGGCGACCAAAGTGCTTTTCGACCTCCTTCATGAAGGCGCTCGATACCTCGACCCCGGGGGGCTCGTAGATCTGGAGGGTGACCGCCTCCGGGTCGGCGGCGCTCTGGCGAACATGCACGCCCGCTTCGAACCCTTCGCTCTTCAGCAGGTGGCGTGTTACCGCCGAGGGCATCACTCGGAGATCCGCGACGTGGACTCCGGTCGCGTTGATCCCGGTCAGGACAGCGCGTCGCAGGAGGCGGCAAGAGGACGGCGCTTCGCGGCTCGTAACGACGCGCGCGTCGCGCTTGAGCACGGTGCCGAGCGCCATCCCGAGGCGGAGCGCGATCTCGGGGGTGAGATCGACGTTGATGAGCCCCGAGATTCCCTCCCGGCCGAAGATCGTGCTCGAGGCTCGCGACTCCCAGATCAAGTTGCGGTCGACCTGCGTACCTGACTCCACCTCCTTGAACGGATAGATGCGGATGCCGGGCAGGACGACGCTCTGTTCCCCGATCGTCGACTGGTCGCCGACGGCGACGCCCTCGTGCAGGCGAACGTGGGGCCGGATATCGCACATGCGGCCCACGACCGCTCCTTCGACGTGGGCGCTTCGGCCGATGTAGGTCCCAGCGTCGATGACGGAGCGGGAAGTGCGGGCGTGCTCGCGCAGCACGACGCTCGAAGAGAGGACCGAGTAGGCACCGACAGTCGCATGCGGAGCGATGTGGCAGTAGTTCCCGATGAAAGCCGGACCCTCGACGGACTCCAAGTCGTCGAGGTCGACGCCCTCTCCGATCCAGACGTTGCCGCGCAGGCGAATGCCCTCCACGTTGAGGTCCGCCCTCCCGTCGAGAACGTCGAAGTTCGCCTGCCGGTACTGATCGAGGTTGCCGATGTCTTGCCAATAGCCGTCCGCCACATAGCCGTAGAGCGGCCGTCCCATCTCGAGGAGATGCGGGAAGAGCTCCTTCGAGAAGTCGTAGGGGCGATCGTCGGGGACATGGCGTAGGACTCCCGGATCGATCACGTAGATGCCCGTGTTGATCGTGTCCGTGAAGACCTGGGCCCACGACGGCTTCTCCAGGAAGCGTTCGATTCGCCCATCTTCATCCGTGACTACGATCCCGAACTCGAGCGGGTTCTCGACGCTTTTCAGGCCGATCGTGACTGCACCGCCCTTCTCTTCGTGGAAGCGGACGAGCGCCCCGAGATCGAAGTCGCAGAGCGCATCGCCGGAGATCACGACGAAGGGCTCGTCGAGCGCCTCTTCCGCAAGCTTCACCGAGCCGGCCGTGCCCGCGGGCGACTCCTCCACCGAGTAGCGGATCTGGACGCCCTGGGCCTCGCCCGCTCCGAAGTAGCCGCGGATGACCTGCGGCATGAACGCGACGGTCACGATGATGTCCTCGAAGCCGTGCCGCTTCAGAAGTTCGACGATGTGCTCCATGCAGGGCTTGCCAACGATCGGCACCATCGGCTTCGGCTGGTTCGACGTGAGCGGCCGCAGACGGGTGCCCTCACCGCCGGCCATGACGACGGCCTTCATCCTCCGAAGCTCCTGGGTGCCGTGACGGCATAGAGAACGGCGGCAATCATTGCGACCGCGAGCCCGCTCCAGAAGAGCGCCAGCGCCCAGGTCGTCCCCTCGTCGGAAGCGATCATTGCAGTCACGGCCGCGTAGAGAAGCCAGGTCCCGGCCTTGCCGAGCCAGCTCACCGAGAGCTCGTAGCCACGTGTCATGACCAGGCCATACCCGCCGACGAGCGCCGCGTCTCGAACGAGGATCACGACCAGCGCCGGCCACGGCAGGCGACCGTCGAGCCAGAGGAGAATGACCGCGGCATCGATCATGAGCCGGTCGGCCAGCGGGTCTGCGAGCCGCCCGAAGGTCGATTCCACGTGCCAGCGGCGGGCCAGCCAGCCATCCAGTTGATCGGTCGCGCCTGCGAACGCGAAGACTCCCGCGGCTACGTAGCTCCCCTCTCCGTCCGTCCCGAGCACGAGGACGACGAAGAGCGGGATCAGCGCGAGGCGAAGGATCGTCAGCGCGTTCGGGATCTGCGCGTGAGGTGTCGAGATCGCTCGTGCGCCCATCAGCAGCCCGGCGACCGAGTCGCGCTTTGGATCGGTGCGGAAGGGTCCATTGGCAGCGAATGGTAGCCTCGCGCGGTGCCTGAGCGGCTTGCGCTTCCCGGCTTCGTGAACGCTCACAGCCACGCGTTTCAGCGGGCGTTGCGAGGGCGAGCGGAGGGCGCAGACTTCTGGGGCTGGCGCGATTCCATGCTGGAGCTGGCCCGCGGCCTGAACCCGGCACGGGTCCGGCTCGACTACGAGGCCACCTTTCGGGAGATGCGGGACGCCGGTTATACGGCCGTCGGCGAGTTTCATTACGTCGGGCTCTCGGAGGCGAAGGCGGCGGTCGAGGCCGCCCGTGCTGCCGGAGTCGAACTCGTGCTCCTTCTGGCCGCCTACGGTCGCGGGGGCATCGAGCGTTTCCGCCAGGACTCCTCGGCCGCCTACCTCGCGCAGGTCGAGGAGCTTCGTGCCGAAGGAGCACGCGTCGGCGTTGCGCCCCATTCCGTGCGTGCGTGCACGGCAGACTGGCTAAGCGAGATCGGCCGCTATGCGGAGCGGGAGAAGCTCGTGCTCCACATCCATGCCGACGAGCAGCCCCGCGAGATCGAGGAATGCGTGGCCGAGCATGGGCTCCGACCGATTCAGCTTCTCGCCGAGACCGGTTGTCTCGGGCCGCGGACGACAATCGTGCACGGAACGCATGCGGACGACGCCGAGCTCGACCTCGTGGCGGAAGCGGGCGGGCGCATCTGCGTGTGTCCGACGACCGAGGCGAATCTCGGCGATGGCTTCGCGCCCGTCGGGAGGATCAGGGAGCGCGGGATCGGCCTTTGTATCGGCTCGGACTCGAACGTTCGCATCGACCCGCTGGAAGAGCTGCGCGAGCTCGAAGGCACTGCGCGCCGCCAGGAGCTGCGGCGGAACGTGATCTCCCCCATGGAGCTACTCGAGATCGGCTCCTCCGAGGGTGCCGGCGCGCTCGGACTCGACGAATGGCCCGGGATCGAGGTCGACCTCTCGCACGTTTCCCTCCACGGCGTCGACCGCGAGGGGGTCGAGCCCGCGCTCGTGTTCGGCTGCGGCGCGGATGTGATCTTGTAAGGGATCCTTGATTGCCGCAGGAGCGGCGCCGAGCGGGTCGAAATCCGTCGGTCCGGTGCGTCTCAGGGCGTTCATCGTGCTGGCGCTTGCTTTCGGCGCCCTCCTCGTCGCCACCCCGGCCCAGGCGGCCGGGAGCTCTCGCATTGCCGCGGTCCAGGTTGCGCTTCAAGCCCGAGGGTTCTACTGGGGCACGATCGACGGCTACTACGGTCCCGGAACACAGCAGGCCGTGGTTCGGTTCCAGCGCAGGCGAGGCCTGCTCGCGGACGGAATCGCCGGGCGGAGGACGCGGCGCTCACTCGGTCGTTACGGACGACCGCTCTTAGGTAAGCGCGTTCTCATGCAGGGTCGAGTCGGCTTCGACGTCTCGCAGCTGCAGTTCCTCCTTGCCTGGCACGGATTCCCGTCTGGCACCTTTGACGGCGGATTTGGGGGGCGCACCGACCACGCACTCCGTCGGTTTCAGCGCTGGGCGAGGCTCGGAGCGGACGGCGTAGCCGGACCGGCCACCTTCAGGGCGCTTCGGACCCCGCCTCCACGCTCGCCCCTGCGGTTCGTGCTCCCGCTCCAGACAGGGATTGGAGACAGGTTCGGCCCGCGCGGCCCAAACTTCCATACGGGTATCGACTTCCCGGCGCGGGCCGGAACAGGCGTTGCCGCCGCGCGTTACGGCCGCGTTTCCTATGCAGCTTGGATGCCCGGCGGCTGGGGCTACCTCGTCTCGATTGCACACGGAAACGGGGTCAGGACGATGTATGCGCACCTCTCGCGGATCGACGTGCGCGTCGGCGCGCGGGTCAGCGCCGGCCATCAGATCGGCCGCGTGGGATCCACCGGCCATTCCACCGGCCCGCATCTCCATTTCGAGGTCAGAGTGCGCGGCGCCGCGGTCGATCCGCTACCCGCCTTCGGCTAGCTCCTTCGAGCGGTTCATTGCTGCCTGGATCGCGTTCAGGAACGCCGCTCGCACGCCGGCCTGTTCTAGCTCGCGGATGGCCGCGATCGTCGTCCCACCGGGAGAGGTGACCATCTCGCGGAGCTCGACGGGGTGCATCTTCTCGTCCCGGAGGAGCTTGGCCGTCCCGAGCATCGTCTGGACCACGAGATCGGTGGCGATCTCCCGCCCGAGCCCGAGCAGGATTCCGGCTTCGATCATGGACTCCGCCAGGAGCGCGAAGTAGGCAGGGCCCGAGCCGGACACGGCGGTCACCGCATCCATGTAGTTCTCAGGCACGCGCACCGACCGGCCGACGTGCGCCAGCACCTCCTCTGCCTGTGCGAGGTGCTCCTCCGTCGCGTGCGTCCCCGCGGCGATGCCCGCCATCCCCTCGTGGACCGTCACGGGCGTGTTCGGCATCGCGCGGACGACGGGCACAGCGTTCGTCAGGTGGCTCTCGATCAGGGCTGTGGGGATCGCCGCCGCGATCGAGATCACGGTTTGGTCCGCCGTCGGGACGTCGTGGATATCCGTTAGAAGGGTCTCGATGTCCTGAGGCTTGACCGCGATCACGACGACAGGGGCTTCTGCGGCCGCCTCGCGGTTCGAGGCCGTCGCCCGCACGCCGTAGGTCTCCGCGAGGCCCCGCAGCCGGTCTTCGCTTCGCGCGGTCACGACGATCTCGCCCGGAGGGCACCATTTCGACGAGACAAGCCCGGCAACGAGCGCCTCTCCGATCTTCCCCGCTCCGAGAATCGCGATCTTGGCGCTCATGGGGAGACCTTAGATGGTTGATCGATAATTACCACACCTTCGGATGGGCCCCAGACGCGGCTCCAGGCCGCACCCTCGCCCTTGATGTCTCACGTGGGCTCTACCGCATGGCGCATCCACAGGTTCGGCTCTGCGTATCGTCCTTCGTCCGCCTCGCGATCGATGTGCACGGGCACGAGCGCCCCTGGGACGACGTAGTCGCCCGTCTCCGGAAACACCATGCCCGCCCATTCCTCCCACTCGGCGACCGAGCCGGTGACGACCAGAGAGTCGGTCGCCACTCCGATGATCTCGCCACCGATCCGTTCGTGGAGGCGGATCCACGGGTCGACCGGGAGCCCGTCGGGTCGTCTCCAGGCCGCGTAGCGCTCCATGGGTGTCAGGGGGTAGAGCTCCTTCCGGGTCGGCCGGACGGGCGCGACGAGGCTCCCCAGGCCGTGCCGAGCCGCCACGGCGCGCATGCCTTCGATGACCGCGGCGCTCAAGCCTCGGCCCTGGTGCTCCGGCGCGACGATCGCGACGAGCGCAGAAAGCGTGTTGCGCGTCCTGCCGCCTTCGAATCCCCGCTCGAGGACGCCGTCGACGCCGGCGGGCAGACCGGCGACGGTCCCGTCCCACTCGAAGGGGATGGTGTTTCCCCGCCCGAGAATCTGCCCACCCTCGTCGTCGATCAGGACGAGCTGGAACTCGGGGAACTCCTCGTAGAGCCTGTTCCAGTAGAGGTTGGTGACGTCCCCGTGCTTCAGGAACTCGGGCCAGACGCGATCGAGGCCGAGCGGCCTGTCGAGGTCGGGTCTTTCGGCGAGGGATACGACCGCAGCCAGCACGGGTCTATCGTCCCAGCTGGAACATCGCGGTGTCGGGCGCTACAACAGCAGACAAGACGAGCCGCCTAAGGCCAAACTGCAAAAGCCCCG
>Ga0307302_10000871_pt1 | contig 13306 bp, 13 predicted proteins | sample ER_DNA_183_FD_194490 | JGI IMG/M metagenome (GOLD analysis project Ga0307302, IMG submission 194490) | Bulk soil microbial communities from the East River watershed near Crested Butte, Colorado, United States - ER_DNA_183 | ecosystem: Environmental > Terrestrial > Soil > Floodplain | place...
CCGTCCATGCCCTCCAGCGCGCCACCACCGCCAAGGACCCCGACGCCGGTGCCGCTGCGGCGATCCGCGCCGCCCAGTCAGCCCTGGACCTCGAGCTCCTCACCCGGGCCCCCGTCACCGTCGACATCGAACGAATCCATCTCCACGCCCAGGCGCTCCGCGTCGCCGCTGCCGCCGGCGACAAGCCGGGCGTCAACGCCGAGATCGCCACCCTCGGTTGGCTCGCCGACCGGGTCAGCGAGCACCTCCGCCCTGCCGACCAGGCCGAGCTCCAGGATCGCCTGGGCGAGCTTCGCCTCACCCCCAACCCCGCCGACACCGCCGCCCGCCTCGCCGCCTGGATCCGCTCCACACACCCGGCAGACGCCTCTTGATGAGCCTCTCTACGCGGCCGGCGACCCGATTGACGGCTACAACGGCGGGACCCGGCGGTCGGTCAGCTGCTGTTCAGGTTCCGGAGCCTAGGATCGTCGCCGATGACCACAACCGAGCGGCTGTCCCTCCCCCTTGTGCGTCTTGAGGGGGTGTCGAAGGGCTACGGCGTGGGAACGGGCCGAGTCCAGGTGCTGGATGGGGTCGACCTCGACCTGTGGGCCGGCGAGACCACCAGCCTAGTCGGGCAGTCGGGCAGTGGGAAGTCCACCCTGATCGGGCTGATCGCCGGGCTGATGCGTCCCGACGCTGGGCACGTCTGTATTGCCGGGCGGCAGACGAATGCGCTGGACGAAGCCGGGCGGGCCGGGCTTAGGGCCGAGCAGATCGGGGTGGTGCTCCAGTCCGACAACCTGATCTCGTTCCTGACCGCGGTCGAGAATGTGGAGCTGGCCATGGGGTTCGGGTCGCGTCGGGGGCGGGTGGGGCGGGCCCGGGAGTTGCTGGCCGAGCTGGGGCTTGCCGATCGCATGGATCATCTGCCTCGGCAGCTGTCCGGCGGGGAGGCGCAGCGGGTGGCGGTGGCCGTGGCCCTCGCCAACGAGCCGGAGCTGCTGCTGGCCGACGAGGTCGTCGGGCAGCTCGACTCCGCCACCGCGGCGCAGGTCACCGAACTCGTCTTCGCCGCATCCCGCGACCGCGGTCTGGCCGTCCTGTACGTGACCCACGACGAGCAGCTCGCCGGCCAGGCCCAGCACGCGCTGCGCCTCGGCGACCGCCACATCCTGCCGGCGTGACCGTGGACGCGTCCATCCAGGTCGACTCGCTGGTGGTCGAGTACCGGACGGCGGGCGGCCGGGTGCGCGCGCTCGACAACGTGTCCCTGGCGCTCGAGGCGGGGTCCAGCGTGGCCGTCACCGGGCCCAGCGGGTGCGGGAAGTCGACGCTGCTCGGCGTCCTCGGAGGCCTGGCCGTGCCAAGCTCGGGCGTGGTGCGGATCGGCGGCGAGAGGATCTCGTCCCTGCCGGAGCGGCGCCGCTCCGGCTTCCGCCGCACCCACGTCGGCTTCGTCTACCAGGCCGACAATCTGCTCTCGTTCCTCACCGTCGTCGAGAACGTCGCGCTCCAGCTCGCCCTGACGGGAGCGTCCGCCGCAGCGGAGCGGGCCCTTGACCTACTCAACAGGCTGGGCTTGGCCGACGTGGCGGACCGGCTTCCCGACCACCTCTCCGGCGGCCAGCGCCAGCGCGCGGCGGTGGCCCGGGCGGTCGTGCACCGGCCCCAGGTCATCCTGGCCGACGAGCCGACCGGCGCGCTCGACGCCGCCAACGCCGCCGGTGTCCTCGACCTGCTGCTGGAGGCCCAGCGCGAGATCGAGGCGACGCTGGTCATAGTCACCCACGACCGGGACGCGGCCGGCCGGATGGACCGGCGCATCAGGCTGCGCGACGGGCGGGTCGCATGATCACCAGGTATGTCTGGCGCGACCTCGTCCGCAACCCGCGGCGGAGCCTGGCGACCCTCGCCGGCATCACCCTCGGCGTCGGCCTGTTCTTGGCCGTCCTCTTCTTCATCGACGGCTCCTCGGCCTCGATGACCCAGCGGGCCATCGCGCCGCTCCCCCTCGACATGCAGCAGATCCTGACCGACCCGCTGGGCGAGGAGGTCCGGCTGACCGAACGGATCACCCCCGCCGGGCGGCTCCGGCCCGGCGAGACCGCACGGGTCGAGCTCATCCTCGCCAACGACGGCGCCCAGCCGGCCAACGAGGTGGTCATCCGGGACGAGCCTCCGGCGCCCCTCACCTACGTCCCCGGCTCCACCAGGATCGACGGGGCTCGCCTTCCCGACCCAGGGGGCGACAGCCCCCTGGCCCAGGGCGCGGCCAAGCTCGGCCTCAACCTCGGCACGGTCCCCCCGAGGGCGACGGTGATGGTCGCCTACCGCGCCGCGGCCGGGTCGGGGGTGGACTCGGCCGCGTCGCTCGGCCTCCACGGATCCTTCTCCAGCCGCGAGATCGTCACGCCGGTCGCGGCCAACACGGCCGGCCCGGCGAGCCTGGCCGAGCTGGCCCGCAGGATCGGCGAGGTCTCCGGCGTCGCTACCGCCGACCAGCTCTCCTTCGTCGACCTGGCCGCCGGCACCCTGCGCTCCGGCTCCAGGCAGGCGCCCGGCACGGTGCGTCTGTTCGGCTTCGACGACCGCTACCGCCAGCACGACGCCGCCATCCGGATCGTCAGCGGGTCCTACCGGCCGGGCCACGGCCTGCTCAGCGCGGAGGCGGCCAGGGCCCTGTCGGCCAAGCCCGGCGACGTGGTCCGCGTCGACCTCCCGGGCCGGACCACGCCCCTAGCGGTCCGCATCAGCGGGATCACCGACCTGCTGCGGGCCAGGTCCCTGTTCGACAGCCGCCAGGGCCAGCAGCTCGAGCAGTTCGTCTACGTCCGGAACACGCTGGTGATCGAACCCGAGCTGTTCGCCAAGGAGGTCGTGCCCGCCTTCGAAAAGGCGGAGACGAGTAGGGGCGAGCTGGTCAAGACCAGGCCGATCCTGGAGGTGGACATCGACATCGAGCGCGAGCGGCTCGACGCCGACCCGGGGACCGCGCTCGCCCAGACCAAGGCGGTCGCCGGCACCGTCACCCAGGTCGCGCCCGGCCAGGACACCCTGGTCGACAACATCTCCAACACCCTGCAGGTCGCGAGAGACGACGCCCGCGTCGCCAAGCGCATGTTCGTGTTCCTCGGCCTCCCCGGAGCCCTCATGGCCGCGCTCCTCGCGGCCTACGCGGGCGGCGTCCTGGCCAGCGCCCTCCGACGCGAGCAGGCGGTCCTGCGCATCCGCGGTGCCAACCGCCGCCACCTGCTCCGCATGCACGCCCTGCGCACCCTGGCCCTGGCCGCCACCGGCTCGGTGATCGGCCTCGGCTTGGGCATGGCCTCGGCCGTGGCCGTGCTCTCCCCCGACGACCTGGCCCGCGCCCCCACCAGCGGGCTGCTGGTCTCGGCCCTGCTGGGCACCGGCGGGGGGTTCCTCGCCACCGGCGCGGCGCTGTATGCGGCCGGCCGTCGCGCCATCAACCGGGACATCAGCGAGGAACGCGCCCAGCTGTCGTCGCGGCCGCCCGCCTGGCGGCGGCTGCGGCTCGACCTCGCGGTGCTCCTGGTCGTCGTCATCGTCGAAGGGATCGCGGTGCGCGGCGGCGCCTTCGAGGGCGTGGCCGGCTCGGTCTACTACGGACGGGCGGTGTCGCTTCGGCTGGATCTGGTGATCGTCCCGATCGGCGTCTGGATCGGAGGCGTCCTGCTGCTGGCCCGAGCGGTCGGCTGGCTCTTCTCCCACCTGCCGCTGCCCGGCCCGCCCCGGTTCGGCCGGCCGCTGCACGGGCTCCTCACCCGCAGCCTCCGCCGACGCCCCTGGGCCGCCGCCGGGGGCGTTATCGTCGTCGGGCTGATCTTCGCCCTCGGGACCAGCGTGGCCTCGTTCACCACGTCCTACAACCGGGCCAAGGCGGCCGACGCCAGGTTCGTCGTCGGGTCCGACGTGCGGGTGACGCCGAGCCCCGAGAGCACGGTCGCGCACCCGCCCGGCTATGTCCGGGCGCTCGACGTCCCTGGCATTCAGACGGCGACCCCGGTGGTGTTCGGTCCGCTGAACGCCGTGGTGCAGAGCGAGTTCAACGAGGACGCGGCCAACCTGGCCGCGGTCGACCCGGCCACCTTCGGCCGGGTGGCGGCGCTCGCCGACGCCAACTTCGTCGACCAGACGGCCGCGGGGGCGATGGACGCCCTGGCCAAGGAACCAGGCGGGGTCTTCCTCAGCACCGAGCTCGCCGAGTACCTGGCGGTCGAGCCCGACGACGAAGTCCAGGTCCTGTTCGCCCGCGGGACCAAGGAGCAGAAGCTGTCACAGATGCGGGTTCTGGGGCTGTTCGAGCGCCTTCCCGGCTTCCCCGAAGGCGCCGACGCCCTGGCCAACCTCCACCAGCAGGTCCGCCTGATCCCCTCGACCAACGCCAGCTTCTTCCTGGCCCGGACCACCGACCCCGGCGCCGCCACCCTGGCCCGGGCGGTGTCGGCCCTCGGCGACGGCCCGGGGTCGGTCGACGCCCTCCAGATCGACACGCGGGCGACCGCGCTCGACAAGGACCAGTCGAGCCTGGCCGCGCTCAACATCCACGGCCTCCTGACCCTCGACTCGGCCTACGCGCTGGCCATGGCCGCGACCGCCATCACGGTCTTCGTGTTCGGGCTGCTCCTCCAGCGACGGCGGGAATACGTCACCTTGCGCGCCCAGGGGCTGCGGGCCGGCGAGCTCCGGTCGCTGCTCCTCACCGAGGCAGGCGCCGTGGTCGTCCTCGGCTGCCTGGCCGGCCTGCTGGTCGGCTCCGCGATGGCGTTCTTCCTGGTCAGCGTCCTCCGCCCGCTGTTCGTGCTCCACCCGCCGATCCTGCTCCCGGGGGCCGAGATCGCGACCCTGGCCGCCCTCGTCCTCGGCGTGTCCCTGCTCGCCTCGCTGGCGGCCACTACCCTGGTCAACCGTCTGCCACCGACCGAGCTGCTGCGCGACGAGTAGCGCCGATGCCGGTGCGCCGCCGTGACCGGATGCTCGGCGGGCGGCGGTCAGCTGGCGTTCAGGAACCCGGTGGTAGCGTCGCTCGTATGACCGAGCAACGGTGGCCCCGCCGCATGGTCGGTGCCCTGGTGGCCGCGATCTGTCTTGCCGCCACCCCGGCCGGATGTGACCGCCAGCCGTCCTCGCCGCCGACGACGACCACGGTCGCCGGCCAGGCGACGACCACGTCGATGGCGGTCCCGACCGGGAAGACCACAGCCACCACCACGGCGTTGCGTCGGGTCAACGCCGACCCCGGCAGGTTCAACCGCAAGGACTTCGGCGACCCGATCGGCGACGCCAACCCCTGGCTGCCGCTGCTGCCCGGCTACCAGTCGGTGCGGGACGGCACGCTGTTCCGCGGCCGCCGGGAGTTGCACCACCGCCGCCGCTTCACCGTCACCGACGTCGTCAAGCAGGTCGACGGGGTCCGGACGGTGCTCGTCCTCGACCAGGACATCGACGCCGGCCAGGTCGCCGAGCAGGCGCTGGACTACTTCGCCCAGGACAAGCACGGCAACGTCTGGTACCTCGGGTCGTACACCGAGAGCTATGAGGGCGGCCAGTTCGTGAACGCCAACGACGCCTGGCTGGCCGGCGTGAACGGCGCCATGCCCGGGGTCGCCATGATGGCCGACCCGAAGAAGGGCATGCCCGCCTACGTCCAGGCCAGCATCCCCGGCCGCGAGACCCTCACCGCCGAGGTGGCCAAGGTGGGGGAGCGCAAGTGCGTCCCCTTCAAGTGCTTCTCCAACACCCTGGCGATCCTCGAGGACGGCACCGAGTTCAAGTACTACGCCCAGGGCGTGGGTGGGATCGCCACCGAGCCGAACTACTCCGGCGGCGAGCAGGAGAAGGAAGCGCTGCTCAACCTCGTCCAGCTGACGCCCAAGGGGCTGGCCGAGGCCAGCGCGGAGGCGTTGCAGCTCGACCGGCACGCCAGGACCACCGCCAGCGGCGTGTTCAACAGCTCCGCCCCGGCCAAGCGCGCGCCCTGAACCCGAGCCGAACCGGCGTGGTTCAGGGGGGGTTCATGTCGCTGTGGCATGGTCCCACCCATCAGGCCACGACGCGGCCACCCAGGTGACCCAGACCCAGTCGGAGGATGCGATGAAGAGACAGCTCATCGGTCTGGCCGCCATTGCCGCGCTGGTCCTGGCAGGGTGCAGCCAGGACCCGGGGCAGTCGGCGACCGCGGCCGGACCCGCCGCTTTAACAACGGCCGCCGCGACCTCCAGCAGCACCTCGAACGACTCGGTGACGGTGAACTATCACCCGGTGATCGTGCCCGCCGACTTCAGCACCCGGATCACCAACCCGTACTCCCACTCACGCCCGGCACCGCCTATGTGTTCGACGGGGTTCGCGACGGCGCGCCCCAGCACACCGAGGTGACGGTCACCAACGAGACCAAGCGGATCATGGGCGTGTCCACGGTGGTGGTCCGCGACGTCGTCACCAGCAACGGCGCCCTGGTCGAGAAGACGACCGACTGGTACGCACAGAAGCGCAACGGCGAGGTCTGGTACTTCGGGGAGGCCACCGCGGAGTACGAGAACGGCAAGATCGCCAACACCAAGGGCTCCTGGGAGGCCGGGGTCGACAACGCCCAACCCGGGATCATCATGCTCGCCTCCCCACGACCTGGCGCCGGCTACCGGCAGGAGTACCGGCCCGGGGAGGCCTTGGACACGGCCAAGGTCCAGACCGTCGGCGCGAAGGTCACCGTGGCCGCCGGTACCTTCGCCAAGGTCGTGGTCACCAACGACACCAACCCGCTGGCCCCGGACCGGATCGACAAGAAGTGGTACGGGCCCGGGGTCGGGCTGGTCAAGGTAATCCGGGACCGCACCGGGCACCACGAAGAGGCCGAGCTCGTGAAGATCGTCAAGGCCTGAGGTGGACGTGGCGCTCGAGGCCGCCGGCCTCTATCACATCTACCGCCAGGGCCAGGTGGAGACCGTGGCCCTTCGCGGCGCCGACCTCATCCTGAGCTCGACCTCGTGGACCAGCCTGATGGGCCCGTCGGGCAGTGGCAAGAGCACCCTGCTGCACGTCCTCGCCGGCTTGCTCGAGCCAAGGGGCGGGTCCGTGTTGATCGATGCCGAGGATCTCACCCGCCTGCCCGCCACAGAGCGGGCTCGGCGGCGGCGACGCCGGATCGGCGTGGTGCTCCAGAGCGGCAACCTGCATCCGCTGCTCGGGGTGGCCGACAACATCGCGCTGCCGCTGCGGCTCGACGGCCAGCCTCGCCGCCTAGTCTCCCGGTGGCGGTGGGCCGAGTGGGGGGGCCGCGCCGAGATCGGGGCTGGCGGCCAGGACCTTGCCGTCGGGGGTCACGATCTGCTCCAGGGTGCCCTCAGTGTGGGTCAGGATGGCGGGCACCTGGCCGCTGGTGACGATGGTGGCGAGGTCGTCGGCGTGCTGGCGGATCAGTTCCTCGACGTTGTCGGTAAGCAGCCGCCGCTGGGCGGTCACCAGGACCATGCCGGTTGCCAGCAGCACGCCGGCAACGGCCACCACGGCCAGCGCGGTCACGCGGAACCGCACGGTGCCGGAGACCTGCCCGATCCGGCCGCGGGCCCGGTGGTCAGCTGGCATCATCGACCAGGCGGTAGCCGGCTCCCCGCACGGTCTGGATGGAGTGCCGGCCGTAGGGCTCGTCGAGGGCACGCCGCAGGCGGCGGATGTAAACCTCGACGATGTTGGAATCGCCATCGAAGTCCTGATTCCACACTCCCGCCAGGATCTCCTCCTTGGACAGGACCTGCCCGGTGCGGCGGACCAAGAACTCCAGCACCTGGAACTCTCGTGCAGTGACGGTGCGCTCATCGGCGCCGCGCCAGACCCGCCATTCGCCAGGATCGATGCGCAGGTCACCGACGGCCAAGGGGGCGGGGTTGTGGCCGGTGGCGCGGCGCACCAGCGCCCGGACGCGGGCGACCAGCACCGGATACGAGAACGGCTTGGTGAGGTAGTCGTCGGCGCCGGTGTCGAGGGCCTCCGCCTCGTCCAGCTCGCCGTCCTTGGCGGTCAGCATCAAGATCGGGGTCCAGTTCCCCGCCGCGCGGAGGTCCGCGCAGATCCGGTAGCCGTTGCGGCCGGGCAGCATGATGTCCAGCACGACCAGGTCATAGCCGCCCTCGCTGGCCAGCCACAACCCGTCGTTGCCGTCGAAGGCCACCTCGACGGTGAACCCCTCGGCCTCGAGGCCCCGCTTGACCGTGGCGGCGATCTTCTTGTCGTCCTCTACGAGCAGCAGCTTCATGGTGCTCTCCCGCAGCCAGGAGCACATCGTGCAACGGCGACGCTGACTCCCGGCTGAACGACTCCGCCTGCGGCTTCGGATTCAGGTGCCGTTCAGCGCCTGCGTCTCACAATGGCATCCCACCGATGGCCGTGTCGGCCATGGCGGCTCCAAGGCATGCCCGACAGGAGGCGACGAACCAGCCCGTGCGCCAATCCTCTCCACCCCGGCTCTGGTGGCGGTCGCCGAGCTCGTCGCTGTCCTGGAGCAAGAGTGGAACCCTGGCCCTCGTGCTCGCCCTCGCGCTGGCTGTCGCCGGTTGCTCCCCCCGGGAGCGTGAGCGGGGGGGCAGCCGCCCACCCCCTGGCCTGGGAGTCTCGACCCTGCCGAGGGCCACCGCCACCACGGCCAGGGCGGCGCAGGCTCGGCCAAGCCCGGGGTCGATCCGTGTGCTTCCTGGGATGCCGGCGGTGCCGGACCCGCACGACGTCTATGCGGCCACGCGGCCTGGCCGGCTCGGCCCGGTGGTCCGGCGGTTCCCCGCTCGCGTGTACGTGCCCAACAGCGGAGACGGCACCGTCGACGTCATCGACCCGCGGACGTTCCGGCGCCTCAGGCGGTTCCAGGTCGGCCGCCAGCCCCAGCACGTCACCCCGTCCTGGGACCTGCGCACCTTGTGGGTCGGCAACAACCAGGACAACAGCCTGACCGCCATCGACCCGGCCACTGGCCGCCCCGGCCGGACCGTCAGCGTGGCCGACCCCTACAACCTGTACTTCACCCCCAACGGCCGCCGGGCCATCGTGGTCGCTGAGCGCCTGCGGCGCCTCGACTTCCGCAATCCGCAGACCATGCGGCTGCGCCACAGCCTGTCGGTGCCCTGCGCCGGCGTCGACCACCTCGACTTCAGCGCGGATGGCCGCTCCCTGCTGGCCAGCTGCGAGTTCAGCGGCGAGCTGGTCCGGGTCGACGTCGCCAGCGAGCGGGTCACGGGCCTGCTGCGGCTGCGCCCGGGGGCGATGCCCCAAGACGTCAAGCTGGCCCCCAACGGCCGCGTCTACTATGTTGCCGACATGGCGGCGGCGGGCGTCTGGGTGATCGATGCCGCACGACCGCGGGTGGTCGGGTTCGTGCCGACGGGCCGGGGCGCCCACGGCCTGTATGTCAGCCGCGACTCGCGGTACCTGTATGTGTCCAACCGCGGCGGGGGGTCGGTCTCGCTGGTCTCCTTCGCGACCCGCAAGGTGGTCGCGACCTGGCGCCTGCCCGGCGGCGGCAGCCCCGACATGGGCGGGGTGTCGGCCGATGGCAAGGTGCTGTGGCTGGCCGGCCGCTACCACGCCGAGGTGTACGCGATCGACACCGGCAGCGGCCGCCTGCTGGCCCGCATCCGGGTCGGCCAGGGTCCGCACGGCCTGTGCGTGTACCCCCAGCCGGGACGCTACTCGCTCGGCCACACCGGCGTGCTCCGCTGATGCCCGAGGGACTGGCGCTACAGGCCAAGGGCCTCAGGAAGGCCTACCGGGGGGTCGTGGCCGTGGAGTCGCTGGACCTGGAGGTGGAGGGCGGGACGGTGCTGGGCTTCCTTGGTCCCAACGGCGCCGGCAAGACCACGGTGATCCGGATGCTGTCGACCGTCCTGCGGCCCGACGCCGGCTGGTTCACGGTGGCCGGCGTGCCCCACGACCAGCCGATCCAGATCCGCCGGCGGGTCGGCGTGCTGCCCGAGAGCGCCGGCTACCCGCCGGGGCAGACCGGCGAGGAATGGCTGGCCTTCCACGCCGAGCTGTTCGCCCGCACCCGCGGCGACGCTCGCGCGACCGCGCGCCGGCTGCTGGCTGAGGTCGGCCTGGCCGAGCGGGGCGGATCGCTGATCTCCGGCTACAGCCGCGGCATGCGCCAGCGCCTCGGTATCGCCCGGGCGCTGGTCAACGACCCCCAGGTGGTGTTCCTTGACGAGCCAACGCTGGGCCTGGACCCGAGCGGTCAGCTCCAGGTCCTGGAGCTGATGGGCCGGGTCGCTGGTGAGCACGGCGTCACCGTCGTGCTCAGCACCCACCTGCTGGCCGAGGTGGAACAGGCCTGCGACCGGGTGCTGATCCTGCACCGGGGCCGCGTCGTCGCCCAGGGCACGGTGGCCGAGGTCGCGCAACGCGCGGCCGCGCCGCGGCGGGCGCTGGTGAAGGTGCCACCCCAGGTCCGCGTCCGCGCGCTCGAGATCCTGACCGCCTGCGAGGTGGGAGCGGTCGCGGGCGGCGGTGACCGTCGGGGCGAGCTGGTGCTGACCATGCCCACCGGCGTGACGCCTGAGGACGCCGCCTCGCTGGCCCTCGGCCGCCTGCTCGAGGCCGGGGTACCCGTGCTCGGCTTCGCCATGGAAGGCGGCCGCCTCAGCGACGCCTTCCTTGCCGTCACGAGGACAGCTGATGGCCGGGGTTGATGAGCGATCTGTCGGTGCGGGCAGGCGCCCATGGATGGTGGTCGCCGACCGGGAGCTGCGCGACCTGTGGCTGGCCGGGCGGGGGCTGCCCCTGCTGCTGGCCTACACCGTGTTGCTCAGTGTCACCTCCTACCTGGTCGCTGCCAACCAGGCGCTCAACTTCCTGGAGCAGCGCGAGGCAGTCGGCCTGACGCTGCAGCTGGCCGTGGCTGTGGGTGCGCTGCTCGTCCTGCTGGGGGCGGCCGACTCGGTCAGCGGCGAGCGCGAACGGGGCACGCTCGAGAGCCTGCTGCTGAGCCCCGCGCCGCGCCGCGCCCTGCTGATCGGCAAGGCGGTCGCGGCCCTGTCGCTGTGGGCGGCAGCATGGATCGTCTCGGTGGAGGCGTCGATGTGGTCGGGTCGGCCGCGGCCAGCAGCCTGGTCGTCGGCAGCCTGCTTGCCCTGTTCCTGGCCGGCTACGGGCTCGTCATCAGCACCATCGCCTCCTCGAACCGGGTCAGCCTGTCGGTGAGCCTGTTCGTGCTCCTCGCCCTGTACGCGCCGACCCAGATGCCGACCGCCATGCAGCACAGCTGGATCGGTGAGCTGCTGCTGCGCCTGGACCCGTTCACGGCCGGTCTGCGCTACCTGGGCAGGCTGGTCATAAACGGCCACGGTCCCGGCCAGGACGCCGGGTGGCTGATCGGTCCCCTCGTTGCGGCAGTCGTCGCGGCTGCCGTGGCCCTGACGGTCGCCGGCCGGCTCAGCCTGCAGGGCGGAGACCGGGCATGAGGGCGATGATCGTGGCGCTGGTCCTGGCGGCAGGGCTCGCCCCGGCGGCGGCGGGTACGAGCCCGGTCTCGGTCCGGGTCGACCCGACGACCGTGTCCACCAGCATCGGCCAGCGGTTCCCTCTCACCTCCACCGTGCGAAACGACGGCGACTGGCCGGTCTCCGGCCTGGTCGCCCACCTCAACGTCCTCAGCCTCGACCCTGACGTCTATGTCGACCCGGAGGACTGGTCCTCCCAGCGCACCATCTATCTCGACCCGGTCCCCGCCCACGCCGCCACCCGCCTGGACTGGACCGTCCAGGCCGTCAACTCTGGGCGCCTGGTCATCTACGTCGCCGTCACGGCCAGCCAGGGAACCGACGCCGTGGTCGCGAGCAACACGCTGCGGCTGGCCGTCGCCTCCCAGCGGACCGTCGAGGCAGGCGGCATCCTCCCGTTGGCCTTGGCCATGCCGGCCGCGGTCCTCCTGCTGACCGGGTTCGTGGGCTACCGACGCAGAAGACTTCGCTGAGCCGGGCGTCGCCACCCTTGGGCAGTGAGACAGCCGTTCGTGACCCAGCGGCCTTCGGGTCGCCCGGCATCCGATCACATGTGGGCTACACGTTGGCGGCCTACCATCGGCGGTGTGCGCGTGCTGGTGGTGGACGAACGACACTCGGATGAGCGCTCTGCTGCGGCGTGGCCTTGCCGAGGAGGGCTACGCGGTCGACGTCGCCAGTGAGGGTGGCGAGGCGGTCTGGCTGGCCACCGAGAACGAGTATGACGCGGTGGTGCTCGATCTGATGCTGCCGGGCCTGGACGGCTACGAGGTCTGCCGGCGGCTTCGTGGAGCCAGCTGGTGGGCGCCGGTGCTGATGCTGACAGCCCGTGACGGGGTGGTCGACCGGGTCCGGGGGCTGGATGCTGGCGCCGACGACTACCTGGTCAAGCCGTTCAGCTTCGCCGAGCTGGCGGCCCGGGTTCGGGCGCTGCTACGGCGCGGCGCCGCCGAGCGCCCGTCGGTGCTGACGGTCGGTGACCTGCGGCTTGACCCGGCCGCCAGGCGGGCCTGGCGCGGAGCGGTCGAGCTTGAGCTGACCTGTGGGTGCCAGAAAGTCGATCGTGGGTGCTGAGCTGCGAGTTGGTCGGAGAGGCCATAGGGCCACGATGATCGCCGCATGACGCTACGACTGCTGTATTTGCTGTTCTGCCAGGCGCTGCGGTGGCTGGCGTTGCTGGCGCGAAGCTCGGCTGCCAAGAACGCCGAGCTGCTGATGCTGCGCCACGAGGTCGCGGTGCTGCGGCGCGGGGTAACCCGGCCGCGGGTGAACTGGGCCGACCGAGCCGTGCTTGCTGGACTTGCGCGCCTATTGCCCCGCCCGAGCTGGCACGGCTTAATCGTCCGGCCCGAAACGTTGCTGCGCTGGCACCGCGATCTGGTTCGACGCCGCTGGAGCTACCCACACCGGCGTGGCCGTCCCACCGTAGCGGCAGAGGTCCGGACGCTGGTGCTGCGGCGGGCCCGGGAGAATCCGACCTGGGGTTACCGTCGCATCCACGGTGAGCTGTGCCGCCTCGGCCACAGGATCGGGGGCAGCACGGTGTGGACCATCCTGCACCGCGCCGGCGTCGATCCCGCACCGACACGCTCGGCGATCTCCTGGCGGCAGTTTCTCCGCGCCCAGGCCACGGGTGTGCTGGCCGTGGACTTCTTCACCGTGGACCCCGTCTTGCTGAAGCGGCTGTACGTGTTGTTTGTGATCGAGGTGGCCAGCCGCCGGGTCCACGTGCTTGGGGTGACACCGCATGCGGCCGGGGAGTGGGTGACGCAGCAGGCCCGCAACCTGCTCATGGATCTCAAAGACCGTGTCGGCGGCTTCCA
>Ga0307302_10000872_pt1 | contig 13302 bp, 15 predicted proteins | sample ER_DNA_183_FD_194490 | JGI IMG/M metagenome (GOLD analysis project Ga0307302, IMG submission 194490) | Bulk soil microbial communities from the East River watershed near Crested Butte, Colorado, United States - ER_DNA_183 | ecosystem: Environmental > Terrestrial > Soil > Floodplain | place...
AGTTGTCATCCGGCGTCCTGGCCATTCACCCCATCTCGCGCGGCCTTACGTCGGGTGGAGGAAAGTAGGAGGGAATCCGGGCCGCCTGGCTGACCCGGGGTTTCACACCCCTGCGACCTCGGCTCAGAGGTCAGGGTGACCAGTGCTCCCGGACGTAGTAGGGTCGATGTCGCCTTCCCCTGGCATACTATCAGCATCGAACACGTGTTCGACGGCACCGATGGGCGGGGATAGCTGTGCTTCTCTTAGGTGAACCGACCGTTCGAGAGAGGCAGCAATCGTGCGACGCTCGAGCATTCACGAGCTGCACTACATCACCGACATGGCCAACACGGCGTCCATGCTGGAGCGAGGAATCCTCAGCAATCGGCTCGCCCGGCGGATGGCCGGCGGATGCGTCTCGGTCGCGGACGCCGACGTGCAGGCCAGGCGGGCGGGCAAGAGCGTCTGGGTGGGACGCTCGTCGCGCCCGCTGCATGACTACGCCAACCTCTACCTTCACGCACGCAACGCCATGCTGTTCCTCCTCCCGCGCGGCAGGCAGGGGGACTTGACCGTGCTGACCGTCGACCCGGACGTGCTGGACCTCGACGGTGTGGTCGTCGCCGACCGCAACGCGGCGAGCTTCGCTGCTCTGTTCCTGCCCGCCGCCAAGGGCATCGCCGCGCTGGACGAGGCCGCGGTCTTCGCCGAGCGGTGGACCAGCAGCTATGAGGCCAAGCAATTGCGCATGGCCGAGGTCCTGGTACCTGACCGCGTGCCGCCATCGCTCATCCGGGGTGCCTATGTCCCCGACCACGAAGCCGCCGAGCGGCTGCGTGACCACCTCGGCGGACGTTCGCTGGCGATACGGGTCAAACCATGGCTGTTCTTTCGGAGCTCCTCATGATCAAGGACGTTCGCAAGGGCGACCTGTTCATGTCCGGCGCCCAGGCCCTGGTGAACACCGTCAACACCGTGGGAGTGATGGGCAAGGGCATCGCGCTGGAGTTCAAGCAGCGGTTCCCAGAGATGTTCGCCGACTATCAGCGACGCTGCGAGGCTGGCGAGGTGCGCCTTGGCGAGCCTTACCTGTGGCGGGGGCTGGTGGAGCCATGGGTCATCAACTTCCCCACCAAGGGCCACTGGCGTTCGGTGTCACGGCTGGCCGACATCGAGCGGGGTCTCGCCCGTCTCGCCGACAACATCGCGGAGTGGGATGTGAACTCGCTGGCGGTGCCGCCGCTCGGCGCTGGCAGCGGCGGACTGGACTGGGCGACGGTCGGACCAACGATCTACCGGCACCTGGACCGGCTGCCGATCCCCGTGACCCTCTACGCCCCATTCGAGGCACCGGACGAGCAGGCTAGCGTCGAGTTCCTTGCCACCCACGCGCCGCCTGTCGACCCACCGGAAAACGGGCGACTGGAGCCCGGGTGGATCGCGCTCGCCGAAATTGTGCGACGGGTCGGAGAATCCCCACATGCCTGGCCGGTTGGACGGACTCGGCTGCAGAAGCTCGCGTACTTCGCCACGGCCGCTGGGGTCCCGACCGGACTCCGGTTCACGGAGGCTAGCTATGGCCCCTACGCCGACGGGCTCAAGCCGGCGCTCACTCGGCTGGTCAACAACGGCGTCCTGATCGAGCAGAAGATCGGTCGTATGCTCGCCGTTCAGCCGGGCCCCTCGTTCACCGACGCAGCCGCCCGCTATCACGCCAAGATCACCCCGCATGAGGAGGCGATGCAACGCGTCACCGACCTGCTCGCCCGGCTTGACAGCGATGAGACCGAACTCGCCGCGAGCGTGCACTTCGCGGCAACGGCACTGCGGTCCGAACTTGGCCGGACTCCGAGCGAGCTCGAGGTGCTGCGAAGGATCCAGCATTGGAAGCGGCGCCGAGTGCCCCCCCTCAACGACCGAGATGTCGTGGCTGCCATCAGGGACCTGGCGGCACTCGGCTGGATCGAGGTCACCGCGACCGACCTCCCCCCCGGCGATGCCGCCTCCGTCGCCTGACCGCCGCAGCCGACCCATCGACAGGCTGATCCTCGTCGCGATCCGCCCTTACACTCGATGTCGCATCGATCGGCTGCTCGCTCCAGTGGACGCGCACTCCAGATGACGGGACGTGCCATCAGGAACCTCTACTACATCACGCATCTCGACAACGTCCCGTCGATCCTCCGCCACGGCATTCTCTCGCACGAAGAAATCCAGCGGAGGGAACTCGACTTCACGGCAGTCTATGACAGCGATATCGTGTCGCGCCGCTCCCAGATCTCCATTCCGGATGGTAGGACGCTCTGGAGCTTCGCGAACCTCTACTTCCAGCCTCGCAATCCCATGCTCTACCGGGTTGCCCTCGAGCAGGATGTCGACCATCTGGCTGTCGTCGCCGTCAAGACGAAGGCTCTGGCCCGCCCTGACATCATGCTCGCCAATGGCAACGCCGCGCACCGAAGCACCATCGTTGTCCCAGCCCTCGAACGAAATCAGTTCCTCGAGGAGATCGCCGACATCCACAATCTCACCTGGTGGAACGCAGAGGATGGCTCCAAGCGAAGAATCATGGCGGAATGCCTAGTGCCTCGCCTGATCGAGCCCTCACTGATCGACGCGATCTACGTGGCCAACTCCAGGGTGGCCGAGGCCCTGCAAGCAACCGTCGGCCGATCCACGCACGTGATCGCCGAGCCGCGGATGTTCTTCGAGCCGACCACGGCGATGCAGGTCACACCCACACTGGCTCTTGTGGTCGGGGACATGTTCTTCTCCCGCATGCAGACGCTGACCGTCAGCGTCAACACCGTAGGGGTCATGGGCAAGGGGCTGGCGTCAAGAGCGAAATACCAGTTCCCGGACGTGTATGTGCGCTACCAAGATGTCTGCAGGAAGCGGCAGCTGCGCATGGGCGTCCCCTATTTGTACAAGCGGGAGTCGTCGTTCCACGAGGAGCTGGCGGACGATCCTGGATCCTTCACTCGAGGACAGGAAACCTGGTTCCTGCTCTTCGCGACCAAAGACGACTGGAAGCAGAGCGCCAACCTCGACGGCATCGCCCGTGGCCTGACCTGGGTCCAGGAAAACTTTGGGACGGAAGGTATCAAGTCGCTCGCCATGCCAGCCTTGGGATGCGGACTCGGCAACCTGAGCTGGGCCGATGTAGGACCGCTCATGTGCCAGAAACTCGGCGCGCTCGGCATTCCAACCTGGATCTACCTTCCCGCTGGGAAGACCCTCAGGCAGGAGTGGCTAACACCGAACTATCTGCTCGGATGACGGAGCGGCCGCACCGCCGGCATTTGGGAGAAGCGAAGCCGTCGAGCGTGTTCCTATGGGGCCCAAAGCTCAGGGAGAGCGTTGAGGCAACGGCGCGGGACCTGGATCGCGTCAGCAGCGCGTCGGCCGGAGGGAACCTGACCTCCGCCAGCGCGGCTGACCGCGGCGCAGCACCTGCATTTCCGCAGCTCGAAGGCTATGTGGCAGGGACAGGATTCGAACCTGTGTAGGCAATGCCGGCGATTTTACAGGTCGGAGCGCCGTCTTCCCACGAATCCCCTTCCATCCCCACCTGGTACTGACCATCGCTTGTGACGTGCGCAAACGGCCTTTCGACAACTTCAGCCGTCACTTGGTGTCCCCGCCCGGTCCGCCCCGTCCCGCGCGGCCTAGCGTCGGGCGGAGGGAAGTAGGAGGGAAGTTTCAGGCGAGCAATAGCGTCGCAGGGCCAGTGCGGGCGGGCCTGGCTGTAGCCGACTGGAGGCATGCGGAGCTGACTCATCACGCTTCTACGTGTGAGGGCAGGCGGTCTACGGGGACTGTCAGGTACTCCAGGTGATGAGCTTCAGACTGGAGGTCGCTGTCCTAACTGCGGTAACGATTCTCTCACCCAGCGGCGCGACCAGAGTCGGTAGGCTGGCGGCTCCGGCTAGGTTGCTGCTGTCGCCCCATCGGGTCACCGCACCTGTACTGCTGGTCTTCCAGAGAATGAGCTTGAGGTTTTCGCACCCCTACAGGTCCCAGTGACCGCAACCGCGCCCTACCTCCTCAATTGGGCACACCTAACAATCGGAGCGGAAACTCATTATGGTACGGTCACGCGACGAGACCATGAACATCACCATCCTGACGGCTGGTTCGCGCGGCGACGTGCAGCCGTATGTGGCGCTCGGGCTGGGGCTCCAGGCCAGGGGCCATACGGTGCGGCTGGTCACCTTCGAAGGGTTCCGGGAATTTGTGGAGAGCTATCAGCTGCCGTTCGCGCCCATCAGGCCACCCGCCGAGGCGCTGGAGACACGAGCCGACTGGCAGGCCTGGCAGCAGGTCGAGGACCGGCCGCTGAGATTCGTCGTGCGGCTGCGGCGGATCACCCATTCGTTGCGGCTGGCGCTCGCCGAGATGCTGACGGAGAGCTGGACGGCGTGCCAGGGGAGTGAGGCGATCGTCAGCTCGCTGACCGGATTCGGCGGGCCGCATATTGCCGAGAAGCTGAAGGTCCCGCATGTATGGGCACTGCTCCAGCCTGTCAGCCGGACCCGTGCGTTCCCCCACTTCATGACACCGGCTCGGGTATCGTTGGGTCCATGGCTCAACCAGCTTACATACCAGTGCGCCGACCAGGTCTTTTGGCGGCTGTTCCGATGGCCGGTCAATCGACTGCGTGAGCGCGTGCTGGACCTCCCACCGCTTCGGCGGCCGGGCCCGCACAGCATCCTGGGGCAAACCCGCTCTCCGGTCGTCTACGGGTTCAGCCCCACCGTGGTGCCGCCGCCGCCCGACTGGGCCGGCCATGCCGAGGTCGCCGGGTACTGGCATCTAGGACGGCCTCCCGGCTGGCGTCCGCCAGATGACCTGGTTGACTTCCTGCAAGGCGGCCCCACTCCGATCTACGTCGGCCTGGGCGCGATGCGGGTACGCGATCACGCAGGCGCGTTCGACCAGCTGCTCGAGGCGGTGGCTCGCCGCCAGAAGCGCGCCGTGGTCCTGCTCGACGAGGACGATCCCTGCCGCGCCGTCCTGCCGGCGTGGGCGTTCGGCGTCGCCTCGGTTCCGTACGACTGGTTGTTTCCACAAGTGGCCGCGATGGCGCTGTTGCATTGCGCCAACCCAGGGCGTTCTGAAGCTGCGACCTCGGCCCGGATCAGACCGCCGAGGCCAGCTCATCGAACGCGACCGCCACCCGCCGATTCGCCGGCTCCTCGACAGCCAGCTCGTAGTGCCCGCGCCGAACGTTCTGCACGAACGCGTGCCCGGCGATCACGATCCTGGCGCTGCGGTCCTGCTTGAGCCCGCGCATCGGCCGCAGCCGCGACTTCAGCCGGCCATGGTCGCCCTCGACCCGGTTGTTGGCAGAACGGTCGGTTCGATGCCAGGCCGCCGGGAGCAGTTCCTCGAGCACTGCCGGGTACACCGGCGCGTGGTCGGTGACCACCTCGACTGGCGCGACCCGCATCGTGCCGATGGCGCGCTGGAAGAACCTCCGGGCGGCCTTCGCGTCCCGGCGTGCCGAGACGAACACGTCGATGACCTGGCCGAACTGGTCAATCGCGCGGTACGCGTAGCGCCATTGCCCAGCGACCTTCACATAGGTCTCATCGACCTGCCAGCGGTCACCGACGGCGTGGCGGCAGGGCCGGGCGGCCTCGGCCAGCAGCGGCGCAAACCGCACCACCCAGCGATACACCGTGACGTGGTCGACCTCGACCCCGCGTTCAGTGAGCAGCTCCTCAACGTCGCGGTAGGACAGGCCGAAGCGCAGGTACCAGCGCACTGCGAGCACGATCACCTCGGGCGGGAACCGGAACCCGGCGAACGCAGACCGGGCGTCAGGAGCAGGCCTAGGGCGGCGGGTTCTCATCCCGGCAGTCTCGCCGCCCGCACCAGTCACAGCCAATGCAACAGTGCCCCAGCAGGTCGTCGGCGAGCCGCAGCCCAGCTCGCGGGCCGGCAGCAGCCGCCAGGGGGTGGAGGTGCGGGCCATGTAGACGATCGCGGCCAGGCAGGCCCGGTCGGAGATGGTGCGGTGCCGGCCGCCATAGGGCGGGCGCGGTGGGGCCGGGAGCAAGGGCTCGACCAGCGCCCAGAGCTCGTCCGGCACAAGGTCATCAGAAAGGGTTGTCATGACTCCGGAGCCTGCCAGACCAACCCCAAAGGAGCGAAACGACGTCTTAGCCCTCGATCGTCTGGCTAGGGGGCGAGTGATCAATCAGGATTGGGTCGTGCAGCGCATGCAGGAGTCGTTTGGGCACGACCTTCCTCGGGGGGTCGTCACGCTGCTATTCAGCGACATCGAGGGCTCGACGCGCCTGCTTCAGCGTCTCGGCGACCAGTACGGCGACGCGCTCATGATGCACCGGCTACTGCTGCGGAGCGCGTTCGAGGAACGAGGTGGCCGGGAGGTTAACACCGAAGGCGACGGCATTTTCTTCGCCTTCCCGGGTGCTCGGAATGCGGTGGAGGGTGCGATCGAGGGCCAGAAGAGGCTTGCCGCGCATGCATGGCCGAACGGGATCTCCGTGCGTGTCAGAATAGGCCTCCACACGGGCGAGCCAGGGTTGGTCGCCGGTGAGTACGTGGGCTTGGACGTGCACACGGCGGCCCGCATCTGTGCGGCCGCCCACGGCGGCCAGATTCTCGTCTCGCAGTCGACGCATGACCTACTAGCAGCTGACCTAGTGCGCGGCGTCGGCTTCCGCGAGCTCGGCCGTCACCGGCTCAAGGACCTGCCCCATCCCGAGCCGCTTTTCCAGCTCGTCGCTCCTGGTCTGCCGGAGAGGTTCCCGCCTGTGAGGTCGCTGGAGCGGCCGACCAACCTTCCCCTCGCGGCGACGCCGATGGTAGGTCGGGAACGGCAACTCAGGGACGTGTGCGCCCTTCTCGGCTCAGACGACGTTCGTCTGCTGACCCTGACCGGTCCGCCGGGTACCGGCAAGACTCGGCTGGCCCTTCAGGCTGCGGCCAGCGTGCTGGCGGGGTTCCGCGACGGTGTCTTCTTTGTTCCGCTTGCTTCGGTCAGTGACCCCGCTCTGGTCGTGCAGGCCGTTGCCCAGTCGCTGGGGGTGACCGAGGCAGGCGGGCGAGGGCTGCGGGAGACGCTCGAAGAGTATCTGCGCGACCGGCAGCTACTGCTCGTGCTGGACAACTTCGAGCAGCTGCTCGATGCAGCTCCCCTGGTCGCCGAGCTGCTGGGGACGGCACCGGGGATGAAGGCCCTAGTCACGAGCCGCGCTGTTCTGCATCTCACCGCCGAGCAGGACTACCCGGTACCGCCGCTCGAGCTACCCGACCTGACCGACTGCCTGGACGTCCAGTCTGTCGCTTCGTTTGAGGCGGTGGTGCTGTTCGTCCAGCGCGCCCGCGCGGTCAAGCACGACTTCGGGCTCACCGTGCGAAACGTTGCCGCGGTGGCCGCGATCTGTATCAGGCTCGAAGGACTTCCGCTGGCCATCGAGCTGGCAGCGGCGCGTGTGAAGATGCTTCCGCCTGAGGCGCTGCTCGGCAGGCTCCAGAGCCGGCTTGCGCTGGTGGCGGGCGGGGCGCGTGACCTCCCTCCGCGTCAACAGGCGATCCGCAACGCGATCGCCTGGAGCTACGACCTCCTGAGCGTGGAGGAAAGAACGCTGTTCCGATGGTTGTGCGTATTCGTCGGCGGCTTCACGCTTGACGCCGCCGAAGCCATCTGCGGTGCACCCGGCGGGGAGACCTCATCTGTCCTCGACGGGCTGGCGTCCCTTGTGGACAAGAGCCTCCTCCGGCAGGAGCAGGAAGTCGGACAACCCTGGTTCACGATGCTCGAGACGATCAGGGAGTACGGGCTAGAACGCCTTGCTGAGCATAATGAGCAACATGCGCTGCAACGGCGACATGCCGAGTTTTTCGTGCGGCGGGCCGGAGAGGCGGAGCCCAGCCTCCGCGGCTCGGCCCAAGTGGAGGTCCTCCAGCGCCTCGACGCCGAGTACGCCAACTTCCGGGCGGCGCTCGACTGGGCGGTCGGGAACGGGGATGCGAAACTTAGCTTGCGAGTCTGCGGCGCGCTGTGGCGGTTCTGGCAGATTCGCGGTCTCTACCGGGAGGGCCGAGAGCAGGTCGCGCGCGTGTTGGCGATGCCCGGCGCGACCGGTCGATCTGCGGAACGTGCCCAGGCAGAGGCATGCGCCGGCCGCCTCGCCTTCTACCAGACCGACTTCGAGGCAGCGAGCACTCTGCTTGAGAGCGCCCTTTCGATCCAGCGGGAGATCGGTGACAAGCCGGGTATCGCCTTCTCCCTCCTGAACCTCGGAATGGTGGCTCGAGCTCGTGGCAACCATGCCCTCGCCCGGCACCTCTTGGAGGAGGGTGTGGCGACGGCCCGAGCGGGCGGAGATCGATGGGTCCTGGGCCTTTCCCTTAGCTACCTGGGCGGGGTCTCGCATGCGGCTGGGGACGACGACGAGGCCCGCGGGTTCTGTGAAGAAGCTCTACTGCTTCTGCGAGAGCTCGGCGACCTCCGGCTCATTGGGCTCACGCTCCTGAACCTTAGCCTCATCGCCCGCGCGCACACGGACCTTTCGCGGGCGCGGGCTCTCCTTGAGGAGGCGGTCTTGATTCTCCGAGAGTTGGGCGACAAGGGCATGCTTCCGACTGCACTCATCCACCTCGCCCTCATCACCAGCGAGCAGGACAAGCACGTCACCTCGCGTCCCTTGTACGAGGAAAGCCTCATGATCGTGCGCGAGGTCGGCGACCGGTCGGGGATCGCCGCCTCACTGGAGGGGCTCGCGGGTGTCTTCGCCCAAGAGGATGACCTTCAACGGGCGGCTCGCCTTCACGGAGCGGCGTCCGCCTTGCGGGACGCCACCGGGGCCGCTCGCTCCCTCGAAGAAGAGGCGACGTACAAGCAGCAGCTCGCGTCCGTGCGCCACGGGCTGGCTGAGGATGCGTTCGCGGCGGCGTTCGCCGCAGGACGTGAGCTGCTCCCAGAGGAAGCGGTCGCCGAGGCCCTCCAGCGTCGGCAGCCTTGACACCCCGAAGGGGCGCTTTGCCATACTTGGCCGTCTTCGACAAGGAGCGACAATGCCCAGAGCTCGGACGGACGACGGGATCGGGCTTTCGTACGAGGTACGAGGAACTGGTCCACGCAACCTCCTCTTCATGCATGGCTGGGCCGGCTCCGGCGACTACTTCAAGTGGCTGATCGACCATCTCGACCTCTCGCGGGTACGTGCGATCAGCTACGACATGCGCGGCCACGGCGACTCGGAGAAGCCTGACGTGGAGCTCAGCCTGGAGCGGCTCGCCCGCGACGGGCTGACCGTGGCGGACGCCGCCGGAGCGAGCACGTTTGTCACCGTCGGGTTCAGCATGAGCGGAAAGTTCGCCCAGTACCTTGCCGTCCTCGAGCCGGCCCGGGTTGAGGGTCTGGTCCTCGTCGCCGGCGCCCCTGCAGCCGAGATACCCCTCCCCCCGGAACTGCTTGCCGACTGGTACGCGCGCCAAGGCGACGCCGCCAAGTTCGTCGAGCTGCTGGAGCCGTACATGACCGCACGCGTCGATCCAGAGGTGCTCGAGCGGTTCGGTCAGACTGCGGCCAAGACTCCCCTCACAGACCTCGAGCGGACGATGAACCTGCTTACCTCGGTATCGTTCGCGGATCGTGTCAGTGCCCTCGAGATGCCGATCCTTGTCATCGCTGGCGCCAACGATATCCTCTTGCCGCCCAGCCTGCTAAAGGGAATGGCAGACGGGCTCAAGAACGCGCGCCTTGAGATCATCAATTGTGGCCACGAAATCCCGATCGAGAAGCCGAAGGAGCTTGCGGAGCGAATCGAGGCCTTTCTAGCAGGCCTCGAGTCGTCGCATTAAAGGTCCCCGTCCACGATCGTGTAGTGGCGCCGCCTGAAACGATGATCAAGAGCACGTTGACTCGCCTGTGACTGCGCGCCTGGCCCCCAAGACACCTGGGCCAAGGTCGGCGTCGACCCCGACCAGGTCGCCCAGGCGGTCATCAGCCGCTGCCATGACGGCGAGGTCCGCGGGCTGCAGGTTGACGACCTCGGCTTCGAGGAGGCCCGCTCGCTCACCCGGCCGCCGATGACCGATGTCCGCGGCCAGCTCCGCGGCCGCCTGACCGCCCGGCTGGCTCGTGTCCAGCGGCGCTGGCTGCATCCCACCAGCGGCCGCCAACCCGGCGACCGGTTCCCCTAGCCACTGCACTCGCTGGGCGGGCACCGGACGCGGGCAGTCTGTCTGCGGCGTCCGGAACCTGGACGGCATGCCGGAGGGCCGCAGCGGAAGTGTCCGGCAGCGTCTGCGGACGACCGCTCCTGTCCAGCGAAGATGGCCGGGGCCATGCCGACCGGACACCGACCACGCTGTCGTGGCTTGAGGCCGGCCGTGACCTGCGATGCAGCCGTCGCGGACAGGTGTCCATCGCACGAGTTGCCATGTCCGCGGTGGCTGCCGCAGGGATCATCCATGTCCACGCCTGGTGGCCCGTGTGCGGTAGGCGGCCGGACATCCGTCCGGAGCATCAGATCGTCGCTGACACCGGCATGGTCACCGACACCAGCGTGGCCACGTGCGCCGGACACCGTCCGTCCGGAGGGCGGTCGTTTCGGAAGCAGCGGACGGTCAATCCGCCGATCGCTCCCTTGTGATGACTCCTCCACGCTTCCTCAAGGCCGGCCCTGCGGGCGGCCGCCTCCGGCGACAGTCCTCGCGCCGCCAACGACCCGACGGTCGCCGTGAAACCGGCTCACCCGGCCGCATCGTGGTAGCCCACCGAAAGGCGGGCAACCCGCAGCGTGACTCCGGCGAGGTCTGGGCCGGCAGCACCCTCCGGGACCTACGGCACCAACCAGCGACCCATGCGCTTCTATGTCAGCCGGCAGGCTGGCCAGGTCGTCGGGGGTCGCCGGCCACGGCCTCGTGCAGCTTGCGGAGGGCCTCCTGGATGCTGGCTTCGATGTCGCCAGAACGATGAGGGCGGTCCTGGACTGCGGGGGTTGGTTCGGCCGGTAGCTGGGCCAGCCAGGCCCCGGGCTGGTAGGTGACCGGGCAGGGCTTGTCGCCCTGGGGGCAGTGGAAGCAATCGTCCGGGTCTGGGTTCGGGGAGTCGGCCATGACGGCCATCCTGGGTCGCGGTCAGGGTGGGCGGCCAGGCCGGCGCCGAGGTCCGGGGGAACGTCGTGGCGCCGGCCCGGGCGGCCACACGTTGTGCCTCCTGCCGGGTCAAGTCGACCTGCGGGTGACGTACCCTCGCGATGGATTTCGCCGGCAATATACGGTGAACGTTGTAATGCCGTTGCAGAGGGCCGATTGGCGAGCGAGGCAGACTGCGATGAACGGCCTCGCAGTCATGCTTGAAGCGCCGGGGTGGAGCATCCGAGAGTTCTGGTCTGCCCCGGGTGGCAGTGTTGCGTTGCGGCCGACCCAGGGCATGCTGAAGACGCAACCTCAGCTGATCATATGGCCATGGTCAGCTCGTCGAACGCGATCGCCACACGCCGATTGGGACTGTGGCATTGAGCCGGAATGTGCCGGGGAAGCGCAGCAACGTGGAGGCTCTCCTTCATGGAAGGGCGTCGAGAAAGGGTCGAACCACTCGACCGTGCCCATGATCTGTCGTCTTTGGGCGGCGAATCGGAGGCACGGGGTTGATCGCTCAATGCAACAGTGCCCGCAACAGTGCCTAGGAAGCTCCACGTGGGCGGTCTACGCTTGCACGCAGCGCGCGCTTGTGGGCGGCGACGGGGAGGTTTCGGCCATGGCAACCACCAAGGACCGTCTGAACGAGTTCATCAGATCGGGACCGGACCCGGATGCCTGGGTGGCGGCGCCGGAAGCGCCAGCACGGCCAGCGCCCGCGACGGACCCGCCGGTCACTCCGGTTGCCCGCACGCCGCTAGGGACGCACCTTCAGGAGACCATCAGCGCGCAGCAGGCGCTGACTGGGATGGTCGCCTGGGTCGTGGGCCTGGCCATCGGGATCGCGGTCGAGCCACCGGCGACCAACCCTAACGCGGTCGACCCGTGGTTCGTCAGTGCGCTCGGTACCATCCTGCTGGTCTCGCTGTTCACCACCTTGGCCGGCTTGTTACTGCGGCGACGCTGGAGCCTGGCGGCGTCCCTGGTGGCGGCCGGGCTGCTGGTGTTCTCCACCGTGATGTGCCCGGTATCCGGCCATCACGCCAACATCGGCGCCTGGTGGGTGCTCCAGCTAGGTTGCGGGCTGGGACTGCTGACCGTCAGCGCCCGGGGGTTTCGGCAGGCTACACCGCGGTAGGCGCCGCGGCGCAGGTGATCATCGCTCCCCTTCGGCCCCGCCGTCACGGTCGCAGTGTCCGCAGTCGACCCGGGACGCTGCCCGCCTCCTATCCAGCGCGTCGAGGGCGACTGGCAGTTGTGTAGCTCTGGCCTGTCCACCTTCAGAGGAGGGTGCTGGTCGGCCATGTCACAGCCGAGGCAATGCCGAGAGACTCGTCGGTCTGGACGTGCCTGGTCTGCCTTCCTGTAATGAGCGCGAGGGAAGCCTGGTGGACGTCCAGACGCTTGCTGCCAGTGCTCTGGCGGCATCAGCTAAGCGCTCGTTCTTGCCATTTTCGAATCTGGAAGTGGCCCAGCTCCTCGCGATACAGCTCCGGCCCAACCCCATTGGGGTCGCGGAAATACAGGCGGTCCTTCACCCGCCGTCCGGCCCCAGGTACTCAATCCTGGCCTGATCGATGTGTTGCCTGGCCGCACAAATTGCTCGGCCGACACCGAGGGCGAGGTCGCTGGCCATCAGGGTCCCGGCATCACCTACCTGCCGATCTCGCTGCTGCATTCCTCGCTGGTTCCGGCTCGGTGGGTGTCGAGCGGCGGCCGGTGCGCATGGGTCAGCTCGCCGTCTACGGCCCCGATGCCGTCGTAACCGTGGACGCCGCTCCAAGCCAGGAGAGTCGCAATCCCAAGCTTGACGTGCTGATCCTGGGCGGGCTGCCCCGCCAGGGGCTCCTCCAGGCCTTGGAGGACTACCAGGCCGGCCGCCTCGGCACCATCCCAGTCGAGCCTCACCCTGGCCACGAGGTCCTCCGCGACACCACCACCAAGTCGCGGTAGCGAACGCGCTCAAGGTCTCCGGCGGTCTGCAGGCTTCCTCTGTGTTCGGCATCTCTTGGCGAGCCGGATCGCGGCGACGGCCGCGACGGTCAGGATGGCGAGCACCGCGGTGCGAAGCCGTGCGTGCGTCTGGTTCGGCGTGGCGAGGGCCAGCCACTGCTGGACCACGGCGTCGGTCGGGCCGCTGCCGGCGTCGCCGTTGGCCAGCACCGCGATCCCTGCCCCCCGGTCGGGCAGCAGGGC
>Ga0307302_10000882_pt1 | contig 13202 bp, 12 predicted proteins | sample ER_DNA_183_FD_194490 | JGI IMG/M metagenome (GOLD analysis project Ga0307302, IMG submission 194490) | Bulk soil microbial communities from the East River watershed near Crested Butte, Colorado, United States - ER_DNA_183 | ecosystem: Environmental > Terrestrial > Soil > Floodplain | place...
AGATCGCCGCGGTCGGGTGAGAATGTCGGTCTCTCCACGGAGTACAACCCTCGACCGCTGGCTCGAGTCGCTCGTCCGGCGGCGCCCGCGGAACTCCTCCCGGCAGAGCCGCATCGAGCTCGGCGACTTCGCCTGGCGCTCGCCTTCTCTCGAACACGACAACGCCTCGGTCTACGACGCGCTCGTTCGCGGGTTCCTGCGCCCGCGACTCGCCGCGTTCGCCGGTACGGGCCTGGTGCTCGGTATGGGCGCGGAGCCGGGTTGGACGGACGTGCTGCCAGCTGCCGCGAACTTCGAGGTCGCCCGCCCGACCAGCCGCTCCGAGGTCGAGCTCGCGGCCGCTGAGAACGCCGACTGGATCGTGCTCGACCGCTGCCTCCAGCTGCTGCCGGAGATGGCTCTCGCACTCGAGGAGGTGGTGGGGCGACTGAAGCCGAGCACGGCGCTCATCACCCTCTTCACGGGGATCGCGCGCGCGGAGCCGTACGAGCGCAGGCCGCTCTGGAGCGTGGCGCCCTACGCCGCGCGCCGCCTACACGAGGAGCGGGGCGAGCTGGAGTGCGTCGAGGTCGAGCAGTACGGAAACGTCACGCTCGCCCTCGCGTGGCTCTACCGGCTCCCGGCGGAAGATCTCACCGAGCGGGAGCTTGCCACCGTCGATCCGGCATACCCCGTGCTCGTCGGCGTCACCGCCTCGAGGCGAGGAAAGCGCGGATGAGCCCGCACGAGGATGCGGCAGTCGCGGTCTCCGTGCTCGTCGTCACGTACAACCACGAGCAGTTCGTGCGGCAGGCGCTCGACAGCGCGCTCGGGCAGCGGCTCCCACAGCCGTTCGAGATCCTCATTTCGGAAGACTGCTCGACCGACGGCACGCGCGAGATCGTGCAGGAGTACGCGGAAAGCCACCCGCAGCTCATCCGCCTCCTACTCTCCGCGCGGAATCTGCGCTCGAACAAGGTCGTCGCGCGCGGCTTCCGCGCCGCCCGCGGGCGGTACGTCGCGTTGCTGGACGGTGATGATTACTGGACGAGCGACGACAAGCTGCGGGCGCAGCTCGCGTTCCTCGACGCTCGACCCGACCTGACGATCTGCTTTCACAACGTGCAGGTGGTGGACGAGCACTCGCAGAGCACGGGCAGGCTCTGGAACGCGCCCGACCAGCCGGAGGCATCGGGCCTGCACGAGCTCCTGCGCGGGAACTTCATCGCCACGAGCTCGGTGATGTACCGGCGGGCGGCAGTCGCCGAGGTCCCCGCCTGGTACGACCGTTTCTTTCCGGTCACGGATTGGCCGCTGCACGTCCTCTACGCCCGAGAGGGGCGGATCGGCTATCTCGACCGAACGCTCGGCGTCTACCGCCTGCACGGCGGCGGGTTGTTCTCGACCCTCGGCGAGCGGGAGAAGCTCGAGGCGAACGCCGACTTCTATCGGCAGCTGCGGGCCTGCTCATCGGACGCGCTCGCGGCGGAGGTCGCCCGCGGTCAGCGCGACTACTTCCTCGGCTGGGCCGAGGAGTTCCGGCGACGTGGCGACCGGCGCATGCAACTGCGCTGCCTACGGTGGGCGTGGAGCGGCAGGCTCCGCGCCGTGCGAGCAGGCCGCGACGTGCTGCCCCTAGCCGGCGGAGCCGCCCGATGAGCCGGTCGACGGTGGTTCCAATGGCGGACGCCGCTCGCCCGCGCTGGTCGGTGATGATCCCGACGTACAACTGCGCCCGCTACCTCGAGACGGCGCTGCGCTCCGTGCTCGCGCAGGACCCCGGACCGGCAGCGATGCAGATCGAGGTGGTCGACGACCACTCGACCGCCGACGATCCTGAGGAAGTGGTCGCGCGGCTGGGCGGTGGACGCGTCGCCTTCCACCGCCAGCCCGAGAACGTCGGCGTCGTCGGGAACCTCAACACATGTCTGCAACGATCGCGCGGAGAGCTCGTACACCTGCTGCACGGCGACGACCTCTTGCTCGAAGGCTTCTACCGGACGCTCGGCGAGCGACTTCTGGAGCACCCGGATGCCGGCGCTGCGTACTGCCGCCACCTGTACGTCGACGAGCACGGGCGCCGGCTCGACGTCGCGCCGCTCGAGCCCGCATCCTCCGGGATCCTTATGGAGGGGGCGCGCTTCCTTGCGGCCGAGCAGCGGATCATGACTCCGTCCATCGTCGTCCGTCGCTCGGTCTACGAGCGGCTTGGCGGCTTCGACGATCGACTGGCCTGCGCCGAGGACTGGGAGATGTGGGTCCGGGTCGCTACCCGCTTCCCGGTGTACTACGAGGAGCGGCCACTTGCCTGCTATCGGCTACACGGCAGCTCGAACACCGGAAGGAACCTGCGCGATGGGAAAAGCCTGGACTACACGCGGCTGGCGATCGAGCTCTTCGCCAGCTACTTCGAGCCGGCGCAACGGCGCGCAGTCAAACGAACGGCCTTCTCACGCTATGCCATATCGGGACTCGAGACGGCGCGAAGCCTGCAGTCGCAGGGAGATGCCGCCGCGGCGCGTGCACAACTGCGGGTCGTCTGGAGGCTCGAGAAGTCACCGCGGACCGCTGCGGGGATCGCCCGCGTGGTCGCCGGCTCGCTCGCACGCCGCGTAGGCAACGGATCGCAGGTGGTGCGATGACGCCCGGCGACGCGCGTGCGCCTTGGACGCCGCCCGTGAACCTCGTTCTCGTCGGGTGCGGAGCAGTTGCGCGCAGCTACTACGCACCAGCACTGACGCGCCTGCTCGCGGGCGGCTGGATCGGAGCAGTGCGGCTCTTCGACCCGAGCTCGGCACGAGCGACGGAGGTCGCCGCCCTGTTCTCGGCGGGCGCGGTCGCACCGAGCTGGGAGGACGTGCTGAACGGCCCTGAGGAGCTTGCGATCGTCGCCTCGCCGCCGGTCGCACACGCCGAGCAGGTGCAGGCGCTTCTCGAGCACGGGAAGCACGTCCTCTGTGAGAAGCCGTTCGTCCTCGACCGCGCCACGGGCGAGAGCCTCGTCGACCTGGCCCGAGAGCGTAGCCGCCTCTGCGCGGCCGGCATGGTTCGACGCTTCTCGCGCTCCGCCTGCCTGCTCAGGACGCTCCTTTCGGAGGAACGCCCCACCCGGCTCGTGTGGCACGAGGGCAGCCCCTTTCGCTGGCCGGTCGACTCTCCCGCGTACTTCGCGCCCGAAGCGGGGAACCAGCTGCTCTGGGACATCGGCTCGCATGTGGGCGACCTGCTTGTCTGGTGGCTCGGCGTCCCGCACGAGCTCGCGTGCCGCGACGATGCAATGGGCGGGGCGGCGACGAACTGCCTGCTCGAGCTCGAATGGCCGGACGGCTGCAGCGCCGAGGTGCGGCTGAGCCGGGAGTACGACTTCGCGGGAGGGCTCGTCGTCGAGCGGCCCTCCGGCGCCCTCACCTGCCGCAACGTGGCCGAGACGAACGTCCTCCGTGCCTCCGGCGAAGTCGTGGCACCGGACTTCGAGCAGCGGATCCCGGGGGCCGCCGCCCCCGCAGGACGAACGTTCGCCGACTGCTTCGAGCTCCAGCTCCAGAACGTGCTCTCCGCCGTCCGGGCCGCCGCGCCGCTCTGGGCGCGGGCCGAGGACGTGGTCGAGTCGGTCGGAGCGCTCGCGACGATGGAGGCGAAAAGCGAGCTCCTCGAGTCGCCGTGGCTCAGCCGTCGTGAGCTCGATACCGCCCGGGCGCTCCGCGCCGGGGTGTCCAAGGTGGCAGCGTGCTGAGGGTCGCGGTCGTCGGCGCAAACGGCTCTGTCGGCAGCCGGCTCGTCGAGCAGTGGCATCTCGAGGAGCGGGCCGATGTCGCCCCGGTCGTCCGCCGTCCCGAGGCCGCTGCGGGCGTGCTGCGATTCGGGCTCGACTGTCGCGTCGCCGATGCGCTCGACGAGCGCCAGCTCACGCGTGCCTTCGCCGGTTGCGACGCCGTCGTGCACGCGGGTGCGGGGCCACGCCCGTTCGTCACTCAGAGCCCGGTGTCCGTCGTACGCGCAGCCGCCCAGGTGGGCGCCCAAACGGTGGTTTACCTCAGCTCGATGGCCGTTCATGGCTGGAACCCCCGGCCAGGGACGGACGAGGCGACTCCTCTGCCGCGCCGCCAACCGGTCCCGTACAACCGCTGGAAGGCCGATGGCGAGCGGGCGTTGCGCAGCGCCTGTCGCGAGACCGGGACGCGCTTCGTGATTCTCCGGCCAGGGATCGTCTACGGGCCTCGCTCACAGTGGATTGTTGGATTCGCGCGGGCCCTGGTCGAGGGGAGCGCATCTGTCGTCGCCGGCGGCCGCGGCATCTGCAACGCGATCTACGTCGACAACCTCGTCCACGCGGCCGGCCTGGCGCTCGAGCGAGAGGAGGCGGCGAACGAAACGTTTCTCGTCGCCGACGACGACGCGGTCACCTGGCGCATGCTGTACGAGCCGGTCTGCCGGGCGCTTGGGCACTCCTGGAACGCGATCGCCGACCTCCCGCCCCACTCGTCGCGAAGGACGCCGGCCGAGCGCTTGCTCGAGCTCAAGGAGGGTCCGGCTGCGCGCGTCATCCTCGACCGAGTTCCGCGGGCGGTGCGCAATCCGATCCGACGCCTGGCCGTCCGCCCGCTCGCAGAGGAGCCTTCGCCTCGCGTGCCGCGAACTCCGGTGCTCGAGACCTCGATCTTGCAGACGTGCGGCTACCGGTTCCCGACGACCAAGGCGCGCCGCCTGCTCGGCTTCGAGCCGCCAATCGCGTTCGACGAAGCCTCCCGAAGAACCGTTGCCTGGCTCAGGTTCGCCGGCTATCCGGTCGCCGCTGGGGCCCGGGAGGCCGCCTGAGGTGGCGCCCCTCGTCTCAGCCGTGACGATCGTCCGCGACGGCGAGCGGTTCCTGGCAGAGGCGCTCGACAGCATCTTCGGCCAGACCTACAGCAACCTCGAGCTCGTCATCGTCGACGACGGCTCCACCGACCGCAGCGCCGAGATTGCGGAGCGCTTTGTGCGTGTCGTGCCCGACCGGGTCCGGCTCGTCAGGCACGCGGACGGCGGTACCCGTGGCATGAGCGCGGCGCGGGCTCTCGGCGTGCGAACCGCGCAGGGCGACCTGATCGGCTTTCTCGACGCCGACGATGTGTGGCTCCCCGACAAGATCGCCGAGCAGGTCGCCATCCTCGACGCCCATCCGTCCGCGGGGATGGTCTATGGCCGCACGCAGATGTGGTTCAGCTGGGACCCGAAGGCGGCGCGGAGCGACTACTTCTACGACCTCGGCGTCGTGCCCGACCGGCTCTACCCGCCCCTCCGGCTCCTGCCGCAGCTGCTCGAGAACCGCGTCCAATCGCCGACGACGTGCAACGCCCTCATTCGTCGCGACGCGTACGAGGAGGCCGGCGGATTTGAGACGCCGTTCTCCAGCCTCTACGAGGATCAGGTCTTCTTCGCGAAGCTGTACCTGCACTCGGCGACCTACGTCTCGAGCCGGCTGTGGGCGCGCTACCGCCGTCACGAGGCGAACGAGCCGCGCGGGCGCTTCTCGTACGTCCGCTATTACCACGAGCGGCGTCCGTTCCTCGAGTGGCTGGCGGAGTGTCTCGGCGATGCGCCGGTCAACGGCGACGTTGGCGCGATGCTCGCGGCAGAGCTCGCGCGGGCGCGGCACCCCCACCGAGCCGCGCTGGCGGCGCGCCTGCGCCCGACCGCACCGCCGGTCGAGCTCGCCGACGGCCGCTCAACGGCGACCGTTTCGGTGATCGTCTGCTTCCGCGACGCCGAAGCGCATCTCGAGCAGGCGATCGCGAGCGTTGAAGGCCAGGAGCACGAGCGTTGGGAGCTGATCCTCATCGATGACGGGTCGACGGACTCGAGCACGCAGATCGCCCGGGCAGCCGCCGCTCGCGACCCGGAACGGATCCGCCACCTCGACCATCCGGGCCACGCGAACCTCGGGAAGAGCAGCTCACGCAATGCGGGCCTTCGCGCCGCACGAGGCGATTACGTCGTGTTCCTCGACGCGGACGACCTCCTGCTGTCCGGAAAGTTTTCGCGCCAGGCCGCGTTCCTCGACGCCCACCGCGAGGTCGACGCCGTTTACGGACGAACGTGGTACTGGGACGAGCCGGGCGAAGGAGGCCGCGCGGGGGAGCGCCTGAGCCGCTTAGGGGTGCGCTGGGGCGCGACGCAAGACCCACCGCACCTACTCGTCCGCTTCCTCGATCAGCCGGGCAGCGTTCCTTGCCTCTGCGCGTTCATGGCGCGCCGCGAGGCGGTCCTGCGGCTCGGCGGCTTCGACGAGTCGCTGCAGGACCTGTACGAGGATCAGACCCTGATCGCCAAGCTCGCGCTGCACTGCCGCATCCGGGTCGATGCGGTCCCCGGCGAGCGGTATCGCCAGCACGAAGGTTCCTCGACGGCCCGCGCGATCCGCGAGGGGACGTACCATCCGTGGCGTCCGAACGCCGCCCGACGCTGGTACCTCGAGTGGCTCGAGCGCTACAGCGCTCAACTGGAGGGGCCTCCCTCCCGCTCGCTCGCCGACGCACTCGCCCGCGCCGCACGCCCGTACCGTCACCCCCGTGCCTATCGCGTGCTCGCACCCGCCGTGTTCGGCTGGCACTTTCTCCGCGACCGTCTTGTCGTCCTCATGCGGCCGGAGCCCCGTGCCTGAGGCAGTGGGATGAACGCGCCCGATGCGAAGCGGTGGGACTGGGGCGACTTGCGCCGGCTTCAACCCGTCAGCCGAGAGTTCGGGTACGACCGCGGCCTGCCGATCGACCGTCACTACATCGAACGCTTCCTCGAGACGCACCGGCGAGACGTCGCCGGCCGGACGCTCGAGATCGGAGACGACGAATACACGCGCCGCTACGGCGGCGATCGTACGACCCGGCGGGACGTACTCCACGTCCACGGGCGCAATCCGGCCGCAACGATCGTCGGCGACCTCGCCGACGCTCCCCAGATCGTCGACGGAACCTTCGACTGCATCGTCGTGACGCAGACGCTCCACCTGATCTACGACGTCGACCGCGCCGTCGCCACGCTGCACCGGATTCTGCGCCCAGGCGGGGTCGTCCTCGCGACGTTCCCCGGCATCAGTCAGCTCTCGGGGGACGAATGGAGTCGCACCTGGTCATGGGCGTTCGACTCGCGGCTGGCGCGCCGGCTCTTCGCCCCCCGCTTCGGCGAGCAGAATGTCACCGTCGCGGCTCACGGGAACTCGCTCGCGGCGGCGGCATTCCTGCAAGGGATCGCGACGGCCGAGCTTGCCCCGGCGCAGTTGGACGCCGACGAGGCCGGCTGCGAGCTACTCGTGGCCGTCCGGGCGGTCAGGTGAAGGCGGTCGAGCGCCTAGCCGCCGTCGCGCATCGGCTGCCGGGGCGGCGGCCGCGGGCGGTCGTCCTCGTCTACCACCGCGTCGGCGAACGGCGCCTCGACCCCTGGCGACTGACGGTCGACCCCGAGATCTTCGCCGGGCAGATGGAAACGCTTGCCCGCGACTGGTCTCCGCTCTCGGTCGCAGAGCTCGTCGAGGGCTTCGGCAGGCGGCGGCTGCCTGAACGGGCGGTCGCCGTCACCTTCGACGACGGCTACGCCGACAACCTCGAGGTCGCCGCGCCGATCCTTCTCGAACACGGGATCCCTGCGACGCTCTTCGTCGCCACCGACCTAATCGATTCCGGCGGCACGCCCTGGTGGGACGAGCTCGCGTCGCTGCTCCTCGAACCCGGGCGGCTGCCGGCGACACTGACGCTCTCGAGCGGCGACAGCGAGGGGTGGCCAATCCCGCCGCTCCACGTCGACGAGCCGCTGCAGGGCGCGAGCGCTCCTCAGCCCTGGGAGGCGAAGCCGGGAACACGTTTGCGCGCGTTCTACGAGGTCTGGCTCGCGTTGCGCGCGCTCGCCGCGCCGACAAGAGAGGCCGTGCTCGACGAGATCGCCGAGTGGGCGGACGCGCCTCGCCCCTCCGGGCGTGTCCTGCTGACGTGGGACCAGCTACGAGAGTTCGCCGCCCTCCCTGGCTTCGGGCTTGGCGCCCACACGCTCACGCATCCCGCGTTGCCGAGCTGCTCGATCGACGACGCCCGCGCCGAGATCGCCGGCGGCGCCGACCGGCTTCGCGCGCAGGCCGGCGTGGAGGTGGAGCAGTTCGCCTATCCCTTCGGCGCGTGGACGCCGAGTGTCACTCGGCTGGTCGCCGAGCTCGGCTTCCGCGCCGCCTACACGACCGACGGGAATGCGATCTCGTGGAGCTCGTCGCCGCACGCGCTCCCACGGCTGCCGGCCGAGGGGCACGCTCCGGGTGACTTCGCCGGCCTGCTGGCCGTCCTCTCGGGTCGCTGATCGGCAGGAAGAGCGTCTCGTCGCCTCAGTTGCCGCGACGAACGTCGGCCGAACCGCGATTTCCGCGGGTCAGGTTGTGCGCCGTAGGGCATCGTGGGACGCACTCGTCGATTTCCGCAGGACGGCCACCGAAATCCGGTAGCGACGGAAGAGCCAAAGGAGCCTGTGCAGGCGCGCCTTCGTGGCATCCACCCCGCCCTGCAGGAACAACGCACGACGGATGACCTTGGGCACCTCGAGCCAGGGATTGCCCATGTCGCCCGCCGCCGTGCCGCTGACAACGGTCTCGCTGACGAGTACGTCGTAGCCGGAGAACAGTTGCGCAATCTCGTCTGGCTTCGGCCGGTAGTGCGTGTCAATCGGATCCATGTGGAGCGGGTAGCTCTGCGGCACGCTGACGACAATCGTCCCGCCGGGCGACAGGATCTCGTCGCAGACGCGGGCGAACGCCTCGCGGTCGGTGACATGTTCAAGGATGTTGCAGCAGAGGACGCACTTCGCCTCGACAGCCTTCAGCTTTTCCTGAGCGGCGAGATCGTAGATGTCACCTGCGATGTCGATGTGCGGACCGGGCCGGATGTCCGTCTTCACGATGCGCACCCCGCGCTCGATGAGCGGGCTGAGGAGGTGGCGTTGGACATGGGGATGAGTCTCGAGGAACGCCTGTGTGGAGGCGCCTAACTCGATCAACGGCGAAATCTCCGCGGGGTCCTGCATCGACAACCACGCCCCGAGATACATCGCTTCTTCCGGTCGCATGCCCTCGCCTCCCGTAACTCGCGCTACGTCACGCCGGGAAGAACACCGGACACGGTATAACTGAATCGCGTGGCCGCGGCTCCCGTGAGATTCCAAATGGCTCTATCGGAAGGCCGCTCTCTCTCCCCGCCCAGAACGGACGCGTCGATTTTGGTGCGAGGCTTCGTTTGCGCCGATGAGGATGAACGCCCTGTCCTCGACGCCCACGTCGGCCACGCGACGGGCGCCATAAGGCTTAACCTTGAATTCGAACTGCCGTCTTCGGACCAGCGCACGCCGAGGGATCGATAGAGCTCGTCGCAGGTTTCCATCAGCCGGGTGACGACGTCCTCGAAGCGTAGGCCGATAGCTCCCGACTGGGAAAGGTCCGCCATCATGCGAGCGACGTCGTTGTACCAGCGGCATGCGCTCTCGAGGCTCAGACCGATCCGCATCAGGCTCTCGCACTGGCCGTACGGATGACGGGTGAGATTGATGCACGTTGCTCGCTCAAAAGATGCACCGATCATCCGAGCAAATACCACGTGATAATCCATCAGCTTGATAACGAGACTCTATGCATCGGTCTTTGCGGTCAAGTCGTGTGGCTTCTGCATTTCGATCGTCTTCCGGAGCGCATAACGTCGCAACGGCTCAACCGATCTAATGCCAAGTGAACGAAATGCCAGGGGCAGCCCTTTACGTAATGTCTTCCTGTCCTCGAAAATGCCCACATGCCACTCCTTACTGGTCATGATCACGTTCGGTGAAGAGCCGATCATGCGCCAGACTATTCCTGGCCCTCCTCGCCCGTAGCAGTTGAGGATGATGATTCGATCAGTGGGCGCTCGCTCTGAAATCGCCTGGGCTCGACCTTCTTCGCGTGTGAATGGAGCCACGAGATGCGAGGTTGTTCTACCAGCAGCCACTCAGGATGATGCCACCCGTGCGGGTGACAGTCCCAAGCGGGCAAGCAGCGACGAACGCCTGAGTCGCTCCCGCGACACGTGGCACGGAAAACACACAAGGGCCGCCAAATACCATAGGCGCCACCGCCAGTGTCGTTCACGGTAGAAGTGGGCATGCATGTAGCACCATGCACCGGCGTACGCTCTCTTCTCCTTGAGATACCTCCGATGCTTCTTGACCAGTAGGAGGGGGTACCGGAGATCGGCATTGCCTGCCTTGTCTGCGCTCGGCGTGAGGTATTGAGTCACGAGCGGTGCATCGACGCTGATGAAATGCGCTCCATTGAGCGCCGCACGGACGGCGAGATCCAGCTCCGCGCAGCGGCGGAATCGGTCGTCGAAGCCGCCCAGAGCACGAAACGCCTCTGTTCGCGCCATGAGTGTGCAGCTCCCCAACATGCCCCAGGAATGCCGGCCGTCGTCCTTGATGAGACCCAGCACGTAGTCGGCGACCATCGGCCCCGATGGCGCAGGAGGTAGTCGGCCGATGCCAAGCCGTTGAGACGTAGGTCGGCGTTCACCCGCCTGGACGACAGCTCGATTCGAGTAGCAAAGGACTGTTGCCCCGGGATGCGTCGACTCGTAATCCAACAGGCGTCGGTCCTGTTGGTACAGCCGGTCAGGCACGCTCTCGTCATCGTCGTCGAAGAACGCAATGAACGTACCATTCGCGCCCGCCAGCAGCGTGTTTCGCGCCTCGGCCACTCCCCGGTTCGACCCATGACGGATGAGGTGAATCTCGTCGTGCGCCCGCTCGAGTTCCTCGACCAGTGTGGCCGAGCGATCCGTCGAGCCGTCATCGACGACGACAATCTCGCGAGCCGTCCAGGTCTGCGCCAGAGCGCTTTCTAGGGCACGTTCAATAGTGTCCTCGGCGTTGTAGCAAGTGATCGCGATGGTAATAAGCGGCCGGTTGGCGTCCATTTCCGTCACACCGGCCACTAACTGCTTCCCAACTGCATTCGCCCCATCCACCGTTGGAGCACATGCTTCACTCCGAAAGTTTTCACCACGTCGAGTAGGGCGCCCGTGCCAGGAACGCTTCTCCGAAGTAGGCTGGCGGATCTCAGAGCAAGACGCGCGAGACGAAACCCGACGCGCTTGCTGATCCGATTGTAGTGCAGCTCGATCTCTTGCCTCCGCTGCTGGCTGAGACCCGGATAGGGACTCCAGTTCGCCTTCGCGCTCTGCAGATCGAACGGCGGGAAAGGCGGTACGTCATGCGATGCCTGTAAGGCTTCCATCTCTGGCTTGAGTCGTCTCAAGAGCTCAGCACGTCCGTACGGCGACAGAAAATCGTGATAGTAGCCAGGTTCAACTTTGCGCAATTCCATCTTCTCGTCTACAAGACGCAAAATCGTACGCTCTATATCTCTTTCGTTGGCTCGTGCGGTTCTATTTTTCAGCCGCTTGAACTCAAGAAGATCGCGACTCACGCGTTCATTGCCCTGATTTTGACTGTCGGCAAATTGATCGATATTCTCGATGCTTACCACATTCCGGACGAAGTCACTGACGATGTCAGCTCTAACAGGTTCATACAGTCTTACGATGCAGTTCTCTTTTCCGAACACGTCAGACCACGCTCGCATATGCGCGCTGTAGAGCAGCGCAGGCCCTATAATAGGCAGAAACGCGTCGAACGTTCCATCGAAGACGATACCTCTCTTGACATGTTGACTATAGAGCGATTCTGCATATCGATCTGGGCGACGGAAATAACAGACGATCCGACACGCATCTATGCCGTCGGGCATTAGAGATCGCAACGTCTCAATCAGCGAGTGATCACGCTCGATCGCATTAGCACATACCTCCCTCCGCTGCATTGCGTCTAGAACGCTCATGGCATAGAAATTTTCTGCCGAGGCAAGAATCGTGTGGGCGCCACGGAGGCGGGCTGATTCCATCTGCTTCGTAAAGAACGCACGCACGACGCGACTCTTGCCGACATTCAGCGCGTTACCGACGAAATTGGCTTCCCGTAGCCCATGAGGCGGCGTCGCATAATGAAACCCGCACGCTGCTAAAGGCTTGCGATTGGCGTACAGGAACTGCTGCAGCGCAGTTGTCCCGGTTTTTTGAGTACCTATGTGGAGAATGAGTTTCATCTTCCTCCGTTCTGCGGTCTGTGGAACGCCAGGACCCGGTGAGAGCCAAGGACTCGCTCCTGGTTGAAAAAGACGAAGACGCAAAATGACGATAGAAGCAGCAGAAGGGTAAGAATCACGAGGGCGGGGCTTGGCAACTCAGGCAATAGCGCCTTCACCGTCAGACAAAGGCCGCTTGCTGCTGCCGTGATCACGAGGGGGTGGAAATGCGCCGCTGCCATGCGTCGGAGGGGAAGGTCGATCGCGCGCTTGACGATGATGAGCATCATCGCAAGCATGAAGGCCATCACGGCCGCGACCACTACGCAGATTGCTGTAAGTCCATATGGCGCTACCCACCAGACACCGCCAATGATTGCTGCTGCTCGGCAAATGTGAACGGCCGTTATCCAATAGGGATGTCCGAGCGCTTGGAAAAGCGTGGCACAGTTGCGCCAGGCAAGGGAGAAATACAACGTCCCTGACACGATCGCGAATGGCACGACGGCCAGATGCCATTTCCCTCCCAGCAGAACATCGACGAGCTCCTTTGCAAAGATGACGCAGAATGCGCTAACAGGCAGCGTTAGCAGCGCAAGTATGGAGAAGGACTTCAAGAGCGCACTCCGAAGCCTTTCCTTGTCTTGCTGCACCTGCGCCATCGCGGGAAAAACGGAAAGGCGGGCGATATTTCCGAACAGGGTCGCCGCCGTGGTCGCGAAAAACGTCGCCCGCGTGTAGATGCCTAATGTTGCCGGACCGAGAACGCGGCCGATGATGAACCTATCGGCGTTCTGTGCGAGATAGGAAAAAGGTTGATTAATCGTGAACCCAAGGCTCAGCCGCCAGAGCTCGGCAAAAGCATGGCGCGAGAAGCCCGGCCGGACGAGGAGCTTCCGCGCCGCAAAGCCGAGCGTCACGGCGCCCACGATGGTGTCGACCGCCTGCATGGCGACGAGCGACCAGTACCCGAATCCGTACCAAGCCATCGGAATGGCGACGAGGAAGGTCGAGATCGTGAAGCTAAAGAGGGGGCGCAGCGCCACCCTCTTGACCTGCATGTTGCGAGCAAGCAGCGCCTCGCAGAGCACGCTGAACGCTCCGAAAGGCG
>Ga0307302_10000883_pt1 | contig 13201 bp, 8 predicted proteins | sample ER_DNA_183_FD_194490 | JGI IMG/M metagenome (GOLD analysis project Ga0307302, IMG submission 194490) | Bulk soil microbial communities from the East River watershed near Crested Butte, Colorado, United States - ER_DNA_183 | ecosystem: Environmental > Terrestrial > Soil > Floodplain | place: USA...
CTCGTCATCTTCGAGATGACGCGAGCCGCCTGACGACTCAGAAGATGTCGCCGCCGTCGCTGTCCCCCGGGCCGGGCGTGCCCAGGTAGAAAACGTCCGCGTCCTCTTCGGCGCGGACCCACGAGAACGCCTCGTCCGCTAGCCGCGGCGCAGCCTCGATGTATTCCCGCCATGGCCCGAGAGCGTCCCAGAGATCAGGCGGCGTGAGAAGCGACGCCAGAACGTCCGGCCCGCCCTGGGATTGAAAGAGGAACACGACCTCGTCGGAAGTCAGAAAGACCTCATGACGCTCCAGGCCTTCGATTCCCTCCGGATCGAACGGTGACCCGTCATTGAGGAGCGCGCGAACAGCCTCGTGCGACCCAGGCTTCAGCGGCAGGATCGCGACCACTCGAGGCATGTTCGCTTCGGCCCCGGGTCTACACGTTGTAGAGAGACGGCTTGTAGACCTCGAGGAAGCCTTCGAACCACTCGATCGTCCGCTGCAATCCCTCCTCGAGCCCGACCTTCGGCGTCCAGCCGAGGAGCCGCTCGGCCTTGCTCGTGTCGGCGAGCAGCCTCTCGACCTCGCTCAGGGGTGGGCGCGCGCGATCGGGCGAGAAAGTGATCGGGAGGTCGCGCCCGACCAGCCGAAAGACCTCTTGAGCCAGCTCTGCGATGGAGATCTCGGCACCACTCCCGAGATTGACGACTTCGCCCTCGACCCCATCTGCCTCCGCACACCGGATCAGCCCGCCGACCAGGTCCTCGACGTAGAGGAAGTCGCGGGTTGGATGCGTCGAGCCCAACTCGACCTCCTCACGACCGAGCGCTTGCGTGATCAGTGTCGGGATCACCGCGCGCGCGGACTGGCGCGGACCGAATGTATTGAACGGTCTCGCGACGACAACGGGGATCTCGAACGAACGCCAGAAGCTCAGGGCGAGCTGGTCGGCGGCGATCTTGGTCGCTGCATACGGCGACTGGGCGTTCAACGGATGCTGCTCGTCGATCGGCACGCTGACGGCGGTCCCGTAGACCTCGCTGGTGGATGTATGAACGAGGCGGCGGGTCGATTCTCGCCGGCACGCCTCGAGGACGTTTAGCGTTCCCTCGACGTTCGCGGCGACAAACTCACGCGGATGCCGGTACGAGTACGGAATCGGGATCAACGCGCCAAGGTGGAAGACCGTGTCGCAGCCACCCACCGCGTTTCCGACCGCTTCCGGGTTCGCGAGGTCGCCACGGAAGATCTCGATCTCGTCGGTGAGGGCTTGATCGAGCTGCTCGAGCCACCCGTAGTCGTTTCGTGAGTTGTAGCGAACGAAGGCGCGCACCTCGGCGCCCTCGCGCCCAAGGGCTTCGACGAGATGGCTGCCGATGAACCCCGCGGCGCCCGTCACGAGCACCTGTCGACGCGACCAGCTCGCGCTAGCGATGACGTCGTCCGTTCTGCCGAAGCGGAGACTGGGTTACTTGAGAAGAGTCGATCGAAAGGCCTGCGTTGCTTCCCGGAATGGAACGAGGTCCTATGTTCATTCTAGGGGCTTCGCCGCAGCTCGCCCGTCGATCGCCTCGAGTACTCCTTCGATCACGAGCTCAGTCTGCTCGTCTCGCATGTGTGCGTAGAGCGGGAGCGTGACGACACGCGCGGCGACAGCCTCCGTCCGTGGAAGCGGCCGTCGTGAGCCGAGCTCCGTGTAGTGGGTGAAGAGATGGATCGGCGGATAGTGGACGCTTGTCTGGATGCGACGCTCGGAAAGAGCGGCGCGGACGTCGTCGCGACGGCCTTCGGGGAGAAGCGCGACTGCCAGGTGGTGAGCGGACGTCGTGCCCTCCTCGAGCTCGCCGAACGGCATCGTGATGCCGTTCACGCCGTCCAGCCGCTCCCGGTACCGAGCGGAGATCGTGCCCCGCCTCGCGTTCTCGTCAGGCAGCCGGCGCAGCTGGACGAGGCCCATCGCGGCTCGCAGCTCGTCGAGGCGGTAGTTGAAACCCTGCGCCACGACGTCGTAGCTCGACGCGTGCCCTCGGTGACGCTCCCAGGTGAGCGTCGTCATCCCGTGCGAGCGGAGCAGCCGCACCCTCTCTGCCAACGCGTCGTCGTCGGTGACGATCATCCCGCCCTCGCCGACGGGGAGGTTCTTGTTCGAGAAGAAGCTGAAGCAGCCAACAAGGCCGAGCCCGCCGCACGGGCGCCCCCGCCAGGTCGCGCCCGGTGCATGGGCCGCGTCCTCGATCACGATCAGCCCCCGCTGCTCGGCCAGCTCGCGGACGGCCTGCATGTCGCAAGGGAAGCCACCGTAGTGGAGGACGAGGACCGCTTTCGTCCGAGGCCCGATGGCCGCCTCGAGGTCCGCCGGATCGAGGTTGAGGTCGTCCGGGCCAGAGATGTCGCAGAAGACCGGTGTCGCTCCGGTGTGGGCGATCGCATTGGCCGCGGCGACGAAGTTGAGGGACGGCAGGATGACCTCGTCTCCCGGCCCGCAGCCTGCCGCGAGCAGCGCCAGGTGCAGTGCAGCCGTGCCGTTGGCGACCGCCAGAGCATGGCGAACGTCGCAAAACTCCGCGAACGCCTGTTCGAATTCGAGGACCTTGGGGCCCATGCTCCACCAGCCCGAGCTGACCACTTCGTCCACGGCCGCGCGCAGCTCGCTGTCGACGAGGATGTCGGCCAGCGGCACCGCCCAGGACCCATTTGCAGGAGGTTGTAAGGGTTTTACGACATTCCCTTGACGAAACCTTTGGAAACTGCCATAACCATGGGGGTTGTATCCATATAGGGAAGCGTACAAGGGACGCTTCCGGGGGCGGGAGAGGTGAAGAATCGAATGCGGCACGATTCCAGCGGCACCCTCGCCGGATGGGAAGATATCGAACCCGATTCCGGCGATGACGCCGGCTGGGCTGCAACGGCTTTCGATGAAGCGCTGAAGCGCGCACTCGACGTCGTCGTGGCCACGGCGCTCCTCCTCGTGCTGACGCCGGTCATCGTGGTCGTTGCCGCGGCGGTCAAGCTCGAGAGCTCCGGTCCAGCCTTCTACGGGTGCCGGCGCATCGGGCGACGCGGCCGGGAATTTCGCATGCTGAAGTTTCGGAAGATGCACGACGGCGCCGAGGGCCCAGCCCTGGCCTCCCGGGAGGACGAGCGCTTCACGCGGCTCGGTTGGTTCCTCGCGAGGACCAAGCTGGACGAGCTGCCCCAGCTGTGGAACGTGCTCAGGGGTCAAATGAGCCTCGTCGGCCCTCGCCCCGAGGATGCCGGCTTCGTCCGACTGCACCCCGCCGAGTTCGCCGTCATTCACAGGGTCCGCCCGGGGATCACCGGCCTCTCGCAACTCGCCTTCGCCAGGGAGAGCGTCGTCCTCGACCCCGAGGACCCGCTGGGGCACTACGTGAACGCGATCCTGCCGCAGAAGATAGGAATCGACCGGCGCTACGCCTCGCAGCGCTCTTTCGGGATGGACATGCGGATCCTGGGTTGGACGACTCTTGCCGTCCTCTTCAGGCGCGAGGTCGCGGTCCATCGGCAGACGGGCGACTTGAGCCTGCGCGCACCGCGAAGCGAAGCCCAGACCGTCGCGATGGGTCGAAGCCAGGCGTAACGATGTCGAGCACATTCGAAATCTCCGCAGCGAAGACCGCAGGCCGAAAGAAGCGCGCCGCAGCGAACGGCGCGGGCAGCCTGAAGGACGTCAAGGCGGTCGTGCTCGCGGGCGGGCGCGGTACGCGCCTAGCGCCTTACACAACGATCCTGCCCAAGCCACTGATGCCGGTCGGCGAGCGATCGATCCTCGAGATCGTCGTCGACCAGCTCGAGCAGGCCGGGGTCGTCGACATCCGCTTCAGCGTGGGCTATCTCTCGCATCTGATCCGTGCCGTCTTCGACAGCCGTCCCGCGAGCAGCGCCGACATCACCTACGTCGGCGAGAAGGATGCGCTCGGCACGGCCGCGCCGCTGAAGCTGATGAAGGATCTTGACAGCACGTTCCTCGTCATGAACGGCGACGTTCTGACAACGCTCGATTTTGGCGAGGTCGTTCGCCATCACCGCGAGCAGGGCAATGCCCTCACGATCGCGACGCACGCCCGCTCGATCAAGATCGACTACGGGATTCTGCACGTCGACGTCTCGCATCGCGTCCGCGCCTTCGAGGAGAAGCCGGAGATCGTCTCGGCGGTGAGCATGGGCATCTACGTGATGGAGCCGGAGGTGCTCGGGCAAATTCCGGAGGGGCGGCATTTCGACTTTCCGGATCTCGTAGCGGCGATGCTCGACGCGGAACTGCCGATCGGCGCCTTCCGCTACGACGGGCTCTGGTTCGACATCGGACGCCATGAGGACTACGAACGGGCGGTGCTGGCCTGGGGCGAGAACGGCAACGGGAACGGCAACGGCAGTGCGCCTGCGAAGCGAACGAGCCGCGGAGCCCGCCCACGGAAGTGAAGGCCAGGCCGCTCGTACGCTAAACGCGAGGCGGGGAGCGTCGGGTGACGCTTCCGAGAGCGGCAGTCGAAACGCGGTGCAGTGCGCCTGGCCGCGGCCGACGAGTAGATCCGGGTTAGCTCGCCGCGGCTACTGCGGCCGAACCGCGAACATCAGACCGATGCTCCTCACAGAGGTGGAGGCAAGCGCGGTGCGCGTGCCCGTGGCGCCGCTGTTGGCGAGCGCCTGCGTCGCGGTTTCGATCGAGACCCTGTATGTCCCGCTGGTGGCGCGGTCGAACTGCTCCGCCATGTTCCCCGGTGGGATATAGGTAGCGGCGCTCGCGCCTGTGCCGGCATAGATCAAAAGCGCGTTCGGGACGGTGGTTGTGATGGAGGGAGCAGGCACCGAGGTCGAGGCATTCCCGCCGTTGCTCTGCCCAGCCGAAGCGTTGATCGGAGTCGTCTGGTTCGCACCCGAGATCGCGATGATCCCGCCGGCGGTGTCACGGCCATCACCACCCGTCAGCGTGAACGTATAGGAGGCGGGCTCCGACGCGCCCGCCACGCGGTACCAGCCATGGACATGGGTATTCGAGCCCTCCCACACGTCCGTGCCGGGGATCGCAGTCCACCCAGCCGGCGCCGTCATGCTCCGGTTGTTGCCGCTCTGATGGGAGATGACTGCCGCCAGCAGATCTCCTTGCACCGTGCCCGCCGGCTTGTTGATCGTGATCGATGCGAGTGAGTTGCCGGCGTTCGAGGCGACGCTCCGCACCTGCGGCGTCTGCGGGGCCGGCGGCGGGGGCGTGGCATGGCACGCGTTGCTTCCGGCGTCGGTCAACGAGCTCCCCGCCTCGGGAATGAACTGCCAGTCGTAGCTCGCCGGGTGGAGCGTCAGCTTCAGCACGCCGAAGGTGTCCGTGATACGAACCTCGCTGTTTGGCTTGATCGTCCCGATCCCGTAGTGCTGCGCGCCGCCGGTGCCGACGATGAACTCGCGTACCCCGTACTGCGTATCCAGGACGCCGGCCCCATCCTGTGGCGCAAACCGCTCGTAGATGTGGTCGCTTCCCGACAGCACGATGTCGGCGCCGTTGTCGTAGGCGGCCTGCCAGTACCGCTGCACGAAAGCCGTGTTGCCATGCACGGAGCCCGAGCTCCAGCGCGGCTCGTGCACGATCGCCAGGTTGCACAAGTTCGGATGCGAAGCCAGGTCGGAACGCAGCCATTGCTCCTGCGCGTCCTGGCTGCAGATGAGCGAGCCGTCGCCGGTCCCGCAGTCGGCGTTCGTGACTGCCACGTGCCAGGCCCCGACGTCGTAGCTGTACCAGCCCCTCGTCGGATCGAGCGCGGCTGCGCCGAAAGGTGCCAGCTGCGCCTGGAAGTAGCCGAAGTAGCCCGTCGCGTTCGGGTCCGCGCCGTCCGCGTAGTCGTGGTCGCCGAGCGTGGGCCGCGTCCGAGCCTTCGCGCGGCCCCAGCTCGGGTCGTAGCAGTTGGCGAATTCTGTCGGCGTTCCGTTCGGATACACGTTGTCCCCGACCGTGAACACGAGCGCGTCGGGCTGGCTGTCGAGTATCGCCGCGGTCGCCTCGTCGCCCGAGGCGCCGCAGTCGGCGATGTCGCCGGCTCCGATGAACACCGGATCCGTCACGGTGAACGTGTTCGCCGTGCTCAGGCCGGTGTTGCCCGCGACGTCGCCCTGCTCGGCACGCGCCGTATACGTGCCCGGCGAGAGCGACGACGAGGCGGTGACCGAATACGCGCCTCCCGTCCCCGAAGTCGTCGTCAGCGTCTGGACCGGGGAGCCCGAGACGACCGGCCCCGACCAGACCTTGACGGTCACGGTCGTCGAGTCGCCTGCGGCAGTGCCGGCCGTCCCGAGGAAGGTCGGCCGATCGGCGGCGGTCGACGCGCCGTTGGCGGGGGAGGTCAGACTGATCGCCGGCGGGGTCGCGTCGATCGACCACGTGTAGCTCGCCGCCGGCCCCGTGTTCTGCGCTTGGTCGGTGGCCTTGACCTGGAAGGTGTGGCTGCCGTCGGCGAGGCCCGAATAGCCCTTGGGGCTCGTGCAGGCGGCAAAGACGCCGGCATCGAGCTTGCACTGGAACGTGGCCGTCTCGTTCGCGGAGAAGCTGAAGGCCGGACCGGTGTTGTTACTCGGGTTCGGCGGAGTCGAGGTGATCGTCGTGGTCGGGCTCACCGTGTCGACCGTCCACGTGCGGGTAGCCGACCCGCTGTCGTTCCCGGCCATGTCGCGCGCCTTCACCCGGAAGGTGTGGCTGCCGTCAGCGAGGCCGGTGTAGCTCTTGGGGCTCGTACAGCCGGTGAACGCACCAGCGTCCAGCTGACAGAAAAGGGTGACGCCGGGCTCCGTATCGGAGAAGGCGAACGTGGCGCTCGTGGCGTTCGTGGGGTCGGAGGGACCGGAGGTGATGCTCGGCGCGGGAGGAGGAGCGGTGTCGATGACCCAGGTGTGGGTCGTGGCGGCGCCGGTGTTGCCGGCGGCGTCGGTCGCGCGCACTCGGAAGGTGTGGCTGCCGTCAGCGAGGCCGCTGTAGCTGCGCGGGCTGGTGCACGATGAGAACCCGCCGGTGTCGAGCTCGCACTGGAACGTCGCGCCGGCCTCGCCGTTGAAGCCGAAGCTCGGCGAGGTCTCGTTGCTCGGATTCGGCGGAGTCGAGTTGATCACCGGCGGCGCCGGCGGGGTCGTGTCGATGACCCACGTGTAGCTCGTCGGAACGCTCTCATTGCCTGCGGCGTCCCGCGCCTTCACCTGGAAGGTGTGGCTGCCCTCGGCGAGACCGGAGTAGCTCTTCGGGCTCGTGCAAGCCGTGAAGCCGCCTGCGTCGAGCCGGCATAGGAAGCTGACACCCGCGGGAGAACCGGTGAAGGCGAAGCTCGCGCTCGTCGAGCCGGAGGGGTTGGGCGGGCTCGACGTGATCGTCGGAGCGGGCGGCGCGACCGTATTGATCGTCCACGTGTACGTGGTCTCGGGACCGGTGTTGCCGGCCGCATCAATCGCCCGGACGCGGAATGTATGACTCCCGTCGGCGAGCGCGAAGTAGCCGTGCGGGCTCGTGCAGGCGGAGAATCCGCCGCCGTCCAGCCGACATTCGAAGTTCACTTGCTGGCCGGCCTCGAAGCCGAAGCTCGCGTCTGCGCTGCTGCTGGGGTCGGGCGGATGGGCCGTGATCGTCGGCGCTACCGGCGCCGTTATGTCGACCGTCCACGTGTAGCTCGCGGCGACGCTCTCGTTGCCTGCGGCGTCGCGCGCCTTCACCCGGAAGGTATGGCTGCTCTCGGCGAGAGCCGAGTAGCTCTTTGGGTTCGTGCAGGCAGAGAATCCGCCGCCGTCGAGCTCACAGCGGAAGGTGACCCCGGGCGTGCCTGTGAAGCCGAAGCTCGCGCTCGTCGAGCTGGAGGGATCGGGAGGGCTCGAGGTGATCGTCGGAGCGGGCGGCGGGGTGGTGATGATCGTCCAGGGGTAGCTCGTCGCTTCGCTCGTTCCGGAGGCGCCGATGGCACGTACGCTGAAAGTGTGGCTTCCGTCCGCGAGGCCGGTGTAGCCCTTCGGGCTCGTGCAGGGAGCAAAGGCGGCTCCGTCCAGCCTGCACTCGAAGGACGCGCCGGCGTCGTCGTCCGTGAAGTCGAAGGTCGCGACGGCGCTCCCGCTCGGGTCGGGAGGACCCGAGGTGATCGTCGGCGGGGGTTGCCCCCCGAGATCGACCGTCCAGGTGTAGCTCGCGACTGAGCTCTCGTTGCCGGCGAGATCCGCCGCCTTGACCTCGAAGGTGTGAGTCTCGAAGGCCAGCGAGTCGTAGACCTGCGGGCTCGTGCACGGCGAGAAGCCACCGCCGTCGAGCTGACACAGAAGGGCGGCGCTCGGTTCTCCATCGGTGAAGCTGAAGCTCGCCGTCGTCGAACCGCTCGGGTTGGGTGGGCCCGAGGTGATCGTCGGCGTCGGAGGTGCGGTCGTGTCGATCGTCCAGCTGAAGCTGGCAGTCGGCCCGGTGTTCCCTGCCGTGTCCGTCGCGCGCACGTCGAAGGTATGACTGCCCTCGACCAGTCCGGAATAGCCCTGTGGGCTCGTGCACGATCCGAAGCTGCCGCCGTCGAGCCGACAGGCGAAGCTCGCCGGCTCGCTCCCGAAGAAGCCGAACGTCGCCGTCGTGTCGTTCGTCGGGCTGACCGGGGAAGAGGCGATCGTCGTAATCGGCGCAACCGTGTCGACCATGAACGTGTTCGCGGAACTCTGGCCGGTGTTGCTGCTCGCATCCGATTGCTCGGCCTGCGCCGTCCACTGACCATCCGCGATTGTCGTGCTCGCCGAGTAGCTGTTGTTCGGCTGCCTCGTCGCCGTGAGCGTCTGCGACGGGGTCCCCGTGGGCGTCCCACCCGCGTAGATCTTCACGGACACGGTGGCCGAGTCGCCTGGAGCGTTCCCGGCCAGCCCGCTGAAGGAGACGGTCGAGCTCGTCTTGAAGCTCCCGTTTGCCGGCTGCGTCAGCGTGACAACCGGCGGCACGAGATCGGCGAACGCCTTGTTGTAGTGAGCCTGGATCCGGGCAGCCGACAGGACGGTGCTGTAAACGGCGAGCTCGTCGAGCAATCCGCCGTAGTTGAGGGTGGTGCTCGTGCTGGAGCGTCCGACATAGAACGGATTCGCGTTCGGCGTCAGCCTGATCGTCGTGCTCGAGGATCCGCTCTGAACGCCGTCGACGTAGACCCTGATCGTGGAGTTGTCGAAAGTGCCGACGACGTAGTGCCAATTCGTATCGAACGCCGTCGCCGAGGTGGCCTGCGCATAGTTGACCCCGTCACCGATGTACATGCGGATCTGGTTTGTGGCGTTGAACCAGATCGAGTAGTTCTCGAACCTTGACTGCCCGCTCGTCGGTTTGCCGGCGATCGCCTGGAAAACGCCGGACCGCGAGCGCTTCACCCAAAGCTCGACCGAGACTGCACTCGACATGCTCAGCGAGGTGGGGCTCGCAACCGACATCGAGTCGTCGATGCCGTCGAAGGAGACGGCGTTGTTCGCAGGGTCGCTCACGATGGCGCCGCCTTGGCCGAGACTGACACCGCCGGCGTAGGTGCCGTTGTTCAGGCCCCGCTCGTCAGCGGCCGTCGTCCCGCTCGCTTCGTTGAAGCGCCAGTAGGAGACCGGGTTGTCGGCTAGAACCTCATCTCGATAGGTCGTCGGGGAGGCGTAGGCGACGCCGGCTCCGGAGACGAATTCGACGGCGAGCATGCCGAAGAGAAGGCAAACGAAAATGCTCGCGAACGCCGTCCTTATCCTTCTCCACTCCACCGCAGCTCCCCTGAAGGTGACTGACCCGATGGCCCAAAACACCGCAGGCCCCTAAGCCATCAGATTTATGCAGATTAACCTGCCCGATTATGGCACGATCCGACAGAAATCGCGAGTGTTCTCGGATCGCGCGCAGCCGCGCCGGTCGGGGGCGTGCGGTCGTCGTGAGGACCGCGTCCGAAGACCCGCCGGCGGGAGGGTCGTGCCGCGTGCCGCCGCGAGTAGGCGATTGCAGTGCGCGACTTCCGCAGCTATAAAGATGACCAAGGTTGCTGCAGCGGCGAGGCCGGTCTGTAGCTGATTACGATCTTTGCACGAGACCAGCCCAACTCTCCGTCAATATCTTCGCTTTCTACAGCGGCAAGCGTGGCTGATCCTGCTGATTCCGGCGATCGCCATCGGCTCTTCCGCCTGGGCCCTCTCGCGGCAGGACTCCGTCTATCGCGCCTCGATGGGGATCATCGTGGCCCAGGGTGGTGGCCAGACGCAGCCCCAGATCGGCAACCGCCCCCTGACGCAGACGATGACGAACATCCTGGAGAGCGACGTCATCGCGCAGCGCGTAGTCGATGACCTGAACCTGCCGATCACCTCGACGACCCTCCTCAAGAAGCTCCACGTCAGGGTCAAGCCGGACAGCTCGATCCTCACGGTGACCTACGACTCAACCGACAAGCGACGCGCCGTGGCGGTGCTGTCTTCCGTCGGGCGCTCGTATCTCACGCTGATCCGAGAGAAGCTCGGTGTCTCCGGAAGCTTGCGGCGACCGGGGCCGCTGCTCATCCTCGCAGACATCTTCGACCCCCCGCACCTCGAAGCGGATCGTGTCTCACCGAAGCCCGCCAAGACGCTCGCCTTCGCAGGTGCACTGGGCCTGGCGCTCGGGTTGATCCTGGGGTTCGCGCGCGAGAGCCTCGACGACCGCGTCCGCAGCCGTCGAGACGCGGAGGAATGGTTCGGCGCGCCGGTGATCGGCACGCTGCCGAAGGGGCTGCGCGGCAGGCCGCCCGTACGCGCCGGAGACGGGGGCCGCGGCCGGAACAAGGGAGCCGAGGCTCTCGACGTCCTGCGAGCGAACTTCCAGTTCGCCGCGTCCGGCCCCGCGGGGCCAACGCTCGTCGTGACAAGCGCGCTCGAGAACGAAGGCAAGACGACGGTTGTCGCAAGCCTCGGCATCGCGTTGGCCAAGGCGGGCAGACAGGTGATTGCCGTCGAGACAGACCTCAGACGGCCGAACCTCCATCGCCTACTCGGCGCTCCGGAGCCCCGGTGGGGATTGCAGGACGTCATCGAGGGTCGCGTCGGCCTCTCGGACGCGCTCCAGGAGATCCGGCTCGTCGGTGCCAGCGGGAACGGCACTGGCGGCGACGGTGCGGGGCCCAGCGATTCTTCGAACAGACCTGAAGCCGGTTCGGGGCGTCTGCGCCTGCTGCCGGCCGGCGCAGCGACTCTCGACCCGAGGGCAGGACTCTCCGCGGAACGGGTCCTGGGTCTCGCGAACGACTTGAAGGAGCTGGCGAGCTACGTCATCTTCGACTCCCCGGCGCTTCTGTCCGCCGGCGCGGCAGTGCCGCTCGCGGTCAGCGTCGACAACGTGGTCGTCGTTGCGCGGCAGGGATACACCACGCGCGACGGCGCGGAGGAGGTGCGCGCGATGCTCGAAGGGCTGGGAGCCCGCAAGGTTGCCGTCGTGCTGATCGATGCGCGCGAACGCGTAGGCGCTACCACTGACTGACCGCCGCACGAGAAGTTCGATGGCCACCCCTTGCGCGGCGATTATGGCTCGACCTCGCGGTCCAGCAGCCTGATCAGGCGCGACCCCACCGGCATGACGAAGGACGTCTTCAGCATTGCGCGCAGGAGATGATCCTTACGGTAGAGGTCGATTCGGGGAAGCGCATAGGGCTCGCGGGTATCCGCACCATTTCGCAGCGCGAATGCCGCTTCATAGCCGGCTCCGCGCGTCGCAGCCCGTACGCGCTCGTCATGTTGCCCATATGGGTACGCGAGGTACCGGCACGGGCGGTCGATCTCGGCCTCGATTCGTTCTCGCGAGTCGCCAAGCTCGCGTTGAAGCTCGCCGTCGGAGAGGTCAGGCAAACGAGGGTGCGTGAGGGTGTGAGAGCCAATCTCGACGCCCCGGTCGGCCAGTGCTCTCAGCTCGTCCCAGGTCAAGGTCGCGAGGTGCTCGGGATGCGCAGCCGCCTCGGCAACGAGTCGCGGCACGTCCAGCGGGCGACCGTCGACGGCGTAGTCGGCACAGGCGAAGAGCGTGGAGGGAATGCTCAGCCGCTCCAAGGCGGGGAGCGCGTTCGTTACGTTCTTGTAGCCGTCGTCGAACGTGACGTGCAGGAATTTGCCACCGCCCCGCACGGCTTCGGCCGTGGGCACCGGGCGGTAGCCGCGGAAGAGAAGTGTCCGCAGCTGACGTTCGAAGGCACCGGGACGGACGGCAAGCTGGTGCTCCCACGTATCCGAGACGCCGTGGTAGCAGAGAATCAAGCCTCTAGACCTTCTGCTCATCATTTGCTCTGCAGCCGCGGTCGACAGCGAAGGGCGAGCTTATCCGAGTCCCTTCGTCGCGACCTCCAGTGCTGCAGGAAGCATTGGCTGGGGGACAATTGGCGCGTCCTCGAGAGCAATCCTCGAGACCGTCGCCCATAGCCTCGTGCCCTCGCCCCATACTGACTCCGGCGCGTACCCCGCCCACGCGTGGCTCGCGGGCGTGCTTCCGGTTGGCGCTCGCCGCTTCCGGGTTTCGGATCGCGCGCTCGCCGAGACTTTGAGAGATGCGGGAGCAGAACTTGTCGAGACGGCGGCCGAGGTCGAGATCGCGGCGCTGAGCGAGCTGCACGGCGAGGCGCCACTGGCGATCGTGAGCATCAATACCTCCGCCGGCGGAGCGTTGCGCCTGGTGCGCGCGGGAAAGCGGCTCGTGAACTCCCTGCTCGTCCTCGCGGAGTCAACCCGCGCCCGCCGGGCGATCCGCGAGCGCGGCTACGCGACAACCGTCGTGATCCGGTGGGACGTCCTCCAAGCCCTACGACTCCCGTGGCTCGCGGAGGGACCCCGCTCACGTCGCCGCCTCGTCGAGCGCCTGCCGCAACGCGCTCTCGTGGTCGGCGCGACGTCAAAGCACGGTCCAACGCTTCTCGAGGCGGCGGCGGCGGAAGCGAGCTCTGCGGCGGACATTGTCATCATCCCGAGGCCTCCGCTGGTGCGAGGAGGAGTGCTCGTGATGGTCGCCGCCGAAGCGGTCCTGAGAATCGCAATCGGGCCGAGTCGGCAGGAGATCGACCGCCAGGTGGCCGCCCTGCAGACGCTCCACGCCGCTGACGTTCCGGCCTCCGTCGCCGACCGCGTGCCGCACATGCTCGGCCGCGGCAGATCGGGCCTCGCCGACTGGTCACTCGAGCGTCGCCTTCCGGGGGCAACGCCGTCGCGGCATCTCTCTGACGTCCTTCTCACGGAATGTGTCGACTT
>Ga0307302_10000885_pt1 | contig 13191 bp, 14 predicted proteins | sample ER_DNA_183_FD_194490 | JGI IMG/M metagenome (GOLD analysis project Ga0307302, IMG submission 194490) | Bulk soil microbial communities from the East River watershed near Crested Butte, Colorado, United States - ER_DNA_183 | ecosystem: Environmental > Terrestrial > Soil > Floodplain | place...
CCGCGTTCCGGCTGCTGCTGCGGCGCAGCCTTCGCCGCCTGGCCCGCCGGGTCGAGTCCCGCCCGCACCTGCGCCGACGCTCCGCCTGAGGCCGGCGCCCGCGGTCCGGGCGCCGCGCCGTCCCCCCGGCCCGACCACCGTCCAGAGCGGCTCGCCGGCCGCCGCCGAGCCCTCGGCCCGCCTGGAGGCCGCGGCCAGGCAGATCGCCGCCCACCTGTAGCGGGCAGACCGTCCGGTTCGGGTCGACATCGGTGAGGTGGGCGATAGCATCGCCGGGCCAGGCCGTCGACCCCGGAGGCGAGATGCCCAACCTGCTCCAGGGCGGCCGAGGCCGCCCCCTGCATCCGATGCTGGTGCACTTCCCGGTCGCCCTGTACCCGACCAGCCTGGTCTTCGACGCCCTCTCCCACCTGTCCGAGGACGGCAACCCGTTCGTGCGCGGCGCCTTCACCCTGATCGTGATCGCCCTGGTCGTCTCCGTCCTGACCGTGGCCGCCGGGTTCGCCGACTTCCTGCTCATCGAGAACGGCAGCCGGACCTGGCGCATCGCCGTGCTGCACATGAGCCTCCAGCTCGTCACCGCCGGGCTGTTCCTGGCCAACGCCGTCCTCCGGGGCCGCGACCTCGACGTGACCGCGACCCCGGCCGGCCCCATCATCCTCAGCGTGGTCGGGCTGCTGACCCTGATCGTCGGCGCCTCCCTGGGAGGCGAGCTGGTCTACCGTCACGGCCGCCGGGTCGAGCTGGAGCCGGCCGTGGCCGGCCCGCCCCCGGCGCCGGAGGCCGCCGACCCCGACGGCCCCTCGACGCTGGGGTAGCCGGGGCCGGCCGGCGTCCGCTCCAGCCTCTGCCGCCGGCGGGCGTTCGTCTCCGGTCCCGCGTTCCAGGTCGGGAGGGCCCGGCTCAGGGTCCGCGGCCCGCTCACCTGGATCTGCCCGGACCGCAGGGCCGCGCCCCAGCCGACCAGCCCCAGGTGCCAGCGGGCGAAGGTCAGCGGGTCGTTGACGGTCACCACCAGGTCGTCGCCGAAGCCGGGATCGACCCGGCAGATCTCGGCCTGCCGCCGCTCGATGAGCATCCAGCCGGTGGTCCTGCGGCCGCCCGAGCGCGTGTCGAAGCGGACCACGACCCGCCGGTCGGGGAGCAGGTCGCGGCGCAGGAACTCCTGGCACCACGACCAGAGGACCACGCCCGGATCCGAGTGCTCGGCCGTGACCTGGGTCCACCGCTCGGCCCAGCCGCCCAGGGCGACCAGCACCGTCCACAGCTCCCGGCCGGCCGCGGTCGGCTGGTACAGCGACCCGTGCCCGTCCGGCTTGGGGCGGATCTCGAGCACGCCGGCCCGTTCCAGCTCCCGCAGGCGGCGGGTCAGCAGCGCCCGCGACAGCCCCGGGGCGCCGGCCGCGATCTCGTTGAAGGTGCGGCAGCCCATCAGCACGTTGCGGACGATGATCGGCGTCCAGCGCTCGGCGAGGATCTCCGAGCCCCGCGCGATCGGGCAGAACTGGCCGTAGTTGCGCATGGAGGAAGTGTCTCCCACCGGCGGGGTGACGACTAGTTCCGATCGTGAACCTGGACCCGGCCGCCGGCCGGTTCACAAACTGTCCTAGCCGGCCCGCGGGCCGGGTCGCAGGATGACCACCGACCAGGAAGCACCCCGGAAGGAGCCTCCGATGGCCAGCCAGCTCATCGACCAGAGCACCCGGCAGCGGGTGCTGGCCGGCGCACCCCTGACCGAGCGGCGACTGGAGCTGGCCGGGGTCTCGACGGCCGTGCTCGAGGGCGGGAACGGCCCGCCGGTCGTGCTGCTGCACGGCCAGGGCGGCTGGGCCGGGATGTGGCTGCCGGTCGCCGCCGACCTGATGCGGCGCCACCGCGTGGTCGCCCCCGACCTGCCGGGCCTCGGCGCCTCGACCGTGCCCGACGGCCCGCCGGACGCCGCCCGGGTGCTGGCCTGGCTGGCGGCGCTGGTCGAGCGGACCTGCCCGGCGCCACCGGCGATGGTGGGGGCCTCGCTCGGCGCCTCCATCGCCGCCCGGTTCGCCATCGACCACCCCGACCGGCTGTCCCGGCTGGTGCTGGTGGACGCGGGCAGCCTGGCCCGGTTCCGGCCGGCGCCCGGGGTCGTGCTGGCGCTGGTCCGGTTCCTGGCCCGGCCGAGCGAGCGCACCCAGCGCGGCTTCCTCCGGCAGGTGGCGGTGGACCCGGCCCGGGCGCGAGCCCTGATGGGCTCCGACGCCCAGGCCTACGGCCTGGAGCTCGCCCGCACGCCGAGCGTGCGGGCCGCCAACCGCCGGCTGCTGCGCGAGCTCGGGACCAGGCCGATCCCCTCCGGGCAGCTCGCCGCCATCGCCGTGCCCACCGCCCTGATCTGGGGACGCCAGGACCGGGTGATGCGGCTGCGGATCGCCGAGGAGGCCAGCGCCCGCTACGGCTGGCCGCTGCACGTGATCGAGGACGCCGGCCACTTCGCGATCGAGCGGCCGGAGGCGTTCCGGTCGGCCCTGGCGGCGGCCCTGGACCGGTGAGGGTCGACTGCGCGGTGGTGGGCGCGGGGCCGGCCGGGCTCGCGGCCAGCGCCGCCCTGGCCGCCCGCGGGGTCGAGCACCTGGTCCTGGAGCGGGGCCGGGCCGGCGAGAGCTGGCGGTCGCAGCGCTGGGGCTCGTTCCGGCTCAACACCCCCGGCTGGATGAACCAGGTGCTCGGCCCCCAGCCGCGGGACGCCAACCTCGCCGGCCCGGAGGTCGTGGGGCGGCTGGGGCGGCTCGCCGCCGCCAGCCCGGTCCGCGAGGGCGTCGGGGTGACCCGGCTGGCCCCCGTGGGCGACGGGTACGCCCTGGGCACCGACGCCGGCGAGCTCCGGGCCCGGACGGTGGTGGTGGCCACCGGCGACCAGAACCGGCCGCGGCGTCCCGCGCTCGCCGACGCCTTCCCGGACCGGCTGGCCCAGGTCCACACCGCCGGCTACCGCGACCCCGGCCAGCTCCCCGACGGGGCGGTGCTGGTCGTCGGCAGCGCCCAGTCCGGCTGCCAGATCGCCGAGGACCTGATCTCCGGCGGCCGGCGGGTGCTCCTGGCGACCAGTCCCGTCGGGCGTCTCCCCTTCCACCACCGCGGCCGCGAGACCGTCGAGTGGCTGATCGAGGCCGGCTTCATGGACCAGCGGCCCCGTGACCTGCCCGACCCGTCGGTGATGCGGGCCCCCCAGCCGGTCCAGGCCCCGGGCCGCGGCCTGAGCCTGCCCGCCCTGGCCCGGGCCGGCGTCACCCTGGCCGGGCGGCCGGTCGCGGTGGACGGCGAGCGGGTCGCCTTCGACGACAGCCTGGCCGCCAACCTGGCCGCCGGGGACGCCTTCGCGGCCAGGCTCAGGGGGCTGGCCGACGAGAGCATCCGCCGCCGCGGCCTGGACGCCCCGCCCGCCGAGCCCGACGAGCACGACGTCCCCGTCGACCTGGACCCGCCGGCCTCGCTCGACCTGCGCGTCGAGCGGGTCGGGGCCGTGGTGTGGTGCACCGGGTTCGGCGGCGACTTCTCCTGGCTTGACCCGGACCTGGTCGCCGCCGACGGGAGGCCGCGGCGCGACAACGCCGCCGGGCCCGTGCCCGGCCTGTGGTACCTGGGGTTGAGATGGCTGCGCCGCCGCTGCTCGGGCATCCTGTTCGGCTTCCCCGGGGACGCCGCCGTGGTCGCCGACGCGGTCCGGGCCCACCTGGGCGGCTGACGCCCTACAGGAAGGCGGCCAGGCTGTCGGCCTGGTAGGGGACCTGCTCGCGGTCGGCCAGGGCACACAGGGCGTCGCGGACCCGGCCCAGGGCGAGCACCTGGACGGCCGGCTCGGCCGTGGGGTCGAGCAGCCGCCGGTAGGCGTCGGCGAAGCCGGGCCCGGCGGCCTCGGTGGCGGCGACGGCGTGGAGGGCGTGGCCGGTGTCGGGCCAGGCGGTCCGGGTGAGCAGGCCCACGACCAGGGCGGCCAGCAGGGCCGCCTCCTTGACCGCCACCTGGGTGGTGGGCAGGTCGCCGGCCAGCTCGGCGGCGCGGGCCCTGGCCTCCCAGGAGAGCAGCTGGACCAGGTCGAGGCCGGCGGCGGCGGCGAACACCTCCGGGCCGGCCTCCTCGACGGCGGCCTCGTGGACGTGCTTGAGCTTGTGGAAGAACCCGCCCGGGTCGTGGACGGCCAGCTGGTTGACGTACTGGTCGGCGGCCAGGGGCCAGGCCGGCCCGATGGCGGAGGCCTCCTCCAGGTAGGCGTCGGCCGCGATCGCGCCCAGGTCGACCGCCGTGCCCAGATAGCGCAGGTAGCGGTCGGGCACCTCGACCTCGGGCCCGGCGGTGACCACGGCCAGGTCGAGGTCGGCCTCCTCGGCGTCCTCGCCCCGGGCCACCGGCCCGTGCACCCCGACGGCGGTGATGGCCGCCGGCCCGTGGCGTTCCAGGAGCAGCTGGGCCAGCTCCCCGGCCAGCCGCACCCGCCCGTCGTGGTCCACCGGCTAGGGCGTGGGGGGGCGGCGGCGGGGGATGGTGACGTCGAACCAGCGGTGGCGGGCGCGCTGCTGGGTGATGTCGACGTGGACGTGCTTGGTCTGGGTGTAGGCGAGGTACCCCTCCTCGCCGAGCTCGCGCCCCACCCCGGACTGCTTGTAGCCGCCAAAGGGGTACCTCGGGTTGAGCAGGTGGTAGTCGTTGACCCAGACGGTGCCGGTGCGCAGGCGCTCGGCGACCCGGACGGCCCGGCCCGAGTCGCGGCTCCAGACGGCCCCGGCCAGGCCGTAGGGGGAGTGGTTGGCGATGGCGACCGCCTGGTCGTCGTCGTCGAAGGGGATGACGGCCAGGACCGGGCCGAAGATCTCCTCCTGGGCGATGCGCGAGGACGGGTCGACCCCGGTGAAGATGGTCGGGGCGAAGTACCAGCCGCCCTCGTGGCCACCGACGGTGACGCGCTCGCCGCCGGTGGCCAGCTTGGCCCCCTCCTCCTGGCCGACCCGCACGTAGCGCCCGACCCGCTCCAGCTGCTCCTGGGAGATGAGCGGTCCCATGTCGGAGGCGGGGTCGGCGGCCGGGCCGACGGTGATCCGCTCGGCGATGTCGACCAGGCGATCCACCACCTCGTCGTGGATCGGCCTGGCCACCAGCAGCCGGCTGCCGGCGGTGCAGACCTGGCCCTGGTGGAAGAAGATCGCGTAGGCGGCGCCGTCGGCGGCCAGCTCCAGGTCGGCGTCGTCGAGCAGGATGTTGGCCGACTTGCCGCCCAGCTCCAGCAGGACCTTCTTCACCGTGGCGGCGGCCAGGCCGGCGACCCGCCTGCCGACCTCGGTCGAGCCGGTGAAGGCGACCTTGTCGACCTCGGGCGAGGTGACCAGCGGCTCGCCGGCCTCCGGGCCGAACCCGGGCAGGACGTTGACCACCCCGTCGGGCACGCCGGCCTCGCTGCACAGCTTGGCCAGCTCGACCGCCGTGCACGGGGTCTGCTCGGCCGGCTTCAGGACCACCGTGTTGCCGGCGGCCAGGGGCGGGGCCAGCTTCCAGGCCGCGTTCTGGATGGGGAAGTTCCAGGGGACGATGGCCGCGCAGACCCCGACCGGCTCGCGGCGCAGGTAGTTGTGGCTGGGCCCGGGGGCGACGGTGAACGGCAGGGGCAGCTCGGCCGGGAGCCGGGTGGCGAGCTCGGCGTAGGTCCGGAAGGTGAACGCCGCCCCGGCGACATCGGAGGACCTGGTCTTGCGGATGGTCCCGCCGGCGTCGCGGACCTCCAGGTCGACCAGGCGGGGGGCCTGCTCCTTGAGCCTGGCCGCGACCGCCTGGAGCACGGCCGCCCGCCGCTCCGGCCTGAGGCCCGACCAGCGGCCGTCCTCGAAGGCGGCCCGGGCGGCGGCCACGGCCCGGTCGACGTCGGCCTGGCCGGCCCTGGCCACGGTGGCGTGGGCCTGGCCGGTGGAGGGATCGAAGGTCTCGAAGGTCTCGCCGCTGGCGGCATCCACCGACCGGCCGTCGATCCAGAGCTGGTAGTCGGCGGCCATGTCAGGCCCCCTGGAAGGTCGGGGGCCGCTTGTCCAGGAAGGCGGCGACGCCCTCGGCGTGGTCCTTGGTCTGGCCGGAGGCGACCTGGGCCGCGGCCTCGCCGGCCAGCGCCTCGTCCAGGCCGACCTGGAGGTGGTCGCGGAGCAGGGCCTTGGCCCGGCCGAGGGCCAGGGTCGGCCCGGCGGCCAGGGCGGCCACGGCCGCCTCGGCCTCGCCCGAGAACTCCGCGGCCGGCCAGACCCGGTTGACCAGCCCGAAGGCGAGCGCCTGGTCGGCCTCGACCCAGTCGCCGAGCAGGGCCATCTCCAGGGCCCGGGACAGGCCGACCAGCCGCGGCAGGTGCCAGGTCGACCCGGCGTCGGGGACCAGCGCGATGCCGGAGAAGGCCAGCCGCCAGCGGGCCGCGCTGCTGGCCAGTCTGAGATCACAGGCCAGGGCGAGCGACACCCCGGCCCCGGCCGCGACCCCGTTGACCACGGCCACGGTCGGCTTGGGCATGCCGGCCAGCAGCCGGCAGATGGGCGCGTAGTGCCGCTCCAGGGCGGCGGCCAGGTCGGGCGCCCGCCCCTCGCGGTAGCCCTGCTCGAGCTCGCGCACGTCCTGGCCGACGCAGAACGCCCGGCCGCTCCCGGTCAGGGCCACCGCCCGCACGCGCTCGTCCTCGGCGGCCTCGCCCAGGGCGGCGACCAGCGCCTCCTTGGTCGGGTCGTCGAGGGCGTTGAGGGCGTCGGGCCGGTCGAGCGTGATCCAGGTCGCCGCCCCCTGGCGGCGGACGTCGAGACTCATGGGCGGGCTCCTTCGTCCGCGGCTGATCGGGTCAGCCTACTCGACCGTCGCGAACCTCAGCCGCCGAAGTCGCCCCCGCCGAAGTCGCCGCCGCCGAAGTCGCCGCCGCCCCAGTCGCCACCCCCGCCGACGTCGCCGCCGCCGCCGCCCCAGTCGCCGCCGCCGCCGTCGCCTCCGCCCCCGCCGGCGTCGCCGCTGTCGCCGCCCGCGTAGACCGGGTAGCCGCCCCAGCCGCCGCCGAGCCAGCTGCCCAGCAGCAGGCCGCTGAACAGCCCGCCCATGGGGAAGCCGCCGAAGTAGCCGCCGGCCCAGGGGCCGTAGTAGCCGGGTGCGTTCCAGTAGGGGGTCATCCGGCCGCCGGCCCCGGCCAGGACCTGGCGTGACTCCGGCTCCAGGCCCTCGTGGACCCGCTGGGCGTCGGCCGCGCAGGCCGGGACCATGCGGGGGGCGCCGTCGGGGGGCGCCCACTCGACGTCCTCCACCGAGGGGCCGTGACGGGGGTCGAAGAAGCACGGCGGCCGGCGCTCGGGGACCGGCCGGCCCTCCAGGATGGCCTTGGTCGCCGACATCTCGTACCGGCCGGCCTCCAGGGCCGCGCTCATCGGGGCCAGGTCCTCGGTGCGCCCGGCCCGGTCCAGGGCGTCCGCCGCCTTCTGGTACTGGTCGACGGCCTCGGTGTAGTGGCGCACGGCCTCGGGGTCGGCGTCGGGCATGCTGGTGTCCAGGTCGAGGGCGCGGATGTCGTCGCCCAGGGCGACCAGGTCCTCCTGGGCGACCTGCTTGACCTCCTCCAGCTGCCGGCGCCGCTCGGCCTCCCGTTCCCGCCGGCGCCGCCTGGACCCGAGGATCAGCGCGCCCCCGCCGACCACCAGCAGCGCGAGCACCGCGATGGTGCCGATCCCGACGCCGCCGCCACCGCCGGACTGGTCGGCCGGTTCCCCACGGGCGGCCGCGGCCACCCCGTCGACCCACTGGAGCACGGCCGCCTGGGGGTCGTTCTTGTGATCGTCCACGGCCTTGCTGGCCAGCGCGCTGGCCTCGCCCTTGGGGAGGGTGTTGCCGTAGGTGCCCGCGGCCCACTGGTCGCCGCTGACGACCATGTAGGTGCCGTCCCGCTTGAGCTCGTTGGCGATCGCCTTGCCCAGCTCGGTCGTGCTGCCGCCATAGCCGCTGCGGGCCGACTCGGGCAGGACCGCGATGTAGATCGGGGTGCCGGCGTCGAGCACGTGATCCCGGACCTGGTCGGCGTTGATCTTCGCCTCGGCGTCAGGGTCGACGTACACCGGGCTCTGCCTGAGCTGTTCCGCGACCTCGGCCACGGTGGCCTGCGCCGCCGCCGGGCCCGCGGCCAGGACCGCCAGGGCCAGCGCGGCCAGGACCGCGCCGAGCCAACGCCGCGTCTGCGGCCGGCGACCGTGGGCCGGCCTACTGGTCCTCATCGGGATCCTCCTGGATCGTGATGGTGCCGCTGTCCGACTCCCGCTCTCCCGTGATAGCACCACCGCTGTCGAGCACGCCCGTGTCGGCGTAGGAGACCGGCAGGTAGCCGTAGCCGCCTCCGGAGGTGTTGCGGCCGCCCACGAAGCCGTCGTCGAGGGCGTTGCCCAGCGGGAACCCGGCCACCAGGTCGGCGGCCGCCCCGCCGAAGTAGCCGCCGAACCACGACTCGAAGTACGGCGGCGCGTTGTAGAAGGGCACCCGGCGCAGGCCGGTGCGGACCTTGCGCGGCTGCGGCTGGACGCCGTTGGCGATCTGGCGCATGCAGGCCGCGCAGACCGGCACCGGCCGGGGCGGGCCGCCAGGGGCGTCCCAGCCGACGTCGTTGACCGACGGCCCGTGACGGGTGTCGAAGAAGCAGGGCGGCCGCCGCCGCAGCGGGCCGCCCCCCTCGAACATGGCCCTGGCCGAGGCCATGGCGAACCGGCCTGACTCGAGCGCGGTGCTCACCCGGGCCAGGTCCTCGGGGTTCTTGGCCTGCTCGAACTCCTGCTCGGCCCGCTCCAGGTACTCGTACGCCTTGGTGTACTGGCTGACCGCCTGGGGGTTGCCGGCCTCGCCGGCCTGGAGGTCGACGTCGAGGCCGCGCAGGTCGTCGCCGAGGGCCGTGAGGTCCTCCTGGGAGACCGCCTTGGCCTCGCTCAGCTCGTTCCCGACCCGGACGGTCCGCCGCTGCGAGCGGTTCTCCAGGGTCAGCGCGAGCAGGACGGCCACGGTGACCACGCCGGCGATGGCGAGCAGGACCACCAGCACGGTGTTGCCGTCGGGGTCCTCGCCGGGGGGAGGCTGCGGGGGCGGGGTGGTGGCCGGCGGCCGGCCGGCGGCCTTCTCCGCCCGCCCGATGAAGTCCGTGGTCGCCGCGGCCAGCTCCGGGTGCTGGCCGAAGGCGGCCCTGGCCTGGGTGGCGGCAACGCCCTTGGCCAGGGTGTCGCTGCCCGCACCCTCCTGGCCGCCGGCCACCACCAGGTAGGTGCCCGGGCGGCCGACCGCGGCCGCGACCTGGCCGGCCAGCCGGTTGACGTCGCCGCCGGCCTCGCGGCGGGCCTGGCCGGGCAGGACGGCCACGAACACGGGCGTGCCGGCGATGGCCAGCCGGGCCCGGACCTGCTCGGCCTCGGGCGCGGTCAGGGTCGGCCGGGCCGACGCGTTCACGTACAGCGGGTCGTCGCGCAGGCTCCCGGCCGTGCGGTCCACCCACGGACCGGCCGAGGCCGGTGCGGCCAGCCCGACCAGCAGGCACAGGACCAGCCCGGCCAGGACCGGCACCCGTCGGGACATGTCACCTCGCTAGCTGGACGGTTCCAGTGGCCGCCACGCTGAACTCGTGTCGGCGCTCTCCGACCATTCTGGGCCATCATGGCGCGGTCCGGCAGGGTGATCGAGGTGGGCGGCGTGGACTGGCACCGACTGGGGGACGGCGACAGCGAGGCGGGCCGGCAGGCCGGCGTGCTCGACCTGCTCCGGCGGGCCCAGCGGGAGCTGGGCGGCGGCCCCCTGACCGGCACCCGGTTCCTGTACCACGTGCGCGACATGCTGGCCGCGACCCGCGAGATCGAGGCCGCCGTCCGTGGCCACGACACCACCGTGTTCGTCGGCTTCCAGCGGGCCGACAAGCTCGCCGGTGAGGCCGCCACCTACCGCGACCTGGTGGCGGCGGGGGTCCGGGTGACCGCCTTCGGCACCGGCGAGCCCGGGGAGCCGACCGGGGTGGCCTGGGTGCGGCTCCCCGAGGACCAGGCCGCCCTCCAGAACCAGTGGCTGCTGGTCGCCGAGCAACCCGAGCCGATCGCGTTCGTCGGCTTCGAGACCTCCGAGCCGGACCACTTCGGCCTGGCCCGGGTCTCCGACCCCGCGCGGACCTTCACCGGGTTCGTGACCGCCGACCGGCGACTGGTCCGGGCCATCGCCGAGCACCTGGAGGCGATCGGCCGGCCCTGACCAACCAACCCATCTCCCCGAGACCATCGGCACGGCCGTGAGCGAACGCAGAGGAAGGAAACGAGTGGAGCAGGGCGCCGGCTCGAACCTGGGGGCGCGCCTCGCCGCCGGCGAGGAGGGGGCGATCAACGAGTGCTATGCCGCCCTCGGCCCCATGGTCCTCGGCTACCTGCGCCGCTTCGTGGCCCGCGACGACGCCGAGGATGTGCTGCAGCGTGTGTTCTACGAGGTCTGGCGGAACCGGGATCGCTACGATCCCAGCCGCAGCCTCGAGGCGTGGGTGCTCGGGATCGCCCGCAAGCGGGCCATCGACCAGCTCCGCCGCCGGCACGCCAACGTCGTGCCGATCGACGAGCTGCGCGACATCGCCGGGGACGACGGCCGCGAGCTGGCCGAGCGCTACGCCCGGGCCGGGGAGGTCCGGTCCGCGCTGGCCCGCCTGCCCAAGGAGCAGCGCGAGGTCCTCACCCTGGCCTACTTCGGCGAGCTCACCCAGACCGAGATCGCCGACCGCCTCGGGGTGCCGCTGGGCACGGTCAAGGCGCGAGCCTTCCGCGGCCTGCGCCGCCTGGCCGACCTCCTGGGCGCCTGCGCCTGACCGGCGGGCTCAGAGCCGGTCGAGCCTGGCGGCCAGGATGAAGTCGTTGTCGGTGAGGCCGCCGGCGGCGTGGGTGGTGAGGGTGACCGCGACCCGGCCCCAGCCGAGCTCGATGTCGGGGTGGTGGCCCTCCGACTCGGCCAGCAGGGCCAGGCGGGCGACGAAGCCGAAGGCGTCCCGGAAGTTGCGGAAGCGCAGCTCGCGCCGCAGCCGCAGGGAGCCGTCCCTGGCCCAGGACGGGTCGAGCTGCGCCTCCAGCTCGACCGCCCGTTCCTCGTCGATGGGCGGCGTCCCGGGCGCGCAGGCCTCGCAGTGGCGGCTGGCCAGCTCCTGGGTCATGGACCGCATCCTCCTCCGGCCGCGGGTGCCGTTCAAGCTGGGGATATCCGCTGGCGGGGTGACGGGGGCGGCTGGGACACTGGCCGCATGAGCGACGTCCTCCGCGCCCGCGGGCTCTTGAAGACGTACCGCCGCGGCCGGGCCGTCGACGGCGTCGACCTGACCGTGCGCCGGGGCGAGCGGGTCGCCCTGCTCGGGCCCAACGGGGCCGGCAAGACCACCACCCTGCTGATGTGCCTGGGCGTGGTCGAGCCGGACGGCGGCACGGTCGAGATCACCGGCCACCGCCTGCCCAGGGGCCGCAGCGCGGCCATGGCCCAGGTCGGCTTCGCGGCCGGCTACCTGCCCCTGCCCGAGCGCCTCCGGGTGGGGGAGTTCCTGCGCATGTTCGGCCAGCTCTATGGGCTGGCCGACCCGGACGCCCAGGCGCTGCGCGGCCTCGAGCGCTTCGGCATCCCCCAGCTGGCCGAGGCCATGGGCACCGAGCTGTCCTCGGGCCAGAAGACCCTGGTCGGCATCGTCAAGGCCACCATGCACGACCCCGAGCTGCTGGTCCTGGACGAGCCGACGGCCAGCCTCGACCCGGACGTGGCCCTGCGGGTCCGCACCGGCCTGGCCACCCTGTGCGACGAGCGGGGCACGGCCCTGCTGGTCACCAGCCACAACATGGTCGAGGTGGAGCGGATCGCCGAGCGGGTCGTGTTCCTGTCCGCCGGCCGGGTGGTCGCCGACGGCCCGCCGCTCGAGGTCGCGGCCCGCTTCGGCCGCGACGACCTGGAGGCGGTCTTCCTGCACCTGGCCTCCGCCCGCCAGGCCAGCGAGCACACCGAGGGGCCGCGGCCGTGACCGCCCAGGGGTTCCCGACGGTGGGGCCGGTCCGGGTGTCGCGGGAGCTGGCCCCCTGGCTGCGCATCTGGGCGGTGGCCCGGCGCCACGCCTATGTGCTGGTGCGCAGCCCGCACCGGCTGTTCGACGTCACCGTGTGGCCGATCGTGGACACGGTGCTGTTCGGCTCCCTCGGGGTGTTCTTCGTCCGCCAGGGCGGGCCGAGCTCGCCCGGCCAGGCCGGGGTCGCCTACCTGCTGTCCGGGATCGTGCTCTGGCACGTCGTGTACCAGGCCCAGATCGCCGTCTCGACCGGCTTCATGGAGGAGACCTGGTCGCGCAACCTGCTCAACCTGATGGTGACGCCGCTGCGGGAGCTGGAGCTGGTCGCCGGCATCGCCCTGTTCGGGCTGGCCAAGCTGGTCATGGGTGTCGGGGTGGTGGCCCTGGCCGCCTGGGCCCTCTACGCCTTCGACGTGACCGCCCTCGGGCTCGGGCTGGTCCCGGTGATGGCCGTCCTGCTCGCGGGCGGGTGGGCGATCGCCCTGCTGGTGATCGGCCTGATGCTCCGCTTCGGCAACGGGGCCGAGGCGCTGGCCTGGGGCATCATGTTCCTGGTGATGCCGCTCGGGGGCGTCTTCTACCCGGTCGAGGCCCTCCCCGGGTTCATCAGGCCCATCTCGGAGTTGCTGCCCACCACCCACGCCTTCGCCGCCGGCCGCGACCTGATCGACGGCGGCCCGATGCCCTGGGGCGAGCTCGCCCTGGCCGCCGTCGGCACCCTGGTCGCCGTGGCCGGGGCCCTCGCCTTCCTCGCCTGGATGCTGCGCGTGTTCCGCCGCCGCGGGTACGTGACCCGCTACAGCTGACGGAGGCCCAGCCGGCGGGGGGCGCGGCCCCTTGGGCGGCTGCCGGGGCCGGGCAACCAAACGGTCAGCCAGAGGGGCGGCGGCGGCCGAAGAGGCGGCGGAAGAAGTTGGCGATGGCCTGGCCCCAGGCGCGCAGGCGGCCCTTGATCACGGTGCCGACCAGGCTGCCGGCGTCCAGCTCCTTGGCCGACCGGGGCACCGGGGTCGCCGCGGGCCGGGGGGCGGGGGTGGCCGCCGGGGCCGACGGGGTGGCCGCCGGGCCTGCGGTCGAGGCCGGGGCCGTGGGTGCCTGGGCCGCGGCCGGGCTGGCCGGCACGTCCGCGG
>Ga0307302_10000886_pt1 | contig 13184 bp, 10 predicted proteins | sample ER_DNA_183_FD_194490 | JGI IMG/M metagenome (GOLD analysis project Ga0307302, IMG submission 194490) | Bulk soil microbial communities from the East River watershed near Crested Butte, Colorado, United States - ER_DNA_183 | ecosystem: Environmental > Terrestrial > Soil > Floodplain | place...
CAAGGCCTTGTGATCCTGGGCAGGACATACCTGAGGATCGGATAGACAAGACCCTCAGCGATCCTGTCGAGTTCCTTCCAGTCGTCGGCAGTGAGGGAAGGATTCTCCGACCGCCGCGACCGGCGATTCCCCTGCTTGTCCCACGCATAAAGCCAACCCGACACCCTGCCGGGGTAACGGTGCATGAATACCATCTGCCGCAACGGCAGCGGGCTGCCGGCCGTCACCGGCGGCCTGAAGTCTTCGAACTTGTACCGGCTGGTGAAGCCGTAGCGACCGTCGATATCGAACCATGGGTCTTGGAAATGGTTCATGATCGCGCCGAGCAGCACGAGCATCTCGTCGTCGCTCGTGGGGTACTGCGAGGTGCGCTCCTTGAGCGCAGCTCGGTGCTCGGCGAGGAACTGGGCCGGGGTCACTCCTGCCGGTGCCACGTCGACGTCCATGGTGGACGGCGCCGGGGGCGCTACCGGTGGCGGGCTGGCCGCGCGGCGCTCCAGCTCGGGCACGACGAGCTTGTCGCGGATCTTGAGCCAGTCCTTGATCAACGGCCGGTCGTTCTCGTCCTCCGGGTTGAGCCGCCGGTTACCGACCTCGGGATGGGCGATCGCGAAGACGATGTCCGTGAGCTTGTTCTTGTCGCGGATGCCGGCTGCGATGAGCCGCTCCACGAATGCCGTGGCCTTGGCCGGGGCCGCGCCGCCCACGACGTCGAGCAGCCACACGGCTATGGCCTGGGCGATGCCGACCGCCTGCGGGATGGCGTCCATCACGGAGTCGAGGAACCCCTCGCTGGCCACTGGTTCCTCGGTGGCGGCGAGCTCCGTCGCTTGCGCTTCGCCGCCCTCGTCGGCGTCGCGTTCGGCCCACGGCGCCTCCCCGCCATCGCCGACCGGCAACTCGAGCTCGGACTCCCCGCCCGCGCCCAGGCGTTGCTGCCGGTAGGCGTCGATCTCGGCGATGGCGAGTCGATGTCGCTCCGTCGGTGCTCCGAAGTAGGTCCACCGGGCCCACCTGCCACGGACGTCGACGTGCGCGTAGCTGTCGGCGATGCCGACGCCGATGTTCGGGCCGCACGCGTCGAGCGCCGCCTTGGCGATCTCCATCCCGCTCATGCCGGCGATCCGGACATCGGCGGCCTGGCCGCTGGAGTGACGGCTCTTCGTCGGGTCCTTCTTGTACTTCTCCCTGTAGAGCTTGTCGTTGTAGCCGTACGGCCGGTAGCTCGAGGTGATGTTCACCGGCCTCCTGACCGAGTCGCGGAGCTTCTGCAGGCAGCGGACGAGCTCTGGGTCGATGCGCGCCTTGCTGAAGCTCGTCCCACCACTGCGCGCCAGCTCGCCGACGGTGAAGTTCGTCGACAGGAGGGTCGAGCGAACCGGCTCGCCCGTGTCGAGCAGCGGGTTGCCGGTCGCCGAGGGGTCGTAGTGCTCCTCCCCCACTCCCGTCGGGCCCGAGACCACCCGGAGCCTCGCGCCGCTCGGGAAGGTCACGGTTGCGCCGGTCTCCTCCTCGAAGACGGGCTCGGGCGAGGAGGCGTACTCGAGAAACGCCTCCGCCTCGCCCAACTCGACCTCACCGGACTCGGCCCCCTCCTCGTCCTCGGCCTCGCGGGCCGTCGCCGGTTCGGTGTAGGCGTCGGGGACGTCGGCGGAGGCGTCGGCGAGCACGCGCCAGCCGTAGTTGCTCGGGATCTGGAAGTGGTCGTACCTGCTGGCCTCGACGCGGTACCACGGCGCCAGTGCAGGATCGAGCTCGGAGGAGATCGCCTTGCCCAGCTTGCGGCTGTGGGTCCTGGTGCCATCCCTGAGCCGATCCTGGTAGAAGACCCGCAGCGCCCCGCCACGCGTCGACATGTACTCCCTGGCCGACGGCCCTCCCGTCGCCGCGAGCGCGGCGCGGTCCTGTCGGATGCGCTTGCGAGCCCACTTCGCCAGCGCTTCCGCGTCCTGGTAGAGCGCGTCGAAGACGTGGACCTGATGTGGGTCGTGCTGCGGGTCCTGGTAGCTGAGGATCCGGAGCAGCGCCGCGCCGCCGCCGGAATGCGCCGTGAGGATCAGCCGGCCAACCCGCGGTGCCGCCCCGCCCACTTGGGCGGCGAAGCGATCGAGGGAGAAGCGCACGAGTTCGGGGAGACCGTCCTTGGTGAGGAGCCTGGGGAACGTGATCACGTTGTAGGGGCCGTGCTTCTGCTTCACGCCCGTGTCGTTCCCCCTGGGAAGGACGGTGAGGGTCGGGCGCGACCGGCCCGGGCCCGTCGCGCCCCCGACCGGCGCGAGATCCAGGCCGCTGACGGGCTTGATGTCGCAGTCCAGGCGCATCCCGGCGTACCAGTAGCCGTGCAGGTGGACGACGACGTCGATCACCTCGGGCGCCGACGGGACGTTCCACCGCAGGATCAGATCGGGCGGCCTGCCGCGATGGCCCGCCAGCAGCGGCACGCGCGGGACCTCCAGCTCGCCTGGAGGGCCGGCGGGCGCGGCGGCCTCCTCCTCCGTCTGCTGGAGCTCGTCCGCGAACGGCGATGCCAGCGCGGCGTACGGCGACTCGACCTCCGTGAACGGCGGGTGCGGCTCGACCAGCGGAGACACCAGGCTGTGGTTCAGCCCTTCGGACGCGAGCGATTCGGTGGTCATGACGGCTTCGCGCTCAGCCTTGCCCCGTTGGACGTCGCCGCCGCAGGCGCCGGGGTCTGGGGCGTCGGGATCCGCAGCGGCTGGGCGCTCAGCGTCCCGCTCACGGTCCCGGGCGGGCGGTCCTTGACCCGGTCGCCGGTGGCCGACTGCCAGAGGTCGATGATCCTGTTCATGTCCTGCAGCAACTGGGCGTTGACGCCGCCGGCCAGCGGCACGAACAGGGTCTCCGCCTCCTCGCCGGTGTCGAACTTCCCGGCCTCGATGGCCCGCAGCATCGCCGACATGAGGTCGGCGAGCTCGAACAGCTCTCGCGACCGAGCGGCCGGTTGCATGCCCACCCGCTGGGCGATCTTCGCCAACCGGTCGGCGGCGTTGGTGGCGTCGGCCTTCAGGTCCACCACGATGGGAGTGTCGGACTCGAGCGTCAGGTGGAACCAGCTCATGGTGGAGACGTGCACGAACTCCTCGCGTGCGAGCTGCCCCCCGCGGCGACGCATGTTCATCATGTCCTTGAGCGCGTTGCACAGGAACGCGACGTACTCCTTGTCGGTCGCGTTGGGGCCGCTCTCGTTGCGCGCGTTCTCGATGCCGAGCCACACCTGCCGCAAGAGCTCGGTCCACTTCTCGCGGAACCCGGTGTTCACGCCGCTTCCCGTGTCGGATTTCCAGGCCTGCTCGCCGCCGTCCCGCGGTCCGACCCATCGAGCGGGCACAGGGTGGGGTAGGTCCATGCCGAACATGCGCCACATGCAGTTGCGTCGGTTGATCCTGTCGTCCGGTCGGATCTCGCTCACGGCGCCGCTGATGGAGAACAGCGGCGGGTCACGGAAGAACAGCTCCTCGGTGGCCCGGACCCAGCGCAGCCCGCCCGCGGAGAGGGTGTCGAGCGTCTCCCCAACGAGGAGCCGCCGTAGCACCTCCGCCATCACCTCGAACACGCCGGTCGACTCGATCACGTAGGCGTAGCTGAGGTGGTGCCACGCCAGCCCGATGTTCTGGACCTGGAACACCTTGTCGCTGTACACATCGGGGTTCGTCAGCAGCACACCGGAGGGAACGATATCCGGTGTTGTTGCGAGGGCCGGTTTGGGGAGGTTGAGGGTCTCCACGACATCGGTCGAGCCGAGGAACGGCTCGGGCTTGGAGGGATCACCGAAGGCCGGGATGGTCCTGGCCGCGTCCCAGGCTTCGTCGAGCCACCGGCTCAGCTGGATCGGGTGGATGAGGAAGACGTCGTTCCGATCGCGGCCGGGGGTGGTCGCGAGCAGCTGGGCGAGATTCCTGAACATGAGAGCCTCCGATCGGCCCGTCAGGTGGCCGAGGCGTCAGCTGGCAGCCGCACCATCCGAGGGCCGAGGCGGATCGGCTCACCAGCTCTGTTGAGCAGTTCGAGTCGAGCGATGTCCTTGTCCTTCGTCTCGACCAGGGTCACGGTCACGGTCTTGTCCGCGCCTCCACCCCTTCTCAAGCTGAAAAGCTCCGGGCGCGCGGCGCCGACCGCCTGCACCGAGACCGTCGCAGCGTCATGGGGGACGGCATGGATCTCGATCTGGTCGTATCCGTTGCTCCTGAAGCGGCGGGCGCTCACGGTAAGGTTCTCGGAGTCCGCGCGACCGACCAGCGCGCCGAGGACCCGGTAGTCCAAGATCGTGCGTTGTTGCCTCACCGAGGCATGTCGTTCACCGGGTCGGGGGTGGCCGTGGTCGCGGTCGAAGCCTCCAGCCTGCTGGGCGGCTTGCAGCTCGGCCGTGTTCTTGGCGAGAGCTTTGGCGATGTCGCCGAGGGCCGCGACGACGTCCTTGAGGGTGGGGTCGGATGGCGGGGCGGGCTTTCCAGCTTTTCCGTCAGGCATGCGGATCACCTCTCGGGTGGTGGATCAGGCAACCCGAACCGTTGGTTCGGGGGACAGGCGAGCCAGCCAGTCCCGTAACGCTTGGCGGTGCGCGGTGGCGTTGGTGGGTTGGAGCATCGGTCGGGTCGAGAGCCAGGCCAGGATGGCCAGCGGCTCTCGACGGGCCAGGTACTGCGAGGTCAGCAGGGAGGGGCCGGCCTGCCGTGCCAGCGCGTCCAGTGCCGCCGGGGAGACACGGGACGGGTCGGCAACTGCGTGCAGCGGCTGGCCCCCGAACGCGGCCATCGGCCGGCGTGTGCACACCTGCACGATGTCGTCGAGCGCGGCGACGCTCAGCCGCGCCAACGGCCCGACGTCCGCCGGCGCATTGTCAGGGGGATGGCGATGCGCCCAGGCCGCGGCGAGATCGTCCCACGGGCCCGCACCGAACCAGCTCTGGCACAGCGCCGCGTTGAACATCACCCGGATCCATGGGATCGGGTGCGGGTCGCGAGCGATCATCCGGTAGACCTCAGCGGTGGTGCCGTCGACCACGTTGGCCAGCGCCGGCAGCGGCGCCCACCCGGTCTGGGCGAACGCGTGCACGTCGCCGGCCACCTCGCTGGCCCAGCCGCGCCAGGTCTCGGCCAGCTCCCGTGACCGGGGCGCCAGCACCTCCGCCAGCGCATCGCCGAGCTCGGCGTTCCAGCCGGTCAGATGGGCGACCTGGTGGCCGGTCTCGTGCAGCAGCGCCGTGGGGTGGCTGAGGTTGTGCCGGGTGAGCTTGATCGCGGCGACGGGCGACAGACTGGTCCGGTCCCACAGGCGCACGTCGGCGCGGATGATGGCGGCTCCCAGTCCCTTGTCGAGATAGACGATCGCGGGCGGGACGGCGATGCCGAGTCGACGCAGGATCAGGTCGAGGCTGTCTCCGGCGATCACGTCGAGGCCACGCAGGACCGCCGCCAGCACGGGATTGGTGCGCGAGCCGACGGCGTCGCCGTAGAAGTCGAGGATCGTCTCCACCTGGAGGTAGTGCCGACGGAGCTTCAGCACGCGTCGGCGCACGTTCTCGGGGTCCTGTCCTTGCGCCAGCGCCGCGGAGCAGGACGCGGCTTCGAGCGACAGCTCCGCGACCGCCGCCGTCAGGCGATCGCGGACCCGCATCCGCAGGTACTCCTCCAAGCCGGCCCAGGCGGCGGGGGACGCGACGATGTCCAGGTCGGCCAGCGCCTCGGATGCGAACCGCCAGTGGGCGATCTCCGCGGCGAGTTGTGCCGTACTGGGATCGGTCGTGGCCGGCGGCTCAGTCATACCGGAATCCTGGCCGGATGGTGAGGGTCGGCGTCCCGGGCGTGCCGGTCTGGAGTCCCGCGCGATCCGTGAAGGGGAAGGCGAACGTCAGCGTGATACCGGACGCCGGGTCCTGGGCGGCCTTGCCAAGCGCGACTCCGGCCGCGGGAAGCTCCTTCGACACCGCGGTGATCATGGCTTCGGCCAGAGACTCGGCCAGCGCCCGTCGACGGTCCGCCGTCAGAGGCGTGGTCAGCGCGCGCAGTCGAGCGAGCCGGTGGGCGATCGCGCGCCGCGCGTCGTCGCCCAGCAGACGACGCAGCGTGGCCACCACCTGGGTATGTGCCCGTTGGTCGAGCTGCGTCGCGATCGCATGTGCCGCCCGCTCGCCGATGCGCAGGTGGACGCGGAGCACCGGCGTGGACGAGGACAGGTCGAGCCGGAGACCCAGACGCCGTACCCGCCGGTGCGGCCGGGTGTGGCCGGTCGCGACGACCCGGAAGTAGCGCTGACCCGGGGAGACGAGCTTGCCGCGCCCGCTGGCCTCGATACGCCGACCGAGCGCCGGCGCGCGCAGCAGCAGGCCTGCCGCTTCAGGAGTCAGCTCGCCGTACTCAGCCGTTGGGATCGCCTCGGGAGCTCCCTGGTCGCGCTCGCCAGCGGCCAGGTGCCCGAGGTGGGTTCCTGGGATGGCCTCGAACAACTGCACTTCGGCCTCGGCGGGCCAGGCTCTGACGCCGTCCTCGAGCAGACGATCCTCGAGCGTCTCGCCGTCGGTGAACACGATCGTGCGCGCGATGGGTCGGCTCAGTTGCACCCGGATGGGCTGGCTGTAGGCGCGATAGCGGAAGTGTGGACGCGCGTACCTGGGCATCATGATCCAGCCCCCGCGCTCGGCCTCCTCCTCCCCGGCCTCGAGGTCGTCGCGGAGGACGTGACGGGGCAGGTAGCGAGCTGCCGCCTCCGTGAACGCCTCCTGGACCTCGGCACCCAACCGCAGGTCATCGGCCAGCGACTCCGGGTCGAGCGAGAGCACCTGACGAACGGTCTCCTCGAGGGTCGAGACCATTGCCTCGGTTCCCAACGTCGCCGGGTCCTCGTGCTCGAGGCCCAAGAGCTTCATGCCGGCGCCGGCGATGTGCGGAGCCAGCGAACTGGCAGCCTGCTGGCCGACGAACGGAGCGATGAAGGTCGCGAGCGGACCAGCGAGCATCCGCCTGATCCTGTCCTTCCCGATCAGCCCTGCGGCCGTCCTGATGAGCGGCATCGCGGCCATGACGACGGGGATGAACTGCTCGACCTGGACCACTGGAGGCTCGCCGGGGGTCGCCCGTGCGAGCTCCTCCGCCAGGCGGGCGCGGGCGACGTCCAGCGACGCCACCGGATTCTCGGTCGACGTGCGGGCCGCCTCATCAGCGGCGGACAACAGCTGGTCGATCGTCGCCTCGTTGGTGGCGGTGAGCGCCTCGGCGAGCTGCCGGTCGAAGTCCTCGGTGAGCTCGCTGGCGGTTCCCGTGGTCGGGTGGCCGAGCTTGCTGGCCAACGCCATCGCGGGACCACGCAATGACGGCGGCAGTCGGTGGAGTGCGGTGTTGACGACCTTTCTGACCAGGGGCTCGACGAGCTTCCGCAGGATGCCGGTGAGTTGACCCAGTCCGGTGAACTTGCCGAGGACGTTGAGGCCCGTGCTGACTGCCTGCTTCACCTTGTTGAGGATCCCGCCGAGGAACTGCTCGCTCGCCGGGCTGAGTGGGTCGCTCAGGGCCTCCGCGGCGGCGAGGTCGATCTCGCTGGCGGTGATGGATGCTGGTGCGCGGTCGGCGAAGGTCACCTCGAGGTGCTCGAACAGACGCTGGGCCTCAGCGGTGAGGCGCGACGCCCAGGCGTCCACCTGGGCAGAGCCGCTCTCGGACTCCGAGCTCCACGGGGACGAGAGTTGCAGCGCGGCCGCCTCGTCGACCAGCGCCTCCACGGCCTCCTCGAACGTCTCGTCCTCGAGCTCACCGAGCAGTCGTTCGAGGAGCTGCTCCTCGTCCGAGCCTCCCGCGGCGAGCGCCTCTGCGAACGGGGACACCAGCCCGGGCATGGGGGCCTCGCGCAGGGACGACGGGGCCGACGCATCGGCGAGGAATCCACTGCCGAGGAAGGGCGAGGCCAAGGGTGCGGACGAGGTGCCTGCACCGTTGAGGAGCTCTCCCTCAAGCGCTTCGGTGACGACCGGATCCATGACAACCTCCAGGAACGGTTGGAGGTCACGCTAGGCAGCGATCGTCACCGGGGCGTCTCCGGTTCGTTTCGGAGCCGGTCGTGGGCCGTGTTGCGGATGGACACCACGTGGCTAGTAGGACCCTGTCAGGTTGGTGCGCGTGGTCGTCCGGTGTCGTGACCAGGTAGGGTTGGCCCCCATGTCGACAACAAGGGGGGGCCATGCGGCCTGAGGCAAAGTCACTCGATGAGGGCGCGGTGCGGCCAGTCGAACGAGGCATCGTGCAGGTGGTGGAGCTGGAGGGGGCCACCCTGATGCGCACCACCTTCGAGCCGGGCTGGCGCTGGTCGGAGTGCGTCAAGCCCATCGTCGGCGGCGAGAGCTGCCAGGTCCATCACGTGGGCTACGCCATCTCGGGGCGCCTGCACGCCAGGATGGACACGGGCGAGGAGCTGGAGTGCGGACCTGGGGACGCGATCCAGATCCCGCCTGGCCACGACGCCTGGGTGGTGGGCGATGAGCCCTACGTCGGCGTGGACTTCACCGGCGGGGACACCTACGCCAAGGTGTAACTGAGCAGCTTGGAGGGGTCGGGTCGGAGGGTCGCCCCGGCACCTCGCACCCTATCCTCAATCCGAAGCGACCTGCAGGAACGCTGGTCGGCACAGCGGTGGGCGGACAACGGGGTGAGCGGACCGGGTCACGCCTGGTTGGCGATTGCCTTGGCGAACAGCTCCAGGATGGCGGTCCAGCCGCCGCCGCCGCGGACCGTGTCGTGGATCGCCTGGCCGCCGGCGAGCCGGTCAAGGAGCCGATGTTCCAGCTCGACGGTGGTCTGCCCGGGTCCCTCGGCGGTGAACCGCACCTCGATCTCGCTGGCGTGCTCGGGATCAGCGTCGTACTGCCATTGGCCGTTGATCTGCCAGGTGACCACCAGCCGGTGCGGTGGCTCCCAGGCCAGCACCCGACCCCAGTCGCACTCGCTGCCGTCAACGCCTTGTTCGTACCACCGTCCGCCCGCATGCGGTTCCAGGACGGCCGCCGCCATCTCGGCCTGGCCGATGTGGTACTCGGACGGCCACCAGGTACCAAACGAGTCGGTGAAGACCTGGAACGCGCGGTCGACGGGCACGGCGACGGTGACCGTGCCACGCAGCGGTGGGATCGTGGATGCGGTGCTCATCGGTCCTCCTGTTCGGGGTCGACGGGGGCCGCCTCGGCGGCCTTGTGAAACGCCGTGAGCGCCTGGTCCCAGACACCGTCCAGGTAGGCGCGCAGGGCGGTCACGCCATCGGGGTTGAGCCGGTAGACGCGGCGCGTGCCCTCGGGGCGGCTGACGACCAGGCCGCCGTCTTTGAGCACGCGAAGGTGCTGGGACACCGCCGGCCGGCTGATCGGCAGCTGCTGGGCCAGCTCACCCACCGAGCACGGGCGTCGAGCCAGCAGCTCGAAGATCGCGCGTCGGGTCGGGTCACCGAGCAGACCCAGACCGGCAACTCCGTAAGTGTCCACGAACCGTAAGTTACTACTAACCGAGGACCAGCGCAAGAGTTCGGTCGAATACGAACCTGCCGCTACTCAACTTATCAATTGTCTACTAGAGTACCGTGCTGGGAGGACTGGAATGGCGGATCGGACGGCCAAGACGGCGTTGTTCGACGAGTTTGCCCGGGCCGCCAAGGCCCTGGCCAGCGGCCGACGCATCGAGCTGCTGGACGTGCTGGCCAACGGCGAACGCACCGTCGAGGCCCTCGCCGGTGAGGTCGCCCTGTCGGTGGCCAACACCAGCCAGCACCTGCAGGTCTTGCGCCAGGCCCGCTTGGTCACCGGCCGCCGGCAGGGCACCTCGGTGTATTACCGGCTGACCGGACCGGAGGTGTTCGAGCTGTGGCGGACCCTGCGGACCCTGGCCGCCAGCCGGCTGGCCGAGGTCGAGCGGCTGGCCGCCGCCTACCTGGGTGCCCGGGATCAGCTGGAGCCGGTGACCCGCCAGGAGTTGACCAGGCGGCTCCAGGACGATGACAGCCTGGTGGTGCTGGACGTGCGGCCTGCCGCCGAGCATGCTGCCGGGCACCTACCGGGGGCGGTGTCGATCCCGATCGAGGAGTTGCGGCGGCGGCTGGCCGAGCTGCCCCGCGACCGCGAGATCGTGGCCTACTGCCGCGGCCCGTTCTGCGCCTTCGCCCACGAGGCCGTCGCCGTGCTTCGCGAGGAGGGTTTCTCGGCCCGGCGGCTGGAAGACGGGCTACCCGAGTGGCAGGCCGCCGGGCTGGCCGTCACCCGCACCTGACCATGGATCAAGCGGAGGAGCCGGCCTCGCCCACCATCCACCCGGTCGTCGACGAAGGGCTCGGCAACAGCGCCTACCTGGTCGAGCTGGGCGATGGGCGGGCGCTGGTGGTCGACCCGGCCCGCGACCCGACCCCGTATCTTGAGCTGGCCCGGTGGCGGCGACTGAAGATCGCCTACGCCGTGGAGACCCACCTGCACGCCGACTTCCTGACCGGCAGCCGGGAGCTGGCCGCCGCCCACGGCGCCCAAGTGCTGGCCCCGCGGGCCAGCCAGCTTGGCTTCAGCCACCGGGGCCTGCAGGACGGCGAGGAGGTCGACCTTGGCGGGCTCACCCTGCGCGTGCTGGCCACCCCCGGGCATGCCCCAGAGCATGTCAGCTACCTGCTGCTGGATGCAGCCCGGCCGCTGGGTCTGTTCAGCGGCGGGGCGCTGCTGGTCGGCACCGTGGCCCGCACCGACCTGGCCGGCCCGGAGCTGACCGCGCCGCTGGCCCGGGCCGCCTACCGGTCCCTGCGCCAGCGGCTGCTCCCACTACCGGACGAGCTGGCGGTGTACCCGACCCACGGGGCCGGGTCGTTCTGCGCCGCCCCGGTCGGTGGCGAGCGGAGCACGACCATTGGTGCCGAACACCGCCAGAACCGGCTGCTGGCCGCCCCCGACGAGGACACCTTCGTGGCCCAGCTGCTGGCCGGGTTCGGCACCTACCCGCCCTACTTCCTGCGGCTGCGCGACCGCAACCGGGTCGGTCCTGAGCTGCTCAGCCGCGACTGGCGGGTCCTGCCCCTACGGTCAACCGACCAGGTGCGCGAGTGTCTGGCCGGCGGCGGGGTGCTGGTCGATGCCCGCCCGGTCGCCGCGTTCGCGGCCGGCCACATCCCAGGGGCGCTGTCGATTGCGCTGCGGCCACAGTTCGCCAGCTGGCTGGGCTGGCTGATCGACGACACCCAACCCCTCGTGTTCGTCCTGGGTGATGACCAGGACCGCGGCGAGCTGGCCCGCCAGTGCCGCACCATCGGCTACGACCACCTGGTGGGCGAACTCGCTGGCGGCATGACCGCCTGGCAAGCAGCCGACCTACCCCAGGTGCGACTTCCCCTGGTCGAGGCCGAGCAGGTCGACCACCAGCTCGGCGTGGTCCTGGATGTCCGCCAGGCCAGCGAGGTCGCCGGCGGGCACCTACCCGGCGCGGTCGCCGTGGAACTCGGTGCCTTCGCCGGCAACCACGTGCCGGTACAGCTCCCGGCGGGGCCGGTCACGGTGATGTGCGCCCACGGCGAGCGGGCCACGACCGCCGCCAGCCTGCTGGAGCGGTTCGGCCGTCAGGAGCTGCAGGTGGTGGTCGGCGGCCCCGACGACTGGCAACGGGCCACCGGCCAGGCCCTGGCCCGCAGGTGAGCCGGCCCGTTGCGAGCTCGTCGAGCGGGCTGCGGCTTGGGTTGCAGGCCAATCTGGCCCAGTTCTGTCTCCTGGTCGGGGTCAACGCTCTGGTCGGCGGCATGGTCGGCCAAGAACGAACGGTGGTCTCGTTGCTCGCCACCCAGATCTTCGGTCTGGCGGCAGTCACGGCCGCGCTCACCTACATCGTCGCGTTCGGCCTCACCAAGGCGGCCACCAACTTCCTGGCCGGCACCCTGGCCGACCGCTACGGTCGCAAGCCGGTCCTGGTCGCCGGCTGGATGGTCGGCCTGCCGGTGCCGCTGCTGCTCATCTGGGCACCTTCCTGGGGCTGGGTGGTGGCCGCGAACGTCCTGCTGGGCGTCAACCAGGGCCTGTGCTGGTCGACCACCGTCATCATGAAAATTGACCTGGCTGGCCCGAAGCGCCGAGGGCTGGCCATGGGCCTGAATGAGGCCGCCGGCTACCTCGCGGTCGCCCTCACCGCCTACCTCACTGGGCTCATCGCCGCCCGGGCCGGGCTGCGGCCAGAACCCTTCTATCTCGGCCTGGCCTACGCCGGACTCGGCCTCGGAGTATCGGCGCTGCTGGTCCGCGAGACCCGCGGGTACGCCCAGTTCGAAGCCCACCTCACCGACATCGACCACACCACCGACGCCAACCCAGAGTCCGACACAACGCGGGCCGCGGCCGGCAGCAGGCGGCTCTCCACGCGCGAGGTCGTGGTGCGCACCAGCTTCCGGGAGCCGGCCCTGTCGGCCTGCAGCCAGGCCGGGCTGGTCAACAACCTCAACGACGGGCTCGCGTGGGGGCTGCTGCCGCTGCTGTTTGCCCGTGACGGCCTCCCGGTCGGCCAAGTGGGCCTGCTCGCCGCGCTCTACCCAGCCGTCTGGGGCCTGGGCCAACTGGTCACCGGTCCGTTGTCAGATCGGTTGGGCCGCAAGCCGCTCATCACCGGCGGGATGCTGTTGCAGGCGGTTGCGCTCGCGGGCACCGCGCTGGCTGGCAGCTTCGCGCCCTGGGCGGGCAGCGCGGTCCTGCTCGGGGTCGGCACCGCGATGGTCTACCCCACGCTGCTGGCCGCGGTCAGCGATGTGGCCCACCCAAGCTGGCGTGCCTCCGCCGTCGGCGTCTACCGACTGTGGCGCGACACCGGCTTCGCCGTCGGCGCACTGCTCGCCGGCCTGGTTGCCGACCTCGCCGGCCTGGAGGCTGCCGTCTGGGTCGTCGCGGCGCTCACCGCCGTCTCCGGTATGGTCGTGGCGTTGCGCATGTACGAGACCCATCGGCCAGCAGCACAGTCCTGACCGCCCGCCGTCGCGGTGCGCCACTACGGTTCGCGACCTTCCTGGCCGACCGGATCGGCGACCGTCTGGGGCTACGCTGGCGCCGCGGCCGACCCGCTCCTCACGGCCTGGTGCGGTAGCGGAGGTGAACCATGCCGTTGCCGAAACGGCGTTCGTCCAGCAGCTCGAGCTTCAGGCGGACATTGTCGGGGAGGGACTGGTTGCCGCCGCCCACGATGATCGGC
>Ga0307302_10000887_pt1 | contig 13183 bp, 12 predicted proteins | sample ER_DNA_183_FD_194490 | JGI IMG/M metagenome (GOLD analysis project Ga0307302, IMG submission 194490) | Bulk soil microbial communities from the East River watershed near Crested Butte, Colorado, United States - ER_DNA_183 | ecosystem: Environmental > Terrestrial > Soil > Floodplain | place...
GATGAGGCCTGGGTGGCCGGCCGCGACGACGACGATTTCGGCATCCTTCACGTGGTGGTGAAGATCGCGAGTGCGCCGGTGACAGACCGTGACCGTCGCGTTCTCCCGGACGAGCAGGAACGCGGCCGGCATGCCGACAACGGCCGACCGGCCGATGACCGTCGTCCTTCGCCCTTCTATCTCGACCTGTGACCGCCGGAGGATCTCGACGGCGGCGTGGGCCGTCGCCGGCAGGAACCCGTCATAGCCGAGCCGGAGAAGCCCCGCGTTTAGCGGGTGGATCCCGTCGATGTCCTTGGCCGGGTCGATGACGTCGACCACGGATCGGAGCCTGATCGAGGGCGGGAGCGGCATCTGGACGATGATCCCGTCGACGGTCGGATCGGCATTGAGGGCCGCGATCGCGCTCGTCACACGCTTCTCCGATGCCTCGCCGCCAATCTCGACGAGTCGGCCATCGATGCCCGCCTTTTCGGAGCCGCGGAGGATCTGTTCGAGGTAGACCATCGACGGTGCGTCGCGCCCGACGATGACGACGGCAAGACCCGGCGGCCGGCCCTCGCTCGCGCGGAACGTCGCGACGTCCTCGGCGACCGCCTGGCGGATCTCGGCGGCGATCGGTTTGCCGAGGAGCAATCGTGCGCCCCCTTGCGGCACCCTCAGGCCCTCACGCGGGCACGGGATCGCGTGGGGAGCCGCTCCGGACCGCCTGGTGGGTTTCGGCCGCGAGGGTGGCAATCGTGTCCAGCCAGTCCATGACCTTGGCGGTAGCCTCGCCGCTGAATTCCTCGTCGCCGACCGCGGGCAGATTGACGAGGACGTTTTCCGCCGCTCCCCGAGCGGCCGCTTCGCCGAGCTGCGCGGCGACATTCAGATCGCTCGAGGCATTGAGGTTGCTTCGCCCTGCCAGGACCTCCGCGGTAACCACCAGCTCGAGGCACGCCTCGACGGTCGCCAGCGGAACTTCCGACGCGGCCCGCGCCGCGACGGCAAGGGCCATCGCGCGAGCCGAGCGTTCCTGGTCGGTCTCTTTGGGAAGCTTGGCCGCAGCGGCGAAGCGAGCGTATGCGGCGGCATCCTCGTCAGCCAGCTCGAGGAACCGGTGCGAGAGGCGTTGTCCTACCTCGATCGCCCGCTCATGGAGTGCAGCGTGGTCGGCGTACTTCGGCCGCCCCTGGGACAGCGCCGCCACCATTGCGACGAGCGCCGCGCCGAGCGATGCCGCGACCGCCGACGCGCTACCGCCGCCCGGTACCGGCTCCGCCGACGCCAGACGAGCGACAAAGTCGCCGAGTCTCAGGTCGGCAAACGATGTTCCGGGCATCGCGTCATCGGGCATGGACCGATTGTAGGTTGCGCCCGCGGAGCGGGCGGTCCCGTTTCACGACGCGTCGGGAACGGGACGGGTGCGGTACCGGCGCACCCGTCCCCAGTTCCGAACAACCTGGCAGGCGGGAGAGACGCCCGCCAAGCCGAGATCAGGCCGCTGGTCGACGCTCCTCGTCGAGAGCCGTGATCGTCCAGCGGCGAGACCGATGTTGGTAGGTCAGCGCCAGACGGGCACGGGGCGTCTCCACCTCGAACATCGTCCTCGGTCCCGTGATCACCGGGAAGGCGGCGGCCTCCTCGCGAACGGCCGTCAGCCGGGTTACGGGGAGGCGCTCGTCGCCCCAGGTGATCTCTCGTGGGCTTCCATCCAGCCAGCCGGTCCGCACGCGGACCTGGACCGGCTCGACTCGAATCATCGCCATGAACTGGCTCCTTCCGGCGGAATCTGTTGCTCTGTCCGTCGGCGGGGGCACTACGGCGACAGAACGTCTGTTCGGTTCTGCCAACACCCTAGACCGAACAGGCGTTCGATGTCAAGAGGTCGACGTGCCGATCATTCCGTGGCGCCGTGTCAGCTCTGTTGTCACGACGCTTCGTCCGACCACGAGTCGGCGTCGTCGCTTACCGGCTCGTCATCGGCCTCGGACGTCTGCTTCGGCGAACGGGCCTCCGCGGCCGTCATGGGATCATGCTCGAATGGCGCCGGGAGCCGCGACCCGACGAGCCGGGCTCGGGTGATCGCTCGCTCGCCGAACCTGTGCCGTACAGCGTCGGACGCCTCCACGACGCGCCGCCGGCGGGGGTCGTCCTCGGCGAAGAGGGCCAATTGATCCCGTTCGCCCAGACCGGACGCGCCCACGCCGAGCAATCGGATGCGGAGGCCGCGGACTTCAGGTCGGGCGAGCTCCATCGCGGTTCGGAAGATCGGCTCCGTCAGGTCTGTTGGCTGCGACAGAGTCCGCTGCCGGGTGATCGTCCGAAACGACGAATCGCGAATCTTGACGGTCACCGTCGCTGCCTTCACGCCGGAATCCCGCAGGCGGCCCGCGACACCCTCGGCCATCCCGAGGATCGTCCGCTCGATCACCTCTCGATCGGAGGTGTCGACGTCGAACGTGTGCTCGTGACTGATCGACTTGGCGGCGTCCCGATCGCCGACCGGATCGGCGTCGACGCCACGAGCCCGATCGCCGAGGGACGCCCCGTGCTTGCCGAACCGACGGACAAGCAGGTCTTCCGGCAGCGCCGCCAGGTCGCCGATCGTCTGGACGCCGTATTCGCGGAGGGCCGCCGCGGACTTCGCCCCGACGCCCCAGAGACGGGTGATCGCAAGCGGCGCGAGGAACGCAGCCTCCTCCCCCGGCTGGACCACGACGAGGCCGTCCGGCTTGCGGAGGTCCGAGGCGATCTTGGCGACCAGCTTCGTCCTCGCGACGCCGACCGACGCGGTCAGACCGACCTCGCCGCGGACCGCCTCCTTGATGAGCCGCCCGATGGTCTCGCCGTCGCCGAACAGAACTCGCGATCCGGTGACATCCAGGAATGCCTCGTCGATCGAGATCGGCTCGACGAGCGGGGTGAACCGACGAAGAATCGCCATGACTTCGACGCTGACAGCCTGGTACTTCGCACCGTCGACGGGCAGGAAGACGCCGTGGGGGCAGAGCCGACCTGCCTGCCGAAGGGGCATCGCCGAATGGATCCCGAACGCGCGAGCCTCGTAGCTCGCGGCGCTGACGACGCCGCGATCGCTCGGCCCACCGCCACCGACGATGACCGGCTTTCCGCGCAGCTCTGGGCGGTCGCGCTGCTCGACCGCGGCAAAGAACGCGTCGAGGTCGACATGGAGAATCGTCCGGGCGTCCATCGCCCCATCATCGCCTGACGATCAACGCCGCCGCCGACGGACCTGCCCGCCGGGTCTACCCCTTCGGTTCGACGACGACCGTCACTTCCGGAGCGAGGCCGCTCAGCACCTTGATCGCGACTTTGTACGTGCCGAGCGACTTGAGCGGCTCCTCGAGATCGATCTTGTGGCGGTCGACGGTGATCCCCCGACGCCCGAGGGCGTCCGCGATGTCCTTCGCCGTGATCGAGCCGAAGAGCTTGCCACCCTCGCCGACCTTGACTCCCATCGTCAGGGTCGTCGACGCGATCCGAGTTGCCGCGATGTCGGCATCCTCGCGCTCGCGCTTCCGCTTGTCCTCGCGGCTGGCAATGTCGTGCTGCCAGGCGCGGTAGGCGCCTCCGGCCGCGGGCACTGCCAGGTTCTGGCGGATCAGAAAGTTCGTCCCGTAGCCGTCGGCCACCGTCTTCATCTCGCCACTCTTGCCGAGCTTCGGCACGTCCTGCGTCAGGATCACCTTCACGCGATCGAATCCTCCTTGGAAATCCAGGCCCGGACCCTCGGTCCGATGCCGCTGTTGTCGAATGCCTCGCCGGCCTGGGCGATGAGGCCAGGGATGCGGCGGATCGTCTTCCGGACCGGGCCCGGCGTCAACCGGCGAATCCGGGCCATGTCGTCGTCGAAGGCGGAGCGGTCGATGCCGAGCTCGACGAGCTTCTCGGCTAGCAAGGCATCCGGCACGCCATCCATGAAGAGGTCAACGGCGAGAACCACCACGACTAGATCGTCGAGGCCGCCGAGGACCGGGATCTGGTCCGGCACGAGATCACGCCCGACGAGAAGATAGCCCGCGGCTCCCGCCAGCAGCGCCTTGCGGGCTGCCGGCATCCGCTCGTCGGCGACGAGTGCGAGCATCAAGCGCGCGTAGATCGGGGCCCGGCTGGCAAGCGGCAGGAACGCCATCATTCCCAATGCCCGCCCGAGCGCACCCGAGCCGCGCTTGTGCGCCTTGCCCTCGCTCTTGTTCGTTTTGCCGCTCGCCATCGTCTCGAACTGACCCTCAGTCTTCGTCCGCGAGCGTCGGCCTTTCGAACCGATCCCGGGGTCGCCGAGTCTACCAGTGTTCGATTGCAGCACTCTGCCACTCGCCTTGACATCGAACGTCCGTTCTGTATCATGCACGAGCAAGGAGGCGCGAGTGACCAAACACGACGCGGATCGGAAGGTCAAGATCCTGGACTTCATCGCCGCGACGCTGCGCGCCCGCGGCTTTCCGCCGTCGGTCCGTGAGATCGCAAAGGCAGTTGGCCTGGCCTCGACATCGGCCGTCCACCACCATCTCCAGATCCTCGAGCGCGAGGGCTACCTCGAGCGGGGTGCAGCCCAGTCACGTGCAATCCGCCTGACGCCGTATGCCGCGCTTCGTCTCGGGCTCGCCGGCGAGCTCGTCCCGCAGTCCGCGGCCATGGAGGCGCGCATGCTCCCGATCGTCGGCGAGGTCGCCGCTGGCGGTCCGATCGAGGCGTACCAGGACGCATCGGAGACGATCGGCATCCCGGACATGCTCGCGCCGTCCGGAGACGCCTATGTACTCAAGGTGCGAGGCGACTCGATGATCGAAGCCCACATCGCCGATGGCGACTTCGTCCTCATCCGCCCTCAGTCGACCGCCCGTAACGGCGACATCGTCGTGGCCCAGGTCGAGGAGAACGCCGTCACGCTCAAGCGCTTTTTCAAGGAGAAGGACCGGATCCGACTCCAGCCCGCGAATCCAAATTATCCTCCCCAGTTCTACGACGACGTCCGCATTCAGGGGAAGTTGATCGGAGTCATTCGCAGGCTCGACTAGCTGGCTGGCCGCTCATGCGGCCCAATGGCGGCGTTGGCAGGCTCCGCCGCTCGCTCACGCACATGAGTGCGCTCGCACCTCCGGCCGATGGCGTCGCGGAGCTCCGCCTCGGACCTCGGTGAGCGAGGGTCAACTGACCGCTGAGGGTGCCGGCTCTCCCATGGGCAGTCTCCACAGGGTTTCCACAGGGTTCCACCGGCCGATCGAAAGTCGTGGATGGAGTTCGTGGAGAAGCCGCTATCGGGCGGCGGCGCCGTCGATGACACTCGACCTGACACAACCCGCCTTCAGATTCGGGAGCGCATGATCGATCGCCTGCCACCGCAGAGTCTCGAGGCTGAGCAGTCCGTGCTCGGCGCGATCCTCATCGACCGAGACGCTGTCGTCGAGGTGGCCGAGTTCCTGCGGGCGGCTGACTTCTATCGACAGGCGAACGGGACGATCTACGGAGCGGTGCTCGAACTCTTCGAGCGACGCGAACCGATCGACATCGTCACGGTCTCGGAGACGCTCGAGCGGAGTGACCAGCTCGAGGCGGTCGGCGGCCGAGCGTATCTGTCGAGCCTGTCGAATTCGACCCCGACCGCGGTCCATGCGGTGCAGTACGCACGGATCGTCGAGCGCAAGGCAGTCCTGCGGAATCTCATCGGCGCGGCCGGGCGAATCGCCGGCATCGGCTACGAGGATCCAGCCGAGGTCCAGGAAGCGATCGATCGCGCGGAGGCTGAGCTCTTCGCCGTCAGCCAGAAGCGCGTCGAGGCCGGCTTCACGAAGCTCGATTCGCTCCTCCATCAGGCATACGATCGGCTCGACTACCTCCACGCCCACCGCGGCGAGATCAACGGCGTCCGGTCGGGCTTCACTGACCTCGATGCGCTCACGACGGGGCTCCAGAAGAGCGACCTCATCATCGTCGCGGCCCGGCCATCTGTCGGCAAGACGAGCTTCGCGCTCAACATCGCCGAGCACGCCGCCGTCCGCGAGAAGAAGAACGTCGGCGTATTCAGCCTCGAGATGAGCAAGGAACAGCTCGTCCTCCGGCTTCTGTCGAGCGTGGCCAACATCGACAGCCAGCGACTCCGAACGGGCTTTCTCGAGGAACTCGACTTCGCCCGCATCGCGCCGGCCATGAATGCCCTCTCCGAAGCGCCGATGTTCATCGACGACACGCCGACCATCAGCACGATGGAGCTCCGGACGAAGGCCCGCCGGCTCCAGGCCGAGTCGGGTCTGGACCTCGTCATCGTCGACTACCTGCAACTCATGCAGGCAACGACGACGAGTCGGGATGCGAACCGTGTCCAGGAAGTCTCGGAGATCTCGCGTGGGCTCAAGGCACTTGCCCGCGAGCTGAGTGTGCCCGTCATCGCTCTCTCGCAGCTCTCCCGGCAGCCGGAGATGCGAGAATCGAAGGAGCCTCGCCTGTCGGACCTGCGCGAGTCGGGCGCGATCGAGCAGGACGCCGACCTCGTTCTCTTCCTCTGGCGCGACAAGGAACGCGCGACCGAGGACCAGGACACGGACGGCGAGGTCATCAACCTGAAACTCGCCAAACACCGCAACGGCCCGACGGGCGAGATCCAGCTCTACTTCAAGAAGCGCCAGACGCGCTTCGTCTCCTACGCCGGCGAGCGCTACGCCGAGGCCGGCTGAGGCGAAGCTACTCGGTCTCGTGCGGGAGCAGCGGGCGCAGGATGAGGCTGTAGATCTTGCCGTCGGGACCGGTGAGGGTGACGCCCTGGACACCGCCCGGCAGGTCGCCGAGGCCGAGCTCGGTGACGTCCACCGCCGTGATCGTCCGATGAGGGAACTGCTGAGCCCCGACGCCGTTGATGTTCGCCTTGAAGTCGGACATCTTCAGGTCTGGCCACGGCCAAGCCATCGGCTTTGCCTGCGGATCGCCCTCGCGCTCGACTAGGACGGCCCGGAAGGTGTCGGGGAGGTAGACGTCCGTCGCGATCGTGCCGCCTCGGTCGAAGTCGCGGAGCCTGTCGGCGAGGGTCTTGAAGGCTCGGCGCGGGACCAGGTCTGTCGCGTTCGCATCCTCGATGCCCAGAGCGTAGACCGACACGGTCTTGTTCAGGCCGCCGGCGTTGACCTTGAAGATCGATGTTGAGGCGTCGGCCACCATGTCGTTCCCGTAGTTGTCGCGCGCGGCACCGAGACCGCCCTGGCCAAGGGCAAAGGTGAGGAGTTCTTCGATCTGGCCTTCGTCGAGCTGGGCCGTCCGCCACGGTACGCTGCGAATCACTCCATCTGGACCCGGCTCGGGGAACGATGTGACGGTCGGCTGGAAGACAACGCGACCGTCGCCGAAGAGCGTGAACACCGGCGCCTGACCCGCGAGGAAGTCGATCGGGACGAACCCGCCGCCCTCCTCGAGTTGGAGCACGACATCGGTCGCGCCAGTCGGGTGATCCACGCCGCTGCCGCTCGTCGGCGGGGCGCTCGCGGGGTTCGAAGCCGGCGGGGAAGCGGACCCGGCGGAGCCGCACGCAGCGGCGATGACGGCGACCGACAAGACGACGAGGGGCAAGCGGAAGTTTGGCATGCCGGCCTCGACGCCGGTCCGGGACGACGAGTTCCGTCGGTCTCCGTTGGTGGCGACCCGGGGCTCAAGGGAGGCGCAAAGCCGGTGCACGACGGCACCGGCCTGACAGCCCCGAGATCGGCCCGGAGCACAAACCCGCGAGATTCGACGGAAAATCGCCGACCCGCTGCGAATCTCCGGCCTACATTCGCTTGACGGCACAAGTATTCTGCCGGTCATAGTCTCAGGCCGAGCCCCGCAAGACCGATCGTGCGCACTGCCCTCCTGTATGCGACATCGGTCTGGGGAGTTCGCTCGGGGGCCGGGACGCCAGCCGCCATAGCGTACGAACAGGAGGTTCGGGAGAGGGTGTACGAGGATCGATCGCTGACCTGTCGCGATTGCTCGGAGGAATTCGTCTTCTCCAGCGGCGAGCAGGCCTTCTTCAGTAGCAAGGGTCTACTGAACGACCCACAACGATGTCCAGCTTGCCGGGCGGTCGCGAAGCGTGCCCGAACGGCCGGCGGACCGAGGGAGTTTCACGCGGCGATCTGCGGTAGTTGCGGTGGCCAGGCCATGGTGCCATTCGCGCCCCGGAACGATCGGCCCGTGTATTGCAGCTCCTGCTTCGACAAGGTGAGGGCCGGGACGGTCACCGAGACTGCGAACGCCTGATCCCGGAGACTGATAGCGTTTCGGGGCCGGTCCGACGTTGGGCCGGCCTCGTCGATTCACTGCGCGCCGGCCCCATCCGTGCAGGGGCGGCCAGCCTAGACTTCTATGCCCAGGGCATGGCACAGGAGGTGGACCGGTGGGCGTCATCATCATCCGGGAGATGGTCGGCAAGAGCCCGAAGTCGTGGAGCGATGCCGCCCGCGTGGCGGTCGCCACTGCATCAAAGACCGTCCGCAACATCCAGACCGTCGACGTTGTGAAGTCGAGCGCTGTCGTCGAGGACGGCGAGATCGTCGAGTACCACGTCGAAGTCAAGATCGGTTTCGAGTACGAAGGCTGACCTGGCGTCTGAGCGACACGACGTGAGGAGGCGCAGCTAATCCGCAGGTGAGCCCTGCCGGGCACTATTGGGGCCATGGCCCGGCCCGATCAATTTGCCATGATTGACACGTCGCGCGACGGGTCCGTATCGTTCGCGCCGCCCGATCAGTCTGTCGCCGACGCGCGCTCCGTCACAGGGGATCCGTTTGCGCCGCGTCCCGTCGGTCCGGGCCGATCGGCGATCGCTACGCCGGCACTCGTCGGAGGGGCTTCGCGCGACGGTGTGAGCGGTTATCCGATCCAGCTTGGCAAAGTCCGGCGCCCGACGCTCCATGACGAGACGCTGGCACGTCACCGCCTGCTCGACTGGCTGGACGTCAAGATCCATAACCGTGTGGTGTTCGTCGTTGCGGACGCGGGGTTTGGCAAGACCACTCTCCTGGCCGACTTCTCTCGTCGGACACGACTTCGGACGCTCTGGTATCGAATGGACGAGGGGGATCGGGACTGGTTGTCGTTCATGGCCCATCTTGTTGCCTCGGGCCGTGAGCAGGACCCGACATTCGCGCCGCGAACCAGCGCGATGCTCGAGGATGGTGCGGGAGGCACGACACGGGACGAAGTAGTCGAAGTATTCCTTCGCGAGCTTCCTCTTATTGGTCCTGATTCCGCCACACTGATTCTCGACGACTTCCACGTCGCCGACGACGTTCCCGACATCAAGATGATTGCTCGTGAGCTGGTCGTAAGAGGACCAGAGCGCCTGACCGTCATCTTCTCCAGCCGCCGAACACCAGCGGTTCCCGTGGCTCGCTTGCGGGCGCGCGGGGAATTCGCTGAACTCACAACTGCCGATCTGCGTTTCTCCGAAAGCGAGACAGATTCGCTGTTCAAAGAGACGTACGGCCGGCCCCTGGAGCGAGATGTCGTGGCAGATCTCTCGTCCCGAACCGAAGGGTGGGCAGCGTCGCTCTATTTGGTTCAGGCAGCGCTTCGAGATCGAACTGTTCGAGAAGCTCGAGCCTTCGTGAGGGGCCTATCGGGTGCACAGGCGGAGCTATATGACTACCTCGCGGAGGAAGTCATCGGCGAGCTCGCTCCCCAACATCAAGCGTTCTTGATGCGCACCGCCATCCTGCAGGCTGTCGAGCAAGAGCAAGCTGCCATCGTCACCGGCTTTGACATCCGACTGGTGGCGGATCTGGTCGCTGAGACAGAGCGACTCGGATTGCTCTCGCGTCGGCAGGAACGGGATCGGCGCGGGCACAGCTATCACCCGCTCGTTCGCCAATTCCTCGAGGCTCGTCTGCGCCGCGAAGTCGGTGATGCGACGCTATCGACACTTCACAGGAAAGTCGCGAAGTGGGCCGACCCGCTCGATTGGCGTATCGCGTGTTTCCACTACAGCTCTGCAGGCGACCTCGCCGATCTTCGCCGTGTTGTCGAGTCTTCCATCGAGAATATCGTTGCGACCGGCGACACCGTATTGGCAGCTGAGTACGTAACTCGTTTTCCTGCAAGCGCGGAAAGCGCGGCGTTTGAAATCATTCGTTCTCGCATAGCAGCGAGTAACGCGGATGTCCGCGCAGCGGTCGATCACGCTCAGCGCGCGGTGGCCATCGATGAAGACTCAGACGCGGCAAGTGGAAACCTACTGGGCACTTATTTCGCAGCCGGGGATCTCAGGCCCGCGGGCGCCTTGGCCGCTCGGTTGGCGACCTCAGCAAGGTCGCCTGTTCTCCGAGACGTTGGTGCGGCTACATGGCAGGTGCTCGACGTAACACTCGAAGGCGACATCAATCGAGGCATCGCGGCACTCTCGGATCTGACGGAGCGGAATCGCCAACGCGGCCACAGTCACTACGAAGGGGTTAGCCTCCTCAATACCGCGCTGATGCGTCGAGCGCAGGGGGCTGCCGATGACGTCCTCCGTGAGGCTGGAGAGGCGCTGACCGCATTCGCCAGGGGATCCGCTGGCTGGGAGTCACTTGCCGCAGAGCTAGCCCAAGCCTGGGCAACGGCACATCTCGGACGCCTCGATGAAGCCCGGGGAATCGTGCTGGCCGCGGCGGAGCGATCCACGAGCGCCTCGCGATCCGAGTGGCTCATCGAGGCCGCAGATATCGAACTGGCGTATGGGGATGAAACAGCTGCGGCATCCCTCATTGAGGAGGGCGCGTCGGCCAACCTCAACCCGTCGCTGGCATCGTTGTCTTTGTTCTCGCGGGTGCAGCTCGCATTGAGGAAGGGCGACCTTGCACTGGCTCAAACGCTCCTTCCTCACGATCCTCCGTCGATACCCACCCAGGAACCAGGGCATGTAAGCCGATACCTCGCACTAGGAGCCCAAATCGCCGTCATGAGTGGTGCGATCGATGCGAGAGATCGCGTAATGAGCACGATCGCTTTCGCTGATCGCCAAGGGGCAACACTTTGGAGCCACTACGCCCAAGTCCTCCTAGCTGCGATATCTGAGGACCTCAACGCAGGCCTCCGACGGATTTCGAGGCAAGGGTCGGTATACCTAAGCCTGGCGGCAGAGGTCTTGATTCGGCGACTGGCAGAGCTCGATCAACTCTCTCTCGAATTGATCGAATCTGAGGCCGATGCCCGCCCTGATCGGTGGCGGGACAGCGTCCGCCGGGCGGCGGTGGACGAACACGAGTCGAATCGCGTACCGGCAGCCAGAATTCTTGATCGAATTGGTCGTCCCGGCGACATTCCGCTGCTGCGGGCAGTGGCTCGCAGCTCGAAGAAGTCGCGGACTGATTCGACGCTAGGGCGAGGGCTTGCTCGCCGGCTCGCGGCAAGAGTGAGCATCGAGGACCAAGGGCGAGTCGAGATCCATGTCGGTCCCCTAGTCATTCCCGGCACCGATCTCCGCCGGAAGGTGCTGGCAATGCTCTGCTACCTGCTGACACGACCTAAGTTCTCGGCAACACGCGATGAGATCATCGACGCGATCTGGCCTGAAATGGCTCCTGATGTTGCAGTCAACTCGCTCAATCAGACTGTGTACTTCCTTCGCCGGGTTTTCGAGCAGGGATACAAGGAGGACGTCTCGGCTGGTTATGTTCATCACGATTCGGACGTTCTCTGGCTAGATCCAGTCCTTATCCACTCACGAAGCCAAGCGTGTCGTGAACTCCTTGATGCGATCGGCTCTGATCCGTCGCCCAGCGACGTTGATGCCTTGAGTGAGCTCTACGTGGGGAGGTTCGCTCTCGATTTTTCATACGAGGATTGGGCCGTTCCATATCGAGATGTGCTCCATGTTGCGTATTTACAAGTGATCGAGGCAGCGGTGAATCGCGACATCGAAACGGGACACCACGATCGAGCGATTCGCCTGGCCAGGCGGGCATTAAGTATCGACCCGGACCTCGAGAGTCTTGAGCTATCCCTGCTACGGCTCTATCGCGTTACCGGAGCCCATGCGGCAGCAGCTGAGCAATACGCGCACTACGCCGCGTATCTTCGGGACGAGCTCGGAGTGGAGCCGCCGCCCCTCGCCTCACTGTGAGATAAGGAGATTGACGTATTGACCGGGTGAGTACGGGCTCCCTATAGTCCGGTCAACTTCCCAGTACTCAGGTACTAGGAAGCAAAGTTAAGACGCTCGGACGCGCAGACGTCTCACCTGAAATGGGCACTTAGGGTGAGGCTGAGCGAGTAGTGCAACCGACCGACCATTGTGTCAGGTCGGTTTTTGTGTCTACGGGCACAAAGGCCGCAGAAGGAGGAACGAGCGTGGAACCCCTTTTCGGAAACAAGGGCTTCTAGGAAGCCCGGAAGGATAGACCGATGAAGGATCGGGCCGTCCGTATCTTCGGCATCTTTGGCGCAATCGCCGCCATCGCTGTTGCCGGAGGAGCGTCGCTTCAGGGCTTCTAGTAGTACGTTTGCGCCTATACCGCTCGACACTCGGAGGGTTTAGAGTCTCAGCGGAGGCGATTCGTACGGGGCATCAATGTCCAGGTCCCTAAAGCTCTACATGACAGTGCTCGTGAGTCTCAGCGCCTTAGCGCTGTTGCTCACGAGTTTTCTGTTTGCCACGGAGTCAGGCTTTCCGCTCGGTATTAGGCCCGAGATCGGGATCGATCTGGGGATCGATCTGGAGCAAATGGCTCCCGTTGAGATAGTTGCTGGTCTCGCGTTCTGGACGCTGATCACCCTATTTGCGGGCGCCCTCCCGGTGCGGATGCCGCGCGGCACACTCGTTAGTGTTTCGATTGCTCCAATCGTGGCGACCATGGTCCTCGGCGGGCCCGTCGCTGCGGGATGGGTGGCATTGATTGGCACTACAGAGGTGCGCGAGCTGCGAGGTCGTGTTCCGTGGTACGGCACGGCGGTCAACCACGCAGGCATGGTTCTTCCAGCGATCGCCGGGGCACTCGTTTGTGAAGCGATTCGCGGGTACGGCGACGGGACGTTTGTGAGCTTCGTGGCGTCGATGGCGGGTGCGTGGGTCATGTTCACATTTAACGTTCTCATCGTCGCCGTGGTCGTTGCACTTCGAACCAATCAGTCAATACGAGTTGTGGCCGTCGGGGACGCGAAGGGATTTGCGACGAGCCAGCTGGCTCTGTCCCCTCTGTCATGGTTAATGGCTCAGGTTTTCCAAATCACCGAC
>Ga0307302_10000889_pt1 | contig 13161 bp, 13 predicted proteins | sample ER_DNA_183_FD_194490 | JGI IMG/M metagenome (GOLD analysis project Ga0307302, IMG submission 194490) | Bulk soil microbial communities from the East River watershed near Crested Butte, Colorado, United States - ER_DNA_183 | ecosystem: Environmental > Terrestrial > Soil > Floodplain | place...
GGGAGCACTGGTCACCCTGACCTCTTGAGCCGAGGTCGCAGGGGTGTGAAACCCCGGGTCAGCCAGGCGGCCCGGATTCCCTCCTACTTTCCTCCACCCGACGTAAGGCCGCGCGAGATGGGGTGAATGGCCAGGACGCCGGATGACAACTGAAACTGGGGACGGATCGTCTATCGCATGTCACGTCCGACGTGGACCCCAACGAGCAACGCGGTCGTTGGCAGTTACTGAATCGGCGACAAAGCGACAGACTAACAACTCGACCGACGACGGCTGCTTGTCAACTCGATTGACGTGATCAGCCCTGTGAGGGCTCGTGCGTTATGGCATGGCTGATCGCGGCACGGCTGGCTTCTTCCTGCTCGACTGGGTGGCCGCGAGTGAGGCAGGCGGCGGCGAACTCGCCGATCAGGACCTCTGTCGTCGCGGAGCGAAGCCCAGCCACACTGTGTGGACCGAACGGCGCTCGTTCGGAATGGTGCTGCTCTCCAACGTCAACGACCTGCGCCTTCTGAGGATGGCTGAGGGCTGCCAGGACCCGTTGCGCAATCCGGACTCCACCGAGGTCGGCGTCTGGGACGATGAGAACCCGCTCCGCCTGTTCGGCAAGCTCGGCGATCAGCTGCAGGCTGGGATCGGCGGGCGGCCCGGCGGTGTAGGCGACGGCGGCATCCAGAAATTGGTCACAGGCTGCCTCGGCCGCCTGGAGGTTTTCGATGATGAGCAGGATGGTGGCGTTGGTGACTGCCTTCACGTGAGCGCGCTGATCGGCCCGGAATTGGACAGGGCCGTCGAGAAGGCCAAGGTTCAACTCCTGTCCGGTGCTGGTACGGAGGATCACGGGTCCCCCGAGACCGAGGCATGGGCTGCGTCGCAGTCCGAGCGCCAGGACGGATGCTTGGCTAGCGCCGGCATCGAGGAGGACGGTCGCTGCGTCGTCGTGGGCCTTGGTATTGGCAAAGTGGGCTTGGCTGAAGGCGCGTGGCCCGTCATGACACACCCCTTCAGCGAGGTCGTCTGCGGCGTAGACGAGGATGCGCAGTCGCGGCTCGTTGCCGCGTGACTGGTGCAGGCTGGCCGCAAGGCCCGGGTCGACGTCCTGGATGCGGTCGGCGGCGGCTCTGGCGCGTTCACGCCACGATGTCGTCTCGTGCTCGTGGGCTGAGCGACGTTCCGCCGCTCGTTGTGTCCATTCGTCGGTGAGGCGCCAGCTTCGTGGGCGCCCGAGCTTGTGTTCCTCCCGTACCTCGCAGCGTAGGGCGACGGCGCCGGCACGGACGAGGTTGAACGCGATGTCTAGGGCGCCGGTGCCGAATCGGTTTTCGACGCTTGCCCAGCGCCGCGAGGCTGTTGCGAGCACCCAGTTGATGTCCGCGTCAGCCAGCCGCGCCGACGGGAGAGGAGCCAGCAGGTCGGAGATAAGATCGATCTGGCGTGCGGTGACCCGACGTCGCCGGTCGACCGGGACGGTGGGCCCAGTAGAGCCGCGCCGAGGCACGGTGACGGCTCGGACGCCGGCGGGAAGCCCGACGATCGGCAGCGGCACCTGCCCGGTGCGGCTGGGTCGGACCGGTTCAGACATAGCCGCGGCCGGAGCGGATCCAGTCGGCGGTCAATTCGACCCGAGCGCCGTCGGGGTCGAACGCCCAGACGCGGGTCGGCTGGTTGTAGAGCTCGGCGTCGGAGAGGTGGGTGTACCAGAGGACCTCACCGCAGAACTCGGCGGCCGCCTCCAGCACACTGTCCTGGCAAGTGCCGAGAATTGTGACCTGCTGCTGGTTGGCGACGTGCTGCAGGGAGCTGAGCACATCGCGCTTGTTAACGTCGCCCAAGCTGTTGCCGAGTTCGTCGAGGACGAGCACTCTCCCGCTCGCGTGACCGCTGGCCAGCAGCGCGGCGAGGACGAGCTGGATGGCATGGACTTTGACCTGGGCGCCGTTGGCGACCTCTCGATAGGTCGTCAACGAGCCGCTGGAAGATCGCCGCCAGCACGGAACCGTGTGCCAGCGCCAATGACTGGTCGGTCCCTCGGGACGATGGCTGGTGACCCGGAGCGAGGCGCCGTACCCGTCCCGGGCGCGGTCGAGCTGGTCGAACGCCTCGCCGACCTGACCGAGGTGCTGTTCGATCAGCCGCTCGATCATGTCTTGGAGCCGCTCAAGGGTCCCTGTCCGCTCGGCCACTTCGCCCCGGAGTGCCTCAAGCGTTACCTCGCGGGCGTGTCGCTGCCCTCGGATGCGACTGTCGGTGATCTCGTCGGATTCGGCGAGGCCATCGAGCCGGTTGCGGAGTGGTCTGGCGAGTGCCATGAAGTCGACTGTGTCGCCCGCAACGCCGCCGTAGCCGTCGGCGAGCTGGTCGCGGCGCCGGATGATCTCGGCGAGGTCGTCCGGGGCGTCGTCGGCGTTGGTGACCCCATAGGCGCGGAGGGCGTCGCGGAGCGCCTCGGCCGCGCGGTTCCGCAGCGTTTTGGGTGTGAGGCGGCGCAACGGCTCGGGTGCTTCCTCGAGCGCCTGCCTGGCAGCTTCCGTGCCCCGACCCCAGCCGTTCTGCCAGTACCCGATGCGCAGCTCATCTCGCGCTCTGCGGGCGGCGGCCTCGCGCTCCCTCGCCTGCTGTGCCTTCGTTGAGGCCAGGCGCGCCTCGGCGCTGGCGGCCTGTACCAGACTGGCGTGGTTCGCCGCCGTGTCGCGTGCGGTCCCCCAGGCTTCCTGCGCGGTTTCCTCCTCGGCCTCGGCACTCGTGAGCGCGTCGTCGAGTGCAGGAAGCCGCCCGCGGAGCTCGCCTTCCTCTCGGGCGATCTCATCGAGCCGGGCTGCTGCACGGGCGGCGGCCAGGTCGGTGTCGGCCGTCTCCACCTCGAGCCCGGCGAGGTAGTGGCGCCTGTCGGCCGCCGCGTTGAGCTGTCGTGCCGATTCCAGTCGCGATTCGGCGCTGGCCAGACGCGCTGCCCGTCCGGCCACCTGGTCCTCGAAGCCGCCCAGGACTGCCCGGCCGAGCGCCGCGTCCTCAGCCCGATCCGGCCTCGGCAGGTAGGGGTAGCGCTGCTGGAGACTGTTCAGGAATCTCGCCAGCGGGACGGTGCAGCGCACACCCTCGGGTAGTGCGTCTGGCCTGGTGCCCAGCGGAGCGTCGGCGAGGATTAGTTCGGCGCCAGGCTGGCTCGCAAGGACGTCGAGCGCCCGTCCCTCGTCACCCGGTGCCACAACGATGGCATGCCGGTGGGGCCACAAACGCGGCTCCCACGCGACTCTGGCGACAAGGTCGAGTTCGACCGCGTCGAGGAGTGCGGCCGCGGCGATGCCTGCCGCCGCGAGGACATCGATCGCCCGCCCCGCCTCCCCATCGCGACCATCACGGGTTCGGCGCAGGTGCTCCTCGGCAGCGGCAACCGCCTGTCGGGCTGTCCGCAGCTCGACCGCCGCGGTGGTCAAGCCTTCCTGTGCTCGTGTTAGGGAGGCGGTCGCCTGCTCGATGGACGCGCCGGACCAGCCGTCACGGGCCGTCAGCAGGGCGGCACGCTCGACCGCAAGCGTGTCAAGCCGTTCGCCTGCCCTGACCCGTGCGTGATCGGCCGCCCGCGTCACGGCGCGAGCTGCTTCCCAGCCGGCCTTTGCTTGCTGCGCCGCCTCGTCCAGGTCGGTCCGACCCTTCAGATCGGCCAGGTGCCTGTTGGCCGTGTCGGTCCGTGCGGCTGCGTCAGCCGCCTCCGCGGCGGCGTCCTCCAGCCGCTGGGCAGCCACGTCATCCTCGGCAAGGACTTCGACCAGTCGCTTTGCGAAGTGCAGCCGCCACATCCGCTCGCCTTCGGCAAGTTGGGTCCGGGCTTCGTCGCGGGCGGCGACCGATGCCAGGTCGGTGTCCTCGTCGGCCCGGATCTTGATGTTGTCGGCGTCGGCGAGCGCCAGCCGCCGCTGATGGTCCGCGACCTCGCCGCGTTGCTGCTCTTCGCGCTCGATAGGCTCGGCGAGCCCGGCAAGTGCGATCAGCGACTGGCCGATGTCCTCGGGGGTCATCTCCGTCATCTGCTGGGACAGGAGCGAGGGGCTGTGCTTGCGCAACGGCGTATCCAGGTACGGCAGGCACCGCGGCGCGTTGCCGTAGAGCGCTTCGGCCATACGGCGCGCCGAGGACCGATTGGAGCTCGGCAGGCCGGACCAGATCAGGTCGGCTTGCGAAACACGTTCGAGGTCCGTCGCGCCATCGGCGATCTGCAGCCCTTCCTGCCATCGCGCCTCGACATAGGGCAGCGCGGCGCCGATCCGCACCCACACCGTGAGCGGATCGGCCAGTTCGGTCTCGGCCACCGTGTGGTCAGCGTGTCTGGCGAAGACGCCGACCACATAGCCGAACGACGCTGCCGGGTAGTGCTGGGCAGCGTCGACCCCCGCGGCGTCGGGCTTGAACAGCAGCCCGGCGGCCCACTTGCCGCCGTTGGTCTCTAACCGCCATTGAGGGTCGGCCAACAGAACCGAGATCGCCGCGAGCGAGCTGGTCTTTCCAGATCCGTTGGAGTCGCCTTTCGGGCCCCGGCCGGATACCGCCACGAAGGTGCCGGGCACGATCGGGATGGCGTGGGTGGTCAGCCGCGCGATGTCGAAGGTCTGCACGCCGACGAGATGGCGGTCACCTACCACTCCGCGCTCGGCGATCCGGTCATCTGTGGTGGCATGTGCCGTGATGTCCCCTCCTTTGCACGTGCGTCAGCGCGGCTGGCGCGGCGCCGTCGGATGGACTCGGCCAGCGCACCATCCGGTTCGCACAGCAGGACCAGCTCCTCGAACAGCGATGCCGACGCTGCTGGCGTCAGCCGAGCGAACTGCGGGCCCGGTGCGATGGGTGGACGCTGCCCGGGCCGGAGAATGCCGGCGTCGCGCAGGCGCCGGAGCCCAGCGTCAATCGTCCGGTTGGGCAGTTGACTGTCCTTGAGCCGGTCGGGTTCCACTGGCTCGGCGACCGACCAGTCGGTGCCGGAGGGGATCGTCCCCCGCGAGCGTGGGATCGCGACGGTGTGCAGCAGGACCAGCGTCAGCACGGCCCGATCGTCTGGGGGCAGGACGCCGGCCCCTTCCTCGGCGAGCCGCTCGGCCACTCGGTCGTCATAGCCAGAGATAAAGCCGTCGCCGGCCTCGAGCAACACTCGCCCGGCCTCCTCAAGGAGATCCTCGAGCGTGGCTCGCAGCGTGCCGTCGGCCAGCGCATGGAATGCGGAGCGCGGGACCGGTGCGTCGGCGGTCTCCACTGCGCCGAGCGCGGCAAGCACGTCTGCCTGCCGAGCCGGTGGGAGATCCGCCAGTGCCGTGCCCCTCATCTCGCGTCCTCGGGCGCAAAGGCTGGAAGGCGATCGTGGAACGCTCGCAGCACGGCCACATCCGACGGCGCCCAGAGAGCAACCAGCGGTCCGAGGCGGATGCATGAGATATCCGGATCGATGTGCCCTGTGGCCCGGAGTAGCCGGATAGCGCCCTTGTGGTGACGCTCTGAGCCGCTGTGGTCCTCACCCGGTCCAGTCGCAGGCGAGGCCACAGCAGCCAACGCGGCCAGCACCTGTCCATCCGGGACGGCTCGCCCGGGATAGGGCTCCATGTCGGGGTCCGGCCAGCATGCCCGCAGACACGCTGCGAAGGTGAGCAGCACGCCCTGCGAAGGTTCGCGGCGCACGACCCCCCGTTCGAAGCCGTCGGTGGCCTCGCTTCCCTCCAGCCATCCGAGCAGCAGGCCTGGGCCAGTGGAGACGTGCACGTCCACCAGGATCCGCCCAGCACGCCCGGCCGCAGCCTTCAGGGTCCGCAGCGCCGGTAGATCCGATGGGCGAGGCGCCACCCGGGTAGCGCGCAATCGCGCAAGTGCAACCGCGTCCGAGGCCGGCTCACCCATCGACCGTCTCCTCGTCCAGCTCGGCCGCACCAGCTGCCGGCTCGACGGTCCTCCGGCGACGGATCCCACCCGGTGTCACATGCGTCACCGAAGCATCCGGATCAACCAGCACTGCGGTACTGAGCCAGACCTCATATGGCAGCGTCTCGTCGGCGGCGGTCACCAGCACCGCGGCGATCAGCATGGCGGCTCCCGGCCAGCCGGCCGCCCGCAGCCGGCTCGTGATGTCGGCCTCGTCGCCACCCTGCAGCAGGTCCTCGGCGGCGCGGAGCCGACGCCGCCGAGCAGCCGCTGACCGCTGACGGGCCTCCTCGATGGGATCCGGTCCAGCTGGACGGGCATCGGGTCGTGGCGGCCGGCGCCGGACCGTTCGCGGGCGGATGTTCTCAACGGCCTTGATGACTTGGTCCGGAGTGATCCAGAGCGCGGGCGGATCGAAGATCGTGCGCGCGAATACGTCGGCCAGCTCATCGCGCGAAGACCGCAATGCAGCGGTCAGGTACTGCTCGGCGTCTAGCATCGAGAAATCCCGCCGGGCCGAGGCCTCGTCCAGCAACCGGTCGATGAACGCGGCCACGGCCGAGCTGTATCGCAGCGCCTCGCCGACAAGCCGCTGGCCGGCCGCCGCAAGGTCGGGGAAGTGGTCGGCGACGAGGTCCACGACTTCGCGGGCGTTGGCCAGCAGCGCCTCGGTGTCCCGATGGTGACGATGTTCGGCCAATAGTTCGTCAAGTGGCGCCAGCCGAACCATGCGCAGCAGGTGATCGGCATATAGCGCGAACGCCCTCCGTACAAAGGCGAGGTTGGCCTCGACCTGACGCCGGTCAGCCACGCCGGAACGGAGCCCAGCCCGCGTCCGGTCCAGCAACGTCATGAGCTCCTGTACGCCGCCTGTCTCAGCGAGCCGCTGGAACACAGCAGTGCGGCGGCGCTCGTAGGATTGAAGACGTAGCGTACCTGGTGCGCCTTGTCCCGAACGGGCTGGAGCATTCCGAGCTGCTCGAATGAATTGAACCGGTTGTTGAACGTGGCCTCGTCGCACAGGTCGGCGCACACGGTCAGCAGCTCACCGCGGGTAAGGCCACCATCGGCATCCAGATCGCCGAATGCCTGGTACATCGCATCCGCGACGTCCAGCGAGACCGGGTCGTCGGTCACCGATCCCGCATCTGCCGCGACCGGCGCGACAAACGCCGCCACCCGCTGCATAAGGTCGCGACGAGGATCGGGCTCCACCCGCTCGTCGAAAAGCCGCTCCTGCCCCAAGTCCGCCTTCTCCCTCAACAGCGACTGGAAGGATCATAGGGCGGGGCAGTGACATGTCCTTCCACCAGGTGCTCACGGGGTCAGACCAACGCGCCGACGACGCACCGGCACAGCGCCGACCCGCCGGATGACGACGCCATGGTCGGGCTCAGGACTACGCGACCCGAAAGGCGCGCCCACACATGACGTCAGCCTCGACGCCCATCAGTGACTCGGCGAGGACTTCGCGGAAACCGCATGACCTTGGCGTTCGTGTCTGTCTCGACATTCGACGTCACATCACGAACCAGACAGACTCACAGAATGCCTGAGCCCTGCGACAACAACAGGTCCGACGCGCTGTTCTGAGACGACGCCAGACCGGATCAGCGCCGGCTGGCCCGGAACTGGTGCAGCACCCTGGCGGCGAGTTCCTGGCCGATCTCCGCCGACGCCGACCCGAGCGTCGCGGCCGGTACGGAATCTTCCAGCTCAGCACGCGCCAGCGCCCGCCGCCCACCCAACCCGAAGCTAGCCTGATTCCTACGGCCCAGGTCACTCACCAGGCCTTCAACAACCTGATCAGTCGGCCCGAGACCGGCGGCCAGCGCGACATCGCCTTCGTGCGGCACGAACTCGGCGGCCAGCCGTAGCATGCCCGCGATGCGCTGGGTGAGGTCGGCCGCCTCGACGACATGGCCGAGCATGTCGCGTTCCAGTTCCGCCCACAAGCTCACAGCCCTGCTGCGTCGCACCACCAGGCCGGCGCGTGGCTGTCCCCGGTTGGCGGCGCTGACGGCGATGCTCTCGGGGTCGCTGGTCACCTGGAGCGCCTGCTCGGTTTGGAACAGCCGGTGCAGCCGGCCGAGTTCGGCCAGCCGATCAGCAAGCATGTCCAGGGAGGCCGCCGGTAGCCGAGGTGCAGCAAGCGGCAGAGCATGGCATTCAAGGATCGCAGCGTGGGATGAGAACGCTTCGGCCCTCGCGGCGGGGTCGTAGATCCAAGGCACAGCCAGGTCGATGGTCGCCGGCAGGGGAGTGAACACGAGTGGGGCCTGCTGGACGGCCAGCTCACCGAGCGCCCCAGCCACCTTGGGTTGCAGGTCGACCGCGGTCCTGAATCCAGCCCGGAACCGCCCGCCGGTGTACTCCTCGACCCGGTTAATGAACTCCTGCTGGCGTGGTTCGACCTCGATCCCTTGTTTGACGAAGACCAGCATAGGAATGCCGCGATGTCTGGCCCGAGTGAACTCCTCCTCCGTCGGTGCCAGACCGCTGTCGAAGACCGGCTCGCCGTAGCGTCCCCCGAGCACCAGCAGGTAGATGTCGGCCTCGTCGACGCCCCGCAGGCAGGCCTGACGGGAGGGAACCGGCTGGGCGGTGTAGTCCTCGAACCGCTTGCACTCATGCCCGATGGCCTGGATGAGCGCCGGGAGGTTGTCGCGCTCCTGCTCTAAGCACGACGGACCGAGGACAGGAACACCACCAGCCGACGTGTCGCGGGATGCATGCGGCGTAGGCTACCGGACGCCGGTCAGCCTGTCGGCGGCCGACGCCCCGGCCGTCTCGGCGGCCCTGATTCCCTCCACATTTCCTCCTCCCGACGCCAAGCCGCGCGGGACGGGACCGAGTAGGAGGGGACCCCCGGGGATGGCCGACTCTGTTGACGGGCCGTTCGCGCACGTCATCGGCGATGTCCGGACCGCGCGGGGACGGAACGGGATCCACCAGGCGACCGCGATCCGACCTGTAAATCGCCGGCATTGCCTACACAGGTTCGAATCCTGTCCCTGCCACATAGCCCCTGACATGCGAGAACGCGGCTGCCGCGTCGCCGGAGCTCACCACGTCGAGGGTCCGGGCTGAGCCGTCATGCCTCGGCCGGTTGCTGCAGGATCGCCTCCACCTCGATGAACAGCTGGATCGTGTCGCCGATCACCACACCGCCGCCGTCCATCGGGATGTTGGTGGTGATGTCGAAGTCCTTGCGGTCGATCTCGCCGGTGGCTGAGAACCCGGCCCGGGTGCCGCCGTAGGGGTCCTTGGTGAACCCGTTCACGTCCAGGGCGAGCGTCACCGGCCGAGTCACCCCACGGATGGTCAACTCACCCTCGAGGTCGAACCCGTCCTCGCTGTGGCGGACGCCGGTCGAGCGGAAGCTGATCGTCGGGTGCTTGTCGACCTCGAAGAAGTTGGCCGATCGGAGGTCGTCGTCGCGGGTCGGGTTGTTGGTGTCGATCGAGTTGGGATCGATCGTGGCGGTGGCCGAGGAGTCCAGCGGGTTGCGGGCGAGCACGATCTCGGCCTCGACCTTGGTGAAATGGCCGCGAACCTTGCTGACCATCATGTGGCGGACGGTAAAGGCGACGTCGGAGTGGCCAGGGTCGAGCATGTAGGTCCCAGGGATGTAACCGGGGACCTCGGTGGTGGTCTCGGTCATGCCGGCGCTCCTTCTCCTCGTTCCGACGGTTGCGTGGTGCTGACGTGTGACCCTGGACATGATGGACCAACCAGGAGCAAAGCGAGAAGACGGCAATAACCCGTGCCCAGGCTATCTAGAGGGAACCGTGTGAGTCCCGCGCTGTCCGCGGTGGCTCAGCCCTCCTTCACGGTGGCGTACCAGACACGGTCGGCGGCCTCGGTCAGGGTCTCGCTGATGCGCGAGACACGTCGGTACAGCTCTCGCCTGCGATGACCTCCCGGAGGTCTTGCACCTCCAGTAGCGCCGATGCTGCCTGGCGGTAGACCCGCTTGAGCTGCCGCTGGGTCTTCACGGCGGCGTCGGCGGCATCGGTCGCGCTGGCCTCGCTCTTGCTCCGGCTTTCGGGGTCCAGTCGCTGGAATGCCTCGGCGAGGTGCCCAACCCCGTCGGCCAACAGCGCCGCCATGGCGGCCACGACCGCCAGCCCGAACGCCGCCTCCACGCTGGTGACCCTCCTCCCCGCCAGGCGCGGATCATGGCCGGGGCTCCGGTGAGGACCGTCCATCCGTCGCACTTCACGTGGCGTAGGCTCGTCGCGCTGGATGTTCGGCGGGTCGGCCGTTGCCGAACTCTCAACACCGCGGCCGCGTCCCATGCCTGGTTCCTCGGTTCGCAGCAATGTCGCCAACGTCCTGGTGATCGGGACGGGGGCGGCCGGGCTGCGCGCCGCCATCGCCGCCCATCAGGCCGGCAGCGAGGTCGTCGTGGTGGGCAAGCGTCGCCGCGACGACGCCCACACGGTCCTGGCGGCCGGCGGGATCAACGCCGCCCTGGGCACCGTCGACCCCCAGGACTCCTGGCAGCAGCACTTCGCCGACACGCTGCGGGAGGGCTACTTCCTGGCCGACCCGCGGGTGGTCGAGCTCATGGCCACCGAGGCGCCAGCGGCCGTGCTCGAGCTGGCCGACTGGGGCGCCCCCTTCGCCCGCACCCCCGATGGTCGCCTGGACCAGCGGTTCTTCGGCGCCCACCGGTGGCGGCGGACCTGCTATGCCGGTGACTGGACCGGCCGGGCGATCCTGCGCACCCTGACGGCCAAGGTCGCCGAGCTGGGCATGACCGTGGTCGACGACCAGTACGTGTCCCAGCTGCTGGTCTCGGACGGGGCCTGTTTCGGGGCGCTGGCCTTTGACCTGGAGACCGGCGCACGGACCGTGTTCCTGGCCGACGCGGTGGTGCTGGCCACCGGTGGCCACACCCGGATCTGGCGGCGGTCGTCCTCCCGGCGGGACGAGAACACCGGCGACGGGATGTACCTGGCCTTGCTGGCCGGCTGCCGGCTCCAGGACATGGAGCAGGTCCAGTTCCACCCGACCGGAATGGTCGCCCCTGAGGAAGCCGCCGGGATCCTGGTCACCGAAGCCGTCCGCGGCGAAGGTGGCGTCCTCAAGAACGCCTTTGGGGAGCGGTTCATGGCCCGCTACGACCCCGAGCGGATGGAGCTCTCGGCCCGGGACCGGGTGGCGCTGGCCAACTACACCGAGATCGCCGAGGGCCGCGGCGGCCCCAACGGAGGGGTGTTCCTGGACATCACCCATCTGGGCAAGGACGCCATCCTGGAGAAGCTGCCCCGCATGTACCGGCAGTTCCTGGAGTACCAGATGCTGGACATCTCCCAGCAACCCATGGAGGTCGCCCCGACCGCCCACTACTCCATGGGCGGGGTGGTGGTCGACCCCGAGACCCACGCCACTGACGTGGCTGGCTTGTATGCGGCCGGTGAGGTGACGGCCGGGCTGCATGGGGCCAACCGGCTGGGCGGCAACTCTCTGGCCGAGACGGTCGTGTTCGGCCGCCGGGCTGGCGAGGCCGCCGCCGGCTACTCGGCCAGCCGCGATGTGCAGCTGCGCGCCCGCCGGGTCGTCGATGCCGCCGACGAGGAGCTGACCAGCTTCATCCGCCACGGCCGCGAGTTCGCCCGCCCCCTACAGCGGGCCCTGCGCGACGCCATGTGGGAGACCTGCGGGGTGGTCCGCGACCAAGCCGGGCTGCGCCGTGGCCTGGAGCGGGTGGCTGAGCTTCGCGAGCTGGCTCGCGAGGTGGACGTCCGACCGACCGCCGAGGGCTACGCCGACCTGGCCCACGCTCTCGACCTGCGCGCCTCTCTGGTTGCCGCCGAGGCCACCTTGCTGGGAGCGCTGGCCCGCAACGAGAGTCGCGGTGCCCACCAGCGCCGCGACCATCCTGAGCTCGACCCCGAGCTCCAGGTGAATCTCCAGTCCCGTTTGGATGGCGATCGTCACATGACGATCGCGGCTCAGCCTGTCCCACCCGTCCCGTCCGAGCTCAACGCATGGGCCGACGCAACCCAGGACCTGAGCGTTGGCGATCGCCTGCTCGAGTAGGCAGGACCTGGAGTTGGCTTATTGGCCGGTGAGGCCGTGTTGCCCATTCAGGGCGTCGGTGCACACGCCCGTCACCGACCCCCCGTTCTTGATGCGTGTCAGGAGGGTGCCGCGGGCGCCGGCGACGTCCACGGTGCTGAAGGCCCCGCCGGCGAAGACAAAGCCGTGCGTGTTGCCGGCGGCGTCGTCATAGAAGCCAGCGATCTCCCCGGTGTCGGTGATGCCGAAAGCGCTCGTGCTGGTGGCGAGCGGAAAGTCGACAGGGGTGAACACGCCGGCCTGAAGCAGAAAGCCGTGGGATCCTGTTGCATCTGACCAGACTCCGACAACGTCGCCGGCGGCGTTGATCCCGGCGGCCGTGGTCTGGGTGGCCCCGGGGAAGTCAATTGCTGTGAAGACGCCGCCGCTGCTGACGAATCCATGCTCGACGTTGGCGGCGTCGAAGTAGTCGCCCACGATCTGTCCGGCATTGTTGACGCCGATGGCTTGCGTCCCACTGGCGCCCGGGAAATCCACGTTGCTGAAGGTGCCGCCACTGTTCGCAAAGCCGCGCAGCACGTTGGACAGGTCCTGGTACACCCCGACGATCAGACCAGCCCCATTGATGCCCGTAGCGATGCTCGCGGTCGAACCCGGGACGGTGAAGATCTGGTACACCCCGCCCGTGAACGTAAAGGCGGTCGTGGGTGAGGTGGTGCTGCCGGGGTCGAAGATGAACGCGCCCACCGCGGTGGTGGCGTCGCTGTCGAACACCAGCGACTGCGCCGCACCCGGATAGTCGACGCTCGCGAACGCATAGACCTGCGCGACCGCCAGGCCTTGGGCGACGGCGTCGGCGGTGGAGACCGCGGCACGTTCGTGTTCGATCCCAAGGCTGGGCCGGACATCCAGGAGGCCTTGAAGGACGGCCCGCCCCGGTCGGTGTGGTGATGGCGGCGCTGCGTTCGTCATGTCGATCCCCTCTGAGCCCAATGGATGTGCCAATGCCCTCAACAGCTGGGCCTCTCGCCCCAGGGATCCAGGGTCAGCGGAGGATCTCGTCGTAGTAGCGCGCGGCGCCTGGGTGGAGCTCCAGCGGTGCGACCTCCTGGGCGCCGAGCTGATCCAGGTGGCCGGCCTCCGGCTCGATCCCGACCAGTTGGGCCTTCCGCTCGAACAGGGCCTTGGTCAGCCGGTAGGCCAGGTCGGGGTCCATCGCCCGGTTGACCATCA
>Ga0307302_10000891_pt1 | contig 13148 bp, 9 predicted proteins | sample ER_DNA_183_FD_194490 | JGI IMG/M metagenome (GOLD analysis project Ga0307302, IMG submission 194490) | Bulk soil microbial communities from the East River watershed near Crested Butte, Colorado, United States - ER_DNA_183 | ecosystem: Environmental > Terrestrial > Soil > Floodplain | place: USA...
CGTCGACCAGGATCGCGACACCCCCCGGAGACGTGAGCAACGCCGAATCTCCCTGCCCCACGTCGAAGAACCGAACCGTGAGCGCGCTCGGCGGGCCCGCCGAGATGGCGTTCGACCACACCAGCAGCGGAAGCACCGCGAGGATGCCCACGAACGCCCGCCTCGGGAGACGTCGCCCCGCCCGCAGCCACCAGGCGAGGAGGGCCGCGAGACCCAGGCCGAGGATCAGCGTCAGCGTGCCGCCGCCGGTGATCCACGGGATCGGCGCTCGGGCGAGGCGGTCGGCGACGGTCTCGAGGTAGCGCATCGGCACCAGCGCGAGGATCGAGACGAGGTGACCGGCCGCCGGGACGACGATCCCGATCGTGGCGGCCGCCAGGCCGAGCAGCAGCGCCGGCGCGACGGCGGGGAACGCGAGCACGTTCGCGGCCACGGTCGAGATCGGGACCTCGTGGAAGTAGAACAGGAGCAGCGGCGTCACCCCCACCTGCGCGGCGAGCGTCGCGCCGGCGGCCAACGACAACGACGGCGGGAGGAACAGGAGCCGCCGCGAGATCGGCGTCGCGAGCGCGACCATGCTCGCAGTGGCCGCCACCGACAGCTGGAAACCGACCGACCAGACGAGCGCCGGATCGATCACGAGCAGGACGACGACGGCGCCCGCGAGGATCGACCCCGTGCTCCTCGGCCGGCCGAGCAGGACGCCGATCAGCGCGAGCCCGGCCATCACGCCGGCGCGCATCACCGAGGGCTCGGCGCCGGTCAGCACGACGAAGAACGCCACCGTCCCGATCCCGAGCGCGAACCGCGGCCACCGGGACCATCGAAGGGCGGCCCCGAGCGCCACGATCGGGGCGAGCACCATCGCGACGTTCTCCCCCGAGACGACGAGCAGGTGCGAGAGCCCGGTCGCGCGGAAGTCGCGTTCGAGGACCGGATCCAGCCTCGAGTCGTCGCCGAGCGCGAGCCCCATCAGCAGCCCGGCCTCGGTGGGCGGGAACGAGGACTCGATCGAGCGACCCGCGAGCGCCCGGAACGACTGCGCCCACCGGACCGGCGCGAACGCCGCGGGACCGACGCGTTGGGCCACGTCGACCTCGAGCTCTGCGGCGATCCCGCGACGGTGCAGGAACGACGCGAAGCCCTGGTCTCCGACGGGACGCACCGAGCCCGAGACCCGGAGGCGATCGCCCCGGACGGCGTCGGGCGGCTCGTCGCGGCCCGAGAGCCAGACGGTCTCGCGGACGGCCGCGCCGCCGTTCTCCCAACGGACCGAACGGGCGTCGAGCACCGCGGACCACCGATCGCGCTCGACCGACGGATCGACCCGGAGCGACCCCTCGACGGTGACCGGACCCGAGATCCGCGCGAGCACCGCGTCGCGCACTCGATGCTCGTGCACGCTTCCCCACCCGATCGCCAGCAGGAGCGAGCCGACGAGCGCAAGCGGGAGCGGCGCCCAGACCGCTCGTTCCCGGCGGATCGGCGCGGGCGCGACCGCGTCCCGAAGGTCGCGCGGACCAGCCTGCACGAGACCGGCGCGCTCGAGCGACCCGGGGCCTTCCGCCCGCCCTCGCGCGAGGGCCAACGCCGCGCCGAGCAGCCCACCGCCGGCCGACAGCCAGACCCACGGGTCGGCGAACTCGCCGACCCGTGGTTGCAGCAGCAGGCCGGCCCAGAAGACGGCTGCGAGCGCCGGAGTGATCCAGGCGCTCACACCGTGACGAGCTCGCGGATCGACTCCAAGATCGCGTCCCCGATGCCGCTCACGTCGATGAGCTCGTCGACCGTGGCGAACGGGCCGTTCTCGGTCCGGTAGTCGATGATCCGCTGCGCGATGACCTCGCCGATACCGGGGAGCTCTTCGAGTTCGGTCGCGATCGCCGAGTTGACGTTGACGAGCCCGCCGGCAACCGCGCCGCCCGTCACCGGCGCCGGCGCCACACCCTCCTGACCTTCGCGAGGGACCAGGATCTGGGTGCCGTCGGTGAGCGGCGCGGCCAGGTTCAGCGCCTCGAGCACGGCACCCGAGCGAGCTCCACCCGCGGCGTCGATGGCGTCGATCACCCGTGCGCCCTCGGTGAACTCGTACACGCCCGGTCGGCGAACCCAGCCTGCGACGTCCACGAGGACGACGACCTCCGGTGAGGGGCTCGCCGACGCCGGGGCGGACGCCGTCCCCCCGCTCGGCGCAGCCGCGACCTCCAGGGGACGCGGAAGCGACCGGACGTACCAGAGACCGGCGCCCCCCAGGGTCACGGCGAGGAGCGCCACCAGCCCGATGAGCTCGCCGCGCGAGAGGGCCGCGAGGCGTTCACGGATCGAGCCTTCCGACATGCCTCCCCCCGACCGGGGGAGGTCGCCGTTGCGAACGCTAGCGTCGGCCGGCCGGCCGGACCGTGAGGTGGTTCACATCGGGCGAGATCGCACCATCCTCGCGATCGACGGGGGCCGATGCCCCCGAGGGGCCGACGCTCACCTCCCGCTCACCCGGATCGAGCACCGGGAGCCAGAACGTGAAGCGCGTCCCGCCAACACCGTCCTCCGGGGCATCGCTCACCTCGAGCTCACCGCCGTGCGCCCGCACCAGCCCGCGCGAGATATACAGGCCGAGCCCCGTCCCCGGCGTTTCCGTCTCGTCGGCGCGACGGAACCGCTCGAAGATCGCCTCGCGATCCTCCTCCGCGATCCCGCCACCGGCGTTGTGGACGTCGACCGCCACGCGGCGAGCGTCGCTCGAGACCGCGACCGTGATCGGCGTTCCTTCGGGCGAGTACTTCCTCGCGTTGTCGAACAGGTTCGTGAGGACGCGGACGATCGCGTCGGCATCGCACACGACCCGGGCGGGCGCGTCGAGCTCGAGCCGCAAACGCTCGGCGGTGCTGGACGCACGCGCCGCGTCGGCGATCAGATCGCGCGGGTCGACCGGCTCCATCGACAGGCGGAGCACCCCGTCCTGGATCCGGGAGACCGTGAGCAGGTCCTCCACCAGCCTCGTGAGGCGCTCGGCCTGCGCCTCGGCCCCGTCGATCAGATCGACGCGGACCCTGTCCTCGAGCACAGCGCCGTGTTTCTTGAGCGTGCTCAGCACTCCGAGGATCGCGGCGAGCGGGGTCCGGAGCTCGTGCGCCGCGACCCCGACGAACTCGGTCCGCGCCAGATCGACCTTCCGGAGACGCTCAACCTCCGCGCGCTCCCTGCCGAGCTGACGCCCCCTCGACTCGGCGATCGCTTCCATCTCGAACCGCTTCTGTCGCTGGTCCGCGCGCTGCAACGAGAGCACCCCGATCGCGAACCCAGCGACCAGCAGCAGGGTCGGCCGGTACAGCCTCGACGTCCACAGCACGCCGTGCTCGACGAGCTGCGCCAGCAGCAGGATCGCGAGCCCGACGGCCACGCCGACGGTCTCGACGATCCCGAACCGCAGCGCGACCGCCACGATCACGATCAGGTACAGGGTCCAGAACTCGCTCCGACCGCCGCCGGTCGCCTCGATCCACGCCGCGATCAGCGCGACGTCGATCGCGATCGTCACGGCGCGCCACCACGGCGACGACTCCTCGCCGCGGGTGATCAGCACCAGACACACCAGCGCATAGAACAACGCGGCGACCAGCAGGACGAGCGCCCCCGGACCCACGACACGACGGACGCCGACGGAGCTCAGGGACAGGACCGTGACGACCGCGAGCACGCAGATCCGGAGCAGCGCGATCGTCCGCTTGGTCCGCAGGAAGGCGGAGAGCGAGCCGGATCCCTCGTCTCCGTCAGGCACTGGCGTTGGGGCGGCCGTCGCGCTCATCGCTGTCCTCGGTCTGGCGGAAGCAGGCCCACTCCGGCCTCGCCTTCCTATCGGGACGGTTCCGGCGGATGTTGAGCGGCGTGGCGAGGCGTGCCTAGCGGGAGGTGACGAGGTTCACCAGGCGGGGCGCCCGGACGATCACCTGGGCGAGCTTGCGCCCGTCCATCGCGCGCCGTGCCTTCTCCGAGGCGAGGGCCAGCTCTCGGCAGGTCTCCTCGTCGGCGTCGGCTCCGACCTCGATCCGGTCGCGGACCTTCCCGTCGACCTGGATCACCAGCGTGACCCGCTCGTCACGCGCGAGCGTCTCGTCGAAGGTCGGCCAGACCGCGGTGTGCACGCTCGAGGGGTTGCCGAGCACCTCGCGCCAGAGCTCCTCCGACGCGAAGGGAGCCAGGGGCGCCAGCATGAGCGTGAGGGCGGCCGCGGCCTCCCGAGCGCCATCGCCGGCATCCAGCGCCGAGCGCATCCCGTTCGACAGCACCTGCAGCTTGCTGATCGCCACGTTGAACCGGAAGCGCTCCATGTCGCCCGTGACGTCTCGGATCGTCCGGTGGGTCAGGCGCCGCAACGGCTCGGGGTCCGGAGCGTCCCGCTCGCACGCCCCGCCGACGGCCGCGAAGACGCGGCTGAGCCACGTCGTCACGCCCGGACGCCGGTCGGGATCGGGCGCGATCAGCTTCCAGTCGACGTCGTCCTCGAAGGGCCCGGCGAACAGGATGTTCAGACGCATCGTGTCGGCCCCCCAGCGTTCGACGAGCGGCATCGGCTCGACGATGTTGCCCTTCGACTTGCTCATCGACGCACCGCCGAAGATCACCTGGCCCTGGTTCATCAGCCGCAGCATCGGCTCGGTGAATCCGACCATCCCCATGTCGAACAGCACCTTCGTGAGGAAGCGGCAGTACAGGAGGTGGAGGATCGCGTGCTCGACGCCTCCGATGTACTGATCGACGGGCATCCATCGCTCGACCGCCGCCGGGTCGAACGGCTGCGTCTCATCGTGCGGCGAGCAGTAGCGGTAGTAGTACCAGGCGGAATCGACGAATGTGTCCATCGTGTCGGTGTCGCGCATGGCAGCTTCGCCACAGATCGGACAGACGGTGTCCACGAACCCCTCGTGGCGCGCGAGCGGCGATTCGCCGCCGAGCCGGAAGTCGACGTCGTCGGGCAGCAGCACCGGGAGCTGTTCGTCGGGGACGGCCACCTCGCCGTGCTCGGGGCAGTGGACGATGGGGATCGGCGCGCCCCAGTACCGCTGGCGGCTGATCAGCCAGTCGCGGAGCCGGTACGTGACGGCGGAGCGTCCCTTCCCCTGCTGCTCGAGCCACGCCGTGACCTGCGCGATCGACGCCGGCGACCGCACGCCGTCGAACGGTCCCGAGTTCACCATCACACCCTCGTGGTCGTACGCCTCCGTCATGGTCGCCGCGTTACGCTGCTCGCCTTCGGGCTGCACCACCACGCGGATCGGCACGTCATGGGCGCGCGCGAACTCGAAGTCGCGTTGGTCGTGAGCCGGCACCCCCATCACGGCGCCGGTGCCGTACTCCATCAGCACGTACGGAGCGACGAAGACGGGGACCTTCTCGCCGTTCACCGGGTTCACCGCGTGGACGCCCAGTGGGATCCCCTCGCGCGTGTCCGCCTCCTCGCGGTTGGACAGAGGGGTCGTTCGCAGGGTCTCGAGCACCGCCTCGATCTCGGGCTTCGTCCCGCCGGCCTCGACGAGGGTGGGGACCAGTGGGTGCTCGGGCGCGAACACGAAGAAGGTAACCCCCCACAACGTGTCGGGGCGGGTCGTGAAGACCTCGACGGCGTCGCCGGTCTCGGCGATCTCGAACGTGACGCTCGCGCCCGCCGAACGCCCGATCCAGTTGCGCTGCATCGTGATCACGCGTTCCGGCCACTCGAGGGACTCCATGTCGTCGAGCAGGCGCTGCGCGTAGTCGGTGATCTTGAAGAACCACTGCGTGAGGTCCCTGCGCACGACCGGCGTGCCGCACCGCTCGCAGGCGCCGTTGATCACCTGCTCGTTGGCCAGGACCGTCGCGTCCTTGGGACACCAGTTGACCGGCGCGTTCTTGCGGTAGGCCAGACCGCGTTCGAACAGTCGGAGGAACAGCCACTGGGTCCACCGGTAGTACTCGGGGTCACAGGTGTTGATGCGCCGTGTCCAGTCGAACGACATCCCCAACCGGCGGAACGACCATGCCTGCTGGGCGATGTTCGCGTAGGTCCACTCAGCCGGATGGATCCCGCGCTTGATCGCGGCGTTCTCCGCCGGGAGCCCGAACGCGTCCCACCCGATCGGATGGAGCACGTTGTGCCCGCGCATCGCGGCGAACCGCGCCACCGCGTCCCCGCCGCTGAACGCCTCCGCGTGACCCATATGGAGGTCGCCCGAGGGGTACGAGAACATGTCGAGCGCGTAGAACCGGGGTCGCGGGTCCGCGGGGTCCTCGGACGCCCGGTACAGGCCCTCGGCCTCCCACCGATCGACCCACTTCGGCTCGATCTCGGAGGCGTCGTAGCGGCGCATGGTCTGCAGATGCTACCGAACCGACCCCGCCGGACCGGTCAGGCGAGCGATGATCGGATCAACGATCCGCCAGCTTGTCCAGGGCGTTGGCCAGGCGCTTGCGCTCGAGCGAGACGCCCCGGAGCTCGGCTTCCGCCGCCCGCAGCCGATCCTTGGCCTCCGAACGCCGTCGGTCCAGGTCCTGGATCGCGCCGCGCTCGCGTTCGACGGCGGCGGCCGCGCGACGCTCCCGGGTCTCGGCCGCCGAGAGCTCGCGGCGCAGCTTGGCGGCATCGGGCTTGGGCCTCGGTGGCTCGGCCGGTGCCGCCGGACGGGACGGCCCGCCCTCGAGCACCCGGAGCCCGGCCCCGGCGAAGGTCGCCGGCGGCCGGACGGGCTTGGTGAGTCGACCGGCGCGAACGAGCTCCCCCGTCTCCTCGTCGATCGTGGCCGCCTCCAGGGTCCCCGCGATCGCGTCGGTCGTCGCCGACGTGGCGCCGCCCGCCCGCTCGAGGATCCCTCCGGCCTTGCGCGTGAGCTCGTTCACGAGCTGACGACGCTCCTCGGTCGCCGCGCGGAACGGTTCGACGTCCCTGCCCGACACCGCTCGGCGATGGGCCGACCGGAGGGTGTCCCCGAGCTCGATCAGCGCTCGGACACCGTCGGGATCCTCGCGGGCGAGGGCGTTCACGGCCCACGCCGCAACCACCGGCTTGCGGAGCGCCTTCACGCGGGCGGCGCCGGCGCGATCGCCGTCCGCGGCGAGATCCTTGGCCAGCGCATCTCGTTCGGGCGTGAAGCGCTCGAGCGGGAGCGCGTACAGGGCGTCGATCCGCGGTTCGAGTTCGTCGGCCACGCCTCCAACCTCTCACCCGGAGGTCGTGGACGCCACCTCCGGGAAGCTCCGTTCGTACCAGGCGACGTCCCAGTATCGCCCGAACTTGCGCCCCTGCTCCGAGTAGTAGCCGGCGCGACGGTACCCGTGGCGCTCGTGCAAGCGCACCGACGCCGGGTTCGGCATCGCGATCCCTGCGTACGCGCGGTGGACGTCCTCGCGCTCGAGCTCGGCCAGCAACGCCCCGTACAGCGCCGATCCCAACCCCTTCCCGATGCGGCTCGGCGCGACGTAGACGCTGGTCTCGACCGAGGGCGCGTACGCGGCCCTCGGTCGGTAGGCCACGCTGGCCGCGTACCCGACCGCCGTCCCCTCGCTCCGAGCGACGAGCAGGCGGTGACGTCCGTGTGTGTCGAACGGCGAGAACCACTCGCGGCGCCACGCCGCCGAGGGCACCTCGACGTCGAAGCTGATCGCCGACGTCCGCACGTAGTGCGCGTAGATCTCGGAGATCGCCTCGAGGTCGTCGAGCGAACCGGACCCGATCTCGACCGTCATGCGGCCATCTTCCCGAACGATCGCGTCGGCGTGGTTACGCCGTCGTTACGCCTCCATGACGGACGAACTTGACCCTCCGAACGCCAACGGAGTACGGAGGGTCTGCGGCCGTCCACGACCAAGAACCAGTCGTTCGGGCTCTCGACGGCGACCTCGTTGTTCGCGTCGGCGCCCTTTCGGGCACTTACAGTCGCGGGTCAACGGGTTCGCTCTCGAGGGCCAGCACGCCGAACACACACTCGTGGACGCGGTAGAGGGGCTCCTCACGCACGAACCTCTCCAACGCCTCGATCCCGAGCGCGAACTCACGGACCGCCAAGGAGCGCTTGTGGGTCAGATCCCTCTCGCGCAGACGCTCGAGATGCTCAGGCGCGGTGTACTCCGGGCCGTAGACGAGCCTTAGGTACTCGGGGCCACGCACCTTCACGCCGGGCTGAACGAGTCCACGCCGACCGCGGACGATGGCGCCGAGGGGCTTCACGACCATCCCCTCGCCCCCGGCCTCGGTGAGGCCCTCCCACCATCGGGTTCCTACCTCCTCGCTCGATGGATCGGTGACGTCGACTCGTAGCGAGCGCGTCGGATGAACGAAGCCTCGGGCGCTCGCGGCGATGCGCTCGATGGTGTCGAGGTGCCATGCGTGGTCACGATCCGCGTGGACGCGACCACCTCCCGCCAGGATCTGGAACGGAGCAACCTTCAGGTCGTCGACCGTTTCGACCGTCCAGCAGTACCGGCGGTACGCGTCGACGAACCGTTCCGCCATGGCAAGGCGGTCCCGCTGTCGCACGAGCGTGTCCTCGAGGTCGAGTCCCCTGCTCACCGCGGCCTCGACCGCCCGCGATGACGCCGCGAACGCCGCCTTCGCCGACGCTCCCGTGGGTGCGTACTGGCGACGCAGCAGTTCCATCGCCTTCGCCGACCACGGAAGGATCTCGCAATCCAAGGCCAGCCAGTCGGTTTCGAGCTCCGCCCACAGCCCACTCGCGTCGAGAGCCGCGCGGACCCTGTCGAGAACCCCAGCCTCCATGCCCGTGTCCTCGAAGAACGGGCGGCCCGTCCTCGTGTAGCAGATCCCATCCCCGTCGATCCCGAACCGCCGGTCGGCCACGGTGTCGTCGCGGCAGACGATGACGATCGCTCGGGAGCCCATGTGCTTCTCCTCGCAGATGACCTCCCGGACGCCCTCGCATCGGTAGTACGACAACGCCTCCGCCGGGTGCTCTAGCAGCCCAGGCCTCGACGATGTGCCCGTGGGCGCCATCGTCGGTGGGAGGTAGATCAGCCATCGCGGGTCGACCGCGAACCTACTCATCACCTCAAGCGCGGCTGCGGCGTTCTCTTCACGGACCGTGACCGAACGCTGTAGTCGGGTCTCGATGAGGCGCTTGCCGAGGACGTCCTCGATGTCGAGCAGATCGCCTTCGCCTGCCCGGGGCTCGATGGGCTCCGCGTCTCCCGTTGCGGTCAGTGGACGGATCGGCTCGTAGTAGGTCCGGTTTGCCGGGACCGAGACCAACTCCTTCTCCGGGTATCGAAGGGCCGTAAGAGCTCCGCCGAACACGCAGCCGGTATCGATATTGATCGTGTTGTTCACCCACACCGGCTCGTGTACCGGTGTGTGGCCGTACACGACGCTCGCTGTGCCTCGGTACTCGAGCGCCCACGGGTACCGGACCGGCAACCCCATCTCGTCCGTCTCGCCCGTCGTCTCCCCGTAAAGCGCGAAGGCACGAACCGACGCCGAGGCGCGCCCCTGCATCTCCTCCCGCATCCCGGCATGGGCGACGACGAGGCGACCGTCGTCCAGAACCGCGTGGCTCACGAGTCCGTCCAGGAACCCGAGGGCCCGTTCGCGGAACTCCGGAGATTCGCTCTCCAGCTGCGCGAGGGATTCGGCCAGGCCGTGCGACACCTGCACCCTGCGCCCCCTCAGGGCTCGAACGAGCTTGTTCTCGTGATTCCCGGGGACGCACAGTGCAGACCCGGTCGCCACCATCCCCATCGCCAAGCGCAGGACGCCGGGAACGTTCGGCCCACGGTCGACGAGGTCGCCGAGGAACACCGCCGTACGGCCTTGCGGGTGGGCGGCGCCGGATCCGTCCTCGCCGACCTCGTACCCCAGCTCGCTCAGGAGCAGCACGAGCTCGTCATAGCAGCCATGAACGTCGCCGATGATGTCGAACGGCCCGTGATCTTCGCTTCGATCGGACCACGCCGGTTCTCGCTCGATCTCGACGGCGTCGATCTCTTCGGGTGTCCTGAGGACGAACACACGCCGGAAGCCCTCGCGGCCGAGGCCCTTCAGGGAACGCTTGAGCTGGGAACGCTGTCGTCGCACGACGTGCGGCCCGAAGTCCCGATCGGGCCGCGCGGCGTTGCGATCCAAGCAGAGCTTCTCCGGCACGTCGAAGACGACGGCGATCGGGAGCACGTGGTGGGCGCGAGCGAGCTCGACGAGCGGTCGACGAGCCTCGCGCTGCACGTTCGTGGCGTCGACGACCGTGAGCTTGCCGGCAGCGAGGCGCTTGCCCGCGATGAAGTGCAGGGCGTCGAAGGCGTCCTTCGTCGCCGACTGGTCGTTCTCGTCGTCGGACACGAGGGCCCTGAACGCGTCCGAAGAGAGCACCTCGGTCGGGAGGAAATGCCGGGCGGCGAACGTGGACTTTCCGGAGCCCGACGGCCCGACGAGCACCACCAACGAGAGCTTGGGGATCGACATCGTCACCGGCTGAAGACCCCCATCTGCGTGGGCGACCCCACCTCGTCGTCCTCGGGACCGATCGGGACGTAGCGGACCGCGTACCCGGATCGCTCTGCCACGCCGTCCGCCCATCCCCGGAACTGGTCGCGGGTCCATTCGAACCGGTGGTCTCGGTGACGCAGGGAACCGGCCGGCAGGCGTTCGAACCGCACGTTGTACTCCGCGTTCGGCGTGGTGAGGACGATCGCGGAGGGCCTAGTGATGTCGAAGAGCACCTGCTCGAAGGCTCCGAAGCGCGACGGCTCGAGGTGTTCGATCACCTCGACGAGAGCGGCCCCATCGAAGCCGAGGAGCCGTCGGTCCCGATAGGTGAGCGAGCCCTGCAGCAGCTCGATCCTTTCGCGCTGCTTGGGCGACATCTCGTCCAGGTGGAGGCGCCTCGCCGCCCGTTCGAGGGCGGCGAAGGAGACGTCCACGCCGACGACCTTCGCGAACGAGCCGTCGCGGAGCAGCGACTGGAGCAGTCGCCCGTCGCCGCATCCGAGATCGAGGACGCTGCGTGCGCCCGCATCCTTCAGCGCCTGCGTCACGGCGGCGATCCGCTGGTCCCGAAGACCGATACGGTCCTCGACCTGCTCCTCTTCACGGTCGTGCCTTCGCTGCGACAGGTCGGGATCGGGTTGATCCTCCTCGAGGAGCCGTGCGAGTGCCTCTCGCGCGAGACCGCCCTGGTGGCGCAAATATCGGCGCGTGATGAGCTCGGACTCGGGGTGATCCGCGAGCCACCCCACGCCGCGGCGAAGCAGCTTCTCGATCTCGTCGTCGGCCACCCAGTAGTGCTTCTGATCGTCGAGGACGGGCAGGAGCACGTAGAGGTGATTGAGGACGTCAGCGAGTCGGGCCGTCGTCTGCAACCGGGCGTCGAGGTACGGGCTCGGGCCCCATACATCGAAGCGCTCGTCGAGCGGGATCGCCGTGGCGGAGATGTCGTACCCGAGCGGCTCGAACAACCTGTGCAGGAGATCGACGCCGCCTCGGCACGGAAGCACCGGGAGATGAACCTCGAGCGGGATCCGCGATGCGGCGAGCTCGGGGCGATCGTCGCTCCGACCGGTCATGGCGGTTCCGAAGACCTTTGCGATCGCGACGCTCATGAACGAGGACGCCACGTACGGTCGGTCGTTCACGTACGGCTCGAGCGACCCGGCCTCGACTCCGCGACGACGCCTTCTCACCAGCCCCACGGGATCGACCTCGAGGAGCAACGTCGCCGTGCACCGCTCCTTCGTGGCCTCGGAGAAGAAGACCTGCGCCTGTCCGAACCACAGCCGAACGGAGCGGATCGAATCGGGGTTCTTGTGAAGGAGGAACCCGAAGTCCGTCGCGGGCGTTACCGTCGTGGTCAAGGAAAGGAGCATTCGCAACCCTCACGCCGAACGGACTGCAGTATCGCAGTCGACATCCGAGGAGCCCGTCGGACGGGAGTTGCCGCCGAAGGCGCCGAGGCCGAGCCTGCCCCGGCGCTCTCTCGGTCGGTCTTCCGGTCAGCCAGTCGTGGGTTGCGCCAGGACCTCGAGGTACTCGTCGAGCCGATCCCACGTCTCGGCTGCGCCCTCCTCCATCCCCGTCTCGAGCACCGCATCGCGTTGCTCGATCGTGTCGAACTCGGCGGTGCTCGTGAGCGTGGTCTTGCCGTCGTGCTCCTCGAACACGTAGGTCTCGGGCCCTGGCTCACCCGGCATGCCCTCGAACCCGAATGTCCACACGAACCGCTCGGGGCGGACGATCTCGCGGTACTCGCCGAAGAACACCGGCGTCTCGCGGTCGGGCCCTCGGTGCGCGATCCTCCAGGCACCGCCGGGGCGGAAGTCGATCTCGCACTGCACGACCTCGTAGTTCCGCGGACCCCACCAGTGCGACACGTGCTCGCACGAGCTGTGGGCGTCGAACACGAGCTCGCGCGGCGCGTCGAAGACACGCGTCATGACGATCTTCCGGCCCGGCGTCGCCAGCGTGTGCTTGTACCTACCGTCCTCGCCCATCGCCCTTCTCCTTCCTCTTGCTTGGTCCTCGTCCCTGGAGCTCGTCGAGGTACTCGGCCAGTCGGTCGTAGCGCTCGTCCCAGAAGCGTCGGTACCGGTCGGTCCACTCGGCGACCTCCCTGATCGGGGCCGCCCGGAGCCGCGCGGGCCGCCACTGTCGCTCCCGCCCCCTCGAGACGAGTCCGGCGCGCTCTAGCACCTTCAGGTGCTTCGAGACCGCCGGCAGGCTCATCTCGAAGGGCTCCGCCAGCTCGGTGACCGAGGCCTCCCCCTTCGCCAGACGCGCGAGGATGGCACGTCGGGTCGGATCCGCCAGGGCCCCGAACGTGCGGTCCAGCCGTTCGGTGACGCTCACCATTCGTTCACCATTGAATCCCCCGGTTAATTAACTAGACGGTAAACTACTGCGCGCGAGCATGGGCTGTCAAGGGCGGGGCGTGGCCGCCTTCTCAGCCTCGAGCGCGCTGAGGTTGCGCAGGTCTCGGACCGCTGTCAAGGAACGTCAATGGATGCGCGTTTGGAGTCGGCCGACTCACAGACACTGCCGTCGAAAGGACCCGGGGGGCCCGGCTGAGCCGTCCTGACGGTTCACTCGATGCGTCTGTGTCTCTGCCCCTCCTTCCCGCTCCTCTCTAGTCCGGGTGTTTCTCGTCGGGGGACAGATCCATACCCTCGGTCGAGGATCGCCT
>Ga0307302_10000892_pt1 | contig 13140 bp, 9 predicted proteins | sample ER_DNA_183_FD_194490 | JGI IMG/M metagenome (GOLD analysis project Ga0307302, IMG submission 194490) | Bulk soil microbial communities from the East River watershed near Crested Butte, Colorado, United States - ER_DNA_183 | ecosystem: Environmental > Terrestrial > Soil > Floodplain | place: USA...
GGGTGGTGTAGGGGCTGCGCTCCCCTGTCGCGCTGACGTTGTCCGACGGCAGCGCGGTGCCGGGGTCGAGCAGCAGCTCGAACGACCGCCAGGTGTCGGCGGCATAGCGCCGCAGCGTCCCCCGGTCGTCGGTGGCGGACCGGTCGGCGGCCTGGGCGGCCACCGGCGCGGCCAGGGGAAGGATCAGGGCGAGTCCGAGCAGGACGGCGAGGACGGCGAGGCGACGGGTCGGCATGGTCCGGGCTCCTCCCGAGTGGACGTCGGCGGGCGGTGGCTGGTGGGTGCTCCTCCTAGCGGATGGCGATCTCGGCGGTGAGGGGACGGTCGGCGACCGACCGGCCGGCGCTGAGCTGGTAGGGCCCTGGCTCGGTCTCCCAGGCGTGGGTCTCGGCCGACCAGTGCTGGAAGGCCCGGGGGGCCAGACGGAGCTCGGCGGTGACGGCCTGGCCGGGCTCGGCCCGCACGACCGCGAACCCGGCCAGCCACAGCGCCGGGCGCTCGACCGTCGAGCCGGGCCGGGACAGGTAGGCCTGCACCACCTCGCGGCCGGGCCGCCGGCCGCGGTTGGCCAGCCGCACCCGGACCACGACCTGGTGGCCGGCGTCGGCGGTGGCCGGCGCCTCCAGGTCCTCGTAGGCCCAGGTGGTGTAGCCGAGCCCGTGGCCGAACGGGAACGCCGGGGCGGTCCCGGCCCGCGCCCAGGCGCGGTAGCCGACGTGGATGCCCTCGGCGTACTCGAGCCGGCCCTCCACGGGCCGGGTGTCCAGCACCGGGACGTCGGCCTGGCGGGCTGGCCAGGTGGTGGGCAGCCGACCGCCCGGCTCGACCCGGCCCAGCAGCACGTCGGCCAGGGCGTAGCCGAACTCCTGGCCGGGGAACCAGCTCAGCAGGATAGCCGGGACCTGGTCGCGCCAGGGCAGCTCGACCGGGCTGCCGGCGTTGACCACCGCCACCGTCGGCGGGTTGACGGCGGCGACGGCCCGGACCAGGTCGTCCTGGCGGCCGGGGAGGGCCAGCGAGGTCCGGTCGTAGCCCTCGCTCTCGATCTCCTCGGTGGTGCCGACGACCACCACGGCGGCGTCGGCCCCGGCGGCCAGGGCCACCGCCTCGGCGAGCTCCTCCTCCTCGGGCGGGGCCGGCTCCTCCACCGCCAGGGTCACCGAGACGGCGGTGGCGCCGGGCTCGAGCCAGCGGACGACGGTCAGGTCGACCTCCTCCCCCTTGGCCAGCACCATCCGCCCGCCGCGCTCGGGCGCGGCCAGCAGGCCGGCGGCGTCGCCGGGCCCGGGCCGGATCAGCTCGTCGACCAGGACGGCGTCACCGGCGGTGAGCCGGAACTGGCCGGTCCCCGCCACCCCGATGCCGTGCTCGCCGTCGACCCGGGCCCGCAGCCGGGCGGTGACCTCGACCGTGGCCGTCCCGGCCACGACCTCCCGCCCCGTCCAGATCAGCTTGCCGGCCAGCCGGTGCTCGGCACCCAGCACCGCCCCGTCCCCGTCCAGGAACCGGACACCGACCCCCGGCTCCCCGGTCCCCGGGTCGGTCACCTGCCCGGCGCTCACCGGCTCCAGCCCCCGCCGGATCCGGGCCCCCCACCCGTGCACCACCTCGACCCCCGGCTCCAGCGCCGCCCGCAGCCCCTCCACCGGCGACACCACGGCCGCGGGGAACACGGTCGCGCTCCCACCCCCCTGGCTCCGCGGCCGAACCGCCCCGGGCCCGACCACCGCCACCCGCCGCAACCCGGCGGGGTCCAGCGGCAGCACGCCCCCCTGGTTGCGCGCCAGCACCGCCCCGGCAGCCGCCGCCTCCCGCGCCAGCGCCGCCCCATCCGCGGCTTCCCCTTGCCCCCGGCCAGGCGCCCCTTGGCCCCGGCCAGGCGCCACCCACCCGGTCCCGGGCCGGGTCCCCTGGTGGGGGACCGTACCCGACCGGGGTTGGGAGTGCCCGGGGCTGTCCACAGCCCCGGCACCCACATCGTCCAGGGCGCCGACCCTGGCGGCCAGGCGCAGCAGCCTTCGGACCTTGTCGTCGACGGCGGACCCGGGGACCGAGCCGGCGCGGACGGCGGCGACCAGGTCGGCGCCCCAGGGGCCGGTGGGGCCGGGCATGACGAGGTCGGTGGCGGCGGGGCCGGCGGCGGCGAGCGAACGGGCGGCGCGCCAGTCGGAGACGACCACGCCGTCGAAGCCCCACTCGCCCTTCAGGGGGTCGGCCAGGAGCGGGTTCTCGGTCATGGTGGCGCCGTTGACGCCGTTGTAGGCGGCCATCACCAGCCAGGCGCCGGCCTCGCGGACCAGGTGCTCGAACGGGGCCAGGTAGAGCTCACGCAGGGCCCGCTCCCCCACCCGGGTGTCGACCGTGAACCGCTCGGTCTCGGAGTCGTTGGCCACGTAGTGCTTGGGGGTGGCGGCGACGCCCTCGTCCTGCACCCCGCGGACGTAGGCGGCGCCGATGCGGGCGGTGAGCAGCGGGTCCTCGGAGAAGCACTCGAAGTGGCGGCCGCCCAGCGGGGAGCGGTGCAGGTTGATGGTCGGGCCGAGCAGGACGTCGACCCCCTTGGCCCTGGCCTCGGTGGCCAGGAACCGGCCCAGCCGCTCGGCCAGGTCCTCGTCCCAGCTGGCGGCCATGCAGGTCGGCGAGGGCAGGTTGGTCGAGGTCCGGCGCTCGTCCCAGGCCTGGCCGCGGACCCCGGCGGGCCCGTCGGACAGGACGATGGGGCGCAGCCCGGCCGCCGGCTCGTCCCAGGTCGCCCAGAAGCTGGCCCCGGTGCACAGCCGCACCTTGGGCTCCAGGTCGAGGCGGCCGACCAGCTCCTCGACCCGGGCTTCGACGTCGTCCAAGGGGCCGCTCCTCTCAGGCGGGGACGAGCTCGACCAGGGACACCGACGGCATGGGCAGGGCGAAGGCGAGCTCGACGGCCCCGCCGGCGGCCGCCACCCGGCGGACCGGCTCCAGCTCCTCCAGCCGGTTGGCCTCGCGCAGGGCCGCCCACTGGTCGTCGTCGGGCCAGTCGGCCCCGTCGGACATGGCCTCCCAGAAGGCGGCGATGTTGGAGCGCTCCAGGTCGACCCGGAGGTGGCGCACCTCGTAGGCCGGGGCGGCCAGCCCCTCGACCCGCAGGGTGACCCACCGGTCGAGCAGCGGCTCGCCGGTGGACCGGGTCTGGTCGAGGGTGACGTTCCAGAGCGCGACCGCGACCCGGCCGCCGTCGGGGTCGCGCGACGCCCAGGCCTCGACCAGCCCGCCGGCGCCGTCGCCGTCCAGGTCCACCGCCAGCTCCTCGGGACCGAGGCGCTCCAGCAGCTTCAGCGCCCAGAAGCGCGGTTTGCGCAGGTTCCCGATGGTCAGCAGCCCGAACCCGCCGTGGAGCAGCGACGCCGGCCGGCCCAGCTCCTCGAAGTGGTCGGAGGCGACCCACCAGGACAGGGCGTCGATGCGGCCGGCGGCCGAGCGCATCCCCCTGGCCAGGAATGCGGCCGCGTACACCGACTCGGCCACCGGGTTGGACAGCCGCGGGTTGACCCCCCACTCGGTCCACCAGATGGCCGCGTCCTCGCGGCCGTGGCGGGCAAGGGCCGGCCGCAGGTCCAGCGGCGGGCTGCCGTACAGGTGGGTGCTCACGAAGTCCAGGGGCACGCCGGTCTTCTCGCTGTGGACGACCAGGTCCTCGACCCAGCCGACCGCCGCCGTGGCCGGCCCCCCGACCCGCAGGGCCGGGTCGACCGAGCGCACCGCCCGCGCCGCCGTGTCGTACAGGCGCAGGTAGTCCTCGGCGTCGCCGCTCCAGAAGTACTCGAGGTTGGGCTCGTTCCACACCTCGAAGGCCCAGTGCTCGCGCAGCTCGTCCAGCCCGTAGCGGTCGACCAGGTGCTGGACGAGGTCGCGGACCAGCTCGGCCCAGCGGTCCCAGTCCTTCGGCGGCGACGACACCCCCTCGTAGAAGAAGGCGAGGTGGTCGGGGTCGCGGGCCAGGTCGCGGGGCATGTAGGCCAGCTCGACGACCGGCCGCAGGCCGATCCCCATGAGCCGGTCGTAGACCCGGTCGATGCCGGCGAAGTCGACCACCGGCCGCCCGTCGACCTCCCGGTAAGTGCCGAGGTCGTCGCCGAGGATGCCGTGGGCGCGGACCGCCGCCACCCCCAGCTCGTCGTGGACGACGCGCAGCGCCTCGGTGAGCTCGCCGCCGATGGGCCGGCCGCCGACGCGGTCGAGGCTCAGCATGTGGCTGAGGTGCTCGGAGCCGATCATGGGCCGCCACGGCCGGTGCAGCGGCCCGACCGGCCGGGCGGCGTCCACGCCGACGGCCACCGCGGCCGTCCCGGCCGCCTCCGGCGCCGCCGCCACCGCCGCCGACAGCGGCCCGGTGGTGTGGACGTCGGGGAGGGCGGCGACCGCGTACCAGCGGGTCCGGCCCGCCTCCACCTGGGTGTCGGCATAGGGCGGGTGCGGCACCGCCAGCACCGTGTCGCCGCCGCGGTGGTCCAGGGGTGCGTAGGGCCCCTCGGGGGCGTCGGCGCGGTGCACGAGGTAGCCGATCGCGCCCGGGACCGGCGGCCAGTCCAGGGTGACCTGGGCCCGGCCGGGGCGGGCGGCCAGCCCGGCGGGGGCGTCGAGGACCGCCGGGGCGGCGGCGAAGTGGCCGCCGCGCGGCCCCTCCCAGGTGAACTCCTTCTCGCTCATTTGATGCCGGTGGTGGCGATGCCCTGCACGAAGTAGCGCTGCAAGGCCACGAACAGGGCGATCACCGGGAGGATGATCACCACCGAGCCGGCCAGCAGGAGCCCGTACCTGGTGGCGTTCTGGCCGACCGAGTACAGGGCCAGGGCGACCGGCAGGGTGTACTTGTCCTCGGACTGGGCCACCACCAGCGGCCACAGGAAGTTGTTCCAGGACGACAGGAAGGTGAGGATGCCGAGGGTGGCCAGGGCGGGCCCGCACAGCGGCATGATCACCCGCGAGAAGATCCGCCACTCGCCGGCCCCGTCGATCCGGGCCGCCTCGATCAGCTCGTCGGGCAGGCCCATCATGAACTGGCGCATCAGGAACACCCCAGGGGTGTGACCAGGAACGGCAGGATCAGGCCGGGGTAGGTGTTGACCAGCCCGAGGTTGGAGACGAGCACGAACAGGGGCACGAAGGTGACCACCCCGGGCACCATCAGCATGCCCAGGACGAGCCCGAACAGCAGCCGCTTGCCGGCGAAGTCGAGCTTGGCCAGGGCGTAGCCCACCATCGAGCAGAACACCAGGTTGCCGGCGGTGACGGCCAGGGCCACGAGCACGCTGTTGGCGAAGAACCGGGGGAAGTCGAGCCGGTCGAACAGCTGGCGGAAGTTGTCGAGCGACGGGGTCTCGGGCCACCAGGTGGGCGGTATCCGCTGGAGCTCGGCCTCGGGCTTGAGCGAGCCGAGCAGCATCCAGAGGAAGGGGGCCAGCGTCACCAGCAGGCCGATGGCGAGGACCACGTACAACCAGCGGCCTCGCCGCCGCCGCCTCCCGGTGGGCGGTCGGGCCGGTTCGTGGGTCCGGGTGGCGGCGGGGACCTCGGTCCCCGGTCGGACGTCGACGGTCATGTCCCCTCCTTCAGGTCCGGGACCGGAGCAGCCGGAACTGCACCAGGGTCAGCACCACGATGGCCAGGAACAGCAGGTAGCTGGCGGCGGCGGCGTAGCTGTAGTTGCCGAAACCGAACTGGTTGTAGGCGAAGAAGGCGGTCGACAGGGTGTGGTCGAGGGGCCCGCCCTTGGTCATCACGAACGGCTCCTCGAAGAACTGGAGGTAGCCGACGCCGGTCAGCACGGCCCCGAACAGCAGGGTCGGCCGCAGCAGGGGCAGGGTGATGCTGCGGAAGCGCCGCCAGGCCCCGGCCCCGTCGACCATGGCCTGCTCGTGCAGGTCTCTGGGGATGGTCTGGAGGCCGGCCAGGAAGATCACCATCAGCGTGCCCATGTTGCGCCAGGCGGCCATGGCGATCAGCGACGGCATCGCCCAGGTGGTGGACTGGAGCCAGTTGGGCCCGTCGATCCCGACCCAGCCGAGCACCGTGTTGAGCAGGCCGTTGTCCGGTTGGAGGAGGAACCGCCAGACCACCGCGACGGCCACGATGCTGGTCACCACCGGGGTGTAGAAGCCGACCCGGAACAGGGTCCGGAACCGGTCGATGCCCGAGTTGAGGGCCACGGCCACGGCCAGTGCCAGGACCATGGTCAGGGGGATGCCGACGACCACGAAGTAGCCGGTGTTGAAGGCCGAGCGCAGGAACCGGTCGTCCGACAGCAGCCGGGTGTAGTTCTCCAGCCCGACCAGGTCCACGGCCAGCGGGTTGCGCAGGTCGCGGCTGGTGAGGTCGGTGAAGCTCATGGTCAGGGAGGCCAGCACCGGGCCGGCCATGAAGACCACGAACAGCACCATGAAGGGCAGGGCGAACATCCAGGCGACCAGGGTGTGGCGCCGCCGGGTGGTGGCGGTTCCGCCACCACCCTCCCGCACCGGGGCGGGCGCGGCCGCCATGTCAGTTCCCCAGGCCGATGGACGCGGCCTGGCTCTGGATCGCCTTGGTGGCGTCCTCGGTCGAGCTGGCGCCCTTGAAGACCTTCTCGGCCTCGCCGTCGACGATCGAGGCGACCTGCTCCCAGGTGGCCACCGCCGGCGGCGCCTTGGCGTCCTGGAGCTGCTGGCTGAACACCTCGAGGTTCGGGTCGGAGGCCAGGCTGCCGCCCTCCCAGGCGGCCCTGGTCGCCGGCAGGTCCTTGGAGGTGTCGTACCACCGCTGCTGGATCTCGGGCCGGCTCAGCCACTGGACGAACTTCCAGGCGCCGTCGCGGTTCTTGGCGTCCTTGAACACGGCCAGGTTGCCGCCGCCCACGAACGAGGTGCCGGTCTGGTCCTTGGGCATGACGGCCAGCCCGAGCTGCCCGTCCTTGACGCCCTGGTCCTTGACCAGGCCGACGTGCCAGGGGCCGGAGAAGAACGACCCCAGCTCGCCCTTGGCGAACTTCGACTCGATCTCACCGGGCTGCAGCGGGGTCGCCTGGGAGAGCTTGTCGTCGTAGAACGCCTTCTGGAACTCGAGCGCCTGGCGCCACTGCTCGGTGTCGAAGGTGTACTCGGTGGGGTTGGCCGGGTCGTTGACCATGTTGCCGCCGGCCTGCCAGACGAAGGGAGCCAGCGTCTGCCAGGTGCCGGGGTCGGCCGGCTGCATGTAGATGCCGTGCTTGGCCCCGCCCTGGTCCTGGAGCGCCTTGGCGAAGGTCTTCAGCTCGTCCCAGGTGGTGGGGGCCTGGACGCCGGCCTTGTCGGCCAGGTCCTTGCGGTAGTAGAGGACGCGGGTCTCGGTGTACCAGGGCACGCCGTAGGGGGTGCCGTCGACCACCACCGTGTTCCACGGGCCCTCGAAGAAGGCGCCGGCGTCGAGCAGGTCGGCCGGGACCGGGTCGAGCCCGCCGCCGCCGGCGAACTCGCCCATCCAGGTGGTGCCGATGAGGCTGACGTCGGGGGTCTGGCGGCCGGCGATGGCGGTGGCGATCTTGTCGTGGGCGCCGTCCCAGGGCACGGCCGTCACCTTCACGGTGGCGTCGGGGTTGTCCTTCTGGAACTCGGCGGCCAGCTTGGGCAGCAGCTCGCCTTCGGTCCCCATGGCCCAGACGGTGATCTCGCCGGTGGCCGGGCCCTCGGCGATGGCGTTGGACTGCTGGGCGGCGCCGTCGGCCTCGTCGCGGCCGCAGCCGGCCAGCGCCAGGAGCCGCCAGCAGCAGCGCCCCGATGGTCCTTCGAGCGGTCATCGCTCCTCCTTGTGGTGGTGCCCGCAGCTGCTGCGGACGATGAGGCGGGTCGGGAGCACTTCGGTGATGGGGGTGTCGCGGTCGCCGCGGATGCGCTGGTCCAGCGCCTGGGCCGCCCAGGCGCCGAGCTCGCGCATGGGCTGGCGCACGGTGGTCAGGGCGGGGCGGGCGTGGCGGGCCGCCATGATGTCGTCCCAGCCGGTCACGGCCACGTCGTCGGGGACCCGGAGGCCGAGGTCCTCGGCGGCCAGCAGGGTGGCCAGGGCCCGCTCGTCGTTGCCGCAGACGATCGCGTCGGGGCGGTCGGGCGAGGCCAGCAGGGCGGTGGCCGCCGCCCGGGCCGACGCCTCGCCGGAGAGGCAGGGGACCGGCTCGGCGGGCGGCAGCCCGCGGCGGTCGAGCACGGCACGGACCCCGGCCCAGCGCTGCTCGACGTCGAAGGAGTGGCCGGGGTCGCCGAGGAAGGCGAACCGGTGGTGGCCGTGGCCGAGGAGGTGCTCGGTCAGCCGCTCGGCGCTGGCGGTGTTCTCGGCGGCGACGGCGTCGGCGCCCTCGACCTCGGCCCCCCGGGCCAGCAGCACGACCGGGAGCCCGCCGGCCACGATCGAGCGGACCGTGTCCCGGCCGACGGTGGCGTCGAAGATGGCCAGGCCGTCGACCCGGGAGGTGAGCTCGCGGACGGCGGCCTCGGGGTCGGCCTGCTCGCGGGTGGAGAGGATGAGCACGCTCCGGCCCAGCCGGGAGGTGACCTCCTCATAGCCGAGCACGACCTCGGCGAAGTACGGGCCGGACAGGTCGGGGAACACCACCCCGTTGGCGGCGTGGCGGCGCTCGGCCAGGGAGACGCCGAGGCGGCTGGGGACGAAGCCCAGCTCGTCGACCGCGTGCTCGACCCGCCGGCGGGTCCCGTCCTGCACCGGGGCCGAGCCGCGCAGGACCCGCGAGACGGTGGCGATCGACACCCCGGCCCGGCGGGCGACGTCGTAGATGGTGGCAGGCATCCTGGTAAGCGCTTTCGGTCGCTGGTCCTGTAAGCGGTTTCAGCGTGCCCATCCCGTTCGGGGGGCAAACCACCGGGATCAGCGGATGGGGTGGACCTGGTAGCCGAGGCGCTCGAGGTCGGCGACGATCTCGCCGTGGTGGATGGCGTTGCGGGTCTCGAGGGTGAGGCGGATCTCGACCTTGTCCAGGTCCAGGTCGAGCCCGGAGCGGTGGTGCTCGACCGAGAGCACGTTGAGGCCGAGCCGGGCCACCTCGGCGGTCAGGGCGGCCAGGTTGCCGGGGGTGTCGTCGACCACCACCCGCAGGGCCACATAGCGGCCGGCCGCCGACAGGCCGTGGTCGATCACCTTGGTCAGCAGCAGCGGATCGATGTTGCCGCCCGACAGCAGCACCACCACCGGCCCCTCCCCGCCGACCCGGCCGGCCAGCACCGCCGCCAGGGCGGTCGCCCCCGACGGCTCGACCACCGCCTTGGCCCGCTCCAGCAGCAGCAGCAGGGCCTGGCTGATCTCCTCCTCGGTGACCAGCACGACGTCGTCGACGTGGGCCTGGACGTGGGCCAGGGTGAGCGGCGACGGCGACTTGAGGGCGATCCCGTCGGCCATGGTGTGCAGCCGCTCCAGGCGGACGCAGCGGCCCGCCTCCAGCGAGGTCACCATGGTCGGGGCGCCGGCCGCCTCGACCCCGACGACCCGCACGTCGGGGCGGACCGCGGCCAGGGCGGCGGCGATCCCCGAGATGAGCCCGCCCCCGCCGATGGGGACCACCACCGTCTGCGCCTCGGGCGCCTCGGCGGCCAGCTCCAGGCCGATGGTGCCCTGGCCGGCGATGATCAGCGGGTCGTCGAAGGGGGGCACCAGCACCGCCCCCTCGACCTCGCAGAGGGCTCTGGCGCTGGCGATGCAGTCGTCGACGGCCTGGCCGCTCATGCGGACCGTCGCCCCGTAGTTCCGGGTCGCCTCGACCTTGGGCAGGGGCGCGTTGACCGGCATGAAGATGGTCGCCGGGTGCCCGGTCAGCTTGGCCGCCAGGGCCACCCCCTGGGCGTGGTTGCCGGCCGACCCGGCCACCACCGGCGTGCCCGGCGGCAGCCGAGAGATGCAGTTGTAGGCCCCGCGGATCTTGAACGACCCGGTCCGCTGGCGGTGCTCCGGCTTGAGGATCACCGGCCGTCCGGCCAGGGCGGTGAGGGTCTCGGAGCGGTCGACCGGGGTCGGCCGGAGCACGCCCGTGACCCGCTCCGCGGCCGCGCGGATGTCGTCGATGGTGACCAGGGACTGGTCACCACCCAGCGGCGGGTGCTCAACTACACGCGTACCCATTGCCCGATGACAATACCGGTTCGTCGGCGAGGAGGTCCCGTGGCCAAGTCCAAGGCAGCCAGCCCACGCGAGGCGATCACGGCCGAGGAGTCGGCGACCACCAAGATGAAGAAGAAGCCCTACGAGGAGGAGCTGGCCCGGCTCCAGCTCGAGCTGATCAAGCTCCAGGAGTGGGTCAAGCACGCCGGGCTCAAGGTCGTGGTGATCTTCGAGGGCCGGGACGCCGCCGGCAAGGGCGGAACGATCAAGAGGATCACCGAGAGCCTGAACCCCAGGATCTGCCGGGTGGTCGCCCTGGCCGCCCCGACCGAGCGCGAGCGCACCCAGTGGTACTTCCAGCGCTATGTGTCCCACCTGCCCGCCGCCGGCGAGATCGTCCTGATGGACCGCAGCTGGTACAACCGGGCTGGGGTCGAGCGGGTGATGGGCTTCTGCACCGAGGACGAATACCAGGAGTTCCTCCGCGCCTGCCCCGAGTTCGAGCGCATGCTGCTGCGTTCGGGGACCATCCTGGTCAAGTACTGGTTCTCGGTCTCCGACGCCGAGCAGGAGCTCCGCTTCCAGCGGCGCATCCAGGACCCGACCCGGCGCTGGAAGCTCAGCCCCATGGACCTCAAGTCCCGCGAGATGTGGGTCGAGTACTCCCGGGCCAAGGACAACATGTTCCACTACACCGACACCAAGCAGTCCCCCTGGTGGGTGGTGGTGGCCGACGACAAGCGCCGGGCCCGCCTCAACTGCATCAGCCACCTGCTCGAGCAGATCCCCTACGGCGACCTGACCCCCGAGCCCATCAAGCTCCCACCCCGCCGCGACGACCTCGGCTACGTCCGCCCGCCCATGACCGACCAGACCTTCGTTCCCGACCGCTTCCCCTGACGCGGGATGGGCGGCCGGGTAGCGAGCCCGGCCTTCGTCGGCCGCGTCGACGAGCTGGAGGTCCTCGAGGCGGCCAGGGGGCGGGCCGCGGACGCCGAGCCGGCTGTGGTCCTGGTGGGGGGCGAGGCCGGCGTAGGCAAGACCCGCCTGCTCGCCGAGCTGGCTGCCCGCTGGGCCGCCGAGGGCATGCGGGTGCTGTCCGGCGGCTGCGTGCCGGTCGCCGCCGGCGCCCTGCCGTATGCCCCGATCGTGGAGGCGCTCCGCCGCCTGCCCGATGAGCTCGGGGCCGATGCGGTCCGCGAGCTGGCCGGCCCCTCGTGGTCGGAGCTGGCCCGTCTGCTCCCCGGCCTCGGAACACCACCGGGCGGCCTGCCTGGTCAGGCGGCCCAGACCCGGCTGTTCGAGCTGCTGCTCGGTCTGCTCGGGCGGATCGGCGAGCAGGCGGCGGTCTCCCTGGCCGTCGAGGATCTCCACTGGGCCGACCGGTCCACCCGTGACCTGCTGATCTTCCTGGCCCGCAACCTGCGCCACGAGCGGCTGCTGCTGGTGATGACCTATCGCAGCGACGAGCCGGGCACCGATTGGTTGCGGTCCTACCTGGCCGAGCTGGACCGGGGCGGCCGGGCGCGGCGGCTGGAGCTGTCCAGGCTCGACCGGGCGGGGACGGCGGCCCAGCTGGTCGGCATCCTGGGCGCGGCGCCGCCCGCCGAGCTGGTCGAGGCGGTCTTTGCCCGCTCCGAGGGCAACCCGTTCTTCACCGAGGAGCTGCTGGCGGCGGTGCGGGCGGGGTCGAGCACGCTGCCGGCCACCCTGGGGGACCTGCTCCGGAGCCGCCTGATCGGGCTCCCCGACCCGTCCATCCAGGTGCTGGCCGCGGTGGCGGTGGCGGGCCGGCCGGTGCCGCACCGGCTCCTGGCCGCCGTCACCGGTCTGGACGACGCGGCCTTGCTGGCCGGGCTACGAGCGGCGGTCGGGCGTCGGCTGCTCGTCGTCCTGCCGGACACCGACGAGTACGAGGTCCGGCACGCGCTGCTGCGTGAGGTGGTGGCGGCCGACCTGCTCCCGGGCGAGCGGGTCCGGCTGCACGCCCGCTTCGCCGTGGCGCTGACCGGGCAGCCCGAGCTGGCCGCAGCCTCGCCGGCGGTCTCCGCGGCCGAGCTGGCCGCCCACTGGGACGCGGCCGGCGAGCCGGACCGGGCCCTGCCGGCCCGGGTCGCCGCCGGCCTGGCCGCCGCGGACGCGCACGCGTTCGCCGAGGCGGCCGGTCACTACCGGCGCGCCCTGGAGCTGTGGGCACGGCTCCCGGTCGGCCGGGCGGGGGGCCTGGACCGGGTGGACCTGTTGGGTCGGGCGGCGGAGGCGGCCGCGCTCAGCGGCGCCACCGACCACGCGATCGGGCTGCTCGAACAGGCCCTCGATGGTCTCGCCTGGACGGTGGAGCCGGTCCGGGCCGCGGTGCTGCTCGGCCGCCTGGGCTTCCACCGCTTCCGCGCCGACGCCGAGGCGGACGCCCTTGCGGCCTACGAGGAGGCGGAGCGGCTCCTGGCCGGAGCGCCACCCTCGGCCGAACGGGCCAGGGTGCTGGCCGGCCACGGCCTGCTGCTGATGCTCACCCTCCGGACAAGCGAGGCCATACCGGTCTGCGAGGAGGCGATCGCGGTCGCCCGCCAGGCCGGCGCCGGGGCCGAGGAGGCGGACGCGCTCGATGCCCTCGCCTGCTGCCTGGTCGACCAGGGCGACCTGGAACGGTCGCTCCGGCTGCACCGCGAGGCCCGCCGGCGGGCCGAGGCGGCCGGGTCCGACGAGATCGTGGTCCGCACCTACATCAACCTCACCGTGAGCCTGGAGCTGGCCGGCCGGGAACGGGAGGGCACCGACGACGCCTCCGAGGGGCTCGAGCGGGCTCGCCGGCTCGGCCTGGAGCGCGCCTGGGGGAGCATCCTCGCCGGCAACCTCGCCGACGGCCTCTTGCAGGGCGGCCGCTGGGCAGCGTGCGATCGGCTCACCGAGGAGCTGCTGGCCGGCGACAGCTGGGGCGCCTCCAGGCTGCACGCCGCTCGCGGTGGGCTGCTGACCCGCCGGGGCGACTTCCCGGCCGCCCGGGCCCAGCTCGACCGGTCGCTGGAGCTGAGCCCGGAGGCGTTCAGCGACATC
>Ga0307302_10000893_pt1 | contig 13117 bp, 15 predicted proteins | sample ER_DNA_183_FD_194490 | JGI IMG/M metagenome (GOLD analysis project Ga0307302, IMG submission 194490) | Bulk soil microbial communities from the East River watershed near Crested Butte, Colorado, United States - ER_DNA_183 | ecosystem: Environmental > Terrestrial > Soil > Floodplain | place...
CTCGACTCGCTCGTCGCGATCGGAGGCGAGGACACGCTCGGTGTCGCCGCACAGCTGCACGAGGAGCACGACCTCCCGGTCGTCGGCGTCCCGAAGACGATCGACAACGACCTGGGCGCGACGGATTACACCTTCGGCTTCGACACGGCGGTCTCGATCTGCACGGAAGCGATCGACCGCCTGCATACGACCGCGGAGTCGCACAACCGGGTGATGGTCGTCGAGGTGATGGGCAGGCACACGGGCTGGATCGCGGTCATGAGCGGGATCGCCGGCGGAGCCGACGTGATCCTCATCCCCGAACAGCCGATCACGGTCGAGCAGGCCTGTGCCGAGATCCAGCGGCGTCACGCGCGCGGAAAGGACTTCTCGATTGTCGTCGTCAGCGAGGGCTACGAGCTCACGTACGAGTCCGGCCTACGGCGCCAGGTCGCGCAGGAGGAAGCGATCGACCAGTTCGGTCACATACGGCTCGGGGGAGTCGGCCACGCGCTCGGGGCCGACATCGAGGAGCGCACAGGCTTCGAGACGCGGGTCACGGTCCTCGGCCACATCCAGCGGGGAGGCAGCCCGACGCCGCGCGACCGCGTGCTGGCGACGCGCTACGGCCTGAAGGCCGCGGACCTCGTCCACGAGGGCCGGTTCGGCCTGATGGCGGCCCTCCACGGCGACAACATCGTCGAGGTCTCGCTCGCCGAGGCGACCGCGAGCCTGAAGACCGTGCCGGAGGACTGGTACGCGGTCGCGAAGGCCTTCTTCGGCTAACCCTCCCTAGATCCGGTAGATCTCGATCCAGGGGCCCGCGAGCCTCGTCCGCGGGTGCAAGGCGTAGACGCGCCGAGTCCTCCGGAGGTCGCTGTAGAAGCGCGTCTCGCGCGGGTAGTGGTCGGCCGCGTCGAGTAGGCGATCCTCGACTGCGCCTGTAACAACGACGTACGCCACACCCTGTTTGCGCAATCGGGCAACGTCCCTATTCGGGTCTGTGGGCTCTCCCGGCCTTGGCAGCTTGAGCGAGATCACTCGGAAGCCGGCGAAGCCGGGCGTCGAGGAGTCCGCGGCCAACAGCGCTCCGCGGGGGAGGTTCTGCTCGACCCAGCGATGCGCGACCACCCGTGCGTCGGTCCGGGTCAGCTCGCGGCCGTCTCGAACAGCCCAGGTCAGGGGAATCACCAGCATGAGCACGGTCACCGATGCGATTGAGCGCAAGCGGCCGGCGAGCGCCCCGAGCGCGGGGACGAGCGGAAGGACATAGCGGTCGAAGTGCGCGTGCAGCGTCAGCAGGTCAGCGAAGTAGACGACGACGAAGACCGCGAGCACGAGATCGGCACGGTTACGGCGCACGAGTGCGAGCACCAAGCCGGCAGCGGCGATGATCAGCACCGGCCCGAGGCCGTCCCACAGGCGCACCGTGAAGGCAATCGGCGCGGAGTGGTCGTTCTCGAACCCGAGCCAGCCCGCGCGGGCGGACTGTTGAACGCGCCACGCGTCACCCGCCGCCTGGCCGAGGTGCAGGACGACGAATGGGCTCGTCGCAGCGAAGCCCAGGACGGCGAGCGCCGACGCGATCGCGAGCCGGCGCCACCTCCCCCAGGCAGCGGCGAGGAGCGGCGCGAACAGGAGGATCCCCGGGTACTTGGCGCTCGCCGCGAGGCCGACGACGAGCCCGGCGACCTCGATTCGTCCGGCCACCATCAGCGCCAACGCGACCGTGACACCGAGCGTGAGCGGAATATCGGTGACCGCCATTCGGGAGTAGGCAACGTGGGTCGTCTCGACGGCCGTCGCCGCTGCGGCGACGAAGCCCGCGACGGTCCCGTAGGCGCGCTGCCCAAGCCACCACGCTGCGGCGACGCAGCCGAGCGCGAGGACGACCATGGTCACTCGCGCCGCGAGGTAGGAAGGCTCGTCCTGCCAGGCCTGGAACGGCGCGAGCACGTACATGACCAAGCTCGGATAGTCGAACCAGTGCGGATCGAGCCCACCGCCGTGCACCATCGACCAAGCGTGCGGAACGATGTTCTGCTCGTCCGGGTTCAGCAGCGGGAACGGAAGGCCGTACTGGATGCCGACGAGGCGTAGCCCCCCGGCAAGCGCGATCACTGCGGCAAAGGCAACCGGCGGGCCACCCCAGCGGCCCGGCTCGCGTCGATCAGACCTCTGGCGGCGCCGCACTGACCAGACCGGCGACGTTCCCGGTGCCGACGATCACGGCGTCGACTCCCGCCCGCTCGAGCTCGGCGACCTCGTCTCGGCTCGTGACGTCGAGATCGGCGATCGCGAGCTTGCCGGCCGGGATGTCAGGCAGCAGGTCTAGCACCCGCTCGAGCGGCTCTTCGCCGTCGTCCCCGAGCTGCGGCGACAAAAGGAAGATCTCGGGGTCCAAGCGTTCGAGGGCAAGCTCGAGATCGTCGTCGTCGCGAACCTGGACGACGCATTCAAGGCCGAGCTCGGCGGCCTCGGTGAACCGCCGCTCGAGCTGTTCGAGGTCCTCGTCCAGCGACTCGGCGCCGACGAGGCAGGCATCGGCTCCCCGGCTGAGCGCCTCCGCAGGAGAGGCGTCGGCACGCCAGAAGATCGGCAGAGCAGTGGCCTCGCGGATTCCGGGGAGATCACGTTCGACGACGACCCCCTCCGCGCCCTGCTCCTCGGCCATCTGGACGGACTCCAGGTCGGTCGCAGGAACGATCAGCGAGATCCCGTCGCCTTCGGAGATCGCCTGGCTGAGGCGGCGCTGGCCGGTCATCGACCGACCATGCTAACCCGCGCGCAGGCGACGCCAACGAGTGCCTGGGGGCTCAAACGCCGATCGGGTGCCAGACGGTCTTCAGCTCGAGGAAGTCGGCGATGTCCCAAGGACTCTGGTCGTCGGGTTTCCCGCGCACCACCCTCTTCACGTTGTCGGCGGCGAGACGCTCGAGCTCATCCGAATGGCCGTCCGCCCCGGCGAGGTCGATCGCGTTCACGTCCATGTGGCTCGCAAGCACCGGCGCGAGCTCTTCCCGCCGGCCGGTGAGCAGGTTGACGACGCCGCCCGGCACGTCGGACGTCGCGAGTACTTCCGCGAGCTCGACGGAAGCGAACGGCGAGCCTTCGGACGCGACCACGACGGCCGCATTTCCTCCGACGATCGCAGGCGCGACCCGAGTGACGAGCCCGAGCAGCGGCGGCTCCTCCGGCGCGAGGATCCCGACAACCCCCGTCGGCTCCGGGACCGTGAAGTTGAAATACGGGCCGGCGACAGGGTTGGACGAGCCAAGCACCTGCGGGAGCTTGTCCGCCCAGCCCGCGTACCAGACGAGGCGATCGACCGCCCGGTCGACCTCTTTGGACCCGGAGCAGAGCTCCGAGAACTCCGCCCTTCGCGCTTCGAGCATCTCCGCGATCCGGTAGACGACCTGTCCCCGGTTGTAGGCGGTCAGGCCCGCCCATTTCGGAAATGCAGTGCGCGCTGCGCGAACGGCGTCTCGCACGTCCTTTCGCGATGCGCGCGCGACGTTTGCGCCCTGCGCCTCGTACGTGCGGCCCGACTCCGAGCGTGGAAACTCGCCCCCGATGTAGAGCTTGTACGTCTTGCGAACGGGCAAACGGCTCATTCGAAGTCCAGGTACGGCTCGAGGCCGTGCCGCCCTCCCTCGCGCCCGAAGCCCGACTCCTTGTACCCGCCGAACGGCGAGGCCGGGTCGAAGCGGTTGTACGTGTTCGCCCAGATAACGCCCGCGCGCAGGCGCTGCGTCATCGCCAGGATGCGCGATCCCTTTTCCGTCCACACCCCTGCAGAGAGCCCGTACGGAGTGTTGTTCGCCTTCTCGACCGCTTCATCGGGTGTCCGGAACGTGAGCACGGAGAGGACCGGCCCGAAGATCTCCTCCTGTGCGATTCGGTAGCTCTGAGCGACGTTGGTAAAGACGGTCGGCACGAACCAGTAGCCCTTCTCGGGCAGCCGGCAAGGCGGCTGGTAAATCTCCGCACCCTCCTCCTCACCGGAGGCCACGAGCTCCTTGATCTTGTCGAGCTGCTGGCGCGAGTTGATTGCACCGACATCGGTGTTCTTGTCCAGGGGGTCGCCCACACGGAGGGTCGCGAGCCGTCGCTTCAGCTTCCCGACGAGCGGCTCGTAGATCGATTCCTGGACGAGAAGCCGCGACCCGGCGCAGCAGACGTGCCCCTGGTTGAAGTAGATCCCGTTCACGATCCCCTCGACGGCCTGGTCGAGCGCTGCGTCGTCGAAGATGACGTTCGCGGCTTTACCCCCCAGCTCGAGCGTCAGCCGCTTGCCCGAGCCGGCGAGCTCCCGCTGGATCGCCTTGCCGACTTCGGTCGACCCGGTGAACGCGATCTTGTCCACGCCCGGATGCTTCACGAGCTCAGCGCCGGTCCGCCCGTCGCCCGTGACGATGTTGACGACCCCGGGAGGCAGCTCCGCCTGCCGAAGGACATCCGCGAAGAGAAGTGCCGACAACGGTGTCGTCTCGGCCGGCTTGAGAACGACCGTGTTCCCGGTCGCGAGCGCGGGAGCGATCTTCCACGAGAGCATCAGCAGCGGGAAGTTCCACGGGACGATCTGACCCGCGACGCCGATCGGCCGCGGCTTCCGGTTCGGGAAGGCGTACTCGAGCTTGTCCGCCCAGCCCGCGTAGTAGAAGAAGTGCGCCGCCGAGAGCGGCAGGTCGACGTCGCGCGACTCGCGGATCGGCTTGCCGCCGTTCAGCGACTCGAGCACCGCGAACTCCCGGGAACGCTCCTGGAGGATCCGCGCGATCCGGAAGAGGTACTTCGCTCGCTCGGACGGCGAGATCGACGACCAGCCGCCCTCGAACGCGTCGCGCGCCGCGCCTACCGCGGCGTCGACTTCCGCGGGCGTCGCCTGGCCGACCTCGGCCAGCGATTCCTCGCTGGCGGGATCGATTGTCGTGTACGCCTCTTTCGGCTCGAGCCACTCCCCGCCCACGAAGTGCCCGTAGCGATCGCGAAGCTGAACGAGGTCACGAGCCTCGGGCGCCGGCGCGTAGTCCCAGGCAGCCGGGACAGGCGAACGATCCTGCTGACGCTCGAGCTTGCTCATCGGCGGGCGTCGTGGCGCCTCATCCCACCTCCCACCCCCCACCCTCTTTGGGTGGGGTTCGACGGTAGCGCCTCTCGGCGCACGCGTCCGTATCGAGTTCGAGCCGAATCAGTCAACGGTGAAGTAGTCGGGGCTTTGGTAGCGCCCGGTCTTCTCCTTCCGGATCTGCATCAGTACGTCGTTCAGCAACGTCGATGCGCCGAGCCGGTAGAGATCGGGTGTGAGCCACTCGGGGCCGAGGGTTTCGTGCAGCTGAACGAGGTATTGGACCGCCTGCTTCGCCTGGCGAATCCCGCCCGCCGGCTTCATCCCGACCCGACGGCCGGTCTCCTCGTGGACGTCGCGAATCGCCTCGAGCATGACAAGCGTGACCGGCAAGGTCGCCGCCGAGGGAAGCTTCCCGGTCGAGGTCTTGATGAAATCGGCGCCGGCCGCCATCGCCAGCAGGCTCGCGCGCCTCACGTTGTCGTAGGTCCCGAGCTCGCCGACTTCGAGGATCACCTTCAGGTGCGCGTCGCCCGCAGCCTCCTTCACCTGGACGATCTCGTCGTACACCTTCGCGTACCGGCCCGAGAGGAACGCACCCCGGTCGATGACCATGTCCACCTCGTCGGCGCCCATCTCGACTACGTCCCGGACCTCCGCGACCTTCACGTGTGTCGGCGCTTGGCCGGAAGGAAACGCCGTCGCGACCGAGGCCACTTTCACGCTCGTGCCTTTGGTTCGCTCGACCGCGGTCGCCACGAGATTCGGATAGATGCAGATCGCGGCCACAGAGGGCACCGTGAGATCGGCAGGATCGGGCCGGATGGCCTTCGAGGCGAGGGCAGCGACCTTGCCGGGCGTGTCGGAGCCCTCGAGGGTCGTCAAGTCCATCATGCGGATGGCAAGGTCGAGTGCGAAGAGCTTGGACTCGCGCTTGATCGACCGCTTCGCGAGCGTCGCAGCCCGTTCCTCCACCGCGACCGCGTCGACGGAGCCGACGCGCGGCAGGCGAGGCTCGAGCGGAAGCTCGAATCCACGGGGTAGCGCAGGCGCCTTGGCCATACGAGGAGTGTAGCCCTGGCGTAATTTCCCACCTACCCGACCTGGAGGTGCCCGATGCAAGACGTGGACGTCAACTTCGTCGCCGTCGTCGTCGCGGCGATCGTTTCGATGTTCCTGGGCGCGCTGTGGTACTCGCCGGCCCTGTTCGCGCGACCGTGGATGCAAGCGGTGGGCCGCACCGAGGAGGAGCTCGGTGGCATGGGATTCGGCTACGTGATCTCGGGCATCGGCGCGCTGCTCTCCTCGTACGCCCTCGCCCGCATCGACCGCTGGGCAGAGGTGGACACTCTCTGGAACGGCGGGCTCGTCGGTCTGCTCGCGTGGCTCGGCTTCGTCGCGCCCGTGCTCGCTGTGACGACGTATTTCGGGGGTCGACCCGTGAAGCTCTGGTGGATCAACGCCGGCTACCAGCTGCTGGCGCTCGTCGTCTTGGGTGCGATCAATGGCGCGTGGACCTAGATTCCCAACCGCTCCAGCAGCCGCTCGTCGCGACGCCACTTGGGGCGTACCTTGACCTGAAGCTCGAGGAAGACGGGGTGGCCGAGCAGGTGCTCGATCTCGGGTCGCGCATGGGTTCCGATCTGCTTGACCACCGAGCCCCCGCGGCCGACGACGATCTGCTTCTGCGAGTCCGTCTCGACGTAGAGGTTCGCGCGCACGACCTTGTCTCCGAGCTCCTCGACCTCGACCGAGATCGCATGCGGAAGCTCTTCGCGCGTCAGACCAAGCGCCTTCTCTCGAACGAGCTCCGCCACCTGGTCCTCGACCGGCAGATCAGTGCGCTGTTCGGGTGGGAAATACGCCGGCCCCTCAGGCAGCAGCTCGACCAACTCGGCGCGCAACTCGTCCACTCCATCTCCGGTCTTCGCGCTCACCGGGTGCAGCGCGTGGAAGTCGCCGAGCTTCGAGGCGGTGTCCATCTGAGTCGCGATGTGGCCGGGCTTGAGCCGATCGATCTTGTTCAGCGCGATGACGACGGGGACTCCCAGCGAAAACACCCGCTGCGCAATGAAGCGGTCACCGGCTCCGATTCGATCGCGAGCGGAGAGGACGAACAGGACCGCATCCACGTCCTCGAAGGCGTGGTCGACGGTTCGCTGCATGCGTTCGGTCATGGCATCGAGCGGGCGCTGGAAGCCGGGCAGGTCGACGAGCACCAGCTGTGAGTCTTCGCCGTTCGCCACTCCGGTTATCCGGCGCCGCGTCGTCTGCGGCTTGTCGGAGACGATGGCGACCTTGCCCCCGCAGAGCGCGTTCACGAGCGTCGACTTGCCGACGTTCGGGCGCCCGGCAACGGCGACGAAACCCGACTTCACAGCTCGAAGGTCTCGGGCAGGAGCTCTGTCGGAGTCCGCGTCACGACCTCACCCGCGGCGTTCTTGAAGGTCACCCGCTCGAGCCTGAACTCGTACAGCCACTGGCGGCAGCCTCCGCAGGGCGCGGCCGTAATGGCGATCTCCTCGAGGTCGCCGGGACCGCAGCCTTCGACAACCGCGTAGCCGATCGCCGTGCGCTCCGCGCAGATCCCCAAGGGGTACGCGGCGTTCTCGACGTTGACGCCTTCGAAGATCCGCCCATCGCGGGCACGGACGGCGGCGCCCACGAAGAAGTTCGAGTAGGGCGCGTAGGCCCGCTCCGCGATCGCCACTGCCCGCTCGTAGAGATCCGCGCTCATCCGAACACCTGGAACATGACGAGGACCGCGAGCGCGCCGAGCACGCCGCCGTAGGTCACCTCGAGAAACGAGTGCACGCCCGACTCGACCCGGGTCTGCGCCACGAGCAGGGCCATCAGGAAGGTCAAGGAGGTGATCAGGAACCAGTGGCGTGAGTCGCCGACCACCTGTGTGACCGCCATCCAACCTCCGAACGCGACCGCAGCATGCCCCGAGGGAAGACCACCACGGAGCGGCGTCCCCCGGCCGGTGTACGCCTTCGTCGCGAGCACGAGGATGATCGTCAGCACAAGCGCGATGAGCGTCAACTCCGACGGCGCGTCGCGGAGGCGCACCACGAGCCGCGAGCTGTGGTTCACGACCTTTTCCGAGAAGACGAGGTAGCCGACCGCGACCGCGTTCACCGTCGCGATCAGGACGGCGCCTGCCGCGATGTCCTTCGCAAGCTTCGCGAGCGGGTCGAACGAGGTCGTCGCGACGTCGATCCCGGCCTCGAGCGCCGAATTGATCATCTCCGCGATCAGGACGAACGAGATCGCGATCAGCAAGGCCATGAGCTCGATTCGTTCGACCCCGACCGCGACAGCTGCGATCAGCACCGCCGCCGCGACTGCAAAGTGGATGCGCATGTTGCGCTGCGTGCGAAGAACGTGGATCACGCCCTCGAACGCGAAGTTGAAGCTCTCGATGAGCGACGGGGCGCGCCGCCGCGAGGCGTTCATCGGGCGAGCTCCGCCTCGCGGGCTTCCATCTCGTCGCCATGCTTGTAGCCGAGAAGGTGGAGCAGTGCGTGCACGAGCGGCGCGCGCCAGGCATCGCCCACGATCTGGGGGCAGAGGACGGCGTCGCCGAGCTGGCGCGGCACGCCGACGGGGAGCACGTCGCGGCCGTCGATCGGGAACGCGAGCACGTCCGTCGCTTCGTCCTTCCCGAGGTGATCTCGCTTCAGGCGGCGCATCTCGTCGCGGTCGACGAAGACGAGCCCCAGGTCTCCTGCGCCGATGCCCTCGGCAGCCAGCACCCTGCGCGCGAGCTCGACGGCCGCCTCTTCCTCGACCTCGGCCCCGCTTCGGTTGGCGATCTCGACGGTCACCACGCTCGGCGTCACTTGCGACGCTGCGTGCCCGTCTCCTCCGCATGCCTGCGGTAGGCCTCGACGATGCGCTGGACGAGCTTGTGGCGGACGACGTCTTCGTGGCCGAAGCGGACGAACGCGACTCCGTCGAGCGAGCCGAGGATGTCCTGCACCTGGATCAGCCCGGAGGCCTGTTCCCGGGGCAGGTCGACCTGGGTGACATCGCCCGTGACGACGACCTTCGAGCCGAAGCCGAGGCGAGTCAGGAACATCTGCATCTGCTCGGGGCTCGTGTTCTGCGCCTCGTCGAGGATGATGAAGGAGTCGTTCAGCGTGCGGCCTCTCATGAACGCGAGTGGAGCGACCTCGACGATGCCCTTCTCCATGTACGAGGCGAGCCGGTCGGCGTCGAGCATGTCATAGAGCGCGTCGAAGAGCGGGCGCAGGTAGGGGTCGACCTTCTCCAGCATCGTCCCCGGCAGATAGCCAAGCCGTTCGCCCGCCTCGACCGCGGGTCGGGTGAGGATGATTCGCCCCACTTGCCTGTCGGCGAGGGCCGCGACGGCGAGAGCCATGGCGAGATACGTCTTGCCAGTGCCGGCCGGGCCGATTCCGAACGTGACGGTGCAGTCCCGGATCGCATCGACGTAGCGCTTCTGGGTGACCGTCTTCGGCGAGATCTTCTTACCGCGATGACGCCAGACGACGTCCTCGAACACCTGGCGGACATCCTCCACCTGGTCGAGTGCGCCGAGGACGGCGTCGACGGTCGAGGGGCCGATCTCATGGCCGCCTTCCACCAGCTCGACGAGCTCGTCGACGACCGCGCGCGCCTCGGTCACCCGCTCGTCGTCGCCCTCGATCGTGAGCCGGTTTCCGCGCAGGCGGATCGTGCAGCGAAGCCGCTCGCGCAGCGCACCGAGCACGCCGTCGCCGATCGCAGCGAGCTCGGCCGCGACGTCGTTCGAGACAGAGAGCACCTGTTGCACGGCTTCAAGTGTAGGCGTGGAGGCCCCGCCCGCTGTGACGCTTTCGGCCCGATTTCGACACCCGCGCGTGCGCTTCTCCCGGCTACGATCGCCTTGGGGAGGAGGTTGCGAGTACCGGACCTGGGAGGCGCCGGGTCAGCGACGCCTCAGGCGAGCTTCTCGCGCACGAGCTGGCTCACGGCGGATCCGTCCGCACGCCCCGCGACCTGGGGCATCACGTCGGCCATCACGCGGCCGAGGTCGCGGATATTCGTCGCACCGCACTCCGCGATCGCGTCGTCGATGATCGTCTCCAGCTCCTCCTCTGACAGTGGCTCGGGCATGAACTCCTCGAGCACACCCAGCTCCCGCTCCTCGCTTGCGGCCTGCTCCTCCCGCCCACCCGTGCGGAACGCCTCGGCGGCCTCGAGCCGCTTCTTGCGCTCGCGCTGGAGCACCTGCAGCTCCTCGTCGTCGTGCAGCGGCCGCTGGAGCTCCTTCTCTGCCGCGCGCAGCTGCGAGAGGATCAACCGCAGGGCGTCGCGGCGATCGGCATCCCGCTCGCGCATCGCCGTGGCGAGCTCCTCCTCGATCCGAGCAATCAGGCTCATCCTGGTAACCCTTGCATCGCGCCGCCTAGCACGTGCCAGTGCAGGTGGAAGATCGTCTGCCCCCCGCCCGGGCCGACGTTGACGACAACGCGGTAGTCGTCGAGCCCCGCCGCCCGAGCGGCGTCGGCGACGAACTCGAGCATGCGCTGCGCCTCCTCCGGCGGAAACTCCCGCACGTCGCGGAAGGTCTCCACGTGCCGCTCCGGGATCACGAGCAGATGTGTCTCGGCGCGCGGGTTGATGTCGTTGATCGCCACGAACCCATCGGCGCGGAGCACATGGTCGCCGTCGCGGTAGAGCTGGCAGAACAGGCAGTCATCCGGCACCGACGATTCCCTCCTCCGTCACGGAAGCTGCGCGTACGGGAAGGAGCTCCCCGACCGGTGCAGACTCGTCGACTAGCCAGGGCGAGTAGTCGTCCCCGTAGCCGCGACCGGGGCGGTCGACCAGAACCTCGTCTTTGGCTCCGAGCTTCGTTCGCCATCTGCGAAGGCACGCCGCGTGCGAGTCGGCGCGCAGCTGCGCGCTCCGGCGCTTCTTCACGGCGGGCTCGACCGGGTCGTCTGCGGCCGTCACCGTGCCCGGCCGCGGCGAGTACGGGAAGACGTGCGCCTTCGTGACTCCGGCCTGCGCGAGCACCCGCCTCGTGCGCTCGAAGGCCTGCTCGTCTTCAGCAGGGAAGCCGACGATCACGTCCGCCGTGAGGTTGAAGTCCTCGAGCGGAGCGAGGCGCCGCAGGTAGGTCGCCGCCGTGTAGCGGCGTCCCATCGCCTCCAGGACGCGGTCGTCACCGGACTGAAGCGGAACGTGCAGGTGCCGCGAGACAGTCGGCGTCTCGCGCAGCGCGCTGACGAGCTCCCCGTTCACGTGGTTCACCTCGATCGACGAGAGCCGAAGGCGGCGAAGACCCGGTGTGGCGCCGACCTCTCGCACGAGCCGCGCCAGCGTGTACCCGAGATCGCGATCGCGGAAGCAGCCGAGGTTGATCCCGGTGAGCACGATCTCCTGGTGGCCCTGCTCGACGCGCCTGCGCACCTCGCGCAGCACCGCCTCGGCGCTCCGGCTCCGGGAGCGGCCGCGAACGAGCGGGATCACGCAGAAGTTGCACGAGAAGCTACAGCCGTCCTGGACCCGCACGAACGCACGGACCCGGTCGAGTCGTGCGTCCGCCTGAACGCAGCCGATCGCGCCAACATCGCCGGCGACGAACGCTGCCGTCTCCTCGCTCCGGCGCGAGACGACGGTTACGTTCTCGGGAAGCCCCGCGAGCGCGGCGTCGAGGTTGGCGGCGCACCCCGTGACGTAGACGCGGCGATGCGTCCGAGAGGCCCGGCTGGCTGCCTGCCGAGACTTGCGCACGGCCTCGTTCGTGACGCAGCAGGTGTTCACGACGGCGATCTCCGCGTCGTCCTGCTCTCGATGCCCGTCACGGAGCAGCGCCTCCCTGATCGCGTGCGCATCGGCATGCGAGACCTTGCATCCCAGGAAACGGATGGAGAACGTGGCCATCGGGAGCCGGGATGCTACTCCCGCGTGAAGAGATCGGCCGCCCACTGCGCCCGTGCCCTGCGGCTGACGTGGTCGAAACCGGGGACCACCGGCTGATCGTGCTCGTAGTAGCCGGATGTCACGAACAGCCGGCAGCTGGTCGGCAGTGTGAGCGCCGACACCGTCGGCAAGTCGATGTTGGCGAGCACGATCTCCGCCTCGGTCAACTCCTCCGTGCGGGCGTCGGCCTGCCAGACCTCGAGTGCCACGCCGTTCGCCGCCGCGTTGCGCATCGTCGCCTCGACCGCGGACTCGTCCGAGTCGATCGCGATGACCGGGGCGAAGCCCAGCGCTGCCGCCGCGATCGCGAGCACCCCGGAGCCGCAGCCCACGTCCAGCACGCTTCCCGGCTCGAGAACGTGCAGCAGCTCGATGCAGAGCTGCGTCGTCGGATGGGCGCCGGTGCCGAAAGCCTGGCCGGGGTCGATCACGAGCCGCCGCAGTCCCGGCGTCGTTCGTTCCCAAGGCGGCCCGATCCAGAGCGAGCCGACCTCGACCGGCTGATGGAACCGTTTCCACTCGTCCGCCCAGCCCGGCGATACAGGCTCGGTGCGCACGCCCCCGAAGCAATCGCGCAGCCGAGCCGCGCCCTCGGTGTCGGTGTACGCGGCCAGCTCGACGGTCTCGCTCTGCCTCTCCTCGACGAAGCCCGCAGGGAAGAGCTCGAGCATTCGCGCCGTCGCCTCCTCGACCCGATCGCGGGGCACCACGACCGACGCGCGGAGGAGGCTCAGCGGAACGCGCTCTTCAGCTTCTCGAAGAACCCGTCGTCGTGCCGGTAGGTCTCCTCGTCGACGCTCTGCTCGAACTCCCCCAATAGGCGACGCTGGTCCTCGGTCAACCGGCGCGGAACGGCGACGTTCACCAGCACCCGATGGTTGCCGCGGCCGAAACCCTGCAGGACCGGCATGCCGCGACCGCGAAGCGTCCGCACCTCGCCGGGTTGCGTGCCAGGCTCGAACTCGATCTCGACCTCGCCGTCCAGCGTGAGCACCCCGACCTGAGCGCCGAGCGCGGCCTCGGTCATGGTCAGTTGGACCGTCGAGTAGATGTCGTCGCCTTCGCGAACGAGGCGCTCGTGCGGCCTGATGCGCACGAGGACGTACACGTCTCCCGCCTGTCCGCCGAGTG
>Ga0307302_10000895_pt1 | contig 13102 bp, 8 predicted proteins | sample ER_DNA_183_FD_194490 | JGI IMG/M metagenome (GOLD analysis project Ga0307302, IMG submission 194490) | Bulk soil microbial communities from the East River watershed near Crested Butte, Colorado, United States - ER_DNA_183 | ecosystem: Environmental > Terrestrial > Soil > Floodplain | place: USA...
CCGCGACCAGCCGGCGCCCTCGCGCGCCCGGGTCGGCGGTGAGCGTGGCCGCACGCTCCAGTGCCGAGGACGCCGCCTCGAAGCCGCCCCGGCCCGAGGCTCGCTCGGCGGCCGCGTCCAGCTCGCGGACCACCCGCTGGTCGGGCTCGACCGCCGCCGCTGCCAGGTGCCAGGCCCGCCGATCGGCGTCGCCCTCGCGGTCGGCCGCCCCTGCCAGCGCCCGGTGCGCCCGCCGGCGTTGGCTGGTGGTCGCCCCTTGGTAGACCGCCGAGCGGACCAGGGGATGGCGGAAGGCGATCGCTCCAGCCCGGACCCGAACCAGCCCGGCTGTCTCGGCGGCATCCAGCGCCGCCACCCCAGCGCCCAGCGTCGCCGCCGCCGCGGTCACCGTCGCCTGCCGGCCGGTGTCCTCGGCCGCCGCGATCAGCAGCAAGGCCTGGGCGTCGTCGGGGAGGCGACGAACCCGCTCCAGGAACGCATGCTCGACCCCGTCGGTCAGCGGCAGCGGGAGCGGGAGCGGCTGTGTCCCCGACAGCTGGTCTGCGGTCAGGACCGACGGCAGCTCGACCAATGCCAGTGGATTGCCACCGGTCCGCTCGAGGAGGCGATCGCGCACCTGCGGGTCGACCGGCACGGCCGCGCGCTCGGCCAGCAGGGCGGCCACGGCGACCCCGTCCAGGCCGCCGATCTCCAGCTCAGGAAGCCCGACGGCGCCGAACCGACGCGGATCTCCGTCCCGCGCCGCGAACAGCACGACCACGCCTTCGGCCTCCAGCCGCCTGGCCACGAAGACCAGGGCGTTGGCCGACGCCTCATCCAGCCAGTGCGCATCATCGACGACACAGAGCACGGGCCGCCGCTCAGCCGCCTCGGCGAGCAAGCTCAGCACGGCCACCGAGACAAGGAACCGGTCCTCGACCCTCCCCTGCTCCAGGCCGAAGGCGGCCCGCAGCGCCGTGGCCTGGGGGCCAGGAAGCCCGTGAATCTGGCCGAGAATCGGCCGGAGCAGCTGGTGCAGACCGGCGAAGGCCAGCTCGGCCTCCGACTCGATCCCGCGCGCCTCCAGCACCTGCAGGTCCGAGGCCTGCTCGACCGCGTCCTGGAGCAGTGCCGACTTCCCGGCACCAGCCTGGCCGCGCAGCACCAGCACGCCGCTCCGGGAGTCCCGGGCGGCGTCCAGCAGTGCCGTCACTGCCGACCGCTCGGCGTCCCTGCCGTAGAGCATCACCAGTCAAGGGTGCGCAGGCCCGCCCGGGCCAGGTCCCCATCCCCTCTCGTGTCCTCACGCCTGATTGTTTCGCATCTGGCCGCTCACGAGGGAGGCTGCGAGAATCAGCCGTTGCCGCGGCGCCCGTTACCAGCCGCCCCATCGGACCGGAGGCCTCGTGACCAGAGGCGCCCGCTACCGCCTCCTCGCCGTCGTGTACGCCAGCCAGTTCGTTCCCCTGGCCTTCCTCCTCTATGGGCTGAGCGCCGTGCTCCGCGAGCGCGAGGTGCCATTGGAGCGGATCGCCTTCGTCCAGCTGCTGGGGCTGGTCTGGGTGGTCAAGTTCGCCTGGGCGCCCCTGGTCGACCGCTACGGCTCACGACGGCTCGGCCACTACCGCGGCTGGCTGCTGGTGGTCCAGACGCTGCTGATCGTGGCCGTCCTCGCCCTCATCCCGGTCGACGTCGTCACTGATCTACCGCTACTGGTCGGGATCGGCGCCGCCATCGCGGTGCTGTCGGCGACCCATGACATCGCCGCCGACGCGGCCGCTGTCCGCCTGCTCGCGCCGTCCGAGCGCGGCGTCGGCAACGGCATCCAGCGGGCCGGCGGCTACCTCGGGCTGATGGTCGGCGGTGGCGGTGTGCTGATCATCTATGACCGGCTCGGGTGGGGGGTCGCGCTGGCCGTCTTGGCCGCGCTCACCGCGCTGCCGCTGCCGGCGCTGCTTGGTTGGCGAGAGGACGAGGTGCTCCCAGGCGTCGCCCCGCGCCTGGGAGCGTCGTTCCGGACGCTGGGCAGCTACTTCCGCCAGCCCGGGGCCACGCGATGGGCGCTGGTCGTCCTGCCCCTGTACTACCTCGGCATCGCCACGGCCTACCCCCTGGTCACCCCCATGCTGGTCGACGCCGGCTGGCCGCTGGACCGGATCGGCGCCGTCTCGATCGTCGGTGGCGGAACCGCGGCCGTGCTGGCCTCGCTCGCGAGCGGAGCGTTGTTGACCCGCCTCGGCCGCCGGCGCGCGCTGGTCGCCTTCGGGCTGGTCACAGTGGTCGCCATCGTGGCCCTGTTCCCGCTGGCGCAGGGCCAGAGCGGCACGCTCGCCGGGCTGGCCGCAGTCGCGCTGCTCAACATCGCCTACGCGAGCGCCGGCACAGCGGTATACACGATCAATATGGACTGGAGCCGACCCGGATCGGCGGGCAGCGACTTCACCGTGCAGGACAGCCTGGTCCATCTCTGCTCGCTGCTCGCCGGGGCCGCCGGCCTGGCCCTGGCGGGCGTCCTCGGCTACCCGCGAACCCTCGGCCTGTCGGTTATCCTCGGATTGGCCGGCGTCGCTGCCGCGGCCTGGCTCTTCCAGCAACCCTCGACCCCGGTGGTGCCGGTCGAAGCATCCCAGCGCCCGGTGTGAGCCGCGATCCCACCGCAACGTCGTCAGTTGCACACATGGCTTCTTCCGTCCTGCGCCGACCGACGCCAGTCCCCAATAGGCGCTCACGGCTTACAACCAGCCACCTCCACCACGTATCGCCATAACGGATGAAGGCTCGCCGCTCGCTCTACGCTCGACCCGAGTCGTTCTGAGGACAGCAATGCACCCTGGGTGCAGCATCGGCCTGGCCGTGCAGGGTCATGCCAATCACCCAGTGCTGAATAGTGTGGCTAGTATTCCGGCGGAATCATCGTCGGCGAGGTGGCTCTCTGCTTGCCGTACAGCTGGTCGCTGAATGTTGGGCTTGCCGAGCGGTGGCGAGGACGGGCCATATAGGCTCGCCCGGAGCAGTCTCTGTCACACTCCTGCGCGGAAGAGCGGCCTGGATGGCGAGAAGGTGTGGCGTGAGCGTGGCCGAGCGGCCGACTGGCCGGACCTGCCGGAGCGGGTCGAGCTGATCCGTGCCGCAAACTACCCGACACCGACCGCGCCTGATTCGAGCAGGAACTGGACCAGGCGTCGGCCTCGACCGAGCAAGCTGCCGCCCTCGGTGACTTCGCCGACAAGCCGCTGATCGTCCTGACCGCCGGCAGCGGACATGATGCCGCCTGGTCCGCGGCGCAGAACCGCCTGGCCACGTTGTCAACCAACAGCGTGCACCGCATCGTCGACGGCGCCATCCACGAGGACTTGATCGTAGACGAAGAAGACGCCGCCGCCACCACCCAAGCGATCCTCGACGTCGTCTCAGCGGTCCGCAGCAAAGGCGCCCTGGTCAGCTGATCCGGACCCTCAGCAGAGCGCTCGGGCGCGCCACCGCGACCTGTCATCGGCGGTCTTGACGATGCGGGGACTGTCGCGCCAGCGATGCAGCGCGAAGCTAGCCAGGAACCAGTGCTCCGCGGAGCCGCAGCCGCCGCCCACACTCCGCTGCAGACCGCGCTGGACACCTACCGCCGCGAGCACCACACCCCTGCCGGCCCGGGGGCAGACTAGGCTAGCGCTGCCCGCTGGGTAGGGGTCTAGCCTGAAATCTGGACCAACCCGTACGACCGGCGCCAACGGTACCGGCAGATGCACTTGCGCGGACGCCAACCTGGGCCGGTCCGGACACCGATGGGCGCAGCTGGGTGACGGCCGCTCGCCAGCTGGGGTCGTTGCCGTAGTCGGCCACATACGCCCACACCTCGCTGGCCGGCCGGTCGATCTCCACGCTGCCCACTACCCGCACCAGCCGCCCTCCCGGTCAGCGTCCAATCGTGGTTCAACAGCCTGCAGTATCGAAGGCTCGGCGCCGCGGCGTCGAGCACCGTTCTGCCTGGTCATCGACTGGATCGCCGCTGCGGTCCTGGTCGTGCTGATCACCGTCGGCGTCCCCTTCCACCCCTAGCCAGGCCAGCCCCACAGCTGATGGGCCGAATCCTCCTCTTGCCCGATGGCGTGGCCACAGCGGCCGGCAGCTTCTCGTAAAGGGGTTACGCTCTCCCCGCAATCAGGTCTCTCCCCGGCGTTCCCGTGGAACGACTCCTTGAAGGACCCCATGAGCAACTCGGCTGCTGACGGCGTGCCCTGGACGGCTACCCTCGATGGGGTGGTGGCCGAGACCGCCGCCGGCCGGCTGCTCCCCGGGGTCCACCGGTGCCTGCTGCGGGTCGAGACGCCCCGCCTGCCCGAAGGCTGGACCGCGGCGGCGACCACCCACCCCGACGACCGTGGCGGCTTGGATCCCGAGGTGGCCTTCCGGATCGCCAGCGTCACCAAGATGATGACCGCCGCGGCCCTGCTGGCGCTGGCCGATCAGGGCCACTGCCGGCTCGACGACCCGACCGGCCGCTACCTCCCCAGCGACATCGTCGACCGGTTCCACGACAGCACGGGACGCCCCTACGCTGCCGCCATCACCCTCCGCCAGCTGCTGGATCACACCAGCGGACTCCCGAACTTCTTCGCCCAGCCCGCAATCCTGGACGCGGTGCAACACGGCGGTGGCCGACGGCGATTCACCCCTACTGATCTGGTCGGCTTGGCGGTGGCCGGCGAGCCGACGACCTCAGCCCCAGGCATTGCCCGCGCCTACACCGACACCGGCTTCCTGCTGGCCGGGCTCATCATCGAAGCCCTTACCCGCCGGTCGCTGCAGGAGGCCTACCGCGAGCTGGTGCTGGACCCGGCCGGCATGGCCGACACGTGGTTGGAGAGCAGCGATGAGCCACCCCGCCGCCGCGCCATCGCCGCCCACGACTTCCAGGGGCACGACATCACCGGCATGGATCCGACGGTCGACTGGGCCGGTGGTGGGCTGGTGAGCACGGCCGCCGACCTGGCCGCGTTCCTGCGGGCGCTCACCCGCGGCCAGCTGGTGAGCAGCCGTGCCTGGAGGGAGATGACCCGATGGCAGCCCGGTCCGGAGGGCTTTTACGACGACTACGGCCTTGGCCTGGGGCGCTACCGGTTCCCGGCGGCGCAGGTGATCGGCCACCATGGGGTCTGGGGCGCCTTCGCGTTCTGGTCGCCTGAGCTGGACGCGGTCATCACCGGCACGATCAACACCGGGAGGGTGGACCGTCGCCCCCTGCTGGGTGCGGTGGTGGGCGCGCTCACCGACTGACCACGATGCCGGCGCAGCGGTCGACCGGTCCGAGCGGGCTGGTGGCTGCCTGGCGCATCGGGTGGGAGACGGAGCCGTCGATCACGTTCCTCCTGGGTAGTTCCTGGAGGTCAGGTGGCGGATGCCTGGAGGTCGGTTCGCAGCCGCTCCAGGGTCAGCTGCTCCTTGCGGGCCCGCAGGTCCAGATACAGCAGGACCCCGACCAGCACCCCGTACGGCAGCGTGATCACGGTGGCGATGGCGGCAGCGACGGCCTGCACGAACCAGCTGGTGTTGTTGAACGGGGTGGTGATGATCGCGTTGACCAGCCCGGTGAGCAGACCAGCGACCACCAGGGCGCCGAAGGCGTGCCACCAGTGGCCACCGACCAGCTCCCAGGACCGGCCCATGGCCTGGGTGCCCCGGCGGCCCTCGACCACCAGGGCCTCGACGCTGACCGCCAGCCGCACCCCGATGTAGATGCCGGGGATGATGAACAGGATCAACCCACCGATGGTGGCCAGCCCGACCAGCACGCTCACCAGCAGCACCGACCCGAGGCGGTGGAAGCCGAAGCGGTAGCTCTGCTCCAGGCTCGGGTCCTCCCCGGCCACCTCGGCCGCCACCGCCCGGGTGATCGCTCCGGTCAGCACCAGGTACATCAGCAGCCCGGCCAGCCCGGCCACCAGCCCGGCCGCCCCCACCGCCCAGGTGGCGGTCGAGACCTCCTCCAAGCTGGTGACCTCGCCGCGGCTGCGGATCCAGTCGCCGAACAGGTACTGCAGCAGGGTCAAGGGGACGACCACCACGGCGGCGATGGCCAGCAGGGTGCGCCAGTGCCGCTGATAGAGCCGGAAGGCGGTGCTGAGGATCTCGCCGATGCCCAGCGGGCGGGGCAGTGCCGCCTCGCCGGGCTGGCCGATGGCCTCGCTCATGTCCTGACCTCCTTGGGTGGAGCTAGGTCGAGGCCGGGACCTGCGCTCGGCGCTCGGCAAAGGGACCTGCCTAGCGGTCGTAGCACCAACAGCCGAAGCCGACAAGAGGGCAAATCTCCGCCGAAGCATCAAGCGTCATGTCGGCTCCACAGCTCTGGGGGGCCTGGACGATCGGAGGTTCTGGGTTGTGGCGAGCACGCGGCAGTTGCCCAGTGGCCCACCGCAGCCAGCCCAGCAGGCGGCGGCGGCCTAGGTGAACGAGAACTGCAGCGGGCCTGTGCGCACCGTCCTGGACGAGCCCGATCCCCGGGGGTGCTGCAGGCGGCGACCTGGACCTCCTGGAAGCGGTGGACCCCGCCGAGGCACTCGGCCAGTTGTGGTGTGGAGGCGTCCAGGGTGCGGTGGCCGGCCCGGTTCTCGACCGTCACGTGGGTTACTGCGCCGGAGGGGGAGCTGTGCCGATGGCCGATCATGACCCGGTGCCCACCGGCGGTGCCAATGCCGGCGAGCCAACCGGTGAACCGCTCCGGATTCTCCGCTGCAACGCCGACATCTCCAGGGCCGCCCGATGTCAGGCGGGCTGGGCGGGGTGGTCGGGCTCCTGGATGCGGGCGGCGGGCTGGACGTCGCGGTTGGTCAGGCCACCCTCGGTGGGGCTTACGGTAAGACGACCAGGGTGGCCTTGGTCCAGCGGCGTCGATGTCAGGGTGGTGGCGGGCCGCCTCGACGGCCGCGGCGACTTGGTTGACGAAGTCATCGCCCTTAGAGCTTGTTTGATGCCTTCGGCCGGTTCACCCGCTTGAGGTCGATCAGCGACCGCAAGAGTCGTTCTTCACCTCCAGGCGCACCCTGCCTGAGGGGACGAATGGCGGATCGCAGCGACCGGGACCCTGATAGGACCAGATAGGATTGGTACGGGCCACGGGGCGGCGGCCTCACCAGGGAGGGCGGCGGAACGCAGGAGTTTGCCGGCTGCGACTTGCTCACCTACCGCAGCCATGCCGTCAGTCGCCCGAGACCGTCACTCCCCCTCGGCTGAAGGAGCCCCGGCGTCGATGCGCATCCGCACGCACACGTTCGTGACCCTCGATGGCTATGTCTCCACCCCGGACGGTCGGCCCATTCAGCTGCTGCTGCCGGGGTTCCCGGGGGCCACCGCCTACGGGCTGCCGGAGTTCCTGGCGAGCTGTGAGGCGGTCCTCATGGGCCGCACCACCTTCCTCCCAGCGCTCGAGGCGCCAAACTGGCCGTGGACGCAGCCGGTGTTCGTCCTGACCTCAAGGTCGCTGCCCGAGGGGACGCCCGACCACGTGACGACGGCGCCAACCGCGGCCGCGCTGGTTGAGGCGATGGCGGCCGCCGGCGTGACCGGCGATGTCCACTTGGTCGGCGGGCCGCGCACCATGCAGGCGTTCTGCGAGATCGGCGCGCTGGCCGAGGTCGGGCTGCTGGTCATGCCGCGCATCCAGGGCGGCGGCGTCCCGCTCGCGCCCCCCGGGACCGAGCCGCTGTCGCTCACGCTGCGGTCGACGCGGACGTTTCCGGACGGCGTCATCGAGGCCCGGTACACGCCTTGAGGCAGATCAGCGCGCAGGCAAGGCCGAGGAACCCCAGCAGGAGGTCGGCCGATGTGGCGCCAGCCAGCGCCGGAGCGGTAGCGACCCTGGCGTCGGTGGGGCCTGGGCGCTGGGATGGTGGCCGAGGTGGGTGCTGGCGTGCGCCCAATCGCAGGGCTGCTTCCCAGGAGCGAGGGACGGATTGCCCTGGCCGCCGAACCCGAAGCTGGGCCGGGCACCCGATCAGGCTTGGTTGCCTCGGGCGACCAGGCTCAGCACCTGGAGGGTCATGCGTCCGTTGCCGTTGCCGAACTCGACCAGGGTCCCCTCCCCACCGGCGCTGCGGTAGCGGCCGGTGCCGCCGGTCACCGCGATCTCTCTGGGGGCTGGGCCGGCGATGGCGATGAACTGGCCGGTGAGGTTGCCGTCGGGCAGCCGGATGACCAGGCTGCAGTTGGCCGCCAGCTCCTGGCTGGTGATGGAGGCGATCACACAGGAGCCGAGGTCGTCACCAACCTGCTTGCCGCCGGCGAACAGTTGGTCGTGAAAGACCAGCTCGTCGCCGAGGGCGAAGTCCGAGTTGGGGTCACGGACGTTGTTGGCGGCGATCGGCGAGAAGGGGCTGAAGACCACGTCGAAGGTGAGCGTCTTGGCCTTGTGGGCGCCATCTCGGCCGCCTGGGAGGCGGCCGAGATGGCCACCACGCCAGCCAGGGTCAGGGCCAGGACCAGGGCGGTAGCGGCACCGGTCAGAGCGAGTTTGCGCATGGTCCCCTCCTGGCTGCCGGGCTCGGCGGCATTTGTACGGTCTGGCTGTTGTGTCCGGCAGCTCCGAGGAGGGTAGGCGCTCCCCAAAGGGCTGTCCATGCGGCCGGCACTCTTCACCGCCCGATACCCAGCGGTCCAGCCCGTCGAGCTGGCAAGCATGCGATACTAAGCAGCCCAAGGGAGCGAAACGACTGGCTGAGGCACGACGTGAACTCCTCTTCCCCCGCACCACGACCGACCCCTAGGTTGAGGGTTTCGCAGCGCGTGGACGGCACGCTGCAGGGCGAACCCGGGGTGCCTGACGGCGGGCACTCACCCAAGCAGGTCGCCGCCAAGCCACTCGCATCCGCCCTTGCCCACACCGAGCTCCAGCAAGCCCTCCAAGAGGTGTGTCAGCAGGCCGGCTGGTCCTACGGCGAGGCATGGAGCCCCTGCCCTGACGGCACGCTGCAGCTCCTGCCCGCCTGGTATGGCGCCGACCCTGGCCTGGCATCGTTCCGGCGGCCGACCGAAGCGCTCAGGTTCATGCCCCTCGTCGGGCTGCCTGGCCGCGTCCTGGGTTGCCGGCAGGCGGTGTTCGTGGCGGATGTGGCCAGCGACCCGGCGTTCTGCCGGCCCACTGCCGCCCGCAAGGCCGGCCTGGTGGCGGGGATCGGGGTACCGGTCCTGGCCGAAGGGACCGTGGTCGCCGTCCTGGTCTTCTTTGGGCGCGCCACCGAGGTGTCGGGCAGGCCGAAGATCATGCAGCTTGCGCAGGCGGCCGCCAGCCGGCTGGGTAGCCCCGCGCACGCGGAGGAGCCGTTGCAGGCCGCCCCTCTGGCGCCCGCGTAGCTCCCGTCGCGCCGTTGGCCTACGGCGTGATCAGCGGTCTGCAACTCAGCACATACCCCAACTGGGAGAGTGAACCGTTGGACGTGGAGGACGTGATCAGCCGCTACCTCACCTGAGTCGTTCCGGGAGCGTGAGGCGGCACGGTGCCGTAGCGATCCGGTATCATCAGCGCCGCTGCATGCTAACGAGTGTCCGATGTGTAGATTCCTCTACCAGCATCTACAACCAGAATATCGGCGTCTAACTGCAGAACCGGTAACTTGCCCCCCTAGCTCAGTCGGTAGAGCGCATCCATGGTAAGGAAAATCCGGGGGCTATTCTCCTCGTCTGGTGACCAGCAGGAACAGCCATTAGCGCAGGTCAATGCCGATCGTAGCATCTGGATTAAGTAGCAGCGAGTGGCAGCAATTAGCATTGGCTGGCGGCCAATGCTGATGAGTTTTCGGACAAGAATCCGACGAATTGACCGGCTCGTCTCTGGTTGAAGCGGGTAGTGCCAACGGCCCCGAGACACGCTTCGCGCAGTCGGCCAACGGCCAAGGATCGGTAACCAGCGCCGCCGCGGCGTCCGTGTCGCGACTCAAGGACCCCCTCGCGCCCTCCGATCCGCCGCTGTTCAGGAGATGTCTGCCCATCATCTGCTCTGATCGGTCCAGTTGGGTCTGGGCAGATCAGGTTAGCCGGCGATTGTGTTCGGTGGGGTCTGGTTCGGTGCAGACCGGGCCAGTGGAATGTTTGCCGGACTGACCACCTGAGCAAGCAATGAGGGTCAGAGCCCAATGGTGCCACTTAATGGTCGGCGATGGGGACGGGTCGCGATGCCAACAACTCGGTCGACAAGGCCTGCCTTGGGGAGCGCCTGGCGTGCCTCGTCCTGCAGCGAGGCGAGTCCGATATCGTCGCCTGGATCCCCGAGCTCCAGGGCGACCTGGAACACCCGGGTAAACAGCTCATGCCACTCAGGCCGGGACTCCACCCGCACCTCAGTAAAGCCCGCCGAGCGCAGCGTCTGGGCCCAGTCGATCCGCAGGCGGCCTGGCAGCCGCACGTCAGCGGGGTTCCGCGGCTGCCAGTTGGTCAGCACCAGTCGACCGCCCGGCCGCAACAGCCGCCATGCCTCCCGGGCGGCCGCGGTCGGGTCGGCGGCAAAGTGCAGCGCGTCGATGGAGACGACGGCGTCGGCGGCTCCAGCAGCCAGGCCGGTGGCGGCCAGGTCGCCGACGACGAATCGTGCCCGGTCGGCAAGCCCGAACAGCCCGGCCCGGTCGGTCGCCTGCTGGACGGCAACGGCCGAGAAATCCACCCCGATCAGCACGGCGCCCTGCGATCGGGCCAGCCAGAGCCCAGGACCGCCGCGTCCACAGCCCAGGTCGACCAGCGTCTGTCCAGGCGAGAGGGTGAGGGCGTCGGCCAGGTGGCCAAGCAGGGCGATCGAGACGAAGGAGTACGGCTCGATCTCTGGCGGCAGGTCGGGAGTGGCCTGCTGCCAGACCTGCCGGACGCCCGGCGATCCCGAGACGGTGGCGAACTCGGTATCGAACCCAGTCGCTGTGGGGGGCGCAGGCTGGTTGCCGGCGGCGGGAGTGTCTTGGTGGTCCTGCGACACCTTCCCTCCTCGCGCGAGGTCCCGGTCACTGGTCGGAGCAGTCCGACGAGCGGATCGGGCGCCAATGGCACGGCCGAGCATCCAGGTTGCCGCATACCGGCCCTATAGCACGGGTCGCTCTCCAGCGGCCACTGTGTCCTCGGAGATGCGGGCGTCCGAGGGCGGTCCAGTGACTCTTGCCGATGGTATTCGACGAGAGGATGATTCGAGCATGGCAAGAACCGCCCACCTGTTGGAGCAGGTCGACCCAGTCGGGCGGACCGCGGTGTGCGCGGTTCATGGTCCGGTTCGGATACGGCGCCGGATGCGGCTGGGCGCCTGGCGCTGTGAGCTCGAGCTCCGAGAAGCCGCGGAAGCCAAGCGCTGGCGGCGAACGCAGGGATCAGAACGGTTGGCCAGGGCGTTGAGCCGGAGCCCCGGAACTGAGTTTCCATCAACAGGCGCCAACCAGCCGGAGCCACCACCGAAGCAGTGAGGCGGTGTCGCGGTCGTCGATGACGCTTCGGTCTAGGGGTTGACCGGGGGACGGGACGGCGATGAGCTGCTGCGCGCCGTCCCGTCGCGGTCTTCGCCTCGCGAGTACCTCCTGATCATCCGGGGAGCTACCAGTAGTTCCCACCCAGCTGAGCGCAGTGGCGTGCAGCCAGAGACCAACCTGGGTGATGAAGTCTCCGCAGCTTCGCAACGATCGCCCGTGGGCAGAGCTGCACTCCGCCGTCACATGGCGGATGCATCCGACCGCTAGACTGCGAGGCGCTCCTACGCCTGGTGGGGTAGAGCTCCTCGAGAAGCTGGGCTATCCGGGGCAGGGTGGGGCCTCGGCCCCGCAGAGGGTGAGTCCTTCGTCGTCGCGGACGCCGTGTACGTAGACCGAGCGGGGTGTGAATCCTAGGAACTGGTCGGCCTGGTCGTACAGCGCCGGGGCGCTCTGGCGGGTGAAGGAGAGCCGCTCGGTCACACAACCGCCAGGGAACACGAAGTAGCGGACTGTAGCAGGCGGTTGCCGGGCGGTCGGCTGCTCGTATCCGCGCAGGCCGGCCGGCGGTGACCGAAGGGGGAGCTCTGTCGCTCCGGCCAGGTCGCAAGTGCGGGTCAGGCGGACCTCGGCGGCGTGGCTGCCGGCCCGGTCGGAGTCCAGCCAGAACCGGGCCAGCCCGGATCGGACTTGGGAGCCGCCGTAGCTCCAGCCCCCGGGCAGGGGCAGGACACACGGGATGAGGGTGGCCGAGGGGACGGCCTGGGCCTCGAGCAGGAAGATCGACTGGCGGCTCAGGCCGCTGCAGGAGACCTGTTGGTAGTGGCTAGCGGCACAGCCGGACGCGACGACGCTGGCCACTATCGCCACGGCGATCCGTCCCCAAGCCATGGCCACCCCGACACGCGGCCGGGTCGTGCTCACGCGACAACCGCCCAGTTCTGGACGACGACCAGCAGCGCGAGCACGGCCAGGGCCAGCACCAGCACGCCGAGGGCGATCCGCCGGAGGCTCCAGTGCTGGATCGCGACCGGCTGCCGCTCGGGGGCGAGGGCGCGGAACTCGGCCACCAGGTCTCGGCCGTCCTGTTTGAGGACCGCCCGCAGCTGGGTGGGGCTGGCCACCCCACGGGTGGCGGCGAACGCCTCGGCGATCTCATCCTCGCCGAAGTACTGGAGGGCACGCTGGTAGACACGCTGGGCGTCGGTCCGCACCGCCAGCACCAGCATCATGTTGGCCAGGTCGACGGCTTGGCGCCAGGGTGAGGGGCGGACCTGGACGAAGAAGGCGTCCACCAGCAGCACCGTGCCGTCGCGGACCATCAGGTTGGCCGGCTTGATGTCGCGGTGGGCCAGGCCGGCGTCCCAGAGCTGGCGGATGAGCCGGAGGCCGCTGTCGATGACCTGGTCATCGACCGGGGCGGTGCCGATCTCCTGGGCGCCGGTGAAGAACTCCATCACGATCAGGTACTCGCGTTCGGGGGTGATCTCCACGAACCCAAACGGCGCCGGCACCGCGATGCCCACATGGCGCAGCCGCAGCAACGTGTAGTCCTCGTACTCGACGAAGCGGCGTACCGACTGGAAGGGGGCCTCGTCCTCCAGGGCGCCGTACAGGATCGTGCGGCCCAGCTTGTAAGAGCGGTCGGCGCGCACGTGACTCCTGGCATACAGCTTGGCAAACAGGTCACGCTCGGGCTGGGT
>Ga0307302_10000899_pt1 | contig 13076 bp, 14 predicted proteins | sample ER_DNA_183_FD_194490 | JGI IMG/M metagenome (GOLD analysis project Ga0307302, IMG submission 194490) | Bulk soil microbial communities from the East River watershed near Crested Butte, Colorado, United States - ER_DNA_183 | ecosystem: Environmental > Terrestrial > Soil > Floodplain | place...
TTACCTCTCGCTCGGCACCGACAACATCCTTGCCGAGCGCGTCTCGGTCGAGGCCGCCGAGCAGCTTGGCGTTCCCGTCCTGCCGGTGCTCCCGTACGGGATCACGCCGCGCTTCGCCGCCTATCCTGGCAGCCCGACGCTGCGAGTCGAGACCTTCATCGCCGTCATCACCGACCTGCTCGACTCGCTGAGCGGTCAGGGCTTCCGCCGCATCCTGATCGTCAACGGCCACGGCGGGAACACTCCGGCCCGCTCCGCCGCCTCACAGTGGGGTGCGCAACACACCGACGCGCGCGTCCTCTACCACGACTGGTGGGACAGCCCGCGCGTGATGGAGGTCGTCCGCGCGATCGATCCCGAGGGCGCCCACGCGTCATGGATGGAGAACTTTCCGTGGACGCGGCTGCCCGGGGTCGAGCTGCCGAGCGAGCCGAAGCCTTCCGTGGACGCCTCGGTCCACGATCCAGTCGAGTTCCGCCGGATTGTCGGCGACGGCTCCTTCGGCGGGGCCTATCAGCACTCGGACGAGGAGATGCTCCGCGTTTGGCAGGCGGGGGTCGAGGAGGTGCGCGAGCTGCTCGAAAACGGCTGGGGTTGAGAACTTCTCCGCGGCAGGTTGAAGGTCGTACGTGCCCGGCGTGGAGCAGGCTCAGTCGAGCGCGAGGTAGACGAGCGCGACCCCGATCGTTCCTCCCAAAAGCAGGAGGAAGATCGCGAAGAGGCCGAGCCCGAAGAGCACGTTGCTCCGTTCCTCCTGGGGCGTGGCCTCACGAGGGAAGTGCTCCGACTGGGGCTGGTAGGGCTCGGGCACGCGCTCGGTCATCCGATCACCACGTCGATTGCCATGGCCACGAAGAGGAGGGCGAGATACGCCAGGGAGTAGTGGAAGAGCACCTTCGCGCGCGCAGGCGTCCGCTCGCGATGGAGCTGCCACGCGAGCCAGAGGAAGCCGGCCCCAAGGGCGGCGGCGGCGACGAGATAGAGAACGCCGAACATCCCCCAGAGAGCGGGCGCGAGCGTGAAGGCAACGAGCGCCGCGGTGTAGAGCACGATCTGGCGCGCGGTCTCATCCTCGCCACGCACAACAGGCAGCATCGGCACGCCGGCGGCCGCGTAGTCACGCTTAATGAGCAGCGCGAGCGCCCAGAAATGCGGCGGCGTCCAGAGGAAGACGATGGCGAAGAGGACGAGCGCGGGGAGGGTCAGGTTGCCGGTTGCCGCCGCCCAACCGACGAGCGGGGGCACCGCGCCTGCCGCACCGCCGATGACGATGTTCTGTGGGGTCGACCGCTTCAGCAGCCGCGTGTACACGAGGACGTAGAAGAGGTTGCCGACGAGGGCGAGATGGGCGGTCAGGGGGTTGACGACGCCGGCGAGGAGGACGAACGAAAGGGCCGAGAGTGCGAGCCCGAACTCGAGCGCATAGGGCGCCGGAATGCGCCCCGCTGCGACTGGGCGCGACCGCGTGCGTTTGCCCATCAGCCGGTCGATGTCGGCGTCGAGGACGTGGTTGAGCGCGCTCGCACCGCCGCAGGCAAGCGCAAGCCCGCCCATCGTCGCCGCGATCAGCCATAGCTGTGGCAATCCCCGCGCGCCCACGACCATCCCGCAGAAGCCGGTGAGGAGGAGCAAGGTCATGATGCGCGGCTTCGTCAGCGTCACGTAGTCGCGCAGGGCGCCTGTGGGCAGGCCCTCGCCTCGGAAGGTCAGCGCCGCGACGACGACGGATGCCGAGAAGGCGAGCGCGGCGAGGGTGAGGTGGAGGCCGGGCGCGGTCACGGCGGCGGCCAGGCCGAAGAGGACGAGCGCCGCCAAGGCCGGAGCGAGCAATCGGCGGTACGCGACCCAGGCGGCCGCGGCGACGGCGGCGAGTGGAGGCAGCGCGAGCGCCGCCAGCACGCGGTGGCCGGCGCCGAGCTCCGCCGAGCCGGAGACGACCGCGAGCAGCGTGGCAGCAGCGCCGCCAAGCGCGGTCAATCGCAACCAGGGGCCGGGTCGCCTTCCGGCGAGGGACAGTCCCCGCGTGGGGACTGTCCCTACTTGGGGACTGTCCCTCCTCATGTGCGCCGCTCCCAGATCCGCCGGCGCAGGTCTCGCAGAGGTCGTGCGCTCGTCACGTAAGGAACCTTGTCGAAATTGTGCGGAGGAGGCGGCGAGGTCGTGTACCACTCGAGCGTGTCGCCGAGCCAGGGGTCGTTCCCGGCCCGCACACCCGCCCGCTTGCGCGTCCAGAGCACGTTGCTGACGAAGACGAGGATCCCCGCGGCCATCACGAAGGAGCCGACGGTCGAGATCGTGTTGTAGACCTCCCAGGCCCCGCCGTGGTCATACGTGTAGATGCGGCGCGGCATGCCGAGCAGCCCGAGCATGTGCTGCGGGAAGAACGCGAGGTTGAAGCCGATGAAGAGCAGCCAGAAGTGCCACTTCCCGAGCTTCTCGTCCAGCAACCGTCCGAAGATCTTGGGCCACCAGTAGTAGAGCCCGGCGAAGATTCCGAACATCGAGCCGCCGAAGAGCACGTAGTGCAGGTGCGCGACGACGAAGTACGAGTCCTGAGCCTGCCAGTCGAAGGGGAAGGTGGCGAGGAAGATCCCCGACAGGCCGCCGATCGTGAAGAGCGCGATGAAGCCGAGCGCGAAAAGCATCGGCGTGTCGAAGATGAGGTTGCCGCGCCAGGTCGTCGCCAGCCAGTTGAGGATCTTCACGCCGGTGGGGACGGCGATGATCATCGACGAGATCATGAAGAAGCCCAGGAGCGGGGTGGAGAGCCCGACCGTGAACATGTGGTGCGCCCAGACGAGCAGCGAGTAGAAGCCGATCGCGACCGTCGAGAAGACGATCGCGGTGTAGCCGAAGATCGGCTTGCGTGAGAAGACAGGGATCACCTCCGAGATGATCCCCATCACGGGCAGGATCATCACGTAGACCTCGGGGTGCCCGAAGAACCAGAAGACGTGCTGCCAGAGCACGGCATTGCCGCCGCCGGCAGGGTCGAAGAAGTGCGTCCCGACCTGGCGGTCGAGCAGCAGGAGCGTTAGTCCGGCCGAGAGCGCCGGCAGGACGACGATCAGCAGCGCGGCGTAGACCTCGATCGACCACACGAAGAGCGGCACCCGCATCCAGGTCATTCCCGGCGCGCGCAGCCGGTGGATGGTGACGACGAAGTTGATGGCGCCGAGCAGCGAGGAGATCGAGAGGATGTGGAGGGAGAGGATGAGGAAGTCGACGCCATCGCCCCCAAGCCGCTCGGAGAGGGGCGCGTAGATCGTCCAGCCGGTCTTGGGCGCACCGCCGGCCGCGAAGAAGCTGGAGAAGAGCGTGAGCCCGCCGAAGAGGAAGAGCCAGTAGGAGAGCGCGTTCAGGCGCGGAAAGGCGACGTCGCGCGCGCCGATCATCAGCGGCACGAGGAAGTTCCCGAAGCCGGCGAGGATCGGAACAACGACGAGGAAGACCATCGCCGTCCCGTGCAGCGTGAAGACCTCGCTGTAGGAGTCGCGCGTGAGGAAGTGCTCGTTCGGCTGCGCCAGCTGGGCGCGCATGAGCAGCGCCAAAATGCCGCCGGCGCCGAAGAACACGAGGCAGGTGACGAGGTAGAGGATTCCGATCCGCTTGTGGTCGATGGTCGTGATCCAGCTCGCGACCCGTCCGCGGTACCAGGGAAGCGGGTAAACGGGAGTCTCTGCCCTAACCGCCACCGGCAAATTCCTTCTGCACGTACGCGGCGAGCGCGTTCAGCTGCCGCTCGTCCCAGCCCCGGCCGACCGGAGGCATCGCGTTCTTGCCGTTCCGGAGCAGCCGGAAGAGCTGATCACGCTGCGCAAGGGTTGCGTTCCCCTCCAGCGGCGGGCCGATCAAGCCCTTGCCGCTGAGCCCGTGGCAGGGCCCGCAGGCGCCCTCGAACGTCTGCTTCCCGAGGTCAGCACCTGTCGTCAGCTGGGCGGAGACCCACCGCTCGTACTCGGGCTCCGGCACGGCTCGCACACTCGCGACCATGAGGGCGTGCTGGACGCCGCAGAACTCGGCGCACTGCCCTTTGTACGTGCCGGGCTGCTTCGCCTCGAACCAGGTCCGGTTCGTCTTGCCCGGGATCGCGTCCGTCTTGCCCGCGAGCGCCGGAACCCACCAGCTGTGTGCGACGTCGTAGGCGGGCGCGGTGATCTCGAGCTCGATCGGCCTCTCGGCCGGCACGCGGAGCTCGTTGACTGAGACCGCTCCGTTCGGATAGATGTAGCGCCAGTAGAACTGGCGCCCCTCGACCTTCACGGTCATCTTCGGGCCGGCCGCCCCGGCCGTGGGCACGTCCTTGATGTCGCCCAACTTGTAGAAGACGACGCTGATGATCCCGGCGAGGATGAGGACGGGGATCGCCGTCCAGATCAGCTCGAGCCGTTGGTGCCCGCGGATCTGGGGTCCCTCTACGTCACGCCTGCGACCGCGGCTCCGGAAGCGGAAGACGAACAGGAGGAGCGCGCCCTCGACGAGCACGAAGATCACTCCCGTGATCGTCAGCAGGAGCCAGTGCAGGTCCCTGATTCCCTCCGCGTTTGGCGAGCGTGCCGGAGGGGCGATGCCGCCATTGCCGGCGACGGCGCTCCCCGCGAGGACGAGCGCCAGCACCGAGAAAATCCACGTGGAGACGAGGAGCTTCCGGCGCACGGGCGGTGGCATTCTATGGAGGTGCCTTGGAGGGGGCTACATTGAGACGCCTGTGGCATGCCTGAGCACACTCGGGTAACCCTCCCCAACGAGGTGACGGAGCCGTTCGAGGTCTATGTGAACGGCGTCCGGCAGCAGCCCGGCAACGACTTCGTCGTCGAGGGCAGGACACTCGTCTTCGACCGCTCGCTCGCCCGCGAAGGCAGGCTCGGCTTTTGGCGGTGGCTCTCGCTCTTCCTCGGCGTCGCGGGCACGTACCGGCAGGACGACAGCGTGGACGTCGTCTACCAGTCAGGCGGGCGCCGCGTGGTCGCGAACGGGCTGCCTATCGAATCGTCAGGAACTCGTTCGCCGAGCTGACCGAGAGACCCGGCGTCGTTCCGCCGCCGATCACGTACACCCGGTGGCCTACCGCGACGACGCCCAGCCCGTGCCGGGGTGTCGGGAGATTCGGGAGCTTGCTCCAGCGGCGGCGCGTGAGGTCGAGCCCGTAGACGGCGCGAATCGTCCCAGACGCCGCCTCTCCGCCGACGGACACGAGCCACCGGCCCACACCTGCAACCCCGGTCCCGCCGCGCTTTCCGGGGAGTCGCGGCAGGCGCCTCCACTTTCCGGTCTGCGGGTTGTAGACGTCGACGAGTGCGAGATTGGTGTCGAAGCCGGCCTTGCGGCCGCCGACGGCGTAGATCCGACCGCCGAGCGCCGTCACGCCGAGGTGCTCACGCGGGGTCGGGCCGGCGCGCCTGGACCAGCGGTTATCAGCGATGTCGTAGACGAGGGTCGACCTCGCCAAGCGGCCCGGCTGGCTCGACGAGGCCACGCCGCCGACGACGTAGAGCTTTCCGTTCACGATCGCCGCTCCGCCCGCCGCGCGTTGCTCGGGCATCGGCGCCAGCCTCGTCCAAGAGCCGCCCGACAAGGCGAACAACGTCGTTAGGCGGGAACGCCCGGGTCCGTAGCCGCCGACGACGAAGACCTTGCCCCGGTAGCCCGCGGCCATCGCGTGGTCGACGGGAAGAGGGAGGTCGGGCACCTCGCGCCAGCTGTTCGCGGCCGGCGAGTACGCGTCGACCCGCGGCGAGTTCTGCCCGTTGGCGGTGAAGCCGCCGACGACGTAGATCTGACCGGCCGCAAGAGCAGCCACCACTTCCCCGCGCGGGACGGGCAGCGGTGATGCTCGACCCCACTTCCCGCCGGCACCCGCGGCCAGGCCGGGGAGCAGAACGGCAGAAAGCGCGACGGTCAAGAAGCGCATCGCCTCGATGTTAGAGCCGGGTGAGCCCCGCGGCGTTGCCGGCGCTCGCAAGGCCGCACTTGCGCTCACCGGCACGAACCCTGGGCCACCCGGCTCGTCTCAATAGACGCCGTACCAGGCGGCTACTTGCGCTCAGGCAGCACATCAGTGGTGCTTCAGCCGCTCGATCCCTGCCGCCGCCCGATCGAGCGCGTCTTCGTCGAAGCAAAAGGGCACGGCATTCGGGATCTCGTGGACGGGGCCCTCGAGCGAGTCGGAGCCCGCCGCGCCGTTGAGCGCGTACCGAATGGGAATCTCGTGGCAGACGACGAGCACGGAGGAGTGCTTCGTGTCCAGCAGGCGTCGGTAGGCGAGGGCATAGCGCTGCGCGGCCGCGTCCAGGCTCTCTCCTCCGGGAAAGGCCTCGCTTCTCGCATGCCGTGACTTCCAGGCCCGGTACTCCACAAGCGTCGATCCTTCGAGCTCTCCGATCGCGATGTCGTCGAGGAGGGGCTCCGTCTCCAAACGGACGTCACGGCCGGCCACGACGAGCTCGGCCGTGAGTCGCGTGCGCGGGAAGCGGGTGTGAACGCAGACGTCCAGCGGAAGATTTGCGAGCTGGATCCCGAGGAGGCGGGCCTCTTTCCGGCCTTGCTCCGTGAGTGGCACATCGAGCGCCGGGTCGCCGGTCACCCGCTGCTCGAGGTTCAGCGTCGACTGAGCGTGACGGGCGAGGACGAAGAGCCGCACGACGGCCGGCGGGTCAACTCTTCCAGTCGCGGAACACGCCGAGCAGAGCCGCCTCGGCCTCTGGGGTGACGTCCCTCGGCGTGAGCCGGCCGACAAGCTCGATCGTCACCCGCATCTGCTCCAGGTACCCGGTGCAGCCGTCGCAGAGCTCGAGATGCGCGTCGAAGCGCGCCCGCTCGTCCGGCGGAAGCGCGCCCTCGAGGTAGTCGGTGACGAGCTCAACGAGCTCCTGACAGCTGAGTTCTTCGGTCGTCTGGGTCATTGGCTTTCTGCGAGGTACTCCTCGAGCGCGCGTCTCACCCTCGAGCGGGCGCGATGGAGAAGCACTCTCTGATTGGTCTCCGAGAGCTCGAGGGCGTTACGGACCTCGTCTGCGCTCCAGCCCTGAACGTCGCGGAGCGTGATCACCGCCCGCTGCGTGTCTGGCAGCATCTCGATCGCGTTCTCGATCACCCCCTGCGTCTCCTGGCCGAGTAGCCGCTGCTCCGGCCAGTCCGTGGGCGGCGAGGCCCAGTGGCCGTGGTCGAACCGGTCGCCTTCGACGGCCGGCTCCGGTGGGCCGAGCGACGAGAAGGGAAGGATGCGGCCCTCGCGCTCGCCACGGGTCTTCGCCCGGTTGGCGGCGATCCGAAAGATCCAGGTCTTGAGCGAGGAGCGCCCCTCGAAGCGGTCAATGCCGTTCAGGACCGCGACCCAGGTCTCCTGCACGACCTCCTCGGCGACCGAGCGACTCGAGACGTACATCTGCGCGACGCGCAGGAGCGCGGTCTGATACATGCGGATCAGCTGCTCGAAGGCGCGCTCGTCGCCGCCACGCAGCGCTTCGACCAGCTGCATCTCCTCGAGCTGGACGGCGTGCTCCATCACCCACGACTGTAACGAGTCCCTTCTTGCGAGAGACTGACGCGAGGTGAGCGACTCGAAGTACCCGCCGATCTCGGACTACGCCCTGCTTTCGGACTGCCATTCGGGCGCGCTTGTCTCGAAGGACGGCTCAATCGACTGGTGCGCATTCCACCGCTTCGAGGCGCGGCCGGTCTTCGCCCGGCTGCTCGACTGGGGCAAGGGCGGCTTTTTCCGCATTGCGCCGAGTGACGACTACGAGGTCACGAGGCGGTATCTGCCGAACACGAACGTCGTCGAGACCCGCTTCCAGACCGCTGACGGGGTCGTCACGCTGACCGACTGCCTCGTCGTGCGCGTCGAAGAGGGTCATCCGGATCATCGGCTGATCCGACGCGTCCGGTGCGAAGAGGGCGAAGTCTCCGTCAAGGCGAAGTTCGAGCCGCGCTTCGACTATGGCCTCATCGAGCCGCGCGTGGAAATAATCGACGACGGGCTCGCGATTGTCTACGGCGGCCCGGATGCGCTCGTCCTCCAGACCGAGTTGCCGATCGGCACCGCAGAGACCTCCGCCTGTGCCGCGGCGCGCACCCTGAAGCAGGGCGACGACGCCTTGATCGCGCTCACGTGGCAGTTGCCCCAAGAGCTGGAGCAGGAGCGGGAGCGTCTTCCCCGAGAGCGGATCCTCGGCGAGCTGGAGGGAACCATCGGCTACTGGGAGGCCTGGACGGAGCGCTGCGGCTACGAAGGCCCCTACCGCGACGAGGTGGTGCGCAGCGCGCTCGTGCTCAAGGGGCTGACCAACTCGCCGACCGGTGCCATCGTCGCCGCAGCCACGACGTCCCTGCCCGAGGAGGTCGGCGGTGAGCGCAACTGGGACTACCGCTACTCCTGGCTGCGCGACTCCGCGCTGACCCTGAACGCCCTCTTCGCGCTGGGCTACTCGGAGGAGGCGCACGGCTACATGACGTGGCTCAAGCGGACGACGGCGGGTAGCGCGAAGGCGCTCCAGATCATGTATGGCGCCGGCGGCGAGCGGTTCCTGCCCGAGGTCGAGCTCGGCCACCTCGAGGGCTATCGGGGTTCTCGCCCGGTGCGCATCGGCAACGCGGCTGCCGCACAGTTCCAGCTCGACGTCTTCGGGGAGCTGCTCGACGCCGCCTGGCTCTACCGGCAGAACGACGGCGAGTTCGACGACATCTTCTGGGACTTCCTGAGCCGCGTCGGCGGCGCCGTGCTCGAGCGGTGGGAGGAGCCCGACCGAGGCATCTGGGAGATCCGCGGCGAGCCTCGACACTTCGTGTTCTCGAAGGTGATGGCCTGGGTCGCGCTCGACCGGCTGCTCAGGCTGGCCGAGGCCGACGGGCGCCCGGGCGACCTGGAAGGTTGGAAGCGCGGGCGTGACAGGATCCGCGAGCTCGTCGAGCGCGAGGGCGTCGACGCGAAGACGAATGCGTTTCTCCAGTCGTTCGGCGACGGCGGCAAGCTCGATGCCTCGAACCTGATGCTGCCCATCGTCGGCTTCGTCGATTTCGACGATCCTCGCGCGAAGGCGACCGCAGAGCTGATCGAGTCCGAGCTCTCGGTCGACGGCTTCGTCTGCCGCTACGTCACCGACGGAACCGACGGGCTCGCCGGGGAAGAAGGGGCCTTCATAATCTGTTCGTTCTGGCTCGTCGAGTGCCTGGCGCGTAGCGGTGAGCCGGACCGCGCGCGTGAGCTTTTCGAACGGCTCATCTCGTTCTGCAACGACGTGGGCCTGCTCGCGGAGGAGATCGATCCGAAGTCGGGCGAGCTGCTTGGCAACTTTCCGCAGGCGTTCTCTCATCTCGGACTGATCCAGGCGGCGTGCGCGCTCGACATGCCGCACAAGACGATGACCCCGACGAAGGAGGCCGGGCCATGAAGGAGTACGACCTGATCGTTCTCGGAACCGGGTCGGCGGCCCGCGACGCCGCGGCCATGGCGATGATGAAGCACGGGGCCAGGGTCACCCTCGTCGAGAGTACCCGCTGGGGCGGTAGCTGCCCGAACGTGGCCTGCAAGCCGACGAAGGCCTATCTCGTCGTCGCGGAGCTGATGCGCGACATCAACAAGATCGCCGGCAAGCTCGGGATCGAGGTCGGCCCGGCGCGGGTCGACATGGCCCGCGTCAAGGCGCGCAAGGACGCGCTCAAGAAACCCCAGCCGAAGTGGGTCGAGGACCTCAACGCTGCGGGGTTCGACACGTATGAAGGCGAGGCCACGCTGATCGACCAAAACGCTGTGCGGGTCGGGGGCGAGGAGCTTTCGGCCGACCGGATCCTGATCGCAACCGGCTCTCGGACCGCCATTCCGCCGATCGAGGGACTGGACGAGGTCGACTGGATCGACCACGTTTCAGCCCTCGAGCTCACCGAGCTGCCGGAGTCGCTGCTCATCCTCGGGGCCGGGCCCGTCGGGCTCGAGTTCGCGCAGATCTTCGCTCGGTTCGGCACGCAGGTGCATATCGTCCAGGGCTCTGATCGCATCTGTCCGCGCTCGGACAAGCAGCTGGCCGACGAGCTGCACGCCATGCTCGTGGAAGAGGACGGCATCGAGATGATCTTCCTCTCCTCGACGGTGAAAAGTGTTCGTCGCGACGGCGACGAGATCGTGGCGACGATTGCACCTCGCGGGGGCGACGGCTCTCACGAGCTCCGCGTCTCCCACTTGCTGCTGGCTTCCGGCCGGGCTCCGAACGTCGAGGCGCTGCGGCTGGAGGAGCTCGGCATCGAGCACGACCGGGCCGGGATCATCGTCGACGAGCACCTGCGTACCTCAGTGGAGGGCATCTGGGCCGCCGGCGACGTCACCGGCCGTTACCAGTTCACACCGATCGCCCAGTATCAGGCGCGGATCGCGGTCGACGACATGTTCGGCGCGGATGCCCCGGCGGCGGACTACTCGGTCCTCCCGACGGCGATCTTTACCGAGCCCGAGCTGGCCGAGGTCGGCGTCACCGAACAGGACGCGCGCGATCAAGGCCTCGAGTTCGGGGTTGTCACGCACGAGCTGAAGCACGTTCAGCGCTCCTCGTACAAGGAGCACAAGCGCGGCCTCTACAAGGTCATTTACGACCGCACTTCGCGCCGAGTGCTCGGGCTGCACGTGCTCGCGCCGAACGGAGGCGACATCGTCCAGGGCTTTTCTCTTGCCCTCCGGCTCGACGCCACGGTCGAAGACCTGGCGGCGATGCACCACGTCTTCCCGACCTTCGGCGAAGGGGTCAAGGCGGCGGCCGAGCAGGCTATGCCCGAGATGGCCGAACTGACGGTTGTTGACAGCTAGCTAAGCCTCGCGCTGACGGACGATGACAACGGGGCAGGGAGCGTGGTGCGCGAGTTGCTGACTCACGGAGCCAAGCAGCAGCCCGGCGAAGCCTCCGTGTCCGCGGGAGCCGACGACGACCAGGTCGGCGTCCTCAGCCTCGCTGATCAGCGCCTGCGCAGCGACGTCCTCGACGGCCTTGGGCTCGACTGGGATGCCCGGGTCGTCTCTGGCCACTTCGGAGAGCTCGTGCGCGAGCAGCTGCTCGGCCGCCTCGCGCAGCATTCCGATCTCCTGCGCGGCGGGGGCCGTGGGCGGTGTCAGACCGATCGGCGCCGGCGGTGGGAGCGGGAACCAGGCGTGAACGACCCGTAGCGTGGCTTTGCGCAGGCGAGCCTCCTCGAGCGCCCAGCGCAGGGCCTTGCGGCCGTCCTCCGAACCATCGACTCCGACGACGATCAGGCTCATTGCCGGCATCATGCCGCTTCGTGCGCCCTGCCTGCAGCCATTGCGAAGAGCTCCGCGCCGTTTCGAAGCCCCGTTGTAGGCGGCAGACTCCCGCCAGTGGAGTCGCCGGAATTCTCTGTAACGAACTCGGTCTTTTCTAGACTGAATAGTGATGACAAAGATCAAGAAAACAGAGCAGGAGTGGCGAGCCGAGCTGACGCCCGAGCAGTACAACGTGCTGCGCGAGCAGGGCACGGAGCGGCCATTCACCGGTGAGTACGACCACGTCTTCGAGCCCGGCACCTATCACTGCGCCGGCTGCGGAGCCGAGCTCTTCGTCTCGGAGACGAAGTACGACTCGGGCTGCGGCTGGCCGGCCTTCTACGCGCCGGCGAGCGAGGACGCAGTCGACGAGGAAACGGACGCGACGTTCGGCATGGTGCGCACCGAAGTCATGTGCGCGAACTGCGGCGGCCATCTCGGCCATGTCTTCTCGGACGGGCCGCACCCGACCGGGCAGCGCTACTGCATCAACTCGGCCGCACTCAAACTGGAGGAGGAGTAAGTGCTCCTCCCAGCAATACGTGCCGGCTTCTGGCCCGCGATTACGCGGCGCCAGAGCCCACCCTCGCCCTTGCCAAGGCCTCTAGCCTTGTCCGCGGACGAGTGCGGCCTCTGGCTTGGTACTCGCGACCCAGAAACTCGACAGCATTACTGGAAGGAGCACTAATGGAAGCAAAGGCAACGTTCGGAGCAGGCTGCTTCTGGGGCGTCGAGGCCGCGTTCAGGCAGCTCGACGGCGTCACGAGGACCGAGGTCGGCTACGAGGGCGGGACGCTCGAGAACCCGACCTACGAGGACGTCTGCTCGCACACGACGGGCCACGCGGAGGTCGTCCAGGTCACGTACGACCCGGAGCGGATCTCCTACGAGCAGCTGCTCGAGGTCTTCTGGGCGAAGCACGACTCGACGCAGCTCAACCGCCAGGGCTGGGACATCGGTGACCAGTACCGCTCCGTGATCTTCTTCGAGGACGACGAGCAGCGCGAGGTTGCCCTGCGCTCGAAGACGGAGGAGCAGACCCGCCACGCGAAGCCCGTCGTCACGCAGATCGAGCCCGCCTCGACGTTCTACGTCGCCGAGGACTACCACCAGCAGTACCTCGAGAAGCGCGGCCGCTCGACCTGTACGCCGGCGCTTCGCACAGCAGCCGCGGGCTAGGAGGGTTTGACGAAACGTGCGCTGAGCCGCCGGGCCGCGCTGCTCGCCCCGAGGCCGCGTCCTCAGTCGCCCCAAGGCTGAACAGCCTTGAGGCTCCCTGCGTCCTTGCCTCGGAACGACCATCGCACCCCGGCGACGAGCAACGTTCCGCCAAACCCTCCTAAAACACTCGCGGCTGGTCCCGCTTGGTGATTACCCGGCCCGCCTGGCTCAACCGCGGCGTGGCCGCCATTGGCGGCGCCAGCCTGCTGGCCGATCTCGGCTACGAGGTGCCGACGTCTCTCCTGCCCTCGTTCCTCACGTCGACCCTGAGAGCCCCGGCGGCCGCGCTCGGCATTGTCGAAGGCCTCGCCGACGGCCTGGGTGGAGTGGCGCGCCTCGTCGGCGGTGCGCTTGCGGACGACCCCGAGCGCCGGCGGGCGACCGCGGTCGGCGGCTACACGGCGACGGCTGTGCTCACTGCGCTCATCGGGGCTGCGACCTCTGTGTGGCAGGCCGGGGCTCTCCGGGTCAGCGGCTGGATCGCACGAGGCCTGCGTGGCCCGGCGCGGAGCGCGCTGCTTGCGGACGTCGTCACGCCCTCCGCGTACGGGCGGGCGTACGGATTCGAGCGCGCGATGGACAATCTCGGCGCCAT
>Ga0307302_10000900_pt1 | contig 13071 bp, 10 predicted proteins | sample ER_DNA_183_FD_194490 | JGI IMG/M metagenome (GOLD analysis project Ga0307302, IMG submission 194490) | Bulk soil microbial communities from the East River watershed near Crested Butte, Colorado, United States - ER_DNA_183 | ecosystem: Environmental > Terrestrial > Soil > Floodplain | place...
AGCGAGTTGTCGTACTGGTCGCGCCCCTCGGCCGTGTAGGCCTGCGAGCCGCCCGCCGTGATCGTCGCCGAAGCCGGGGAGAGCGCGAGGTGATCGAGGGGACCGGCGGTCACGCTCAGCGACGCTGTGTCGATCGCCCCGGCGTCGTTGCCGGTCACCGTGTGTGCCCCGGCTGCCGTCGCCGTGCAGCTCGCCCCCGTACAGGATCCGTTCGGAGAGATCGAGAAGGTCGTGCTCGCCGTCACGTCGAAGGAGTTGCCCAGGTCGTCGAAGCCCTGCGCCGTGTAGGCCTGCGAGCCGCCGGCGACGATCGTGGCGCTCGAGGGGCTGATCACGATGTGGTCGAGCTCGCCACCAGCGAACTCGTAAGCGCCCCGGTCGTCGTACCCGCGGGGCCCTACGCCGGTATTCGGGGTCGCGGGGTCGTCGAGGCGGGGGTTTCCCTCCGAGTCGGCACTCGGCTGGCCGCTTGCACCCGAGTTGGCCGAATCAATCGCAGGGGAGCCGGCGGTGAGGTGGAAATCGCCCCCGCCCGGGCTCGTCCACTTCGGATCGGCCTGTGTGCCGTGCGTTTCCTTTCCCGTCGCGGACTTGAACGCGGCCAGCGACGTGTAGTTGACCGAGTTCCAGATCAGGATCACGTCCGGCGTACTCAGGTAGACCAGGTCGTAGTCCATTGTCGTGCCTGACGTCGAAGCGGAGTCGACACGGATGTCACCGCGCGTGCGCGGGCTGCCGATGCCGTTGTCGACGCTGATGTTGTTGGCGATGGTGGCCCCGGTGGAGGTCCCCTCGACGTTGATCCCGGCGGTCACGTTTCTGTAAACGCTGTTGGCGATGATCCGCTCAGCGGTGCTGGCCAAGTTGTCGATGCCGTGGTCGCCGTTGCCGTAGGTCACGTTGTTCACGACGAGGTTGTTGTTGGAGCCCGTGACGCACTCGATGCCGGAGTCCTCGTTGTCGTGCGACACGTTGGACGAGATGGTGTTCCCCGGCGAGCTGTGGAGACGGATCCCCGAGGCCGCCCGTTCGAACACGCGGGCGTTGGCGAAGACCCGGTTGTCCATGACTTGATCTCGGGTGCTGCCGACGAGGTAGATGCCGTAGTCGGTGTTGTGGTCGACCGTATTGGTCGAGACGACCGAGTCGGTCGCGCTGTCGAGACGGATTCCCTTGGCTGTCTTTCCTTGCACCGGCTGCCCGGCCGAGCTGACGTGATTGCCTCGGATCGTGATGTTCGACGAGTTCTTGACGACGATCCCGTCCGAAACCGTCCCGATCACGTTGAAGCCCTGAACGCTGACGTAGCTTCGCCCCGAGATGTAGAAACCGTTGGCGTTCCCGGTCGTCGCTCCGGTGACCGTTGCCGTGGCACCCACGGCAGCGACGAAGTTGATGGGAGCGCTCGCGGTCCCGGAGCTGGACACCGTCACGGTCTCGTTGTAGGTGCCCGAGTTGACGAGCACGGTCTGGCCCGCGACGACTCTGGACGCCGCCGGCTTGATCGTGCAGAACGGCTGCGTCGCCGATCCGGACCCACCATCGGAGCAGTTCGCATTCCCCTTGGCCACGTACAGCGTGGGAGCTGGCGGTGGAGGCGGGGGCGGATTCGCGCCGATCGTGTACGAGTCGATAACCGACCCCTGCACGCATGCGATGTCGTCCCTGCCCGTAGGCGGGCCGCACACGGCCTCGATGCGCATGCCGGTCGAGGAGACGTCTACGCGGAGGTGCTCCAGATGCATGGCTCTGAAGGCCGTCCGAGAGTCGGTGGACGACCACGGTGTTTCAAGGCTCGAACCTCCGCCGGCCGCGGTGATGTGCGTGACTCCGTTGATCGGCTGGAATCGCTCGTAGTCGTGGGAATGTCCGTTCAGGTTCAGGACGTACTTCGAGTACCGATCCCCGAACGTGTTCAGGACGCCCGCCAGAGTCGTCTCGCCGGGGTGGAACCCGGTCGAGTACGCGGGCCGGTGACCGAACGTCACGATGAACTGGATCGACGGGGCGGCCTGCGCGGCCGCGAAGATCCCGTCCGCCGCGGCTTGCCAGGTCGTCCAGGTGCTGCTCGAGTAGCGTTCCGGATACGAGATGAACCGCACTCCACCGGCGTCGAACCAGCTCCAGTCCTCGCCGCAACAGCCAGGCGTAGGCGCACTCGGCGAGGTCTGAGGGTTTGGGAGGGCGAACCGGCCTTTGTAGTTTCGGAGATCGTCCATCGTCGGGGTTTCCCATTCGTGGTTCCCCCACGCGGGCATGTATGCGGCCTGCAGGCTCCAGGCCATCACGTCATTGAAATGCTGATCCGTCGCCGCCTGGCCCAATGGCTCCGCATACGTCAGGTCTCCGGGCACCAGGACGAACGCCGGATTGTCCGCGGCGACTTGATTCTGCGTCGGCGTGACGTTCGAAAAGTCCCGCGAGCTGCCCACGTCGGCGATCACGTCGAACCGGAAGGCGCCGGTGGGCGCTGTAATGAAGGTGTGATCCACACCCCCGCCGATCGAGTAGTGGTAGGTCGCTCCGGCCTGGAGGCCGGTCAGCTCGACCTCCTGGAACGGGCCCGCCGACGAGAACGGAAGGGGATTGGGCGCATTCGCCGTGGCGGTACTTCCGTAGCTCGTAGTCGTCCCGTAGCGGATGTCGGTCGCGGTCCCCCGCCAGTCGAAAGCGACCGAGGTCGGACCCGTGAACGTGTAGTGCACCTCGTCGACGACCTCAGAGGCTCCCTGAGCGGCCGGCGAAAGCACGAAAAGGGCGGCAAAGACGGCCAAGGGCAGCACGCTTGTGACCAGTGCCTTTCCGCGCGCGCTCGCTGCCGACCGCCCCCGACGGATCGCTGTCGACTTACTGGGGCTCTTGGGGTCGAATCGCACGGGCACCTCTTCCTTAGCTGAGAGAAATGGCTACGTCGTCGGCGTAGAAGCAGGTGCCGGGAGGAGCGCTCGACACGTAGGCGTTGAAGTCGAGGGTCGAGCCGGGCGTCTGCGTCGCGTACGAGACGCTCACCTGCTGCCAGGAGGTGGTCAGGCTCGCGAGCGTCGTCTGCGTGCCGACGAGCGTGCTCCCGCTGTATTCGCGGAACCTGAGCTTGAGCGTCGCACCGGCTGTGTCCGAGCGCACCCAGATGCTGCCGGTATAGGTGCCGGCCGCCGTCGGCTTCGCCCAGTCGGGCGAGTCGTTCAGGGTGCAGGTGCTCGCCGTCGTGCCGGTGTTTGCGAGTTTGGCCGCCCAGCTCCCCGAGTGGCCGCCGGCGGCTCGCGCCAGAGAGATATTCGAGCCCGAGCCCGACGTGTTCCAGCCCGAGAGATCGGTCTCGAAGCCAGGGTTGCCGACGAGGTTGGCCTGCGTAGTAGTTACGACTACCTGCGCGTCCGCCGTGGATGAGAGCCCACCCGTGTCCGTCACGGTCACCGTCACCGTGTATGTCCCTGCAGCCGTGAACGTGTGCGTGGCCGTCGCCTCCGCCTGCGGTCCCACGGCCGGCGAGCCGTCGCCGAAGTCGAAGACGTAGCTCGCGATCGGGGTCGCGTCCGTATCGGTCGAGCCTGACGCATCCGCCGTCGCCTGCAGCGGCGCCGTCCCGGAGCTCGGGGCGACGCCGAGAGCGGCGTCCGGAGGAGCGTCGGCGGGCGCCCCGGTCGCCGTCACCTGTTGAGTGGCGCTGGATGAGAGCCCACCCGTGTCCGTCACGGTCACCGTCACCGTGTAAGTCCCTGTAGCCGTGAACGTGTACGTGGCCGTCGGGTCCGCCTGCGGTCCGACGGCCGGCGAGCCGTCGCCGAAGTCGAAGACGTAGCTCGCGATCGGGGTCGCGTCCGTGTCGGTCGAGCCTGACGCATCCGCAGTCGCCTGCAGCGGCGCCGTCCCGGAGCTCGGGGCGACGCTGAGAGCGGCGTTCGGAGGAGCGTCGGGAGCCGGTCCGGACTGGAACTCGTACGCACCGCGGTCGTCGTATGTCCGGGGTCCCGCGCCGGTGTCTTGCGTGCCAAGATCGTCGATCCGGGAGTTTCCTTCGATGTCCGCGCTCGGCTGGCCGCTCGCGCCCGAGTTGGCCGAGTCGATGGCAGGGGACCCGGCGGTGAGGTGGAAGTCGCCGGTCGACGGGCTGGCCCACCGGGGATCGGCCTGGATCCCGTGCGCCTCCTGACCGGTCGCGGACCGGAAGGCTGCGAGCGAGCTGTAGCTCGTCGAGTTCCAGATCAGGATCGTGTCAGGCACGGTCAAGTAGACGAGGTCGTAATCCATCGTCGTACCGGCGGTCGAACCGGCTTCGATCCGGATGTCGCTGTGCGTCCGCGGGCTCTTGATGCCGTTGTCGACGCTGACGTTGTTGGCGAGCCTCGCCCCTGTGGAGCCGCCCTCCACGTTGATACCGGCGGTCACGTTCTTGTACGCGGTGTTCGCGATGATCCGCTGACCGGTGCACGTCAAGTTGTCGATGCCGTGGTCGCCGTTGTTGTAGGTGACGTTGTTGTAGATCAGGCTGTTGTTCGACCCGGGGTACGCCTCGATGCCCGAGTCCTCGTTGTGATGGCTGACGTTGGCGTCGACGATGTTTCCGGGAGCGGAATACAGGCGAATCCCAGGGGCTGCCCGCTCGTACCCGCGCGCGTTGTTGAAGGTCAGGTTGGCCCTCACCTCGTTGCGCGTCGACCCGTTGTTCAACTCGATTCCCGCATAGGTGTTGTGGTCGGCGGTGTTGCCTGAGACAAGCGAGTCACTGACATTGCTCAACCGGATCCCCGACTTCGTCTGCCCGCTGACGGGATGGCCCGAGTAGGTCACGTGATTGCCGGAAAGCGTGATGTGCGAGGAGTTGCTAACCAGGATTCCGAAGCCGCTGGTCCCGGTCACGGAGAAACCGTTCACCGTGACCCAGCTCCTCCCTGAGATCGTGAAGCCGCTGACCTGTCCGCTCACGACGACGCTCGCCCCCAGAGCGACTGTGAAGACGATCGGAGCACTCGATGTGCCCGAGGTGGAGACGGCGACATTCTCCGGATAGCTTCCGGCGGCGACCTGCACGGTCTGCCCAGCGCTCACGCTTCCGGCCGCGGCCCCGATAGTGCAAAACGGCTGGGCCGCGGTCCCCGATCCGGCATCCGAGCAGCTTGGGTTGCCCTCGTCGACGAAGAGGACCGAGCCATCGGCAGCTGCTGTCCCCGCCTGAGCGAGCACGAGAACGAAGAGGCCCACGCCGACGGCCGCCCTCAACGCCGAGCGGCTGCACCAGTGCGAGAACTCCCGTCGACGGCGGATGACCGGCCGTGCAGAGCAACATCGTGTCATGCGGCTTCCGCCTCTCCCCCCCGCGCGTGAGCGACGCGCCGGAAAAGCTCGAGGTGACGACGTGCGAATTCAGGGTCGTCTGTGAGGGCGGCGACCTCAGCGAGCCCGGCGAGGGCGGCGTCGCGCCAGCTCGCCGGTGATGCTCCAACCCTGGCGAGGCCCTCGCCGATGAAATGCCGGAAGAGGTCGGGGAACCAGCCCGTTCCGTTGAGGGCGTATTCAACCCCGGCTCCCCACGCGCCCGCGTGAAGCCCGGCATGGCCGGCAACGCGACGGCCCGCCCGCGTCCTGCAATCGAGATAGAGCGCGTACATGAGCGCGAAGCGCACGAGGTCCCGAACGGGCTCGCCCGAAGTCGTGCCCGCCTCCCAGTCGACGACGCCCGCTACATCGCCGTCGACGAGGAGGACGTTGCCGAACCAGAAGTCACCGTGGACGGCGGTCCGCGCGAGGGTGTTCTTCTGAAGCCGGCCGTGGATCTCGGCCAGGCGGGCCAGATCGGCGGTGAGTCGCTCGTCATCGGGGAATCGCTTCCGCAACCGCAGCAGCACGCCCCCGTCCATGTCAATGGGAGCCGGCGGCCCTGTCGTTCGAGCCTGGAAGTCGGCGAGCCATCGGCCAACAGCGTCGAAATCGGCGGCCACCCGCGCGGAGTGGGCCGTGTGCCGCCGGCCGAGGTAAGCGGTGGTCATCGATGCGCCCTGTACGGCCGTCGTGACCACGGCTGGGCGCCCCTCGAAGTCGAGAATGTCGACCACTCGCGGAATGGTCTCGACCACGCCTCGTGGCTGGAGCCTCCACAGGTCGCCCAGGACGCGTCTCTCCGCCTCGACCGCCCGCGCAGCCTCGTCGGTCGTAGGAGCTTTGACGGCGACGACGGGTAGGCCAGTCTCTGGCGAGATGAGCAGAATCGTGATTTTCGCGTTCGGATCCTTCGACGTTCCCAGGACGAGGGACTGGAGGCCGGACGTCCGAACGAACTCCCACAGCGATAGTCGGGTCGGCGAAGCCGAGACCCATGGCTCCGGGAATGCCTCTGCCGCCACAACGGTGGTCACGTTCGTCTCCCGACGACGATCCGGCCTGGAGAGGTCATGCGGACCAACCGCCATGGAAGCGCCCGGAGGAGGTTCAGGCCGATCTCGATGGGTGTCGACCAGACGCTTCGGGGCGGGGGGACCAGGATCCTGTCGAGGAAGATCCGGATGGGCGCCGGGGCATCTTCGACGAGGTAGGCGGGAGAGGCGGCCGACGGGAAAGCAAGGTACTCCCGTTCCACCTCGATCGCCGCTTCCGTCGCGAACGCTCTGGCGTGGGCACGGGCGCGCGGCGCGGTTGCGACCAAGACAACAGGGGTCGTTACGGGTAGATCTCGAATCTTCCGCCCCAACGCCTGGCGCCTGGCTGCCGAGCGCTCCAGGTCGACGCGCACGGCGCCTTCGGGACTGACGACCCGCCAGTTGTTCGCCCAACGCTTTTCGTCGAACAATCCGGGCCGTCTCAATTCAACACCGCCAACGGCCGAAGCCTGACGACCGGACGCACGATCCCATGACGGCCGAGGACCTCCACCACGTCGTCGATCCCGCGATCGTCAAGGTGTGGAACCTCCGTGGGGCCGCCACCGGAATAGTCGAACCGAAGCGTGGCCCGGCCATGCTGATCTAGGCCGGAGAGTCCGGCTTCGACGAAGTGCTTGATGTTCGCCCCGGCGCCGTGGCAGACCGAGTTGAGGCTGCGATAAGGCTCGTCCCCGGGCACGCACACGTAGGAGCAGGTCCGGTTGGTTCCGGGCAGCAGAAGAGGTCGGCCGATCTTCCCGAAGATGGAGTGCCCCGACGCGGGCGACGGAGGGTAGACGCGGCAGGCGTTGTGACGATGCACGACGGCCGTATGTCCGTCGACCCGCTCCTCGTAGATGGAGTTGTGCGCCGAGTCGACGATCAGTCGACTGCCCGCGGTACCGAACGAATCCCGAACGATCTAGCGCAGGCTCGCATATGTGGAGAGCCTGAACGCGAAGCCGTAGTTCATCGCCATCGTGTTGGCGAGCATGAGCCGCTCGCCTTCGGGGCCGCCTCTCTCCACCGGAGGACTCCGGCCGGAGAAATACAGCGCCTTTCTCAACTTCAACTCCTCGATGGAGCGGGCGCGGCCGAAGTGATAGAGAGGCTTCTGGACGGCCATCTGGACGCGCACGGCCCGCGGATAGCGCTTCCGGCGGCCGAACAGGAGGCCCAGCTCGCCGGGAAGCGAACCTCCACCCCCGTGGTACTGAAGCGTGACCTGGCCACGCTCGAGGCCGAGGAGATCGGCCGCCTCGGGATCGAGCACCTCCTCGACCTCTTGAAGCTCGACGAAGTGGTTGCTCGGCCCGATCGTTCCGAACCTGATTCGGGAGAGTTGAAGCACCGACCAGGGCAGCTCGCGACGCACGCGCTCGACACCCCCATAAGCATCGACGTCCAGGCGGCCACCCTCCTCGACCCGGTCGAGCGCGGCAGGATCGAGCTCGAAACGCTCAACAGCGAAGTCGCCCCCCTCGGCCGCGCAGCGGACGACCTCCTCGGAAGTGAGATCCCGCCGGTAGGTGGGGGGATAGGGATAGCGCGCGCGGACGCGGTCGTAGAAATCGCGGATGGCTGACTCGCCAGGCCGTCCTTCGTCGAGCGCGAGCAAGGTCATGCCGCAGTTCAGGGAGGCGCTCGTAAGGGTGGGCCTGATGGTGTCCCGGGTGGCGACAGCGATGCTCGAGGGCATCTCCTTGTCTTTCTTGAGATGGAAGTCGGGAAGGACGACCGCAGGCGCTGCCAGGTCAGCGTCCGACAGCCCGACGCGAAGCTGCGCAAGAGCCAGGGGGTCTGCGGGAGAGTCTGCGCTGTCGAACACCTCGGGGTCGAGTAGCACGTTCTCGTGCGCGGCTTCGGTCGCGAGAGTCTCGACGTTCATGCCACCGCCTCCAGAGACCCGAGCAGCTCCGAGAGATGCGCTCCAGGTCTCTTTCCGAGGGACAACGAGAAGGAGGGCAGCCTCGCCGCGAAGGCCGACGCGACGTCGGTCACGGGCGGATGGGCTGGACCGAGGCCCGTCCCCGCCGACAGCGTCGCAGCGAAGGCCCAGTACCTTCGTAGCTCGCCGGCCATGTAGGTGCTCGTTGCAAGAGAGCGTCCCGCCGCCACCGGAGTGCAGGGGAGGAGCGACAGCTGATCGGTCGGAGGTCGTTGCAGCAGGACGAGGCTGTCAGGGGTGAGCGCCTCGACACGGCCGCGCATGGCCGTCTCTCGCCGGCCGTGGGGCATACGACGGCCGAGTCCGTCTTCAACCCGGAGCGGCTCCGCGAGGCCCCAGACGGCGGTTCCGTCGCCGACGACAAGGTTGTCACCCGTGACCTGCGCACCCGACTGCAGCTCCGCCAAGATGAGCGTCGAGCGACCGATCCCGCTCGGGGCGGTGACGAGGGGCGTCGAACCTCCTGCGAGACACGCCGAGGCATGGAGCGGGGCCCGACCGCGCATGCCGGCCCACCACAGCGGCGGGTACTGCATCAAGACCGCCCTCGCCAGCAGGTGGAAACGGGACCGCAATAACCAGGCCGCTGCCCGGTCTCGGAGGGGCGGACGCCAACGGTAGGTGAATTCGGCGCACTCGGGGGTGCAGCGCACATGGAGATCGAACCCCGCGGTACATGCGTCCTCGAGGACGACTTCGCCGCCACGCCGCCAGGCACCGCGCGCCAGGACATCCCAGCCGTCGGTCCGAAAAGCGTGCCGCTCCGACTCGACGCAGACTCGGACAGAAGCGTTGGGGGTCTCGCCTTGCTGGAGCTCGCCGCCCGACCCTTCCGCGATCAGCTCGGACACCCACGGAAGCGCGCATTCGAGGTCGAGACGCTCGCCCGCCGTGTCGAGGTAGCCGTGCATCAGCGGCTCCCGGCGTGGCGGAGGGCTAGCTCGTAGACCTCCATGAGGTCCTGGCTGAGCACTTCCGGCCGGAACCGATCTCCAACGTGGATGCGAGCGGCTTCGGCCATTCGGAGCGCTTCTTCTCGGTGATCGAGCACGTAAGCGAGCGCACGGCCGAGCGACTGTGGGTCTCCTGGCCGGGCCAGAAGTCCGGTTTTGCCGGAGATGACGATCTCCGGCACGGAGTTCACGGCGGTCGCGACCACCGGGACGCCGCTTGTCATCGCCTCGACGACGGCGCAGGGTAGCCCTTCGTAGAGACTCGACATCGCGAACACGTCGAAGCCTGGGAGCAGCTGAGACACGTCGGACCTCGTGCCGGGAAGCAAGAACCGATCCTCCAGCCCCCGCCTGCGGATGAGACGCTCCGTCTTGGCCCGCAGGTTTCCATCCCCCACCCAGACCGTGTACACGTCGGGTCGGCGCAACCCGGCCATGGCTTCAACGAGGTCCAGAGGCGCTTTCTGCGAGTCGAGGCGGGCTACCGTCCCGACGACCTTCACGTCCTCGGGGATCCCGAGCAGACGACGCGCGCGTCGGCGGCTCGTGTCGGAGACCGCAACGATGTCGTCGTCGATCGGACTCGCGATCGCGCGGATGCGATCGGGCGGAGCCAGCTTCAGCCGGACCGCCTCGGCCGCCACCATCGTTCCGTCGGTCAGGAAGTAGTCGGTGATCCGGGCGAGCCTGCGCTCGACACCGAGAAGAGTTCTCCGGACGACTGGGGATTGGAACTCGTGGAATGGGAACCCGTGGAATGAGTGGACAATCGCGGGCACTCCCGCTCGTCGGGCGGCGATTCGACCGAGGGCTCCAGCCTTCGCGCTGTGGGTATGGACGAGATCGAACTCTCCAGCCGTCAGATGCGCAGCAATCTCTTTCATACCCTGGGCATCGAGCCACGGGTTGACCCGGCGAGCAGGCGACATGTGCGGTAGGGCGATCACGGGGAACCCGGCCTCCTCCGCCCGAGCGGCGAACGATCCGCCCCCACCTCCGAGGATCGTGGTCTCATACCGAGCCGGATCGAGGCCTAGGGCCCCGCGGAGTGTGATCCCGCCGGCCCCCGCCGTGAAGCTGGTGACGACCTGAGCGACGCGAAGGGGCCGGACGGGCGCGTTCGGGAGCGCTTCCGCATCGATGAGACTCTTCCGAGGAGCTTCTCTGCCGACCGCGACCGCAGAAAGCTCACTCAAGGAAGGTCCTCACGCGCGAAGCGATCTTCGAAGGACCTTCGAAGCGGTCCGCGGGCGCGCGTACGTGATCAGGCCCAGCAGGGGCAAGCGGCTGACAGTCAAGAGGTGACCGGCTTCTGCAAGTTCCGTCTTCTTGACGATTGACGGCACGACGAGGACGAGGCCGGTGCCGCCTCCGCTGCCGTTGCTCAGGGATGCGTTCTGACCCTCGAATGGTCTGATGCGGACGGGGAGAGGACTCCTCCCGGTCAGCGTTCCTGCCGCTGCCCTCCCTAGCCGCCCGGCAACTGCCGCCTCGAACGGTTTCGCAAGCCCAGGCTCGGCAGCCTCAACTGCCGACGCCTCCTGGAAAGAGACCGCGTCTAGCCGTTCTGCAAGAGACCCCACGTTTGCGTGTGGCCCGATCGGGACCAGGCCGACCCCCCGAAGGCTTGCAGCTTCGGCAGCCAGCCTCAGCCGCATGGCGATGGCCGTCCCGTCTTGAAATGCCTCCCCTGCGTCCGGTTGGCCGGTGAGCGTGCCGAGCAGGGGCGCTCGAAACTCCCTGGCAAGCGCCTCGGCCCCGACTAAGGTCGGCCGGAACGTCTCGATGATCCCTGCGACCCCGACACCCAGGATAAGGCCGAGCAGAGCACCGAGGATTACGTCGGGTAGGAGACCAGAGGAGTCAGCTCGAGTGGGCCGCTCGGCACGGCTGATGATCGTCGGCTTCGGCCGCAGCGAGTCGGTGGAGAGCACGCTGGTTCGCTGCGCCTCGAGCCCCGCACGCTGTTGGCCGAGGAAGTCGCTCAGTCGCGAGGCGTCATCTCGCTCGCGGCGCAGGGAACTCACCGTCTCCGGATCGGAGGACCCTGCGATGCGCTGGTTGAGCGATTCGATCCTCGCATCCGTGTAGGAGATTCGCGCGCTAAGGTCATCGATCTTTCGGCCGAGATCAGTCAGGATCTGCCGCGCCTGGCCTTCGGTTACGGACAGGCGGGCGCGGATCACCTGAGCAGCAAGTGTGTTCGCGATCGCCGCGGCGGTTAGAGGATCTCGATCGCTGACCGACAGTTGAAAGACCCCCGAGCTGCCCAACCCCCGAACGGAAACGCGATGCTCAGCGACCTGCACGGCATCTCGCCCACTCACGTGGGCCGCGCTCAGGGCATCGCTCACGTCCGCGGGGCTCGTCGCGATGGCCCGCGCGGTGTCGACAATCGCCACGGACTCTGCGCGCGATTGAGGATCTTGTGTGTCGAGCACCATGCGCGCGGACGCCGTGTACATGCGAACGTCCGTGACGTGCAGCACGGCGGCCACGCCAATGCCGAAGGTGACGAAGAACACGACCAAGCGCCAGTGCACTCCGAGGATTCGCCGAACAGCCTCGTTCAGTTCCATGATCGAGTTGGCTCCTCAGATGAAGTTGATGCGGGGTGAAGGAAGGCGTCGCGGAGAGGACCGGGGTGTTCTCTCAACGTCGACGCCGCGGGATGAGGATCCAGCTGGGAAGCTGCCCGCCGCCTGCGCACGGTCAGCTTGATCGTTTGGCGGTTCACGGCCACCTCCTGCCGCAGGGGGATGGCCGCGACCGTCCAGGCGAGGATCCTCAGGTCGGACCAGATCGTCCGTCGCGCGACATACATCCGATCGAGCGAGATCTTTTGCGGCAGGAAGCGTTGGAGGTAATCGCCGAGCCTGTCGGCCGGGTCGAGGAGCTCGCTCTCCCGCGCAAAGGCGAGCTGCGAGAGACCCGTGATTCCTGGCTTCGCCTGAAGGATCACGTCGAAGTCCGCTCGGCGGAGCTCTACGAATCCCGGATCCTCGGGGCGGGGACCCACAAAGCTCATCTGTCCTCGCAGGACATTCCAGAGCTGCGGGATCTCATCGATCTTCGATCGCGCAAGAAAGCGTCCCACTGGGGTGAGGCGCGTGTCCTCGCTGACCGTGAGGGCCGGACCCGTCGCCCGGTCGTGCATCTTCCGAAACTTGAGCATCCAGAACTCGCGGCCTCGGGATCCGACGCGCCGGCAGCGGTAAAGGACCGGGCCGGGGCTATCGGCTTTGATCGCGACGGCGACCACAAGAATGAACGGCGCGAAGACGACGAGTAGGAGCCCTGCTCCGATGGCGTCGAATGAGCGCTTCAGCGCAGAATCAAGGGAGGACCGCACGAGCTCCATTCAGCCGCCACCCAACCTCCCATCGTCAAGCCTTCCCGGGGTTCGGTTTGAGCGACCTGTTGAGGAAAACGCCGCTCACCGATTCTAGGCCGTAGGTGACCGGGGGAAAACTCGTCATTTGGGTAGGTTTTCGGCCGGGGACGCAACCAGATTGGGTGGGGAGTCCTCGAGGCCGTGTGTCGCGACTCGCATCGTCTTCATGGGCGCGGACGAGCCGCCTCGTGCCGCAAGCGCATCGAGGATCTGAGCCGCAACCCGATCGAGCTGGTCGTCGGTCATGTGCGGGAAGAGCGGAAGCGTGACGAGCCGCTCAGCGACGTCTTCGGTCCGTGGTAGCGGCCGGCTCGTCGCCGTCCGCGCGTAGAGGGAGAAGCGATGAATCGGCGGGTAGTGGACGCTCGTCTGGATGCCCTTCTCCCTGAGCGCTTCGCGCACGGCGTCGCGGGGCGCCGCGCG
>Ga0307302_10000904_pt1 | contig 13044 bp, 10 predicted proteins | sample ER_DNA_183_FD_194490 | JGI IMG/M metagenome (GOLD analysis project Ga0307302, IMG submission 194490) | Bulk soil microbial communities from the East River watershed near Crested Butte, Colorado, United States - ER_DNA_183 | ecosystem: Environmental > Terrestrial > Soil > Floodplain | place...
CGGTCGACATCCTGTTCGCAATCTTCGTCAGCCTCCAGGTCGCCTACCTCTTCGGGGGCCTCGACACGCTCGCCGCCGGTGGGATCACCTACTCCAACTACGCTCGCCGCGGCTTCTTCGAGCTGGTTACGGTGACTTGCCTCGCCGGTGGCCTCGTGGTCGCCTTGCACGCGATCGTTGCGGAGCGGACCCGCGCGTTCGTCGGCGCCGCCATCGGGTTGGCTCTACTCACCTTCGTGATCCTCCTCTCCGCCGCGCTCCGTCTCAGCCTCTACCAGGACGCGTATGGCTGGACGGAGCTCCGCTTCTACATCGACGCGACGATTGCGTGGCTCGGACTGGGGATCGTCGCTGCGGTCGTCCTCCTCGTCCGGGATCGGATGCGTTGGTTGGTCCATGCGATGACGGTCTCGGCAGTGGTGATCCTCGTCGCCGTCAACCTCGTCGGGGCCCAGCGACACGTCGCCGATGCCAACGTCGCCCGGCTTCTCGACCCATCCCTCGTCCCGCCCGACGGCCGGCAGGGCCTCGACCTCGAGTACGCGCTGACGCTCGGCGACGATGCCGTGCCGGCGCTGGTCGCGGCGCTCCCGGCACTATCTGATGGGGATCGAGCCTTGGCGATGAGCGATCTCGAGGACCGCTGGCGGGAACTGCAGCGACCAACTGCCACCAACTGGCCGGCATGGAACCTGGCCCGGGAGCGGGCTCGCGCGGCGCTGGCGACGCTGTTCGGGTCGTAACCGGCGGGCGGCCGGCGGGTCGCTACACTCGGAGGGTGAAGCTGCCGTTCGACCCGCCCCTCGAGCCGATGCTGGCCAAGCCCGCCGACAAGCTGCCGAGCGACGACGGCTGGCTGTTCGAGCCAAAATGGGATGGCTTCCGGGCGCTCGTCTTTCGCGACGGCGACGAGGTCTACACGCAGTCGCGGGACCTCAAGCCGCTCGACCGCTACTTCCCGGAGCTGGCCGACCCGCTGCGGACCGCCCTTCCGGAGCGCTGCATCCTCGATGGCGAGGTCGTCATCTCGAAGGACGGCGAGCTCGACTTCGAGGCGCTCCTCCTGCGCATCCACCCGGCCGCCTCGCGGGTGAAGATGCTCGCCGCGGAATCGCCCGCATCATTCGTCGCCTGGGACCTGCTCGCACTCGGCGATGAGGATCTGCGGGCCATAACTCAGGGCGAGCGGCGGGCCCGGCTCGAGGCTGTCCTCGGGAGTGCCGAGCCACCGGTCCACCTCACTCCGGCGACGACGGACCGGTCCCTGGCGGACGACTGGTTCCACCGCTTTGAGGGAGCGGGTCTCGATGGCGTCATCGCCAAGCGCCTGGCCGACAAATACCAGCCGGGCAAACGGGCGATGCTCAAGATCAAGCACCAGCGCACCGCGGATTGCGTCGTGGCGGGCTTCCGCTGGCACAAGAACGGCCCCGGGACGCACGTCGGGTCGCTGCTGCTGGGGCTGTTCGACGACCAGGGCACGCTCCATCACGTTGGCGTGACGTCGTCCTTCACCTGGGATCGGCGGGCTGCGCTACTCCCGGAGCTCGAGCCGCTCCGCAAGGACGCGCTCGAGGGCCATCCGTGGGGCGAATGGGCGGACTGGGCCGCCGCCGCCGAGGCCTCCGGCCAGCGAATCCCGGGCGCGACCTCCCGCTGGAACCGCGGCAAGGATCTGTCCTGGGAGCCACTTCGCCCGGAGCGTGTCGTCGAGGTCGCCTACGACCATCTCCAGGGCGATCGATTCCGCCACGGGACGACGTTCAAGCGCTGGCGTCCGGACAAGCCGCCGGCCGAGTGCCGCTACGACCAGCTCGAGGCGACGCCGGCCTACGAGATCGCCAAGATCTTCGGCGCCTGAGCGAGAACACTGGTATGTACATTCCGGCTCATTTCAGTGCCGACGACGACGCCGTTCGGGACCTGTTGATCAATCACGGCGCGGCCGACCTGATCACGTCGACGGCGAAGGGCCTGCTCGCGACGATGCTGCCATTCATTTACGAGGAGCCCGGCAGCACGCCGGACGCCGGCGAGCACGGCCGCCTGCTCGGACACGTCGCCCGCAACAACGATCACTGGCGCGTGCCGGCCGACGGCGAGGCACTGGTCATCGTCCGCGGACCGGATGCGTACATCTCGCCGGCCTGGTACGAAGCCAAGCGGGAGCACGGCCGCGTCGTCCCGACCTGGAACTATGTCACGGCGCACGTCTACGGCCGCCTGGTGATCCACGACGATCCCAGCTGGGTGGAGGCGCTCGTCCGGCGCTTGACGACCCGCCATGAGGGCGCTCGGCCCAGGCCGTGGACGGTCGATGACGCTCCGCCGCCTTACATCGAGGGCCAGCTGCGAGCCATCGTCGGTCTCGAGCTCGTGATCAGCCGGATCGAGGCCAAGTTCAAGCTCAGTCAGAACCGTTCCGACGCCGACGTCGCCGGGGTCATCGAAGGCCTCACGACAGCCGGCCGCTCCGACATCGCGGAGGCCATGCGCGATGCACCCCGCCCGCGCAAACACTTACCTACGAATTGACGGTCAGCGCTCGGTCCTGACTCGCCACAGCGCAACCGGGTCGGCAACGCCCTTGAGCTCGACCCGCCCGACGGGTTCGAACGCGGCCGTCCCCCGCGGCAGCGCTACGACGACCCCTTCCTCGACGATGACCTCGCCGGGTCCCGCGAGATCGGCGATTCGCGACGCCAGATTGACCGTCCGACCGAAGACGTCACCGTCCCGGACGACGATGGGACCCGCGGCGATTCCGGCGTGGGCGGCAGGCAGGCCGGCGTCGGCCATGCTCCCGACGATCTCGCGGACCGCCCGGAGGGCGCGCTCGGCGTCCGGAAAGCGCAGGAGCACGCCATCGCCCAGTTCCTTGACGACCCTGCCGCCCTCGGGCCGGCCCGCTGCCTCGGCCAGCTCGAGGAGTCCCGCAGCCGTCTTGGCCGCCGCCTCGTCGCCCCTCCTCTCCGTCAACGTCGTGAAGCCGGCGAGGTCGACGAACGCGATGGCCGGCGGTCGAACCGAACGGGCCGGCAGGCGACCGCTGGTGAGCAGCACCTGTTCGATGGAATTGATGATCCGGCTGTTGAGCGTCGCCTCGACCTGCCGTTCGTGGACCAGGGAAACGAGACGTCGGCCCAGCTCGGCCATCGCGATCGAGACGTTCTGGCTGGGGTCGGCCGCGTCGGCCGGCCTGGCATGCGTACCCACGGTCGGCGCGCCCTGTGTTGTCGCGTCCGGCCGAGCCACCTCGTCCCAGACATCGAGCCAGACCTCGGCGATACGCCGCGTCGCGTCGCCGACTTGTCGGGCAACCCTGACGTTGGCTTTCCCCGACGGGTCGACCGAGCTCCAGAGTTCGACGAACCCGGTGAGGATCTCGATCTCGTCGGCGCGCGGGTGGTCGTCGGGCTCGGGCTCCGGCATCCCGAGCGCCGCATAGACCGCGGGCAGGACGGAGGCTGCTTCACCGAGCGACGCGATGAGGTCCGCGTATCGCTCGGCTGTTCGCGGGCTGGGCTCCGAGAAGATGTGGCCGAGGGATCGGATGCCGAAGCGACCACTGCCCAGTGCCCACGCCAGGTCGTCGAGCGGGATCCCCGCCTCCAGCATCGCCCCGACCGTCGAGGCGACCACCCCGTCCCGCGCATCGAAGAGGCCGTCCGGGAGCGGTTCGATGGTACCGACCGCCACCAGCCGGTCGATGACCTCGGTCGTCGCGCCCGACTCCTCGGCGAACGCCTCGGCCGATAGCGCCCTCACGAACCGCTGGATCCTGGCTTCTTTCGCGGCGCACGCTCGAGCTGGCCGGCCCGGTCCGGCCACTCGTAGCCCTCCCACGGGTCGTAGTCGGGGTCGAGGGGCTCCTGCTTGGGTCGGTCGTCTTCCGCGACGTGGCTGAGATTGACGCGGACCCGGTACCAGAGCGATGACCGGCCGCGCATCCCGTCGACGAGGACGTCGGCCGGCTCGAGGGCCGCGGCGGCCGCCGGATGACGTTCCTTCCAGCGCTCGAGGCCGGCCAGGGCCTCGTCCTTCTTAGCGGCTCGTGAGATCTCGATGACCGGAATCGTCGAGCGCCTGCGGCCGGTCGGGGTCGGGCGCGTTCCTTCCCATTCGGTTGGCAGGCCTGCGTTGCGATCGCCCGCCGCTACCGCGGCCGCTCGCTCCGCGGCGACCTCCGGCGGCGGGCCGCCGGCCTCGCCCCGCCCGGGCTCGTACTCGCTCTCCGGGCGACGCTTCCGGGACGGCTGGACTCGCGGTGGCTCGCCGGCCTGCTTGGCGTAGTTCGGGGGCCACGGGGCGTCGCCCAGCCCCTCCGCCTCGTCGCGGGCGCTCAGCTCCAGCAGCGCGTCGAGCGACCCGACCGCCTCGTCGATGCCGGCCCCGGCATCGCCCCGCTTGGCGTAGATGGCCGGCACGGTCGCGAGCGTGAAGTCCTCGGCGACGACGTCGGAAACCTCGTCCCAGCGGAGCGGCATAGAGACGCGGGCGTCGGGCAGCGGCCGGACGGAGTAGGCCGACGCGACCGTCCTATCCTTCGCGTTCTGGTTGTAGTCGAGGAACACGCCGTGGCGCTCCTCCTTCCACCATTTCGAGGTGGCAAGGGTCGGGGCGCGCCGCTCCACGTCGCGGGCCAGCGCTACGGCTGCCCGCCGGACCTCCGGGTAGGTCCAGCGCGGCTCGATCCGGACGTTGATGTGGATCCCGCGCGAACCGGACGTTTTGGGCCAGCCAACGAGCCCGACGGCCTCGAGGGCCTCCTTCGTGACGAGCGCGACCTCGCGGATCTGCGACCACTCGACGCCCGGCACGGGATCGAGGTCGACCCGCAACTCATCGGGGTGGTCGAGGTCTTCGGCCCTGACCGGGTGCGGGTTCAGGTCGATGCAGCCGAGGTTGTTGACCCAGGCAAGTCCCGCCGCGTCGTCGACCACGATCTCGTCCGCGGTCCGGCCCGACGGGAACGTCAGGGTCGCGATGCGCAGCCAATCGGGTCGGTTGTCTGGCGCCCGCTTCTGGAAGAACGCCTCCCCCTCGGCGCCGTCGACGAAGCGCTTGAGCGCCATCGGCCGGCCGCCGGCGCCGCGCAGCGCACCGTCGGCGACCGCGAGGTAGTACTGCACGAGGTCGAGCTTCGTGTAGCCGGCCTTCGGGAAGTAGACCTTGTCCGGGTTCGAGACCGCGATCTCCCGGCCGGCAATCTCGAGAATCTCCTTGCGGGTCGCCATTCCGAAACGATACCGCCGTTCGCTGCGGCTATGGCACCCGGTCGATTTCGCCGGGCACGACGATGTCCTGGCCTTTACCCGTGCGGACCGCGGCCGGCGGCCCGGCTGGCTCTTCGGCCGGCTCCACGCCCTCCGGTGCCGGTTGGCGACCCTGCCGCGACAGGCGAGCCCTGAGCATGCGGAGTCGTGACGGCGGCCGTGGCGGTGCCGGCGCAATCGCACCGCGTCCTCGGAGGCTCTGGGCGATCGCCTCTGCCTCCGGCCCGCTGACACCGAAGCGGCGGAGCGAGTAGCGGGCCATCTGGACCGCGAGCTCGCGCTCGGCGTGGATCGCCTGGACGCTTCCGCCGATGCCCCGCAGGCGGGCCGCCTCGCCGTCGCTGTGGGTCCGAACAATCAGATCGATCGAGGGGTTGGCGGCCCGGGCCCGCTCGACGGCGAGACGCGTCGCATGGCCGTCGCCGATCGCGACGATGAACATCCGGGCGAGCTGGACCCCGGCATGGTCGAGCAGCTCCGGCCTCGACGCGTCGCCGTAGATCGCGGGAACGCCGCGGGCGCGAAGCTCCTCGATGTGCCGTCGATCCAGGCTGATCACGACGTAGTGGTAGCCGCGACGCTCGAATACCGTGGCGATCGTTCGCCCGACGCGGCCATAGCCAGCCAGGATCGCGTGCCGCCGGAGCGGCTCGCTCGCTGCGGCCTGGGGCAGCCGCGCGACGTCGCCCGACCTGCGCTCGAAGACCGCGTGGACCCGCTCGTGTCCCCGGATGTAGGCGTCGAGCGGCTCGATGAGCCGGAAGAGGAACGGATTCACGGCGATCGACGCGAGCGCGCCCGCCACGATGAGCTGGAACCCATCGGGCGGCAGGAGCCCCAGCGAGAGGCCGACGGTGCCGAGGATGAACGAGAACTCGCCGATCTGGGCGAGGCCCGCCGCCACCGTCAGGCCGGTCCGAAGCGGGTAGCCGAAAGCCGCCACGATCCCGATCGCGGCCAGCGACTTGGCGACGACGATCAGTCCGACGACGGCGAGGACCTCGAGCGGATGTTCGATCAGGAAGCTCGGGTCGAGGAGCATCCCGACCGAGACGAAGAAGAGCACCGCGAAGGCGTCGCGCAGCGGCAGCGCGTCAGCAGCCGCCTGGTGGCTCATGTCGGATTCGCTGACGATGGCCCCAGCGAGGAACGCCCCGAGGGCGAGCGAGATACCGAAGATCGACGATGCGGCGAATGCGATCCCGAGTGCGATCGCCAGGACGGCCAGGCTGAACAGCTCGCGCGAGTTCTCCCGCGCGACGATGATCAGGAGTGGCGGGATGAGTCGTTTGCCGGCAACGATCATCACCGCGGCGAAGACCGCGGCCTTGCCGAGGGCCACGACCAGGTCACCGAGGGCATTGCCGGTCACGCTGGTGGTTCCGGCGTCGGTTCCGCCCAGCAAGGGCGCGACCGTCGGCAGGACGACGAGCACAGCGACCGTCACGAGGTCCTCGACGATTACCCAGCCGACCGCCGTCCGGCCCTGGACCGTGTCGAGCTCGCTCCGCTCTTCGAGCGCGCGGAGAAGGACGACCGTGCTTGCCATCGAGATGGCGAGCCCGAGGACGAGGCCGGCGCCCACGCCCCAGCCGATCGCCACGGCGAACGCCACGCCGAGGAGCGTCGCGATCGCGATCCGGATGATGGCCCCGGGAACCGCGAGGGCACGAACGGCCATGAGGTCGTCGAGCGAGAAATGGATCCCGACCCCGAACATCAGCAGGATCACGCCGATTTCGGCGAGCTCTGTGGCGACGGAGCTGTCCGCGATCAGGCCCGGAGTGAAGGGCCCGATGACGACGCCAGCCAGGATGTAGCCGAGGATCGACGGAAGGCCCAGCCTCCTCGCGAGCAGGCCGCCCACGAACGCGGCCGTCAGGCCGATCGCGATGGTCGAGATGAGAACGGGCTCGTGGTCCATGGCTCTTCCCGGTTACCGGGGGTGATGCCAGGACTGGCGCGGGTCCGTGCCAGGCTGGTCCCTTCACGATACCGGACGCTGTCGAGAGCGGCAGCCCGGTGCTCACGTTGCGCCTCGACAGGTTCGGTACTGGATCGGATGATGGTGGCCGTCGATTCGTCGGGCGTCCGTTCGTCGTCTGGGCAAGGGATCGCACGGGGCGATCCGAATGGCGTGAGGAGACATTCGCATGCGGTACCTGCTGCTCATCTACACCGAGGAACCAACCGAGATGCCGCCCGCGGACGTCATGGCTGGCCAGATGGAGGCCTATGACGCGTTTTCGAACGAGGTCCGGGACCGCGGCCTCTTCGAAGCCGGCGAGGCGCTCCACCCGACCACCAGCGCGACGACCGTCCGGGTCCGCGACGGCGAGACCGTGACGACCGACGGCCCGTTCGCCGAGACGAAGGAGGCCCTTGGCGGCTTCTACCTCATCAACGCGAAGGACCTCGACGAAGCGATCGAGCTCGCCGCAAAGATCCCGGGCGCGATGCACGGCTCGATCGAGATCCGGCCGATCTTCGACTTCGGGTCTGGCGAGGGATCGAATTCCCAGGCCGTCGGCGCGACCGGCTGAGCCGACGGCGCGCGGACCCTTGGCTCCGCCGACCGATCCGCATGCCGTCGTCGACCGCCTCTTCCGCGAGGAGCAGGGGCGAGCCGTCGCCACGCTCATCCGCGTCCTCGGCGACTTCGATCTCGCCGAGGAGGCGGTCCAGGAAGCGTTCGTCACGGCCCTCGAAACGTGGCCGTCGCGAGGCGTCCCGGACAATCCCGGCGCCTGGATCACTACGACGGCGCGCAACCGGGCGATCGATCGGCTCCGCCGCCGCAAGCGGCTGGCCGAGAAGCAGGAGCTCCTCCAGCGCGAGGCGGCGATCGCGGACGAGCTCGCGGCGATCGACCCGGACGCGGCCATCGACGGGGAAACCGGCATGAGTCCGATCGCCGACGATCGGTTGCGGCTGATCTTCACCTGCTGCCACCCGGCACTCGCGATGGATGCTCGGGTCGCCCTGACGCTTCGGACGCTCGGCGGCCTCTCGACGCCGGAGATCGCCCGCGCCTTCCTCGTGCCGGAGCCGACGCTCGCCCAGCGGCTGGTGCGGGCGAAGCGAAAGATCCGCGACGCGGGCATTCCGTATCGCGTCCCGCCCGATCACGCCCTGCCGGAGCGCCTCGACGGCGTCCTGCGGGTTCTCTACCTCGTCTTCAACGAGGGCTATGGGGCGACGTCCGGGGATCGACTCGTCCGCCGCGAGCTGTGCGCAGAGGCGATCCGGCTGGCCCGTGTCCTGGTCTCGCTGATGCCGGATGAACCGGAGGCGCTCGGGTTGCTCGCGCTGATGCTCCTGCACGACGCGCGGCGGGAGGCGCGGACCGGTCCCGGCGGCGAGATGATCCTGCTCGAGGACCAGGATCGCGATCGCTGGGACCGGGCCAAGGTCGACGAAGGGCGGGAGCTGCTCGAACGGGCGCTCAGGATGCGGCGCGTCGGGCCCAACCAGCTCCAGGCGGCGATTGCGGCACTCCACGACGACGCGGCCACGGCCAGCGAGACGGACTGGGCTCAGATCGCGGGGCTGTACGCGGTGCTCGGCCGCGTGGCGCCCTCGCCGGTCATCGAGCTCAACCGGGCGGTCGCGGTCGCGATGGCATCGGGGCCGGAGCTCGGGCTGCAGCTCGTCGATGCGGTCGCCGCCTCCGGGCAGCTCGAGGAGTATCCGTATCTTCATGCCGCCAGGGCCGACCTTCTCCGTCGACTCGGGAGGCTTCCCGAGGCCGCCGACGCCTATTCCCGGGCACGCGACCTGACAGCCAACGAGCAGGAGCGGGCGTTCCTGGACCGGCGCCTGACCGAGGTCGGCGCGCGCAGCTAATCCGCCGTGCATCGGCGATCGATCGGCCGGTGAGCGCCGGGGCGTAGGGTCCGGCGCATGTCCAAGTGGAAGCCCCGCGGAGTCCGCCCGCTGAGTCGCACCGGCCGCAAGCGCAGCCGCGGCGACCTCGAGCTCGAGGTCTTCCCAGGACCGCCGCTCGGCCCGGGCGTCGTGACAGCCGACTACCGGACGGTGCTCGCGGCGATGGAGCGATTCGATCCGGAGATGCCGTGGAAGAAGGCCCGCGCCAGGGTCCTCCCGATGCTGCCGCGCGTTCGTCCATTCCCGGGACCGGAGCTGGAGCTCGCGAGGGCAATGCTGCCGCCGGGCATTCTCGTCAGCTTCGGGATCGACCTGGGTCCGGCGATCACGTTCGTCGGCGCCCCGCTGCTCGACCGCTGGCGGGTGGACGTACCGACGCTGGCTGACACGGCCCTGTCCAACCTGCGGCAACTCGCCACTGAGTGCCGGCGCGACGACGTGATTCGCGATCACATCGGTGACGTACCCGTCACGCTGCTTCAGTCGCGCGTCGGGATTGCGGCATCCCTGATCCTCGTGCCCGAGCTTCTCGAGCGTTTCTTCGGTCCGGGTCCGCAGCTGCTGCTCGCCCCGATGCGCGACATCCTCATTGCGTTGCCTGCTGACGTCGAGCGCGAGTTCGCCGCTTGGCTCGCCGAAGAGTGGGAGGCGCTCGACCCCAACCACCTGCATCTCGGCGGCTTCCGTCATGAGGGTGGTCTGATCGTGCCGGAGGCCCTGGACGAGGCGATGGCCCGCGCCTGATCGCGCGCCTCAGCGCGAGGTTTGCTGGTAGTCGACCTCGACCGCCTGGCCGTCCTCGCCCTCCCGCACGACAAGCCAACCGTGGCGCACCGCGTAGGACACGGCCAGCGTCCGGCTCGGGACGCCGAACTTGTGGAGGACCGTTGACATGTGGTTCTTGACGGTCTGTTCGCTGACGTCGAGTGTCTGGGCGATCTCGCGGTTCCGGAGACCTCCGGCCACGAGCGCGAGGACCTCGAGCTCGCGGGTCGTCAGCGGATTCGTCGCCTCGCGGTCGGCCATGATCGTGTCGCGAACGTTGTCGAGTATGCGCTCGACGAGATCCGGCCGAGAGATCAGCTCGTCCTTGAGCGGATCCTCGCCCTCGGCGACCCGGCGGATCGTTGCGACGAGTTCCGCCGGTTCCGCCACCTCCGCGACATGCGCCGCCGCCCCCACGTCCATCGCGTCGAGGATGCTCGCGTCATCGTCCTCGCCGCCGAGGACAACCATCGGCGAGTCCGGCGCCCCCTGGTGCATCCGGCGGACAGCATCCGCTGCATCGGCCTCAGCCGGGACGTCGACGAGGACGACATCCGGGGCGGCGGCGTCGATGACCGAGATCGCCTCATCCGGCGACCCGACCAGGGCGACGATCTCGAAGTCTGGCTCGCGGTCGAGGACCTCGCGGATCCCGATCCCCAGAAGCTCGCGTGACTCGACGATGACGAGGCGGATCGGCTCGTCTGCCGACGGTTCCTCGACTTCGGAGGGTTCGTGGGTCAACTCACGTCGTGGCATTCGCGCACCTCCCGGGCAAGCGCGCGCTCGCCTTTGTGGAGCCTACGCGTGCTGTCGGCACGGCGCATGACCCTATCGGCCCGAACACAACGGGCCAATTCGTCCTGGTACCCCCGGCCTGAAGCCCTCGGAGTTGGTATTACCGATACCGACAGCGAGCGTCCATGGGACCATTGTGCCATCGGTCGCGGGAGGCTGACAGCCAGGTACTAGGAGCCGGCACGCCTCGTCTCGAATTGCGACCATTGGCGACGCCAGATGCCGGACTCGATCTCCATCCAGACCGCGCGCCGCTTCATCCTGGGCCGACAGGGACTCTGGCCCGGCCGTCGCTGGCGTGGGCTGCCCGGCACGGAGCGGGCGATGCTCGCGATGCGTCAGCTGCAACTGGATCCGCTGGTGGTCATCGCCCGGGCCCATGACCTCATGCTCCATAGTCGCGTCATCGACTATCGGGTCGACGACTGGGCGACCCTCACGTACGAGAAGCGGCGGTTCTTCGAATGGGGCGGCTGGCTCGCGGTCCGACCGATCGAGGAGCTCCCGCACTGGCGGGTCCTGATGCGCCGGGAGCGAAGCCAACGCCACTGGCAACACGTCGTCAAGGAGCACGGGCCGGCGATCGAGGAGATGCGGGCGGTGCTTCGCGAGCGCGGTACGGTCAGCAACCGCGACTTCGCGACGCACACCCGGACGCGCATCGACAGCTACCGGGGCACCAAGGACAGCGCGCTCGCCCTCCATTACCTGTGGCGAGTCGGCGACGCGATGGTCGCGCGCCGCGAGCGCTTCGAGCGGGTCTACGCGCCAACGGACGCGATCGTCCCCGCGCGTCTCAGCCGCGAGAGCTCCGATGCCGAGGCCGATGAGTTCCTGCTCACAAAGATGGTGGCGGTGGCGGGACTGACCCAGCTGAATGGTGTCAACGCCACGCTGCTACGCACCGTTGCCGCGCCGGAGATCAAGGCATGGCGCGAGCGCAAGCTGGCCGATCGGGAGCTCATCGAGGTCCGCGTCGAGGGCTGGAAGGCACCGCGGCTTGCGCTCGGGTCCGAGGCGACCACGTTGGAAGATGTGGCGGCCGGCCGTGTGCCGCGGGCCTGGCGACCGCTCGACACGACGACCGACAACGAAGCGACCTTCCTCGCCCCACTCGATCCCGTCGTCTCGGGGGGTCGCGCGAAGGTCCTCTTCGACTTCGACTACAAGTGGGAGGTCTACACGCCAGCCCACCTCCGCCGCTGGGGCTACTACACGCTGCCGATCCTGTGGGGAGATCGGCTCGTCGCCCGGTTCGACGCCAAACTGGATCGGCCCCGCCGGACGCTCGTCATCAATGGCTTCTGGACTGAGGATCCCGCCCTGGCGAGGGACGATGCGTTCGCCGACGCCCTTGCTCGCGGGATGGCCCGATTCCTCACCTTCCTCGAGGCGGAGCGCGCGGACGCGAGCGTCGTCCCGCAGCCGAAGCTGCGGAAGGCGATCAAGAGCTGCGCTAGGATCGGTCAATGACGATCGCACCGGGATCAGGCGCCGAAACCGACCCGGCGGGACGGTTGCCCAGCGTCGCCGCGGACCGCATCGCCTGGACCCGAATCCTGGCCGATGTCGCCGTGGTGACTGTGACCCCGTTCTCGGGGGACCTTCGGACCGTCGATCTCCACGGTCTGGAGCAGAACTTGGAGCGCCTGATTCGCGGCGGTGCCCAGCTGCTCGTCGCGGGCGGCAACACCGGCGAGTTCGCCGCCCTCTCGCCCGACGAGGCCGTCGAGACGGTTCAGGTACACGTTCGCGTCGCCCGCGGGCGTGCCCGCGTGATCGCTGGCATCGGCTACCGCCTCGACCAGGCGATCGAGCTCGGTCGCGCGTCGATCGAAGCCGGGGCCGATGGCCTGATGGTTCACCACCCGATCCACCCCTACGCGAGCGAGGCCGGCCTCATCAGCTACTACGCCGCCATCGCCGACGCCCTGCCCGGCGTCCCGCTGATCCTCTACGTTCGCGGTCCCCAGCTCACGGCGGACGGCGCGCGCCGCCTCGGTGCCATCGAGTCGATCGTCGGCGTGAAGATGGGGCAGCCGGACCCGGAGCGCTTCGCGGCGTTCATCGGCGCTGCGCCGGAGCTCGCCTGGGTTTGCGGCGTCGCCGAGGCGTGGGCCGTCCCGTTCTGGCGCGCCGGCGCCATCGGGTTCACGTCCGGGCTCGCTAACCTTGCTCCGGAGCGATCGCTCGAGGTGCTCGCCGCGCTGAAGGCGGGCGACCTCGGCCAGGCTGAGGCCCTCGTTGATCGGTTGCGGCCGATCGAGGCCCTTCGAGCGCGCCGAGGCGATGCCAACAATGTCGCGGTCATCAAGGC